>Ga0193716_1001011_pt1 | contig 16717 bp, 10 predicted proteins | sample U2c1metaG_FD_145901 | JGI IMG/M metagenome (GOLD analysis project Ga0193716, IMG submission 145901) | Soil microbial communities from a riparian zone of the East river system, Colorado, United States - U2c1 | ecosystem: Environmental > Terrestrial > Soil > Riparian zone | place: USA: East River...
ACCAAGGCCGCCGCGACGCCCTTGCCCGACTGAACGCGGACGGACCACCGCTGCTGGTGGTCGCCACGGGCCCGTTCGTCGGCGAGGGATTCGACTGTCCCGTCCTGGACACCCTCTTCCTCGCCGCACCAATCGCATTCAAAGGACGACTGGTCCAGTACGCGGGACGGATCCTGCGCACATACCCGGGCAAGACCACCGCTGAGGTCCACGACTACCACGACATCGACACCGGCGTCCTAGCCTCATCCCTGGCCAAACGCGCACCCGGCTACGTCAGCCTCGGCTTCCCCGACCCCCGTCGCTCACGCCGTTGACTTCATTATCGGGGTCAGCGACGGCCTGCTGGCGGCCTGCCGTCAGGTCGTCCGCCCATGCGCGCCAGGGCCGTTCGGGCGACGACGGCGAGCGCGCGAGCCATCAGTGGGGGCACGGCATTGCCAACCTGCTTGAGCATCTGCCACTCGCTGGACTTGAAAATGAATCCGTCATGAAACGATTGGAGCCGTGCGGCTTCACGGACGGTGATCCATCGATTGTGCCATGGATGGATCCATTCGGACATGTCCCGATGCATCTGGGCGAGGATGGTGTGGGAGGGCTTCTCCGGATGGAGGCGTCGCCATTTCTCTCCCCGCGTCCCTGTCCAGACTTCGGGCTTGAGACTCCTACCGTTCGAGCCTGGACCCAGTTGCTCGATAATCCTGAGGCGCCGCTCCCGCACGTCCTTCGTATGGTGGTTGTAGAGCAGGGCCGGGCTGCTGCCGAGTGCGGCAAGCTTGTCGGCCTTCACGTACCACAGACCATCGCGGTCCAATCGGAACTCGTGTGCTGCGCGTGTGACTCGCCGCGCCGATGGATACCGCACCGGACCGTCGTCGTGTGACACAAGTTCTGGCAGATCCCGCAGGACTTCGCCAACTGTCGGCGTCGGTCGCCGCTCGCTCTCCAGCGTCTTAACGAGGAAGTCGCCGGCATCCATGCCTAAGTCCAGGTCGTTGTGAACTCCGAAAAAGATGGCCCGCCGGCGGATCTGTGCGACCCCGTAGTCGCTAGCTGCGACCACCGCCACCCCGGTATTTCCGTAGCCGGCCCCGGTCAAAGCTGCAAATACATCGTCTTTGAACTGGCCGCCGGCTATATGAAGCATGTTGGGAACATTCTCCATCAGGAAAACTTTAGGCTGCAGTTTGGCCAACACTCGAATAAATTCTCGGTACAGGGTATTACGCGGATCGTCGATAGCCCTCGGCCCTATCTGGCTGAACCCTTGGCATGGAGGCCCTCCGAAAACCAAGTCAGTCGAACTGCGCATCAGGTGGCGAAATCTGCCCGAGTTGCCCTTCCATGCCGGTGAGCTGTCGTTCAGGAAGTCGCTCACGTCTCCATGGAATAGCGGAACCTCTGGAAAGTTTTGACGGTATGTCTGTACAGCGAACTGATCGCATTCTACCGCCGCCCGAACCGCGAAGCCCGACAGGCGCACTCCTTCGCAGAAGCCCCCGCAGCCTGAAAAAAGTGAGACTGCGCGGTAAGGCGCCACTGTTCCTCCTTGCGGATTGCCGGTCGCCCTGTGCGGCCGGCGTCCGACAGGCTATCGGCAGCATATGCGACAGTGGGTGCGCTGGGTTGGCCCACCGCCGGTCTCATCGCTTGATCTTGTCCCGTGCGCTGGAAACCGTTTCGGCGACCACACGCGCAGCATCTTCTGGGTTTTCATGCTCCCAGACTCGGACCACTGTCCAGCCGGCGTCGCGCAGCAGGGTATTGGTGTGCTCGTCACGACACTGGTTTCCTGCGATCTTCTCGGCCCAGTACTCGGTGTTCGTTCGAGGCACCCGATAGTGATCTGGACACCCATGCCAAAAGCAGCCGTCGACGAACACTGCGACGCGTGCCCGGGTGAAGACGACGTCAGCAGTCCTGCGTACTGCGGAAACTGGTCGAACACAGACACGGAACCGAAGCCCGAGCGCATGCAACAGCGATCGCAGCACTCTCTCGGGCCGGGTATCCCGGCTGCGGCATCCAACCATCGTCCGGCGGATGGCTTCGCTGGACGCCCAGCTCGCCTTTTGGCCAGTCAACCGATGGCCCTCCTGCGCGGTCCTGGTCACCGACCTGGCGTTCCGTGATGTGCACGCGATGTCGAGTAACCCGATCGTGCGAATGATACCCGCCTGGCCTGATGTTTGGAGACCCTGTGTGACCTTCGCTCATGGGACTCCTGGATGACCACCCGTCCGTGTGGTAACCGGAGTGGGGTGGGCGAGAAGGACTGCCGGCTGTTGCCGACACGCCTCCAGTTGGGTGACAACGATCCGGCGATCATTAGCCCATACGTGTAGCGGACGCCGCTCTGTTGGCGATCAGCTGGGAGGTAAGCGATTTGCTCGGGCACTACCGTGTATGAGCACGGGCGATTGCAGTGCCCTGTGCAGAGCGGTGGCTGTTAGCGGGGATGGGAGGAGGAGCGACATGCAACCTCCGGGGAAGTCATTGCTCACCGTTGCTGACGAGCCGGGCGAGCACCAGGATTCGCCTGCGTGGCTGGATGCGTGGCAGCGCCTCGGTGCCGTCATAGCCAGGCGCACCGCCGACATCGTCCCCAATAAGTATCGCAGGATGGTAATTGCGGCCACGACACCCACGCGAGAATTTGCCGCCGTAATGACTGCGCTGGGAATGGTGCGGATGTCTTACCGTGACCGCCTACTGCCAGATCCAGTAGAGCAGTGTCGCGTTCTTGCAGACCTTCCCGCAGAGACCATGGTGCGCGCGGTTTTGGGAGGTCGGAAGGTTGAACTAGGCCCGGTTTGCGGTATGGACGACTTGGGGAATCTTCGATTTGGCCGGAAGAAGATTGCAGCATCAGCTTGTGCGGACATCAGCAGGCTTTCCTGGCTGAAGCCGGAGTGGCGGGAACGACGGATCGATATCGCCTACGACCACGCGTTCATAAAGAACATGCTGCCGAACGCTACCCCTCAACTGTTCGCAAGCGAGACCAGAACCGTGTGCGGAGTGATGGGGCCCCCAAAAAATCTGGAGACGGAGTCGAATCTACTAATTGCTCGGCCGGGCGAAGCCGCCATACTCAGGCCCATGCACGAGATTCTGCGCCCTTTCGAAAGATATGGCGAGATGGGCTGGCACAGCGTCATCTGCGGCTCCCAGTCGCACGATTGGCCCGAACCGGTAGCCGACAAGCTGCCACGCCTAGTCATCCTCGACGGTGCAGCAGCTGTGCAGCGCTGGATGAGCGGCACTTATGAGGCGGAGATTGTGCTCGCGCTGGTGCACAGAAGCGACTCGTCAGCGGTCTTGGCGGCCGAGACGATCCTCAACCTGCGCCGCCGCAGCGCCTCGAGTGTCGACCTCCGCCTGCTGGGCTGGGCGCCTCCCGCCGCTGTAGAAGCCGTCGGATTTGGGGAGGCCGTGTGAGTCTCTTGGCACAGGCCGACGCCAAGTACCGAGTGGCTGGAAGACTCAGCTTGGACCGGATTCCAGTGCATGATCCTCTGGCGGACGGATGCTGCGCTGCAGCGACGGCCCTCATCCGCCGGATCGATGCCCGCGAGCGACCTGCCGTCTGGGCACCCGCACGGAACGCAGCAGCCGCACTCCGCTGGTCTCTGTTGACAAGGCCACGACGGGGTGGTGGTGATGTTTCGGATGCCGAGATCGCGCTCGGCGAGCTTCGCGCTGAGGCACGCAGTATGGAGGGCAGGGTGGACACCGCGGTCCTAGGAATGCTGCACAAGGTGATCGCTGCGGGTGACGAGTTGGAGGCCGCGGCCGATGAACTGGCAGACCAGATCGTCACTAGCGCACGGGATGGCCTCAGAGCGACGACCTGCGTGGTGCTGGTGGGCACAGCCGCCCGGCAGGCGACGGAGTCCGCACTTGCTGCTCAACTGCCTGGGGTGAGATTCCTCGTGCCGAGACAGTTCCTCGGCGGACGAGTTTGGGACAGAGCGGTGATCTTGGGCATTTCGGCGTGGTTTCTCGATGAACTGTTCACCGCCCCCCGCTGTGGGGAGTTGATCCTTGTCCATCATAGGTGGCTCAGGGACCGGAGAGAGGTCCCGGGCCTGTTCGCGGGAATCGGGGCAGAGAGCCTGGATGTGGAGTTGCCGCGCCAGGTTGAGACGAGGATTGACCGTGTGGATGTCCGGCCGCCGGTGGACGGTGTCGACTGGGCCAGTATCGAACCAGTTGGCGGCAAGCCGCAGGACAATGATCCCTCCGACGACGTTCCAGCCCACCTGGTTCTGCTGGCCGGCGGGTTCGGCTTCTACCTCGACCAGGACGCAGACACGATCCGGGGCCTAGACCCAGCCTGCGCCGACGGGCAGTGGATCAGACAGATGCCCGCGACAGACTTGGGGCCCGACAGCGTGGTTGTCCTGCGAAAGGGGGTCAGCGAGCGGGAAACGCTGCGCCCCCGGATCAGCGAGATCCTCGGCGAAGCGGAGCGAACTGTGCGAGAGCACCAGGCCTGCTGGAAGGGCATTCTGACGGCGCGGCTCGCGTCAGGCGGCCTGCACGGCATCCGCAGGGCAGTTGGCCGATCGGACCTGACCTTCCAGTATGCACGTTACTGGGCAGGCCCGAACTGCATAAGCCCACGTCAGCCCGCTTTTGTGAAGCTGCTTGAGCATCTCGGGGTGCCAGACACAGCCGGATGTCTCGCGGCAGCCAAACAGCTCTATTCCGCCCATCACACGGCGGGGAGGCAGCTCGCCAAGGAGCTGGAACGTTCGGTCGACGGTGCGGTTATACAGCGCCTGAATACCGAGGACTCGGTCACGCTGTCCATCGGGAGCGGTACAGGATCGGCGCAGACCACGCTCTTCAAGGTCATCGCTGTGTCCCCGGAGCTCACGACTGTACCCGCGGCCGCCCTCCGTACCGCGCTGAAGCTAAAGGGGACCGAATGGCTCGGATGATTCCCTCGGTGTTCGATGAAGCCACTCCAAGCCCTGGTGAACGCAGGCTCTTCGAGCGTCTGCAGCGCGACCCGGGCACGGAGGAGTGGACTGTGCTGCACTCCCTCAACCTGGCCAACCATCCCAGTCAGGTGTGCGGCGAGGTCGATTTCGTCGTTGTCGTCCCCGGGCTAGGCGTGCTGTGCCTCGAGGTGAAGGCGCACAAGCGAGTCGCGAGGGATGCTGGCGGCAACTGGCTTCTGGGCAGCAGGGCACCGACAAGTCACAGCCCGTTCAAACAGGCTGATGGCCAGATGCGCAGCGTAATGAGCTTCCTGCGGAGGGCCCATCGTGGACTAGAGCAGGTGCCAGTGCTGTGCGCGGTCTGGTTCACCAACTGCCGGGCGCAGCTGCCTTCAAGTGTGGAATGGCATGACTGGCAGGTATTGGACCAGGACGACCTCCAGCGCTCCGTGGCTGTGACTCTCACCGAGGCCATGGCTAAGGGCCGCAGCCACCTGGCGGAGAAGACTCAGAAGAGTCTGCACGCGGGTCCTGACGCGAACACCTGTGAGCGGATCGTGCGGCTGCTGCGCCCTGAGTTCGAACTTGCCGTCAGCTTGGAGTTGACGCGGCACCAACGGGCCCAGCACGTCCGGCGCTTCACCGAAGAGCAGTACGACGCTCTCGACACAATGGACCGCTCGCCAAGGGTGGTGTTCACCGGGCCAGCGGGGACAGGCAAGACGTTCCTGGCACTCGAGGCAGCAAAGAGGGCTTCGCAGGCGGGCCAGTCGGTGCTGCTGGTTTGCTACAACAGACTCCTTTCTGTGTGGCTGCGCAGCGTTGTCCTGGAAGGTGTGCGGGTCGCGACGCTGCACAAGCTCATGTGCCAGACGGCTGGCGTCACACCACCGCCCGACGCGCCCCAGGAGTGGTGGAGCAGCGAGCTGCCCGAACTTGCAGCGGATGCACTGCTGGACAGCTCGGCACCACCTGCGGATGTACTCATTGTCGACGAGGTGCAGGACCTGGCGGCTCCGGCCTATCTCGATGTCCTCGACCTCAGCGTCGCGGGTGGTCTGTCGGCCGGCAGATGGCGCATGTTCGGCGACTTTCAACGCCAGGCGATATTCGACCGGACAGCAGGAGAAGCCGCTCTGACAGCGCGCGCAGCAGACACAGTGCACGCAGACCTCGGCCGGAACTGCCGCAACACGCCGCGTGTCGGAGGTATGGCGGCCTCGCTCGTGGGTCTGGATCCGGGATACCGCGGATTCCGGCGACCTGACGACGGAGTCAACGTGGTGTTCCGGCTCTACGCGAGCCAGGCGGACCAGGAGCGGTTGTTGCTGACGCAGCTGAGAGGTCTCGACCGAGAGGGATTCGTGCCGGAGGACATTGTCGTCCTGTCTGCCAGTGCAACTGGCGTGGCTGCGGTCGCCCGCGATCCCGCGCTGTCCAGCAAGCTCTGCTCCGTGGGGAGACCCGATGAAGGACTTGTGCGCTTCGGCACAGTGCATGCATTCAAAGGGCTCGATGCGCCGGCCGTGATCGTCACCGACGTCGAGGAGATCAACGCGCGTACCGCAAAGGATCTTCTGTATATCGCCATGACCCGAAGCACCGGTCCGCTTTGCCTGCTGGTGCGGCAGAACCTCGGACCCACGATCGCCGAACTCGTCACCGAAGGAGCGAGCCGTGCCTGACTTCATCGGAGCCCGGGACCGGGTTCTCGCAAGGTTGTCCGAGGAACTTGTTGGCCCGAAGCCGGTCGGCGAGCCGCTCGACACCAGTTCGGCCGTGAGGTTCGACAGCTGGGAACTGGCCGCAGGCCCATGGCACGACTCCGCCACTGGAGAGGAGATCCTTACTGCAGCGGGGCCGGCTACGCGGTATGGCATCGGGGTTCTATTTCCTGACGGGCCGTCACAATCCGGCGAGCCGGCTGCTGCAGGAGGGGACTCCGACGCCGAACGCGATGTCGTTCCGGACGAGAAGCAGATGCCGGACGAGGATTTCGACGAGCTGAGCCATAGCATCAGGGATTCCCTGCAGGGAGCAGGCGGCGGATCCGGCGACGATGACGACTTCGATCTGGCCGCCGCCAATGCGTACAAGCCCAGTTCCATGGCAATCACCTGCAGGGTCCATCTGCCGTCGGGCAGTCGGATAGCGCTCACTGCGGAGTTTGGCCGCTACCGAGAGTTTTCTGCGCGAATCGGCACGGCTGAGCGGTCATGGTTCTGCCGCCAGCCGGTCACACTGCGGGCAGCATTCACGGCGGAAGACCTCGCCCGCTCCGCTGGTCGGAAGAGAATCGCCGAGGATCCGTCCGCGAGCGACCGACACGGAGACGACGGCCTTTCGATTGAGGTTGGCGCCTACAGCAGGCCCACGGCAGATCCGTCGGAACGCCTGGTCACCTTCTACGTCGCCAACGGGACAACCGGTCGCAAGGACACGGCCAGCCTGTTCCAGGCGGGTTTCAAAGTTCTCGCGGAGGATGGCGCGGCCGTGCTGCCTTACCGAGTGGCGGCCGGCCCGCTTTCCGACGACCCCGAACAGGAGAGCATCGCTCTGCTCTATCGCAAGCACGAGACATTTGCCATCGGCCACGGCTGCGCTGCGGACTGGGGCCAGCCGGACACAGACGGACGGGTTAGCTGGGTCGAGGCGACTGTGCTGCCTGTGTATGAGACTCCGAGCATCACGCCGCTGATCAGGCTGCGCAGCGGAGCCGACCTGCAGGTCGACATGCGGGTCCTCGCCGACGCATACCGGGCGGTGGAAGCAGATCAGCAGATAGGCGCGCTGCTCGGGGCGTACGCGGCCTGGATCGAAGACCGCCGGGCAGAGGCCGGCTCCCTACCTGAAGGCGTGCGCGGGGCCGCCGTCACACACCTTCGGGAATGCGCGGAAGCGCTGGGCCGCATGCGCGGTGGCTGGGAGCTTGTGCGCAGCGACCCCACAGTCAGGAAGGCCTTCGTATTGACCAATCGGGCCATGCTGACCCAGCAGGCCAGGTCGAGCGGAGGACTGCGCGCCACCACGGTGGACGCGGAGGGCTTCTTCAAGTTCGACGGCTCCCCGCCCATCTCAGAGCCCGGAAGCAGCCGAGGAATATGGCGGCCGTTTCAGATTGCGTTCTTTCTTGCCGTGCTGGAGTCGGTCGCGAACGGCGACAGTGAGCACCGCGACACCGTGGAGCTGATTTTCTTCCCGACCGGCGGCGGCAAGACCGAGGCGTACCTGGCCGTAGCCGCGTTCAGCATGTTCTTGCGCCGTCTGCGGGACAACGATGACGACGGCACCGACGTCATCATGCGCTACACGCTCCGTCTGCTGACCACTCAGCAGTTCCTCCGCGCGTCCACTCTCATCTGCGCAATGGAGGAACTCCGGGAGCGGACCCCGGAGCTCGGACGCGCCGAGTTCTCGATCGGTATCTGGGTTGGCGGCGAGAGCACGCCCAACAGGCGCGCCGAGGCCGTCAATGCGTTCAACAAGCTGTCGAGCGGTGGCCAGAATCGATTCCTGCTGCTCCGCTGCCCATGGTGCAACGCCGGCTTCGGTCCAGTCAGGGACCACCAGCGGAGCAAGCGGAAGTCGTACGCAGTATCAGGCTATGCCAAGGAAGACCGGAGCGTGCGCTTCCGCTGCTCCGACAGGCAGTGCCACTTCTCCCGCCGGCAGCTCCCGGTATATGTGGTGGACGACGACCTTTACGAGGTCAGGCCTAGCCTCGTCATCGGCACCATCGACAAGTTCGCCATGCTCGCGTGGAGGCCCGATGCACGGGCACTCTTCGGCCTCGGGCAGCACGGAGAACGCGTCGTGTCTCCGCCGGGCCTGGTTATCCAGGACGAGCTGCACCTGATCTCCGGGCCGCTCGGATCGATGTCAGGCTTGTACGAGGCGGTCATAGAGGATCTCTGTACGGACCCCCGCGGCGGGCACATCAGACCGAAGATCGTGGCCTCCACGGCAACGATCCGCCGCTACCGGGAGCAGGTCCTGAGTCTCTACGGGCGAGAGGACACCCGGCTGTTCCCACCGCACGGTCTCACTGCTGACGACTCATTCTTCGCCAGGTGGGCTCGCCGGGACAACGGCACGCTGGAGCCCGGCAGGCAATACGTCGGCGTGCACGGCCCAGGGCTCGGGTCGATGCAGACCCTGCAGGTCCGCACGGCCTCGGCGCTCCTGCAGGCCCCGATGGAGCTTGCACCTGAGGAGCGCGATCCGTGGTGGACGTGCCTGACGTTCTTCAACAGCCTGCGAGAGCTGGGCAACACACTGACGCTCCTGCAGGCCGACATCCCCACATACCTCGGCGGACTTCACGCGCGTGACGGCCTGGACCGGCGCCGCCAGCGTTGGCCGAGGCGCACACCCGAGCTGACCAGCAGGCTCAAGAACGACCAGATCCCGCAGGCAATAGCCGATCTGGAGATCGGTGTGGACGATCGCCGCTGTATCGACGTGTGTCTGGCGTCGAGCATCATCGAGGTCGGCATCGACATCGACAGGCTGTCCCTGATGACGGTGGTCGGACAGCCGAAGACCACCTCCCAGTACATCCAGGTCACCGGCCGGGTCGGCAGGCGCTGGCAGGAGCGGCCGGGCCTCGTTGTGACCCTCTATGGAGCCGCCAAGCCCAGGGACCGGTCGCATTTCGAGCAGTTCCGGAGCTACCACGAGCGGCTGTACGCACAGGTAGAGCCGACGAGCGTCACACCGTTCGCGCTTCCTGTGCTCGAACGCGCAGTCCACGCGGCCCTCGCTACATATGTGCGACAGCGCGGGCCGAGCAGACAGAAGCCGCTCCCGTTCCCCAGCAAGCTTGTTGAGGAGGCGGCGGATCTCCTGCGCCGACGGGCGAAAACGGTCGGAGGCGTCGATCCCGCGGACTTGGAGCGTGTCCTCGAGAAGCGGTTGCGCCAGTGGCGCATGGGTGAGCGGACAGAGTGGGACGCGAACCCGGAATACGGAGATCCTGCTACCGGGCTGATGCGTTTTCCCGGTACTGCGGTAAGGGAGGAATTGCGCCGAGTGACCTGGGAGACACCATCGTCTATGCGCAACGTCGACGCCAACTGCAGGATTCAGCTCACCTCGGAATACGCGGCACGAGATGCCGAACTGCCGGAAGGTGACGAGCTATGAGGCGCGGCATGGACGGGGTGATCCGCCGATCGCAGCTGATCGCCCCGTTCGGAGTGGGATCGATGACCGTACTGGCCAATGGGACTTCCGTGATCGGCGCGGGACTCGACCATTGGTTCAGCAAGCCTGAGCACAGCACGGTTGACGTGTCGGAATACAAGATTCAGGAATGGCGCCTTCAGCAGCGACTGAGAGTGGGCGGTTTCCGGCTTCCGCCAGACTACCGAACGCGCGATTCAGTCGGGTCCCAGTCGGTCAACGTCGGCCTTACTGTGCCGTTCCTCAGGTTTCCCACGTGGAGCTTCTGCCCCTTGTCCAGCTGCAAGCGGCTCATGCAGCATCCACTGTCCCTGCAGGAACGTCCCGCGTGCAGCAGCCCAAAGCACGACGGCTCAAAGTACGACAGCCTGATGGTGCAGGTGTCGTTCGTCGCCGTCTGCGAAAACGGCCACATCATGGACTTCCCGTGGCGCGAGTGGGTCCACCGCAACGCCGCCCCTGCGTGCCGTGGCGATCTCAAGCTGGTGTCGACGGGTGGCGGAACACTGGACGGACAGCGCGTGGAGTGCTCGTGTGGGGTGCGCCCCCGCACACTTAGGGACGTCACCATCGCGGGTCCGAACGGTTCCCGGCTCAGCAGCAGCCTGGAGAAAGGCCACGAGTTTCTCTGCCTTGGAGCCAGGCCGTGGCATGGCTCCAACAGCTTCCAACCGTGTGGCGCGCCCGTTCGAGCCAGTCTGCGCGGCGCGTCAAACGTCTACTTCGCGCAGGTGGCAAGCTCCATTTACCTTCCAGAGCGCAGCGCCGAGGTGCAAGAGGCTGTCGAAGTGCTCAGTGATTCCACGCTGAACGCGCAGATCAGTGCTCTGGTTGATCTCGACGTGGTCGTGACGCCGAAAGCGGTCCGGAGAATCGCGGGGACACAGTGCTCAACCATTCGTGATGAGAGCCTGCGCGAAGCGCTGGATGTTGTTCTGGCCTCCATGGCGGACGTCCGGGCGGATGTCTCGAACAACGCCGACGTGAACGAGCAGGACTTCCGCCGCCCGGAGTACCAGCTCCTGCGCGAAGAGAGCACAAACGAAGCTCTGCGCGTCACCGCCGTCAGCCTCGACGACTACGGCGACGACCTCGGCGAATGGCTGGACCGGGTCACCCTCGTAGACCGCCTCCGCGAGACGCGGGCATTATGGGGCTTCTCCCGGGTGCACCCGCGGCCTCCTACCAAGGAGCAGGGCAAGGCCATGTTGAGGTCGGCTGCGGTCGACTTCAGTGATCAGTGGCTGCCTGCCTACGTGGTGCACGGTGAGGGCATATATCTCGAGTTCGACGAGGACCGGCTGGCGCAGTGGGAATCCCGACGCAGTGTGGTTGAGAGGAGCGCCCGGCTTGAACACCTGAGCCAAGCTTCGGCCCGCGGAGACACCAGAACCGGTCCTCTGACCGCACGGTTGGTCATGTTGCACACGTTTGCCCACGTCCTGATCAACCAGCTGGTATTCGAGTGCGGGTACAGTTCAGCGGCACTGCGCGAGCGCCTGTTCGTCTCGCAGGGGCCGGAAAACATGGCAGGTCTTCTTGTGTACACTGCTTCTGGCGACTCCGAGGGCACTATGGGCGGTCTGGTCCGCATGGGCCGGCCTGGGCGCCTCGAAGCTGTTCTGCGCGCGGCACGCGAAAATGCTGCTTGGTGCGCATCGGACCCAGTCTGTATGGATATCGGTGAATCCGGCCAGGGCCCAGAGTCGTGTAACCTCGCGGCGTGCCACAACTGTGCCCTGCTTCCGGAGACAGCGTGCGAGGAATTCAACCGTTTTCTCGACAGGGCGATGCTAGTCGGCACCGTGAACGATCCATCAGTCGGCTTCTTCGCCCAGGAATCGTTCATGTAGCCATGCTGGCGCGGCTCCGCCCGCAGATCTCCTTCGAGTTGGGCGGGGACCGCTCTGGCGCTACACAACGTATTCGCTATGTGCCGAGTTCTGGTTCGTCCATTAAACTTATGCAATCTTCGGAGTATCGTCGTATACGATATGCGGGCCGATCGACATAATCGTGCGGCGATTTATCTCGCTGCGGCTGAAGCGACCATGTAGACTAAATTCTCGGTCGCTGTTCTCGACGATAAGCGAAACTATCTGCTCATGGTCAACGGGAAACGCGCCCGCGTGTTCACGCGTCGCACTGCTGCTGAGAATCGCCGGATGGTTCTGGGGAGCACCCAGCGCGTTAGTGACGTTCACGCGGCGATCTTCGTGGACATCTTGTCGGTGCACGTGAAGTTTCTACGTCGTGCCGCCCGAGCAGGCTGAGACGCGCGTGCGTGGTGAAGTTGAGAAGTGGTCCGACCGCTGGGATCTGTTCAACTGAGAGGGAAGACAATGGCTGAGAAGAACACCGACGCTCTGACTACCAAGCAGGTCGCCGAAGCGCTGGGCACCACACCCCGCGAGCTGCGCGTGTTCCTGTGGACGAGCGACGAGTACCAAGGCGTTGGGTCGGGCAAGCGCTACGTCTTCACGACCAAGAATTCGGCCCAATGAAGACGCGGTTCGAGACCTGGCGCGAGGCACGCGACGAGGCCGAGGCCGCGAAGGCTGAGGCTGACAAGGCCGCTGCCGAGGAGCCCGCCACTGATGCCCCGCCGAGGGGTCCAAGCGCGCGACCCGCACGCGCAAAGGCGACGTCTGCCGCCTGATCACCGACAAGGCATGCTTGAACAACCCAGACGGAACGGAGTACGGACATGACGGTTGAGCAGAAGACGTTTGACGCAAAGCGTCACCCAGCTGGCACGAGGGGGCGGAACGCCATACACCCGATTCGACGTGGCACCGGGCTGCTCAGTCACGCTGTTCGAAGATGGTCGAGTGCGGTTCACCATGGACCCGACCCCTGGCTGGAAGGTCGACCACAAGCTGACGGACGCCCGACTTCCGGGCGCGAAGATGCTCGAACTTCGACCTCAGTAACTACTCGACTTTTCCGCGGTTATGCGGCGGCTTGTGCCCAGACTTGCTGGAATTCCATGATTTCCTGGGTTGGACCGTTCCCGATCTTGTGGACACTCGGTCGTAGACTGCCGCTGATTGCAGCGGAGGGATCGCACAGCGATCGTGCCGCGCAAAGCTGCAGAGGGACGTGTGTGCCTACCCGAAGGTCAGGTCGGACAGCAGGTTCACCGCCACGCCGATCGGGATCGAGCACAACAGCCCGAGCCAGAACAGGAACCAGTCTCGTCGGGGCGACGTGGAGCTGGGCAGGAAGATGACGACGTCGATGATGCGCTCTCGGCGCTTGCGATACCTCACAAGCCTTCGCGGGAGTCAGCCCGTGTTTACAGGACGACCCCGCGTGAACGTGAGGCATCACACTGGCATCACATCGGGCACCCATAGTCCACATGAGAAGGCCCCCGACGCGTTTCCGCATATCAGAGGCCGTTTAACAGCGCGCCCGGCAGGATTCGAACCTGCAACCTTCTGATCCGTAGTCAGATGCTCTATCCGTTGAGCTACGGGCGCATGTTCAGTTGTGTTGCGGAGGCTCCGGGATTTGAACCCGGGAGGGGTTGCCCCCAACCGCATTAGCAGTGCGGCGCCATAGACCAGACTAGGCGAAGCCTCCCGGGGCCCCAGGTCGCTCGGGCAAGAGCCTACAACAGCCCCGCCGCGGCTCAGTGCACGGCCCCCGGCAGAAACGCCGCCAGCGAGTCCGGGTTGGCCAGTGCGTCCCGGCTCACGGCCTTCTCGGGGGCCACACCTGCGAGGATCTTCTTCACCGGGACCTCGCACTTCTTGCCGTTCAGGGTTCTGGGGACCTCGGTCACCACTATGAAGCGGTCCGGCACGTGCCTCGGAGAGAGCGCTGTCCGGAGGGTCTTTCGCAGGCGGGGCTCGACCGTGTCTAGGGACACATCGGGCGCGAGCACCAGGAAGCACAGCAGTTCGCCCTCGGTGTCGGCCGACGTGTCGATCACCAGGGAGTCCGCCACCTCGTCGAACGACTCCACGACCCGGTAGAACTCGCTCGTGCCCATGCGTACGCCACCGCGGTTGAGGGTCGAGTCCGAGCGGCCGTAGATCACCGCCGAGCCGCGGGGGGTGATCTTGATCCAGTCGCCGTGGCGCCAGATCCCTGGATATGGCTCGAAGTAGGCCTCGTGCATGCGTGCGCCGTCGACGTCCTGCCACAGGTAGATCGGCATGGACGGCATCGGCTTGGTGATCACCAGCTCGCCGACCTCGTCGATCAGCGGGTCGCCCGTCGGCGAGTACGACTCGACCGCCGCGCCGAGGGTCCGGCACGACAGTTCGCCCAGCCAGACCGGCACGTCAGGCGCCGCGCCGACGAACGCCGTGCACAGGTCGGTGCCGCCGGAGACCGAGCAGATCTGGACGTCCGCGCCGATCTCGTCGGCGACCCAGCGGAAGCCCTCCGGGCTCAGCGGCGCCCCGGTCGAGCCGAGGGAGCGCAGCGCGGACAGGTCGTGGTCGCGCGCCGGCCGCAGGTGTTGTTTCAGGCAGGATTGGATATACGGCGCCGACGTGCCGAAGTACGTCACGCGGTGCTTGGCCGCCAGCTGCCACAGCGCGCCGAGGTCGGGGTGGGCCGGGCTGCCGTCGAACAACACGATCGTCGAGCCGACCAGCAGGCCCGAGATCAGGTAGTTCCACATCATCCAGCCGGTCGTGGTGAACCAGAAGAAACGGTCGCCCCGGCCGAAGTCCGCGTGCAGCGCCAGCATCTTCAGGTGCTCGACGACGATCCCGCCGTGGCCCTGCACGATCCCTTTCGGCAGGCCGGTGGTGCCCGACGAGTACAGCACCCACAGCGGATGGTCGAACGGGACCGCGTCGAACTCGAGCGGCGCGCCGGCGAACTTCGTGACCAGCGACGACCACGGGATCGTGTCCGGCGCGGTGGCGTCCGCGGACAGGTAGTCGATCAGGACGGTGGCGCGCAGGCTCGGGATGTCCTTCTGCAGCAGGGCGATTGTCGGCCGCACGTCGAACGAGCGGCCGTTGTAGACGTATCCGTCCACGGCGAACAGCACGACCGGCTCGATCTGCGTGAACCGGTCGGCGATCGCGCGGGCGCCGAAGTCCGGTGAGCACGACGACCACGTCGCGCCGAGGCTCGCCGCCGCGAGGAACGCCACCAGCGTGCTCGGCGCGTTCGGCGCCAGCGCCACGACCCGGTCGCCCCGCCGCACCCCAAGGTCGACGAGCGCGGCCCGCACCGCGGCGACCTCCTCGCGCAGCGCGCCGTACGTGTGCGTCGAGGACACCCCGTCCTCACGCTCGAAGATCACCGCCAAGTCGTCGTCGGCGCCGGCGGACAGCGCGTGCTCGGCGTAGTTGAGCGTCGCGCCGGGGAACCAGGTGGCGCCCGGCATGTCCGCCGAGCCGAGGACCCGCTCGTAGGGCGCGTGGAACCGCACCTTGAGGAACTCGGCGAGCGCGCCCCAGAACCCCTCGAGATCGGTCGTCGACCACTCCCACAACGCCTGGTAGTCGGCCACGTCGACGCCCCGCGCCGACGCCAGCCACCTGCGGAACTCCGCCATTCGGCTCGCCTCGACCCGGTCGGGGTCCGGGCTCCACAACAGCACGGCCTCGTCGCCGCCGGCACTCAGGGTCATGGCCCGTTCATATCCCATATTCCGGGCCCCGGCCATGGTGGCGCCCCACACATCCTCAGAGCGCGTCGTCGGTGGCGCGTGGGTTGCGGAGGTCGCCCGCCTGCGGCGGGTTGGCCTCCGGCCCCCGTTTTCCAGCCTACCGGGGAGGGGTGACGGTTCTGGTGGCGTGCGGGGTGGTTGTCCACAGGTTGGCGGAGTTATCCACAGGCTGTGGATTGGCGCGGCGATCGTGTCGGGGGTGTGCCGTAGCGTGGTTCGAGGGGGCCAGCGGCCACGCCGGAGTCACGCCAGCCGCACTGTGCTCGTCGGCCACCGGGAGCGACGAACGTGACACCCGCGTTACGGTCGACTCATGGTCGACATCGCGATCGTGGGCACCGGCGTGATCGCCGGTTTCCACGCGCAAGCACTGGCGGAGCAGGGCGGGCGCGCGCGGATCGTGGCCGCGACCGACATCGACGCCGCCGCACTGGCCGCGTACGGGGCTCAGTGGTCGGTGCCCGCCGTCTACCCGAGCCTCGACGCGCTGCTGGCACACGAGAAACCGGACCTCGCGACGCTGTGCACGCCGCCCGGCCTGCACCGGGAGCAGGCGGTCGCGTGCCTGTCGCGGGGTGTCTCGGTGCTGTGCGAGAAGCCGCCGGTGCGGAGCCTCGCGGAGCTGGACGAGATCGCGGCCGCGGCGGGTGGCGCCTTCTTCGCCACCGTGTTCCAGCACCGGTTCGGCAGCGGCGCGGCGAACCTGCGCGGACTGGTCGGCGATCCCCGGCTGGGCCGGCCGACCACCGCCGTGTGCCACACGCTGTGGTTCCGGCCGGACGAGTACTTCGCCGTGCCGTGGCGCGGGAAGTGGGAGGTCGAGGGCGGCGGACCGACCATGGGGCACGGCATCCACCAGTTCGACCTGCTGCTGTCGATCATGGGGGAGTGGCGCGAGGTGGTGGCGGTCGCGGCGCGGCAGGCGAAGCCGACG
>Ga0193716_1001012_pt1 | contig 16705 bp, 17 predicted proteins | sample U2c1metaG_FD_145901 | JGI IMG/M metagenome (GOLD analysis project Ga0193716, IMG submission 145901) | Soil microbial communities from a riparian zone of the East river system, Colorado, United States - U2c1 | ecosystem: Environmental > Terrestrial > Soil > Riparian zone | place: USA: East River...
AACACGCTTCGCGTCCTCTGTCGCTCGGCGCCAGCCGTCGAGCCACGTCCAGACTCGCGGAGCACGATCGCGATCGGCACGCGACGGGCGCGCAGTAGTGGAATCAGACTCACGAGCAGAGTGCTCAACGCGCAAACCGCCAAAGCAAAGGCGAGCACTCGACCATCGATCGAGATCTGCTCGAGACGCGGCACGTCCATCTTGTCGGCCCATCCGGTTGCCCACGACACGCCGGCGAACGCGAACAGCACGCCGATCACGCCTCCTGCCAAGGCGAGAACCAACGACTCACTCAAACATTGCGCGACGATCCCGGCGACGCCCGATCCCAGAGCACCGCGCACCGCGAGCTCGAGCTGGCGCGCCTCACCGCGCACGAGAAAGAGATTGGCCACGTTCGCGCAGGCGATCAGAAGCACGAGACTGACGCTGCCGAGGAGAATCCAGAGTAGCGATGACACATCGCCCACGACCGAATCCAGCAGCGGGGTGACCAACGGACGAATGTTCGCCTTGTCCCACATCGCGCGCGGGATGTCTCCCGGGTATTGGTCGAGCAATCCCGGAAGCACGTGCGCGAGGTCGGCGCGCGCGCTCGCGATCGTTGCGCCGTCGCGCAGTCGCCCGACACCGCGATAGTTGAAGCTGGCGACTTGCGCATGAGCGGGGTCGAACGGCATCGGCGTCCAGAGCTCCGGCGCCGATCGGGGAAACGCGAAGCCCTGCGGCATCACGCCGACGATCTCGCGCGAGATGCCGTCCGCGACGATGCGCTTTCCGATCGCCGAGCGATCGCCGCCGAAGTGTCGCAGCCAGAAGTCGTGCGAGAGTATCACGACCGGAGTCGCGCCCACACGATCTTCGTCGCGGCGGAAATCACGTCCGAGCATCGGCGGAATGCCCAGCACCTCGAACAAATTGGAGGTGACCTGCGCTGCACTGACGCGCTCCGCGTCTCCGACCCGGCCGTCCACCAGCTCGAGATTCACGGATTGGTTGCGCCACGCGCCGATGCCTGTGAACGCCGTCGCGTGCTCCTGATAGAACAACAGCGTCCCTTCGGATTGATCCGCCTCCGGTACGCCCGACACTTCGATACTGTGCGTGAGCGCGACCAACCTGTCGGGATGCGCATACGGCAGTGGGCGCAGCAGCACCCCGTTCACGACGCTGAACACCGCAGTGGTGGCGCCGACGCCGAGGGCCAGTACGAACACGGTGGTGGCGGTGAAGCTCGGGACGCGCAGCAGCCGTCGCGTGGCATAGCGCAGATCCGCGAGAGTGAGCGCGCGTGGCGGTCGATTCATCATGGGCTTCTCTCGCTCGGATGCGGGATGTCGGCGAAGCATCGACCAGAGGGATGACACGCGCTCGGCGAGTGCCTGGGTCAGCACGTCATACACGATCGTGAGCGCGAACAGGGGCTGCGGCACTCGACGTTCGGAGGCGTCGCGTCGTTGGTCGCGGAACGCTTCGATGAGATCTCGATCGAAGGCGTCGCGGAATCGCGATGGATAGAGATGGAGCAGCGCGCGATAGAGCCGCTCTCCGGCATTCAGCGGTGGAACTCGGAAATCCGCCATCAGGCGAGCGCCGGCCCCGCTCGAAGCGCCGCTCGCGCAGCGGTCGCGAGAGATGCCATGCGCTCAGCCTCGGCCGCGATCGCGCGGCGGCCGAACGGTGTTACCCGGTAGTAGCGCCTGCGCTCGTCGTCGGCATCTGCGGCTGGTCGTCGCTGCGACTCGACGACCAGGCCGTCGTCGAGCATGCGTCGCAAGAGTCGGTAGAGCGCGCCCGCCTGCAGGACGACGCTTCCGTCCGATTGCTCACGTGCTTCGCGCATGATGGCGTAGCCGTGCCGTTCACCCTGCAACAGCACGAGGAGGATGTAGAAAGCGTCCTGCCGCGACCGGAGGATGTCGCTCGATGTGTCGTGTTCTGGCATTGCCCGGAGAGTAGTATAAACGAAATGTTTATAGACTCCCCGTATATATGGGCAAGCTGGAGCGCCGTCAAGCGGGCTCGGTCCAACCCTGCTCCGCTAGGCGACCGCCGCGACTGCGTCGGTGTAGCTGCGCCCCTTCTCCATCTCCTCGTACACGAAGCGCATCACGTCGGCATTGCCGAGGAGGAAGCGGCAGCGTTGATGGCCGGCGGAGCGGCACTCGACCTCGAGCACGGCGAGGGGGACGTCGGAGAGGCGGCCAAAGAAGTCCGCGAAGAGCCCCGTCGTGATGTGGCACCCGGGCTGCTCGAGATTCGCGCCGACTTCGGATTCGCCCCAGTCGTTGGAATCGACGGTGGCGAGTGCCTCGCCCATCGAGCCCACGGTAATAGAGCCCCATCCGGCTTCGCGAAAGTAGGTGGACGCCTTCCGCTGGAACTCACCAACCTCGAGGTCCTCGGGTGCCGCCTTGCCCTGCTTGCGTAGCCATTCGCGGAACGACTGATAGACGGCCTCACCGCCAGCGTAGCCGGCTTCCTGGAGGGCGCCAGCGGCCGCGGGGCCCGCGTCGCGAAAGAGGATGGAGCGGAGTGCGGCGAGCGTCGTGCGGCTCATCGCGACCATGCGGTGGTCGGCCAGATCGATGGAATGGATCATGTCGGTATCTAGGATTCTCCCTCAACGCGCCGCAAGAGCCCCGCTTCATCGATGACCTCGATGCCGAGCGTTCTTGCCTTCTCGAGCTTGCTTCCTGCCGCGTCGCCGGCGACGACGAACGTGGTGGATTTGGAGACAGAGCTCGTCACATTCCCGCCATGCGCCTGCACCAGCTCCGTGGCCGCCGCCCGGGACAGGGTCGGAAGCGTACCGGTGATGACGACCGTGGCGCCCGCGAGGGAACGCCCGACCACTTTGGCCTGCGGCTCCGTAAGTGTAAGCCCTGCCTTGCGGAGGCGCTCCATCAGTTTCCGCGTGTTCGGCTCCGAGAAGTACTCCGCGACCGACTTTGCGATGATGTCGCCGATCCCGCGCACCTTCTCGATCTCCTCTTCGCTCGCTTCCATGAGTGCGTCGAGGGAACCGAAGTGCCGCGCGAGCAGCTGTGCCGCCCCCTCACCCACGTGGCGCACGCCCAGGCCGTTGAGCAGTCTGGAGAGCGGACGCTTCTTCGATTCGTCGAGCGCCGCCACCAGCTGCTCCGCGCTCTTCTCGGCGAAACGCTCGAGCGACACGAGCTGCTCGACGGTGAGCGAGTAGAGATCGGCCATGTCGTGCACGAGCCCCGCGTCGATCAACTGAGCGATTCGCTTGTACTGCAATCCGCGGATGTCCATCGCGCCGCGCGATGCGAAGTGCACGAGCCCTTCGAGCTGTCGTCCCGGACATTCGACATTGGGGCAGTAGACCGCGACCTCCTCCTCGTCCTTGAGCACCGGCGTGTTGCAGCTCGGGCAGCGCTTCGGCAGGTACCATTTGCGCGGCGTCCCTTCGCGCCGCTCGGGGAGCGACGCGAGCACCTGCGGAATCACGTCGCCCGCGCGCTTCACCTGCACCCAGTCGCCCACGCGCAGATCTTTCTCGTGAATGAGCTCTTCGTTGTGGAGCGTCGCGAGCTTCACCGTCGTGCCGCCGATCTCGACCGGCTCGAGCATCGCGTACGGGTTGAGCGCGCCCGTGCGTCCGACATTCACCTCGATCGCGAGCAGCTTCGTGATCGCGATGTCGGGCGCGAATTTGCGCGCGATCGCCCACCGCGGCTCGCGCCCGCCGATGATCCCGAGCTCGTCCTGCATGCGCAGGGAGTTCACTTTCACTACGACACCATCGATGCCGAAGTTGAGCTGCGCGCGCAGCGAGTGCTCCACTTCGTACACGAACTTCGTGACGTCCTCGAGTGTGTTCGCGTGTTGGCGGTGCGACTCGACGGGAAAGCCCCATCGCTCGAGCGTGTCGAGGAGCTCGCCCTGCGTGGAGAAGGGAAGTGCGACGTCAGAGGGCGCGGCGGCGGCGAAGCCGAAGAAGTGCAGCGGGCGCTTTGCCGTCATCGCGGGGTCGAGCTGGCGCAGTGATCCTGCCGCTGAGTTCCGCGGGTTGGCGAAGATCGCTTCGCCGGCCTTCGCGCGCTCCTCGTTCAGCCGCTCGAATGCATCGAAGGGGAGATAGCACTCACCGCGAATCTCGACGATCCGCGGCGGATTGTCGTCGCGCAGGCGTAGAGGGATGTCGCGCATGGTGCGCAGGTTTGCGGTGACAATCTCGCCGATCGTCCCGTTGCCGCGCGTCGCGCCGGTGACGAGCACGCCTCGCTCGTACGTCAGACTAACGGCAGTACCATCGATTTTGAGCTCGGCGCTGTAGCCCCCGGCCGCGTCGCTGCCCACCTGGCGCGCGATGCGCACTTCCCACTCGCGCAGCTCATCGTCGTCGAAGGCGTTACCGAGGGAGATCATGGGGAGCAGATGCGTGTGTTTCGCGAGCTGCCCCGAGGGTGGAGCTCCCACGCGCTGCGTTGGGGAGTCGAGCGTGCGAAGCTCTTCGTGCTGCGCCTCGAGATCCTGGAGCTCGCGATACATGCGATCGTACTCGAGATCCGAGATCTCGGGCCGATCGAGCACGTAGTACTCGTACGACGCACGCTCGAGCACGCGACGAAGCTCCGCGGCACGCGCGGCGAGGGAGGAGAGGCTCGCGGGCATGCGTAGAAAGTTGTCGGGGAAGAGGGGTGTAGGGGAGGGTTGGGGAGTAGTAACTGCTTACTGCTGGACACGAATCAGGCCAAAAAAGACGAATCGAACCTGACGCGGCGAGAGATACTCGCCCGTACAAGATTCGATTCGTCTTTTCTGGTCTGATTCGTGGGCCAGCAGTGTTCAGTCGCAGTTCACCCCTTCGCTTCCTCACTCATCACTTCCATTGCTACAGTCACCAACCGCTCCAACTCCTCATCCGCATGCGCCGGCAGCAGCGTCTCGGCCCACATGTGATCCTCGGCGTTCGTGTAGCGGTCGAGCAGACGGCGCACGAAGGCGACGAGCGTGATCCTCTGCAGCTCGCTACGACGCTTCTCTTGCTCCTGCGACTTCTGCCCCGTGAGCAACGTCTCGAACCTGTGCGCATTGCGCAGCGCGTTCGCAGTGAGCGAGGCGATGACCTGGCAGAAGCGCACGTCGCGATCGGCGAAAGGCGCGGACTCGCGCTCGGTGCGGAGGAAGATCGCGCCGATGACCGTGCCCCTCCAACGAATCGGGACGACGATGATCGAGCGCACGTTGCGGAGCGCGGCAATCAGCTCGACTCCCTGATACATCGGGTGCGTGCTGGCGTCGGGGATGAACACCGTCTCGCCGCTCTGGAACGCTCTTTTGAGCTCGGGATAGCGATCGAGATCCACGATGAGATTTCCCATCGACGGATCCTCGTATGTCGCCACGAGCCGGACGCTCTGCGCGTCGCCCGCGAGATAGATCGAACAGCGGTCGAGCCCGAACGTCTCGCCCAGCTTGCGGGCGATGGTGCGAAGGATGTCCGTGAAATGGAGGGACGCCGAGATCTCGGTGAGAATGTCCACCACCGCGACCAGGTGATCGCGCTCGCGCTCGAGCTCCGCGACGCGCGCGCGTAGCACGCTCGTCTCGTCAGCCGGGGCGCGCTGCTCCTCCACTAGCTGTTCCGTTCGCATGCTGATCATCGACGTCCTTCACGTTCGCGTTGAATTCCTCATCGTCGAATCGAACGACACGATTCCGTCCGGTCGATTTGGCGACGTAAAGCGCATCGTCGGCCGCCTTCACGAGCTGCTGACGCGACTGGATGTGCGGATGAGGCCATCCGGCCACGCCGGCGCTGATACTGCACGTCAGCGTGCCACCGTCGTATCCGAACTGATGCGCCTCTACCTCCTGACGCGCGCGCTTGGCGAAAGTCACCCCGGCATCGAGCACGGTGCCCGGTAGGAGGACCATGAATTCCTCTCCGCCGTAACGGCCGATCCGGTCGATGTCGCGCGCGATGTGCTTCAGCAGCTGCGCGAACTGCGCGAGAACGACGTCGCCGGCCTGGTGGCCGTGTTTGTCGTTCACGCGCTTGAAGTGATCAATGTCGAACATCACCATCGAGAGCGGCTCGTGAAGCCGCACGGAGTGGTCGAACATCTCGTCCAGTCGCTCGTCGAGATGGCGTCGATTGTAGACGCCGGTGAGCGAGTCGGTGATCGCCATCTCTGCCAGCTGCACGTTTTTCGCGGCGAGCTCGTCCCGCGCCTTCTTCAAGCGCAGCGCCGAATTCATCCGCGCCTGTAGCTCGGCGTAGTTGATCGGCTTCGTCACGTAATCATCGGCGCCCGCATCCAACCCGGCGACTTTGCTTCGCGTCGTATCGAGCGCCGTCTGCATGATGATCGGAATGAACGGAAGCGACTCATCGGCCTTGATGCGCTTGGCCACCTCGTTTCCATCCATGCGAGGCATCATCACATCGAGAAGAATCAGATCCGGAGGCTGCTCCGCCACCATTTTCAGGGCGGTCTCGCCGTCGCCGGCCGTCACGACGCGATAGCCGAGCGCGCCGAGGCGTACCTGCAGGACCTCGACGTTGTCCGGATGGTCATCGACGATCAGGATGAGCGGGGCGTACGTCTCCTCAGTGGCCATTGCCTTTGCCGATGAACTTCTCGACCTCGCTCACGACCGCCTTGGGCTCGCAGGGCTTCGCGAGGTAGCTGTCGCATCCCACCTCCATCGCCTTTTCGCGATCGGAGGCGAGCGCGTGCGCCGTGAGGGCGATGATCGGGATGCCGCGGGTCTCAGGATCGCGCTTGAGCACCTGCGTTGCCTCCCAGCCATCGATCACAGGGATCGAGATGTCCATCAGGATCAAGTCGGGCCGCTCGGCGCGCGCTTTGGCGATCCCTTCCTCGCCGTTGAGCGCTTCCATCACGACGTACCCGAAGTGCTGCAGAATGGTCGAATAGACGATGCGGTTGTCTTCGTTGTCTTCGACCAGGAGTACTGTCTTACCACCTATGCTCATGCGTCTCCTCACCCCAGCGGGGTCCCGGGGGTGGCCCAGGAGAGGGAAACCGAATTTGATGTCGCTCCGGCCGCGGAGGCCCGAAGCGTGCACACGACGACTGCACCCGCACACTGAGCAAAAAAAGCTTCACTTTGCGCACGGGTTAGGCGAATGTAACAGCATGGTCCGCAAGATTCTTACCATTGGCGGGTCGCGCTAAGCCCCGATTCAGGAGCATGATATGGCACGCACAACGGACTTTCCGAGTGGTCGCTCCACTGGTTCACCTCCGCGAGACCGGCAGGCGGACGTCGACGCCAACGACTCGCTCGACTCGATGAGGTCGAGCAAACCGAGCGACAGGAGCTATTCCAAAGACATGCAGATCAAGCACGCGGCGATCTTCGGCGCGGGCATCGCGATCGGCGCGATGATCGGCGCTGGCGCGGCGTTGCTCTTCGCACCGCAGAGCGGTGAAGAGACGCGCGAGCTCATCGGCGAGCGAGCTCGCGATGTGCGCGGCCGCATCGGCGAGCGATTCGACGACGTGCGAGGCGACCTCAACTGGTATCTGCGTCGCGGTCGTCGCAAGTTCCGTCGCGGCGCCGAGCGCGGGCGGTGGGCCGGAGAAGATCTCGCCGACCGGGTGCGAAAGGGCTGGTAGCGCGGACGCGCAGCGAGCTGGCGCTAGTGCAACTTCGCCAGCTCGTCCTGCGCTTCCTTCTTGTAGTGCGCGTCGTTGAAGTCCGTGATGGGCCCATCGATGACGGCCTGAAACTGCTCCTTCGCCCTCTCCTTGTCGCCCGGCTTGTCGCGATCGCGATAGACCTCCGCGAGATCGAGATGGTGCGTGATGCGGCCCGGATCGAGCTGCACCGCGCGCTCCATGTTGCGAACCGCTTCGGCCCAGCTCGCGGTGCCGAAGACGTCGCCGCCGAGAAAGTTCTTGGCCATGAAGCGCGAGAAACCGCTGAGGCGCATGATCTCGGCGTTCCATCGTCCCATCACGTGATACGCGCCCGGGTGCAGCGAGTCGAGCTTCAGCGTCTCGAGCGCCTCGGTGCGCACGTCCTTCGCGTAGCGCACGCGTTCCTTCTTGCCCACCGAGAGCGCAACACGGCCGACCGCGCGCGCGACGGAGAAGTGCGCTTCGGGGTCGTTCGGCTTCATCGCGACCGCCTTCGTCGCGAGATCTTTCGCTTCGGCGTAGAGATCCTTTTGTTTGTCCTTGTCCGGCTCGTATTCGCCGAGGTCGACGAGCGTGCGCGAGGCTTTCCAGTACGCTTCCTCGGCGTTGGAATCGGCGGCGATCGCGGCCTTGTACGCGGCGAGTGCGCCGGTCGCGTTGAGTGCGACGGCGTCCTTGTCGCCAACTGCGATGTGCTCCGCCGCCGACTGAGCTGATGCGACGGCCGCGAAGGTGAAGGATGCGACGGTTACTGCGAGGTAGCGAATCAGCATGGAAGATCCGACATTGGGGTCGTCTCCAAGCCGCAGAGACGTGAATTCGGCGATTGATGCATCAACGCGCGCGCGAGCATCTTCGCTGGCAGAAGCTAGATATACCCCACATCCTGGTCAATGCTCGCCCTTCGACTGATCGAACGAAAGCGCGATGGCGGACGCATAGAGCCCGGGGAGTGGCGCGCGCTGCTCGGAGCGTATGTGGCAGGTCACGTACCAGACTATCAGATGGCGGCGTTTCTGATGGCGGCGTATCTGCGCGGGCTGGATGGCGAGGAGACCGCGTCACTCACCGAAGCGATGCTGCGAAGTGGCGGGACACTCGATCTCCGCGGAATTTCTGCTCCTCGCATCGATAAACACTCTACTGGCGGCGTTGGCGACAAGGTTTCGCTCGTGCTCGCGCCACTCGCGGCATCGGTTGGGATCGTCGTGCCGATGATGTCGGGGCGCGGTCTCGGGCACACCGGAGGCACGCTCGACAAGCTCGACGCGATCCCGGGATTTCGGAGCGACCTCACGCTGGCACAGGCGCGCGCGCAACTCATGCGCGTCGGTTGCGCGCTGCTCGGTCAGAGCGGCGAGATCGCGCCGGTGGACCGCAAGCTGTACGCGTTGCGCGATGCGACAGCGACGGTGGAGTCGATTCCGTTGATCGCGGCGAGCATCATGAGCAAGAAGCTCGCGGAAGGGTTGACGGGCTTGGTGCTCGACGTGAAGCGCGGGTCGGGATCGTTTCTGCAAACCCTCGAGCAGGGCGTCGAGCTCGCGCGGACGATGATCGATCTCGGTACCGCGCACGGATGTCCGGTCGTCGCGCTGATCACGGCGATGGATCGTCCGCTCGGGCGCGCATGCGGCAATGCGTTGGAGACCGAAGAGGCGATCCACGCGTTGAAGGGCGAGGGGCCGCCCGATTTGATGGAAGTGACGTACGCGATCGCTGCAGAGATGATGCTGCTCGGCGGGATGGTTGACGATGGCGCGACGGCGCGCGAGACATTGGAGGGCGCGATCGCAAGTGGCGCTGCTGCGGAGAAGTTCAAGGAGATCATCGAGGCGCAGGGTGGAAATCCGGCGGTGGTGGATGATCCCGCGCTCCTGCCGCAGGCGGAGGCGATCGAGCTCTTTCGCGCGCCGCGGCGAGGATTCATCGCGCAGATCGAGCCGCGCGCCGTGGGACGCGGGATCATCGCGCTTGGCGGAGGAAGAACGACGATGGAAGACGCGGTGGATCCGGGAGTCGGCTTCGTGATCACGGTGAAGCCGGGCGATTGGGTGGAGGCGGGAGAGCCGATCGCGAGTGTGTTCGCGCGGGATGAGGCGGGGCTGCGCGCGGGTGCGAGCGCGTTGCGCGAGGCGATCCGCATCGGCGACGAGGCGGAGCCGCCGTTGCCACTCATCTCGCATCGGGTGACAGAGCGTGGAGTGGAGGTGTATGGTGTCGAGTGACGATTTTATCGTGCGCGTCGGGCGACGGTGGAGTGCCGCGATCGGAGTCCTGCTCCTGAGCCTAGCGGTTGTCGGCAGCGGAATCGCCAGGGACGATCCTCGCATCGCGCGCATCCGTAAGTGGTATGCGGCAACGGAGAAGGCGTTGCCGAGCAATCGCGTTGTGAGGAGGGACCTGGCGGGACTGTCGTCGCACGGAGCGGTGCTCACGGCCTATTTCGCCGGCGACACGATCAAGAAGTTGAACGGAGTGGCGTACCAGGAGAACGGCAAGTCGACGGACGATTTGTATCTTCGAAATGACACGGTGTATTTCGTGTCTTACATCGTGGGGAAGTATTCGCTTTCGATGGACGGGCGCATCACGCACCGGGTGCAATACCGGATGTATTACGATGGCGACACGCTGATTCGATGGATCGACACCACCGGAAAGGATCTGCCCGTGAAAACCGACGCGGCGAATGCGCAGGTGAAGCGCGATCACGAGATGGCGCGGATACTCATGGAGTGCGCGAAGATCACGGGGCAAACACAATCGTGCGATATCGAGAGTGGGGATTCGGTACGATGACTTCAAAAACTCGTGCGACGGTCGTCGCGACTGCGGTCATTCTGGGAATGGTCGCCGGTTTCTGCGCTGCGTATGTGCTGTTGACTGCGACGGGCCTCTGCCCGCGCTCGCAACTCTGCGCGACACCACTGACGCATGCGGGGCTCGCGTTTGTCGTGGTTCCATTCGTGGGAATGGGATGTGCGTTTCTCGTATTGCGAGTGTTCGAAGGGCGCGCGAAGATGCGCGATTCACTAAAGTGAGCGTGGGCTCGATTCCCACGTTGAAGTCATATGGGAGCGCTCGAGAATGAGTAAGGTGTTCTTCGATGTCGGTATGTCACTGGATGGTTACATCGCCGGCCCGAATCGCGGTCCGAAGAATCCACTCGGCGACGGCGGCGTTGGCCTGCACGAATGGATGTTTCGCACCAAGACGTTTCGCGACACGCACAAGATGGGCGGTGCCGGCGAGGCGTCCGACGATGATCGGATCGTGAAGCAGCTGCTCGAGCGTCCGGGCGCGAACGTGATGGGGCGAAACATGTTCGACGAGGGAGAGGCCAACTGGCCCGAGGAAGCACCGTTCGGCACGCCCGTTTTCGTGCTCACGCATGACGAACGCGAGCCGTGGAAACGGAAGGGCGGTACGACGTTCTTCTTCGTGACCGACGGCATCGAGAGCGCGCTCGTGCAGGCGAAGGCCGCCGCGAAGGGCAAGGATGTTCGCATCTCGGGCGGGGCCGAGACGATTCGACAGTGTCTGGACGCGGGACACATCGATGAGTTCACGTTGCACATCGCGCCCGTGATACTGGGCGAGGGCGTGCGCCTCTTTCACCGACTGAGTCCCGCGAAGTTGAAGTTCGAGCAGACGGCGTCGAGTGGGTCGTCGTTGGTGACGCATGTCGACTATCGCGTGCTGCGTTAAACCGTGATCCGCGTTCGCGCATGCGCGACCAGCGCAATCGTACTCACGTTGTCGCTCGCCACTTCGAGCGCTTCATGTGCGCAGGCCACGTCGCATGTCGAGAAAGCCGACGCTCGTCGCCTTGCGCAGATTCGCCAGTGGTCGGCGGTTGCGACTCGAGATCTTCCTCACGACAGCGTGATCAAGCTCGAGCTCTCGGATTTTTCCCTCGAAGGCGGCGAGCTGTCGGCGTATTTCGCGCACGACACGCTGCGCAAGGTCGACGCACTCTTCTACCGTGAAACAGGACGCACGCGCGAGGAGTATTACTTCGGCGACGACGGCCGATTCTACTCGACGGTTCAGACGGATGAGCAATACGACCGGCCGATGAGCGGCAAGGTCGTCCACCGTTATCGCACGCGTCTCTCTTTTGATGGCGAGCGACTCATCCAATGGATCGACTCCACAGGCCGCATTCGCGCCGCTACGGGCGCGGGGGCCGGCGATCATGCTCACGACGCGCTGCTCACGGCGCGTGCGCTGGTTGAGTGCGTGAAGACGCTCAAGCCCGGCGAGACCTGCGAGGCTCCGGATAGTCTGTCGACTCGATAGCCTGTTACGGAAAAAACGACGGCGCGACTGATTCAGTCGCGCCGCCGTTCTCCATCCCGCTCCAGCGAAATCAGATATCCAGATTTCGCACGAACTTCGCGTTCTTCTCGATGAAGTCGCGCCGCGGCTCGACCTCGTCGCCCATGAGCATCTGGAAGATCCGATCCGCCTCGACCGCATCCTCGACATCGACCTTGAGGAGCGTGCGCACACTCGGATCCATCGTCGTCTTCCACAGCTGCTCGGGATTCATCTCACCCAAGCCCTTGTAGCGCTGGATGTTGATGTTCTTCGCCTCGTTGCCGCCGAAGCGCTCGATGTAGGTGAGCCGCTCTTCTTCGTCGTACGCGTAGAACTCTTCCTTCCCCTTCGCCACGCGATAGAGCGGCGGCTGCGCGATGTAGATGAACCCCGCCTCGATGAGCTCGGGCATCTGTCGGAAGAAGAACGTGAGCAGCAGCGTCCGGATGTGCGCACCGTCGACGTCGGCATCCGTCATGATGATGATCTTGTGGTAACGCGCGTTCTCGATCGTGAAGTCTTCCTTGATCCCCGATCCGATCGCCGTGATGATCGTCCGGATTTCCTCGTTCGACAGCACCTTGTCGATGCGGGCCTTCTCGACGTTGATAATCTTGCCGCGCAGCGGAAGGATCGCCTGGAACTGGCGATCGCGCCCCTGCTTCGCGGAGCCGCCGGCCGAGTCGCCTTCGACGAGATAGATCTCGCAGAGCATCGGATCGCTGAGTGAGCAGTCCGCGAGCTTGCCCGGCAGGTTGCCGATGTCGAGCGCCGACTTCTTGCGCGTGAGATCGCGCGCCTTTCGTGCCGCCTCGCGCGCGCGCGCGGCCGACACCGCCTTCTCGACGATGATGTTCGCCGACTTCGGATGCTCGTCGAGATACGCGGCGAGGAATTCGTTGAGCACGGTCTTTACCGCGCCCTCCACCTCGGAGTTGCCGAGCTTCGTCTTCGTCTGCCCTTCGAACTGCGGCTCGTGCACCTTGATCGAGATGACCGCGGTGAGTCCCTCGCGAACGTCGTCACCGGTGAGGGTGAAGTTGTCCTTCTTGAGCCAGTTCCCCTTGGTCGCGTAGACGTTGATCACACGCGTGAGCGCGCTCTTGAAGCCCGTGAGGTGAGTGCCGCCTTCGTGCGTGTTGATGTTGTTGACGAAGGAGAAGACGTTCTCGCCGTAGCCGTCGTTGTACTGCAGCGCGATCTCGATCGCGATGTCGTCGCGCTCGGTCTCGATGTAGATGACGTCGTTGTGGAGCGCTTTGCGGCTCGTGTTCAGATAGCCGATGAACTCTCTGAGCCCGCCCTTCGCGAGAAAGAGCTCGACCTTCTTTGGATCTTCGCGCTCATCGGTGATCGTGATCCCCACGCCCTTGTTCAGGAACGAGAGCTCGCGGAGGCGCGATGCGAGCGTGTCGTACTGATAGACGAGCTCCGTGAAGATCGTCGGATCCGGCTTGAACCAGATCGTCGTCCCCGTCTCCGCCTTCGGCAGCTTGCGAAGCACCTTGAGCTTCGTGGTCGTGTCGCCGCGCGCGAAGTCCATGTAGTACTCCTGCCCATCGCGGCGCACCCACACCTTGAGCTGCTCGGAGAGCGCGTTCACGACCGACACGCCGACGCCGTGCAGTCCGCCCGACACCTTGTAGCTGCTCTTGTCGAACTTGCCGCCCGCGTGCAGCACGGTGAGCGCGAGCTCGACGCCCGGGATCTTCTCCACCGGGTGAATGTCGACGGGAATGCCGCGACCATCGTCGACGACGGTGATCGAGTTGTCCGCGTGAATCGTGACTTCGATGTGCGTCGCGAATCCGGCGAGCGCTTCATCGATCGAGTTGTCTACGACTTCATAAACCAGGTGATGGAGTCCACGCTCCGACGTTGATCCGATGTACATCCCGGGGCGCTTGCGGACCGCCTCGAGACCCTTGAGCACCTGAATTTGACCGGCATCATATTGCGCCGGCTGAGCCGCAGTCTTCGCCATGAGCACCTTGTCTACGTGATGATTTCGAGGCCCCGAACAGACGCCGAATCAAAGTCCTTCTCCAGCCTCTTTAATCTACTCGAAATTCGTTCCAATTCAAGCAGTTAGCCCATGAGCCGCCAATGTATTTTCGCGACCTTTCCGCTGGTCCGATTCGCGTTGATCGCGATCAGCAGCTGCGGCTCCATCAACGAGAGCTCGCTCATCCACGAGCTCGTTTTTACAGCCACGAACAAGGTCCCATCGCGCGTGATCATGATCGGTTCCGTCACGGCCGAGATTTGCGGCCCGACCAGTGTCGGCCACTCCGGAACGATCCGCGCTTGATCGACACGCGTGCCATCCTTCGTGCTCGACATGAAGCTTGCGAGCACGTCCGACATCTTCTCCGGCTTCTTCTTCTTCGGATCCCTCACCGCGCGCTCACTATTGTCCGCGCGTTCGCGGCGCTCACTGCGCCGCGTGGGTTAGTACGCCCGCGTCCACCTGCCACCGCTCGAGCCGCGTGAACGCGTCCGGAATGTCCGCATCGCGCGGCACCGCCACGATCGTCTGGCCGCGCTCCTCGTGCGACAGCAGATCCAGAATGCGCGCCGCACGCCTCGCATCGAGCTCGGCGAACGGATCGTCGAGCAGCACCAGCGGCTCCGCGCGCGTCGCCTCGCGAAGCGTCGCGGCCTCGAGCAGTCGCAGCGCGATCGCCGCCGTGCGCTGCTGCCCCGCCGAGCCGTACGTGCGCAACTCGCGTCCCTCGAGCGAGAGATCGAGATCGTCGCGGTGCGGTCCCGCGTGCGTGATCCCGCGCTTCACGTCGAGCGGACGCTTCTTCTCGAGCGCCGCGAGGAGCGCCTGCTCCGCATCGCCGCTCGTCGCATCGAGCGAGCTCGCGTAGCGCATCGTCGCCGCTCCGCGCTCTCCGATCGCCTCGCAGCGAATCGCGTACTGCGCCGCGTATCGCTGCGCCCACTCCTGGCGCGCAGCGAAAATGATCGCGCCATTCGCCGCGAGCGCGGGCTCCCACACCGCGGCGCACGCCTCGCGCGCCGCGTGGTTGAGCCGCGTCTCGCGCATCGCGGCGTTGCGACGCGAAAGCGCGCCGCGATAACGCTGCAGCGCGGTGAGGTACGGGCGCGAGCTGAGCGCCAGCATCACATCGAGAAAGCGTCGGCGCTCCACCGGCGCACCCGCCACGAGCACCGCGTCGCGTGGCGAGAAGATCACCGCCGGGAACGCACCGAGTGCGTCGGCCATGCGCTCCGGCTCCCCACCGTCGAGCAGGATCTTCTTGCGGCGGCCGAGCCGGTCGAAGCCGACGGAGACGTCGTGTGCGCGTGCGCCTTCGATCGTCGCCGCGAGATGAAAGCCCGTCTCGCCGAAGGTGACGAGCTCCGCGTCCTGCGCGCCGCGCAGCGATCGCAGCAACCGCAGATAGTAGATCGCCTCGAGGAAGTTCGTCTTCCCCTGGCCGTTCTCGCCCACGAGCGCGATCCCAGCGGTGGGAAGCTCGAGCTCCGCGCGACGGAGATTGCGGAAGGCACGAATCGACAGTCGCCGGAGCGCACTGCGCGCAATCGGCTGTCCGGCGATCGCGCCCACCGCGCTCATCACTCCCCCGTGAAGGCGGCAGGGCGCTTCGCGAGGAACGCGCTCATCCCTTCCTTCATGTCCTTGGTCGTCGCGATGAGACCGAAGTGATTCGCCTCGATCACGAGTCCCTCTTCCAGCGTCGTGTCGAGCCCGCGGTTCACGGCCTCGATGACGAATCCGATCCCGATCGGCCCGTTCGCCAGAATCACCTTCATCATCGCTTCCGCCGCTCCGATCAACTCCGCCTGCGGAACGACCTTGTTCACGAGTCCAATGCGATACGCTTCTGCGGCATCGATTGGCGCGCCCGTGAGCATCAGCTCCAGCGCGCGTCCCTTGCCGATGAGGCGCGGGAGCCGCTGTGTGCCGCCGTAACCGGGGCCGATCCCGAGCTTCACTTCGGGAAGCCCCATCTTCGCGTTGTCCGACGCGATGCGGATGTGACACGCGAGCGCGAGCTCGAGCCCTCCGCCGAGCGCGAAGCCATTCACAGCGGCGATGACTGGCTTGTGCGACTGCTCGAACTTCGAGAAGATCCGCTGCCCGACCATCGCGCGCAGCCGTCCATCGAGCGAGCCCTGTGTCGCGAGCTCCGAGATGTCCGCGCCGGCGACGAACGCCTTGGCGCCGCTTCCCGTCACGATCGCGCCCCCGACATCCTTCCTGCTGTTGACCTCCTCGATCGCTTGACTCAGCTCCGCGATGGTCGCGTCGTTGAGCGCATTGAGCTTTTCGGGGCGATTGATCGTGATCGTCGCGATGCGATCGCGAACGTCGAAGGTGAGATTGGCGTAGGGCATGGATGGGTGTGAGAGCGTCGGAAAAGGGCGGACCTCAGCATCGGAAATCTACACGGTCGGACTGCTTCTTGCTTTCGTGCGGAGGGTCATGAGCACACAGTGGATCACGCGTCACGGAGGGAAGCGCTCGGGCTTCAACTATCGGAGCCCGCAAGGACGCGTCATCACCCAGAAAAAGCAGCTCGCGCGCATCGACGCCATGAAAATTCCGCCGGCGTGGCGCGACGTGCACATCGCAGCCACCACGCGCCGTGCGATCCAGGCGTGGGGCTTCGACGCGAAGGGGCGCAAGCAGTATCGCTACCACGAGCGCGCCGTCGCCGCGCGCGAGCAGCGCAAGTACTATCGCGTGCGTCGCCTCGCGC
>Ga0193716_1001013_pt1 | contig 16699 bp, 16 predicted proteins | sample U2c1metaG_FD_145901 | JGI IMG/M metagenome (GOLD analysis project Ga0193716, IMG submission 145901) | Soil microbial communities from a riparian zone of the East river system, Colorado, United States - U2c1 | ecosystem: Environmental > Terrestrial > Soil > Riparian zone | place: USA: East River...
ACCAGCCAATAGAGAATTCAGAACCTTTTAAAATTTAAGAAATGTCCACCGTAGTACTTACAGCATATAATGTCAAGACGAAAGAGAAAAATGTTCCGATCATGGATGCGGTGATCAGCAAGACAGCCAAGGGTGCTTATATGGCGCAGGGCCATGATGGCAAAGGAAATAAACTCACTACTTTGCTTGGTGAGGCGAAAGCACTCGAAGCCATCAAAGCTGGTGTTGCCAAACAGAGCTGGTAGTTCCAATATCGATTTGAAAAATCCCAAACTCTGCGGATCAATAAAGCGAATCGGAGATAAGTCGGTTCGGCTTAGAAGTCCCAATACATTGGATTTACTCTTAGTTTCAGAGTTTATCCTGTTCCGGTTCCCCCTCGGTCCGGAACTATTCATATCCGTCGGATCACCGTAGCAAAGAAGAAGAATTCCTTGCCATAAAATCGACCTGGCATAAATATTTCTTAATAAGAATGAATTAAAATTCATGTTAAGGAAATTATACTGTCCTTGGTTGCAATTATTTTGCTTATGGGAAGAAGGATTCTCTTTTTAGTCGGATTTTTACTTGCTGGTCTTTCCCCAATTATACTTTCTGCTCAACAGGCAGTCCCATTTATTCTTAATGGCAGCTCCATCGAGGAATCCTGCAGCTGCTATCAGCTAACTGCTAACGAAAAGAATCAGGCCGGATCTGTCTGGAATAAGAATCTGATTGATCTGAGCGAGTCATTCAATTATGTATTCAATGTTTTCTTAGGGTGTGCGGATGTCGGGGCAGATGGAATTGCATTCGTTTTGCAACCTGTTGGGACCAACCTCGGAGGAAATGGTTCAGGTATTGGTTTTCAGAACATTATTCCTTCTATCGGAATCCCGATTGATACTTATCAAAATGTAGAAAATAATGACCCGCTTTATGACCATATCGGCATTTTTAAAAATGGGGATCTTAAAATCGGAACCGCAAATACGCTGGCATATCCTGTTCAGGCTCTTGTTGACAGTCCCAATATAGAAGATTGTAACTGGCATACCTTCCGGATCACCTGGGATGCCCAGGCTATGATTCTTTCTGCCAAAATTGATAGTGTACCCAGGGTTCAGGTTCATTTGGATCTGGTGAAGGATATTTTCGGCGGCAATCCAAAGGTATACTGGGGCTTTACATCTGCCACCGGAAATCAAAGCAACGTTCAAAAATTCTGCACATTTGTGAAAGCTGATTTTACAACAGCAGAAAACCAAAATTTCTGTGCCCCGGCGGATGTCGATTTTGTAGACCGTTCAACCTCCACCGGAAATGAAGTAACCTGGTTTTGGGATTTTGGTGATGGCACAAAATTCAACGGTGAAAATCCTCCGCCTCATAATTATCCGGAACCGGGATCTTATCTGGTGAGCTTAAATCTCAAAACCAGCGATGGCTGTACCTCTGATACAGTTACGACAGATCTGGCAATTTATCAGACAGATGCAAAAACTGGCAATGATACTATTGTAATTTCCGGTCAGCCGTTTCAATTACACGCCAGTGGGGGAGAATATTATCAATGGTCTCCGGCAGAATTTTTAAGCGACCCGACGATCGCCGATCCGGTAGCTTCCCTTAATGGTAACATGCAATACATTCTGAAAGCTTATTTATCAGAGGGATGTCCGACGTATGATACGATCAATATCAAGGTATATAAAGAAGATCTCGGCGTGAGTGTTCCCAATGCTTTTTCACCGGACAACAATGGGATTAATGATCGTTTTCATCCGGTCATTACCAGCATAAGCAGCATTGAACATTTTGAAGTTTTTAATCGTTACGGACAAAAAGTTTATGATAGCCAGGGGATCGGACAGGGTTGGGACGGAACTTTTAATGGAAATCCTCAACCGGTAGGTACTTACATATGGTTCATCAAAGGCCGGGATTACCTCGGCAACCCCCATAGTGCAAAAGGGACCGTTGTTTTAATCAGGTAGGATTCTAACAACTATTGTGTATTTTCGGATAACGCAGCGAAGCAGAGTTAATCCTTGCCTTAGCATTGATCCGGAGCTTAATTTCTGCATAAATCAAATTTAATTTCCTGTGAATTGAGCTGCCCTTTGGACAATGTTGCTGCTTATGAGAATAAGGATTTTCCTGGTTTACCTGCTGGTTTTTTCCGGTACGCTGCCTCTTTCGCTTACCGCGCAGGATGAAACACCCTATATACTTAATGGCAGTTCAATGCAGGAATCCTGTAATTGTTATCAGCTCACTTACGATCAAATGTGGCTGGCAGGATCAATCTGGAATAAAAACCTGATCGATCTAAGCCAATCCTTCAACTATGTTTTTAATGTTTATCTGGGCTGCAAAGACCGGAATGGTGCAGATGGTATCGTATTTGTGTTGCAGCCCATTGGCACAAATCTGGGATCAGCCGGTCAGGGAATAGGATTTCAGGATGTAACCCCTTCAGTAGGCATTCCAATCGACACATGGCAGAATTTTGATTTTAACGATCCGCCGTTTGATCATATCGGCATTTTTAAAAATGGCGACCTTCATGTGGGGAATTCGAATACTTTAGTATATCCCGTTCAGGCAGTTGCCGATAATCCAAATATTGAAGATTGTCATTGGCATACTTTCAGAGTAATCTGGGACGCCGATGCAAAAATACTTTCCGCAGAAATAGACAATGTACCCCGGGTTCAAACGCATACAGATCTGATAAATGAAATTTTCGCGGGAAGACCACAGGTTTACTGGGGATTCACTTCGGCAACAGGCGGACAAAGCAATGTTCAGAAAATCTGTACTGCCCTGAATGCCGATTTTACCACTGCACCCGGTCAGAATTTCTGTGCACCAGCAGATATCAATTTCCTTGACCGTTCCACTTCTTTCGGAACCATCATAAACTGGTGGTGGGATTTCGGAGACGGAACCCAATTTAAAGGTCAGGTTCCACCTGCCCATAATTATTCTCAGCCAGGATACTACACTATAAAATTAAATATCGAGGCAAATAATGGTTGTACTTCGGATACGCTTAGGCGCATTATTACAATTGGGTCCGTACCTGTAGCGGATTTTAAAATCTCACCGCAGATTATTTGTGCTAACTCGCCTGTTTTGCTTTCAGATAATTCCTACGTCCAGTATGGTACTGTTAATGAGTGGGACTGGAATTTCAATAATGGACGTAGGTACATTCAAACTGCCGACTCCAATATCACAAAAACTTTTCCTGTAGAAAATCTGCAGATCGGCCTGGTCGTACATACTCTTGAGGGCTGTATTTCTCCGCCGGTTTCAAAAACGATGAATGTTACTTTGAAGCCCGCCACCAGCATTTCGGTTCAGGATGCCTGTTATGGAGATCCGGTTCCTCTGATTGCAGCCAGTCTTTCACCTTCTGTACCCATTCATCAATGGTATTGGATTACCGGCGACGGAAAAGAAGACAGCACCGCAAATATCAGTCACTATTATCCGGGAGGTGGAGTTTATACAGTAGGCGTATATGCACTAAATGATGCCGGATGTTCCTCAGACACTGCTACCGCGCAACTCACCATTTACCAGACTAACGCAAAACTCGGGAATGACACCATCGTTGCTTTCGGACAGCCCCTTCAACTACATGCTAGTGGAGGAGATTTTTATCAATGGATACCCGCCACCTGTCTGAGCAATCCTGATATTTCCGATCCCGTTACCGTTCTATATAATAATTTTCAATATATAGTGAAGGCTTATACCTCTTTTGGTTGTCCGACATATGATACTATCCAAATCAAAGCATACAAGGGACCGGCATTATATGTCCCTAATGCCTTCACACCGGACAATAACGGAATCAACGATCGTTTTCATCCGATAATTGTCGGAATGCAATCGATTGATTATTTCGAAGTATTTAACCGGGTGGGGCAAAAAGTTTTTAGCAGCCAGGGAGAGGAACCGGGCTGGGATGGAAAATTAAATGGTCAACCCCAGCCTTTGGGAACCTATGTCTGGCTTATCAAGGGCAGGGATTACCTGGGAAATATGCACAGTGAAAAAGGAACGGTTGTGCTGATCAGATAGACAAGTATGGAAGGATGAAAATATGGAAGAATGGAAGTGAACGGATATACGGACGGCTAACTAAAGAAATCCCTAAATAAAATTTAAGTACTCATACTGTCTTCCCAGAATTTTAAGATCATCTGCCTGGAGCCAGTTTTTAAGTATTGTCGCATAAACACGTTTAAAATCGATATGCTGATTCAAATCCCCTTCTGTCAGGTTGGAAAGATCAGGCATCTCATTCAGTATTCCTTTATTTTTCAATCCGCCACTAATCATGAACATATTATTTGCCGTACCATGATCAGTCCCACCACTGCCGTTTTCACCCACCCTTCTTCCGAATTCTGAAAAACTCATTATTAAAACATCTTCAAAGCGGCGATTTGATTTCAGATCATCCGTAAAAGGTTTGATCGCTTCATTGAGATCGTCGAATAATTTTTCCTGTTTCGCTTGTTGGCCGACATGCGTATCAAAACTTCCAACAGACACATAATATACACGCGTATTGATATCTGATGAAATCAGAGAGGCAATTATTTTGAGCTCTTTTCCTATTTCTGAATTCGGATATTCCGTAACGGATGGACGCAGTTTGCTTTGTTGAAAAATATAGTCTGCCCCGGAAACTGTCTCTGCCATTACTTTATATAAATACGAAACCGGATCTTCCGATTGTTCTCGGGTACCGGCATTTAGTATTTTCTTAAAAAACGGATCCTGACTGGTATCGTACAATCGTTTCGGATCCCGAAGTGCAATGCCTTTCATCTGCTCACCGCTTAATGCCAGGCTTAGCATATCGTCCATTTCTAAAACCTGTGTAGGCCTTGCACAATCCATACATTGGGCATCAAGATAACGGCCCAGCCATCCTGAATTCAAAACTACGTCGCTGTTGCTGGCTGTCTGCCAGATATCCATGCTTCGAAAATGAGAGCGATCGGGATTCGGATAACCCACATTATTGAGAATTGCCAAATTTCCTTCATCATATAATGTTTTTAAATGACTAAGAGAAGGATGAATTCCCGCGTCATCATTAAGCGCCAGTGTTTTCTCTTTTGAAATCGCGAGGTTGGGTCTTTCACGATAGTAGATATCATTTCTGATAGGGATCACGGTATTGAGTCCGTCATTTCCACCACTCAGTTGCAATACAACCAATATCTTATTTCCACCCAATACATGATCGGATCCTTCAAATGCTTTTAGAAATTTCGGAAGCATCAATCCACTTGTTGCGAGAGATCCCAGTGTTAAAAATTTTCTTCGATTGATCAGCATGATTTTAATTTTCTATTTAACACAACTGATATTCCGGCGTACCCATTAGCCGGATGGTAAAGGTTTGAATTTTTTTGTCCCGATTGGATTCATCAATATAATTCAACAAATCACTTTCGATCAGGGGTAACGGTTTTTGCAGGAGCAGGTCAGATATAGCAGTGTAGATAATGGGGTCTGTGTCTTCATTGAAATTTTTGATATAATCATCCCAAAGAATTTTCGCCTGAAATAATTGGGTACCAGGATTCCTGAGTTTTTTGATATTTTTTGACAGAGCCTGATCCCGCATGCCCATCATTACATCATCGTCATCTTTAGGTCTGGAAAGAATAGCATCAGACCTGAAAATAATTTGTGGAACCTGCATTCGCAGCATGAGACTGGAGCTGTCAATCCAATGTTTTCCACCAGGCCAGCCTGCTACATTCGGAGGAGAAAATAAAACCTGCCCAAGTAAACGCTCCAATACAATTTGTACAAGTGGATTTTGGATCTCCATTGGAAGCTGACGGCGCATACCCACAAGCCATAATACCGGCGATTTAATCTGGTTGCCGATATTTTTTTGGTCATAAAACCAGGAAGAGGTGAAAATGCTGATCATCAGGGCACGGATATCATAACCGTTTTCATAGAATTGCGAAGCCAAAACATTTATCCTTTCCTCATCTGCGACATCGTTTATAAAAAACCGGTAGATTTTTCTTGTGATGAAAATGGCAGTCTGTTTTTGCGTCAGTAAAATTTCAAGAATATCTTCTCCGGTCAGGTTGCCCGTTTTCCCCAGGAAAGTTTTTATTCCATCATCATGTTGCCTGGGACGAAAATCATATTCACCCTGAAAAGTCGTACCCCATCCTGTAAAAGCACGCGCCGATTCCTTTACATCCGTTTCAGTGTAGAACCCGCGGCCGATGGTAAACAACTCCATCAATTCACGGGCGAAGTTTTCATTCGGATGTCCTTTTTTATTCCGGTTATTATTCAGAAACTGGATCATCGACGCAGTCTTGCTTACAATCATCAGCAATTCCCTGAAATTGCCCAGCGCATGTTCACGGATCACATCAAGCAGAGCCTGATCGTATAAAATATTAACGGTTTTAGTAGCAAAATGACCATGCCAGAACAGGGCCATTTTCTCCCTTAGCTGGGCATCGCTTTCAGTCATTTCATCCAGCCAGCGGATATTTAATTTGGAAATATCCTGTACGGATTGTTTCCGAATCATTTGCCTCTCTTCCGGTTTGAGGGACAAGATTTTACCCGGCAACTTCCCTTGACTGACAATCTCTTTTATACCCGGATCAGCGACATCAAAAAATTCCGGCTTTTTTTCAGAAGCTTTGAGTATAGAATGAAACAACTTCTCCGGCTTTTGCCTGGAAAGTTCCTGTGTATGGTCTGAGGGTGGGCCGAAACCAGCCCGCCACCACAGATGTTGATTTTTGAGTTGGGTATTGTTCATCGTTATCCATAGGATCGAATCCGCAGAGGAAGGTTTAAAAAGCGGAAAGTAAGCTTAAGGCCTTAACTACTAAATCCCTGCATTCTTGATCGACACCTGCCTCCGGGTTAGATGGTCAGAGAAATTGACCTGACCAAAGCATAGGGTCTGAATATAGATTGCTTAGAGGATGCTTAGAGGGTACTTAGAGGATCACCAACAGCAAAATGCCAGAAAATATCCGTTTTTTATCAGAAAAATTGATTTCCGGCACTAGATTTTGGCTTTAAGCCTTAAGCTTACACTTAAGAAACCGTTATCCGCTGAGCTTTAAAATAGGAGTGCAAAACTTCCGGCAGGGAAATAAAATCAGTCCCCTGATGATTCTCCAGCAGACAGGCCAATATCCTGGGGAGTGCAAGGGAACTGCCGTTCAGAGAATGCAATAATTGAGTTTTCCCGGATTCATCCTTAAACCGGATTTTCATACGGTTGGTCTGAAAACTTTCAAAATTACTTACAGAACTTACTTCCAGCCATTTTTGCTGGGCTGCGCTGTAAACTTCAAAATCATAGGTAATGGCAGATGCAAATGACATATCGCCGCCGCATAACCGCAAAATGCGGTATTGCAGATTCAGCGATATTAAAAGCTTTTCTACATGTAGGACCATTTCTTCAAGGGTGGCATAGCTTTTATCGGGGTGAACGATTTGTACGATTTCTACTTTATCGAACTGATGAAGGCGATTCAAACCACGAACATCTTTTCCATAACTTCCTGCTTCTCTTCTGAAACAAGGCGTGTAAGCCGTCATTTTAACAGGTAACTCTTTTTCTTTCAGGATCATATCCCGCCAAAGATTGGTGAGTGGTACTTCGGACGTGGGTATCAGGAACAATTCGTCTTCGTTGACAAAATACATTTGTCCCTCTTTATCCGGCAACTGACCGGTTCCGAATGCGCTGGTTTCATTTACCAGAATGGGTGGCTGGTATTCCACAAATCCCGCAGCCGTATTATAATCCAGGAAATACTGTATCAGTGCCCTCTGCAGTTTCGCACCCTTATTAACATATACCGGAAACCCCGCACCCGTAATTTTATTCCCGAGTTCGAAATCGATCAGATTATATTTCTTTGCGAGGTCCCAGTGAGGTACAGAGCCATCTGTTAATTGCGGTTTGCTGCCACCCTCTCTTACAACTATATTATCTTCCGGCGTTTTTCCTACCGGAACATCTTTGTACGGCAGATTAGGAATTGTTACGAGTATCTGTTGCAATTGGGCATCCGCTGTTTCCAGCGCTTCCTGCAATGGACTGAGATCAGATTTAATCAGCGCGACTTCCTGTTTTTTTTCGTCGGCTTTTACCTTTTCTCCCCGGGCCATCAGTTGGCCAATCTCCCTCGAAATAGTATTTAATCCAGCCTGGGCGGATTCCAGTTCTAACTGAAGCCTTTTTCTTTTTTCATCAAGTAATAAAATCGAGTCGATAGCAGCAGATGCGTCGAAATTCTTTACACGGAGTCGTTCTTTTACGAAATCCGGCTGTTGCCGGATCATACCTATCTGTAGCATGACGGAAAATTTTCGCAAAGGTAACAGATGCAGAGGATAGAATCCCTGGTGGGTTATCTTTGCAGGATGAATGTGAAAGACGATATTCAGAACAGATGGTGGGCGCTTGAAGAAAAATTAATGGCTCGTTTTGGAAAAAAGCCGGATATGGAAGCTATTCTTTTCCTGATCGGGATACAGGAAGTGGGCGATTTTCAGTCAAAATTTACCAAGGAACAAAAGCAGGATCTGATGCATGTAGCCGTTTGCAGCCTTCTTTCACCCAGTGGCTATTATGAGCTGGAAATGGTGGATGAGGAAGGCTGGCCGCATTACCGTCAGCTGAAAACATTACCGGTATTTAATTTTATTGAACAGGAAAACTTCATGAAGGATCATATTTTGCTTTATTTTGAAAACCAGGAGCAGAACGAATAACAATACTGTCTGTAGAAATATTCAAATCCTTTTATATTTGCAGCTGTCAGGAACTTTAAAAAAAAGAAAAATGAGTTTTCCAAATAATCTCCGTTACACAAAAGATCATGAATGGGTTAAACAGGAAGAAGGTAATAATTTTATTGTCGGCATTACGGATTACGCCCAGCGGGAACTGGGAGATATTGTATATGTAGAAGTGGAAACCATTGGCAAATCAATGGAAGCAGGTGAAGTTTTCGGAACCGTAGAAGCTGTTAAAACAGTTTCCGATCTTTTTCTTCCTGTCTCCGGCACTATTGTGGAGTTAAACCCTGAACTGGCAAATGCACCGGACCTTGTGAATACCGATCCATATGGAAAAGGCTGGATGATCAAATTAACAGTGAAAGATCCTGCACAGGTGTCGAAATTATTAGATGCCGCTGCCTATGAATCCCTGGTTGGCTAAAAGTCTTAATCATAAGGCATAAAGTCAGAATATAATTTTTTAAAAACTCGCCTTTTTGGGATTACCTGGAACATACAGTGAACAGGAACTGACCTCTGCTCTGAAAGCGAAGGATGAACAAGCTTTTTCTTATTTATATGATAACTATAGTGGTTCCCTCTATAGTATCATACTGCAGATCGTAAAATCACCCGAAATTGCCAGCGATGTCCTGCAGGACGTTTTTATAAATATCTGGCGCAAAATAGAATCATACGATCCCATTAAGGGAAGACTATTTACCTGGATGCTGAATATCAGCCGGAACGCTTCCATTGATATGCTCAGATCGAAAAATTATCAAAACAGCCAGAAAAACCAGGAGATTACCGACAACGTATATGGAGATAGCCAGGTGACCCAAACCAGTATTGACAGTATCGGCCTCAGCAAATTCCTGGGAAAACTTCGACCTGAGCAACGCGTTTTAATAGAACTTGCCTATTTTAAAGGCTATACCCATGATGAAATTGCGCAGATAGAGGATATACCACTTGGAACGGTAAAAACCCGTATACGAAATGCATTATTACAATTAAGAGAATTTATAAAATAAGTGAACGTACAGGATTACATATCAAGCGGAATTATTGAAAGCTATGTGCTTGGCCTCGCTTCTCCAGAGGAGATTACTGAGTTCGAACGTATGTGCGCCGATCACAGTGAAGTGCTTGCTGCCCGAAATGCATTTGAAATTCAACTGGAATCGGGCCTCCGGAAGCAAAAGCTGGAACCGCCGATTGAATTGAAAACACGTATTTTTTCAGAAATCGGAATGGAGAAATTACCTGTTACCAACTCTCCTATAGCAAAACCAACACTGGTTCCCAGGATTGGCTTCGCCCGGTATGTGGCTGCTGCTTCACTACTTTTATTGGCAGGAAGTGTCTTGCTTAATTTTTATTTACTGGGTCAGTATAAGAATACCATCGCCAAATATGAAGAACTGATAGCCGCACAAACGCAGATCGCAGGCAATAACGAAATTATGCAAACGAAATTGCTGAATTATGAGAACGCGATCAGCCTGATGAAAAATCCACTGATGGCAATCGTAAAAATGTCGGGAGTTCCAAAGAGTCCTGATCCCTCAAGTATGGCAACGGTTTATTGGGATTCGAAATCAAAAGACGTTTATTTACTGGTAAACCAACTTCCCAAACCAGTGTCAAATAAACAATATCAACTCTGGGCAATAGTGGATGGCAAGCCGGTTGACGCTGGAATTTTTGATACCACAGAAGGCCTTTCATTTGTCAAACTTAAAACCATTCAGAAGGCAGAAGCATTCGCTATTACACTTGAAAAAAAAGGCGGAAGCACGACTCCTGATATGGGAGCCATGTACGTAATGGGTAAGGTTACCGGTTAGCGCCTTATCTTTGCATCCATTTATATGCGTCAACGATTTCAAAAACTTCTTTCCAATCGTACTCCTGCCCTGCTGTTGACAATTTTTATTTTTATTTTAATGGCTTTACCAGGCAATATGCTGCCAAAGGAAGAAAAAACATTTATTCCAAACCTGGATAAACTGATCCACGGTTCACTGTTCGGAAGTTTTGTTTTTTTATGGTGCATTTACTATTCGACGAGAAAGGAAAAAAATAATCACGCCCCCAGCCGTTATATTCTGATTCTTATCATCGCCTGTTTATATGGGGTCGCAACAGAGTTAATGCAGAAATATTTAATTCCTAACCGCGACTATGATATCTATGATATAATGGCTGATTCAATCGGAGCATTATTAGGGTATATATTTGTCCGGTTGATAGTTAACCGTTTGAAGATCTCCTGATATTTATTTAAGAGTAGGGAAGGATACTGAAAAAAGTAAGCCCCTGTGGAAACAGGGGCCGTAACCAAAACTAACTGCTTATGAGAAAATTGACTGCTTTTGTGAAGTCAAATAGAAAAGACCATTTATAATATCCGGCAATTCAAATGCCATTTTTCACACTTACTCTCTCTCCACCTCAAGAACTACTGTAAAGTTACTGGCATAAGCGAATCGAATTCTCAACCTTTTTCTTAATAACAATTTTTTAAGATTACCCTGGTTTATCTAAGTCCTTATTTTATTGTTACTTGAATCCGGAAACACCCAGCTCCATATATTAAACGTTGAAAAACCAAATAGGTTTAACGGGTTATTGTTAAGAATTTACTATTATGAATTTACTACTTAATTCCATTTACCTCCAAAATTCATATTATAACAAAAGTTACCTGTAGAAAAATTGCAACAACCTAAGCCGGTTTTGCAATTTTTTCAGCATTTTCGGCAAACTGGAGGGCATCGATAAATTCAGCGATGTTGCCATTCAGTACATCCCCCAGATTGTAAACAGTCAATCCAATGCGGTGATCGGTTACCCGCCCCTGCGGAAAATTATAAGTCCGGATCTTAGCACTGCGGTCACCTGTGCTCACAAGACTTTTACGATGTCTGGCTATTTCCTCCTCCTGCTTTCTTACCTGCTCTTCGTAAAGTCTGGTTCTCAGCATCTGCATGGCTTTTTCGCGGTTACCCAACTGGGATCTTTCCGTCTGGCAAATAACGACTGTTCCGGTAGGCAGGTGGGTGAGCATTACCTTGGTTTCCACTTTGTTAACGTTCTGTCCACCAGCACCACCACTTCTCGAAGTTTCCATTTTTACATCGGCAGGGTTCAGTTCAAAATCCACTTCCTCCGCTTCAGGCATTACTGCTACCGTTGCAGCGCTCGTATGAACCCTCCCACTTTGCTCAGTATCAGGAACCCTTTGCACCCGGTGTACCCCGCTTTCGAATTTCAGTGTGCCATATACATCTTCACCCATAACTTCCAGCTGAACCTCCTTATATCCGCCGACAGTGCCTTCATTTTCACTCAGCAGGAATGTGCGGAATCCTTTTCTTTCGCAATACCGCATATACATCCGGAGTAGATCGCCTGCAAAAAGACTGGCTTCATCACCACCAGTACCAGCACGGATTTCTATAATCGCATTTTTTTCGTCCTGAGGATCCTTGGGAATGAGCATTTGTCGGATTTCCGCCTCCATAATCAGTTTTTTCTCCTCAAGGGCCGAGGTTTCCATCTTGGCCAACTCCCTTAATTCCTCATCATCCCCATTTAAGGCTTCCCGGTTAAAGGCCAGGTCATCCAGAAGATTGATATACTGGTCATAGGATTTCACAATTTTCTCCAGGCTCCGGTACTCTTTACTGGTAGAACTAAATTTCCTGTTATCGTTAACAATGGCGGGATTGGTAAGCGCAACCCCCAATTCATCAAATCTTGCCCGGATAGCATCCAGTTTATCTATCATAACCTGCGAAAAATTTATATTGCTGCAAAGTTAACTGAACCATGAGTTATCGGAAATTGAAAGCGGACTATTTGTTTGACGGTTATCAAATGCTTCCCACTGACTCCGTTTTGATTTGTGATCATGATGGGGTTATTGAAGATATTGTAGATAGGTACGATCCCTGAAAAACAGGGTTTGACCAATTTTGTGCTTTCGGTGATGAATCATCGTTTCCAGACATTTCATTTGAAGGAGGAGGAGATTCTCATCGCTGAAAAAAATATGTTGAATTCAGGCATTGTAGCGCTGGGAGATATTTGCAATACGTCCGATTCAGGAGCAGCCAAACAAGCGAAATTGCTATCATACTATAATTTTATTGAGATTTTGGGATGGGCGCCCGAACAGGCAGCTTCGCGTTATGAAACAGGAAAAAAGCTGGCTGCCGCATTTATTGATATGGGACTGGATGAAAATCACCTTTCCCTGAATCCACATGCGCCATATTCTGTTTCTGACCGACTCTGGAACCTGATGAAGCAGGATTTTAAAGATAAAACTATAACCATCCATAATCAGGAGTCTGCCGCAGAAAACGAATATTTTACTTCCGGCACCGGTGATCTGGTCCGGATGTATAGTCAATTGAAGATGGATACCAGTCATTTTAAAGTACCCGGTAGCAGAAGCCTTCCCCACATTCTCTCCCGACTACAGGATGCAAGACAAATTTTACTTGTGCATAATACTTACACAGACGAAACAGATTTAACTGAAATAAGAAGCTTAAATAAAAAGCTTTTTTTATGTTTATGCCCTAATGCAAACCTGTATATCGAAAACAGGCTCCCGGATATCCCGCTTTTCCGGAAACATAACTCTCTAATTGTGTTGGGAACTGACAGTCTCGCCAGTAACCACCACTTGAGCATCCTGGAAGAAATGAAGACGATCAAAAAAGCTTTCCCATACATATCCACTCCGGAAATGTTGGTTTGGGCCACATCAAACGGCGCGAAGGCCCTTGCTTTCGAAGATAACCTGGGAGATTTTACCAGGGGGAAAAAGCCCGGAGTTGTTTTGCTTGAGAACATAACTGACGGAGAGATTACCGGGCAAAGTACGAGCCGGAGACTGCTGTAATAGTATAAGAGTATAAGAGTATAGGAGTGTGGTTCTCACTCTTATACTCTTATACTTCCAGTATGGCTCGCAATACGGGAAGCGTTTTAAGAGCTGTGAACCCCGGCACATGAATAGAGTAAAAATCCTCGTAAGCGCCCAGCAGCAGCCTTCTTTTTTCCTTATTGAGGGGTAATTCGGCAAGTTCTGCCGGTTGCATGATTTTCAATAAATGGGAGCTTATTTCACTCAAGGGTTTTTCGAGGTAGTGAGGATGAGATGGCTTTTCTTCCGTAAAATATCCTTCCTGCAAGTCAAGGAAATTTCTATTCTCAGAATAATTATCATCTATACGTAACCCAAAAAAGCCAGCCAGATGCAGTGCAAAAAACAATGGGAAATTTGCCTGCATATTTCGTTCCCCTGTATCCAGTCCGGTTAAAGCGTCTTCCATAAAATAGAAAAGTTCCGGATTGGGTTCCGGTTGTTAAGACATTTTTGCAATAATTCCGATCATGAATAGCGCAATCGTGTTCGAAATGACATCCGATAAAATATTCTGGTATAAATAACTCCAGGTATATTCCTTCAGCCGGTTGAGGTTTTTTGACTCCTGATGATAAATAACAAGATCCAGTATAGCCGCCGGCTGAAACATCCCTGCCTTGGATCCGCCCCTGTTCTTATTGGTTCTTACACCATTAACCAGGTAGGATTGCAGCCCGAACAATTCCGTTAGAATAGTTGCAATCACACTGGTTTCACCATATTTGACGGTGCGTAGTACAATGCCTTTTGTTTTGTGAATCATTACCAAACGGATTCCTGCGAAATTCGGTTAAAATAAGTTTCTTTGCCGGGCGAAGGAGAGATTCATCATAATCATTTCAATATGTGGGGACGAATTGCCGTTTTGGTTTTGAAGTATCGTTTACAGCTGCTTATTTTGATGGCAGCCTTTTTTGTAGTTGCCGCTTACGAAGCATCGAAAGTGGAATTAAGTTATGAGTATACCAGGGCGATCCCAACGGATAATGCGAAATATCTGGCTTATCAGCAATTTCTTAAAAAGTTTGGTGATGATGGAAATCTTCTGGTGATCGGCGTGGAAACGGACCAGCTTTTTACCAAAGAAGTCTTCAATGATTATCTGCAATTAAGCAGAAATCTGAAAACGGTAAAAGGTGTCGAACAAGTATTGAGTATCCCGGATGCCATAATTCTTATTAAAGATACCACGACCGAAAAGCTTCAACCACGTCCTATATTCCCGGGTCCTTTTGAATCCCAGTCAAAATTGGACAGTGCCAGAAAGACTTTCGAAAACCTGCGTTTTTACAGGGGCCTCTTATACAATTCAACAACCGGTGCTTATCTGACTGCGATAACAGTAAATAAGCAGATCATGAATTCTGCCGGGAGAACCGCTGTGGTCAGCAACATCGTAAAATTCGGGGATGCATTTGGCAAAGCGCATCAGATATCCATGCATTATAGCGGGCTCCCTTTGATCCGCACCAACATGGCTACCAAAGTCGCTACCGAGATGAAGTGGTTTTTATTAGGATCTGTATTACTCTCTGCTTTGATCCTCCTGATTTTTTTCCGCAGCCTGAGTAATATGGTTTTATCGCTATTGGTTGTTATTATCGGCGTATTGTTCAGTCTGGCCACGATGCATTTATTCGGATACAAAATCACCCTTCTTAATGCACTCATACCACCTTTGATCGTCGTGATCGGTATTCCGAATTGCATTTATCTTTTGAATAAATTTCATAGTTCTTACCGCGAAACAGGAGAAAAAAGAAAGGCGTTATATGAGATGATCAGCAAGATGGGGATCGTGACCCTGTTTTGCAACATTGCGGCTGCCATCGGCTTCGGCGTGTTTGCATTAACTAAAAGCGCCATATTAAAAGAATTTGGTGTGGTTGCAGGAATTAATATCATGTTGCTTTTTATCATTTCCATAATACTGATTCCCGCCGCACTCAGTTACCTGCCGGCTCCAAAAGCCAGGCATATGAAATATCTCTCGAACCGTTGGCTCACGACCCTTCTTGACTGGTTGGAAATCTGGGCGCTTCATCATAAAAGAACCATTTTTATTTCAACTGCTGTTATCGTTGGCATTTCGATCATCGGAATCACCCGTCTGCGTTCAGAGGCATTTATCCTCGACGATCTTCCGAAAACAGATCCGGTATATGCAGATCTGAAATTTTTTGAAAATAATTTTAAGGGTGTGATGCCGCTGGAAATCCTGATTGATACGAAAAGGAAAAACGGGATCCGTGCGAATATGCTGGGGAACTTTTCGAAGATCGACAAATTGTCATCTTACATTGATTCCAGTTCGGTAATGGCCCGCCCGCTTTCCATAGTGGAAGGCTTGAAATTTCTTCGTCAGGCCTACTATAACAACGACAGCCTGAATTATGGATTGCCCAACGATTTCGATCTACCGTTTCTGGCACCTTATTTAAACATGAAACCAGACAGCAGCGCGAAATCAAATGGCGTTATGAAACTGGCAAACAGTTTTGTGGACAGCAATAAGCAAACACTGCGGATCAGTGTGAATATGGCTGATGTTGGCAGTATAAAACTCCCTCAGATTCTGGGGCAGGTACAGACCAGGGCGGATCAATTATTTGACACCGCACATTATAAAATTGAATTTACAGGTACGACGGTCACTTTCCTGGAAGGAAGCGCATTCATTATTGCCGGATTAAAACAGAGCATCCTTTGGGCTTTTCTACTTATAGCCATATGCATGTTATATCTCTTCAGAAGTATCCGCATCCTGATTTGTTCCCTGCTTCCCAATGTGATTCCACTCATCATTACCGCCGGCGTAATGGGATGGGCGGGTGTTCCGCTGAAACCTTCGACAGTACTGGTTTTCAGTATTGCTTTAGGAATTGCAATTGATATTACCATCCGCTTTCTCGTAAATTACAAACAGGATAGTAATAC
>Ga0193716_1001015_pt1 | contig 16689 bp, 16 predicted proteins | sample U2c1metaG_FD_145901 | JGI IMG/M metagenome (GOLD analysis project Ga0193716, IMG submission 145901) | Soil microbial communities from a riparian zone of the East river system, Colorado, United States - U2c1 | ecosystem: Environmental > Terrestrial > Soil > Riparian zone | place: USA: East River...
GCCTGACTCCGGCGACTACATCGAGGTCTCGGAACACGAGGACCCTCGGCGCGGGGGCGAGTCCGGTCCCAACGGACCCGGCGGGCCTGGGTTTGGTGGGCCCGGACCTGGCGGCCCCGGTGGACCGCCCGGTGGCGGACCTTCCGGCAGCGGGCCGGTTCCGAGCCCGTGGCCGCCCCAGCAGACCAGCCCCAACGACTACGTTCCGCCCGCGGCTCACGGTCCGGGCTATCCGTCGCCGAACCCGTATCAACCGACACCCCAGCCGACGCCTGGCCCTGGCCAGGGCGGGTACCTGCCAGGGACCTTCACCGGCGGGCCGGGCGGCGGCGGTTCAGGGCCGGGTGGGTCACGTGGCGGCGGGGCGGGGCCGCGCGGTGGTGCTTACGGCGGTTCGGGTGGCAACCCTGGTCCTGGTGCGGGTGGTCGGGGCGCCACCCCCGGCGCCGGGCCGGGTAGCGGGGCGATCGCCGCCGAGGAGGCCGCCGCTCGGCGGGCTGCCGCGGCCGCCGCCTCGCGTAGCGGCGCGCCGGGAGGCATGGGTGGCGCACCCGTCGGCGGCGGCAAGGGCAAGGGTGACGAGGACGAGGAACACCAGCGCAAGGTTCTTCTCGAGATCGACGCGGAAGGCGTGTTCGGCAGCGACGTGCTGACCGCACCCCAAGTGATCGGCGACGACGCCTACGAGGACGACTGACCGGGCCGCTTCTTACGGCTGGTCGATCCGCGGCGCGGCGTCCGGGAACGCGATCTCGACACAGGCGCCATTAGGTGCTCTTGCGCCAGACCGCGCCGGCCAGGTCAGAGATCGCGGTTCGTCTCCGCCAGCCACGGCAGGATCTCGTCGGGGAACTCGAGGCCGCTGCGGTAGAAGTCCAGGCTGACGCGGAAAAGGGCGTTCTTCGTCAGTGACTCGGCCGTGTAGTCGGCGAGGAAGGCGTGGTATCCGTCCAGATCCGCCACGCACTCCTGGATCGCGCGCAGGTAGAACGACCGCGCGATCGGCGCGCCTACCGTCTCCAGCATGGTCTCCATCTGCTCGAGGCCATCGCCCTGGAGGTTGAAGATCAGCAGCGCGAAGCCGCCTTTCCAGACCTGGTGGTCGAAGTAGGCGGCCCGCCGCACCAGCTCGGCCAGCGGAGAGGACACCGACTCCGACCTGACAACCAGCTCCTTCAACACATCTCTGCTCATGACAACTGGGCCAACACGGTGACGGTACCGGGATCGACCTCGGTGAAACCCGCGTCCCGCACCGCGACCACGCGGCGCCGCCGCCACGCGCCGAGCGGGTCGTCGCCGGGGTGCACGGACATCCACGTGCGGCGGTCGGGCACCCGCACCGCGCAGCGGAAGTCCTTCCAGTCGTCGAAGAAGTCGGCGTGGCCGTCGGCTCGCATGGCCGCGGCGAGCAGCATCGACGCGTGCCCGACCTGCGCGGCCGCCTTGCCGGCGGTCATCGTCACGGTCGGGTTCAGCCACAGCACCGGCACGTCGGGCGGGATCGGGCCGGGGTCGTCCGCTGGCAGCTCGCTGCCAGAGATCTGCAGGCGGGTCACTTCCTTCGGAGCTTCGGAAACGAGTCCGGGCACCAGCGCTCGCACGGCGGCCCCGTCGACGGTGATCGTGACGCCGGGCAGCTCCTCGACGGCCGCCCAGTGCGCGCCGCGGGCCCGGCGGGCCACCTTGCGGATCCGGCCGTCCACCCAGGACGACAGGTCGTCGTGCCACTCGTCGTCGGCGCGGGGGTCGAGGCAGACGGCGACCGCGGCGGCCGCCGCGGCTTCGAGCAACGCCGTCCTGGCGGGCGGGTTCTGCCGTTCGATCCGCAGGATGACGGGCATCGCGCGAACGGCAGCCGGGTCCTCGTCGACGACGGAATGGGTTGCGGCCGCGGGAAGTCCCAGCCACTGCACATAGCGCGCGGCGAGCGGGTCCAACACCGATCCGGTCACGAGCGCGGCAACGCCAGACCGTCGGCGGCGTCCGCGGCCTCGACCTCGGCACGCGTCACACCCAGCACGAACAGCACCACGTCAAGGTACGGGTGGGACAGCGCGGTGTCGGCCACCTCGCGCAGCGCCGGCTTGGCGTTGAACGCCACCCCGAGACCGGCGGTGGACAGCATGTCGATGTCGTTGGCGCCGTCGCCGATCGCCACGCACTGCGCCAGCGGCACCTCGAACTGCTCGGCGAACCGGCGCAGGGCGGCCGCCTTGCCGGCCCGGTCGACGATGTCGCCGAGCACGCGGCCAGTCAGCTTCCCGTCGACGATCTCCAGGTCGTTCGCCACATGGAAGTCCAGTCCGAGATCCTCGGCCAGTGGGGCGATGATGCTGGTGAACCCGCCGGACACCACACCGCACGTGAACCCGAGCCGCTTCAGCGTCCGGACGGTCGTGCGTGCGCCCGGCATCAGGGTCAGTGAGTCGGCGACCTCGGCCAGCACCGTCTCCGGCAGCCCGGCAAGGCACGCCACCCGGCGTTCGAGCGACTGCTGGCCGAGGTCGCCGCCGCGCATCGCGGCCTCGGTGACCTCGCGGACCTCGTCCTCGCAGCCCGCTCGGGCCGCGAGCATCTCGATGACCTCGCCCTGGATGAGCGTGGAGTCGACGTCGAACACGACGAGCCGCTTCGCCCGCCGGGTAAGGCCTTCCCGCTCGACCGCGATGTCCAGCCCGACCCGCGCGGACACCTCCGCGAGCGCCATACGCAGCTCGGCGTCGGCCTCCCGGGTGTCCTGCTCGACCGACACCCGCAGCTCCAGCCCGGTGACCGGGTAGTCGGCGACCCGCCGGATCGCGTCGATGTTGGCGTCCAGTGCGGCGAGCCGACGGGCCACCTCGGTGAACGCCCGCGCGGTGACCGGACGGCCGAGCACGATCAACACGTGGCTCGACCCGAGCCGCGCCGGGGTCAGCGGGTCGGCGCCCACCTCGACCGTTACCTGCATGGTCACGGTCGCCATGGCCTGCTCGACGTTCTCCTGCAGCCCCTCGGGGTCGTGCTCGGTGCCGACGAGGACACCGAGGATCAACTGGCCTCGGATGGTGACCTGCTCGACGTCCAGGATGTCGGCACCATGCCTGGTCAGCACCGCGAACAGCACCGAGGAAACCCCCGGCTTGTCCGGTCCCGTTACGGTGATCAGGACCGGCGTGCTGGTGGGTGGTGGCGACACGCTCAGTTCGGGTTCTTCGGGTCGCCCTTGGAGATGTCCTCGGTGTTCATCGCCTCGGCCAACTTCTCCGACGGCGCCGCGGGACCCTCACCGTGCTTGCCGCTGAACGCGCCGACGTACTTGTCGGCGCGGGCCTGCTCGGCGACATGCGGGTAGTGCAGGTCGAACGCCGGCCGCTCGGACCGGATGCGTGGCAGCTCGGTGAAGTTGTGCCTCGGCGGCGGGGTGCTGGTGGCCCACTCGAGCGAGTTGCTGTAGCCCCACGGGTCGTCCGCGGTGGTGGTCTCGCCGTAGCGGTAGCTCTTGAACACGTTCCAGATGAACGGCAACGTGGACGCGCCGAGGATGTACGCGCCGATCGTCGAGATCGTGTTCAGCGTGGTGAACCCGTCGGACGCCAGGTAGTCGGCGTAGCGGCGCGGCATGCCCTCGTTGCCCAGCCAGTGCTGCACGAGGAACGTGCCGTGGAAGCCGAGGAACGTGGTCCAGAAGTGGAGCTTGCCGAGCGACTCGTCGAGATACCGGCCGGTGATCTTCGGGAACCAGAAGTAGATGCCGGCGAACGTGGCGAACGCGATCGTGCCGTACAGCACGTAGTGGAAGTGCGCGACCACGAAGTACGTGTCCGACACGTGGAAGTCGATGGCGGGCGCGGCAAGGAGGATGCCGGTCAGACCGCCGAACAGGAACGTGACCAGGAAGCCGACGGAGAACAGCATCGGCGTCTCGAAGGTCAGCTGCCCCTTCCACATGGTGCCGATCCAGTTGAAGAACTTCACCCCGGTCGGGACCGCGATGAGGAACGTCATGAAGGAGAAGAACGGCAGCAGCACGGCGCCGGTCGCGTACATGTGGTGCGCCCACACGGCGACGGACAGTGCCCCGATACCCAGCGTCGCGTAGATCAGACCGCGGTAGCCGAACAGCGGCTTGCGGGAGAACACCGGGAAGATCTCCGACACGATGCCGAAGAACGGCAGCGCGACGATATAGACCTCTGGATGGCCGAAGAACCAGAACAGGTGCTGCCAGAGGATGACGCCGCCGTTGGCGGGGTCGAAGACGTGCGCGCCGAGTTGTCGGTCGGCGAGCAGACCGAACAGCGCCGCGGTGAGGATCGGGAACGCGATCAGGATCAGGATCGCGGTGACCAGGATGTTCCAGGTGAAGATCGGCATCCGGAACATCGTCATGCCGGGCGCGCGCAGGCAGACGATCGTGGTCAGCATGTTGACAGCGCCGAGGATCGTGCCGAGACCCGACAGGATCAGACCGACGATCCACAGGTCGCCGCCGACTCCCGGCGAGTGGATCTTGTCCGACAGCGGGGTGTAGGCGAACCAGCCGAAGTCGGCGGCGCCACCCGGGGTCAGGAAGCCGGAGATCACGATGATCCCGCCGAACAGGAACAGCCAGTACGAGAAGGCGTTCAGTCGGGGGAAGGCCACGTCGGGCGCGCCGATCTGCAGCGGCAGCACGAAGTTCGCGAACCCGAACAGAATGGGCGTCGCGTACAGCAGCAGCATGATCGTGCCGTGCATGGTGAAAAGCTGGTTGTACTGCTCCTGCGAAAGGAACTGCTGTCCGGGGAACGCCAGCTCGGAGCGGATGAGCATCGCCATCGCGCCGCCGATCATGAAGAAGGCGAACGCCGTGACCAGATACATCACGCCGATCTTCTTCGGATCGGTCTCCCGGAACAGCTGAAGCAGGTAAGAACCCTTGGCTGTCGGGCGCGCCGGGTACGGTCGCGTGGCGATCGGCTTCGGGGCTACTGCCGTCACTCCTGCCTCCTGCGTATCAGCAACCACGCCTGACCGTGATTCGTGGCGATCGTAGCCCGCTCGGTGTTGGCGAGCGCGGCTGGGCCGCGCTGCCCGTGCCACGACAAATGCCGAGCGTTGAGCACCCCGGCGCTGACACCATCCCGTCATGTCGATCAGTACGCAAGCGGCGGTGACCGCCGCCACCTCGCTCGCCGCGTCGCTCGGCCTGCCCGGCGACGATCCCGCGGTGCTCCGCGACGGCAGCAATGTGGTCGTCCACCTGCGGCCCGCCCCGGTCGTGGCCAGGGTCGTGACGCTCACCGCGCTCGCACGGCCGGGTGTCGAGGCGTGGCTGACCAGGGACATCGGCGTGGCGCACCACCTCGCCGCGCGGGGCGTGCCGACGACGAGGCCGTTCACCGACGCCGGTCCGCACCACGTCGACGGCGCCGTGGTGGCGCTGTGGCACCACGAGCCGCACGACCCGTCGCACCTGCCCGCCCCCGCCGAGGTGGCGTCACTGTTGGCCGGCCTGCACACGGCACTGCGCGACGTGGAGCTCGACCTGCCCCGGCTCGGACCCTGCGCGGACGTGACCGGGGCACTGAACACCCTCGAGCGGTCCGCGAGCCTGCCGTCCGCCGCGGTCGAGCCGTTGCGTGCGGAGAACGCGCGGCTGGCGGGTGCGCTGGCGCCGTTCCCGTGCCGACCCCTGCACGGGGACGCGCACCCCGGCAACCTGCTGGCCACCCCGTCGGGCCTGAAGTGGAACGACTTCGAGGACACGTGGCTCGGCCCGCTCGGCTGGGACCTGGCGTGCCTCGCGACCTCCGGTCGGATCGACGGCGCCGCCGTCGTCGCCGCGTACCCGGGGGCGGTCGACGCCGCGGAGCTGGCGGTGTGCGTGCGGCTGCGGACGCTGCTCGGTGTGGTGTGGCGCTACGTGCAGGAAGTGCTGTGAAAGGCGCGTTCACGGCGGCGGACGCCCCGAACGCGCCTTTCACAGCAGTCAGCGGAGCGCCGAGGTCACCGCGGCGGGTACTGACCTGGGGGTGGGTAGCCGGGTTGGGGATAGCCCTGCTGCTGCGGGTAGCCGGGTTGTTGGTAGCCGCCGCCCATCAGGTCCGGGCGGTACCGCCGCACCCACTGCCCCATGGCCCCCTGCTGCCAGTTCGGGTCAACGCCGCCGAGCGGGATGGCCACCTCGGGCCGTCCGTCGTACGGGTTCTTCGGCTGGGCCGCGAGGTTGGCGTGCACCCAGCCGGGCGCGTTGGGCGGGATGACCCGCTCACCCCAGCCGATGATGCCCTGCGACTGCATGGCGCCCACGCCGACCTGCACGCCGTTCTGTTCGCCGACCGACTGGGGGTTGGCCATCTGCGTGTCCACCTGGCCGACGCGGGTGAGGTCGGGCCAGTTCAGCCGGATCCGGAACCCCTTGGTGTCGCTCAGCTCAACGCCGTACTCGGAGAACCGCACCACGGTCCCGCTCTTCATCCGGCTGAACTTCGCATACAGAACACCGACCATGATCGCCGTGCTGACCACCGAGATGGCGATTCCACCGGCCAAACCGGCAAAGATCGAGCCGAGCAGCAACATGATCGCCGCGAAGAAGACCAGCAGAAGGACGAACGGCAACACCATGCGACCGAAGCCGCCGCCGGCCATCCGAAACTCGCGCGGCAGCCCGCCGGGCGCCAGGTAGGGGTAACTCACACGAGCGAGGATGCCATGCCCGACCCCGACCGTCATGGCTGTGCGCCGACCGCCCTCGCAACGCCGCCACCAGCCAGAGTGCCTCGACTGACGTCAACCGCGCGATCTCGGCGGGCAACACACGGCCTCCACCTGACTGTCCGCTGTGGACGGTCGCGCACGTCGCGGCAGTGCACCGTCGCGGACTCGGTCACGCCGAGCCGGCGCGTTCCCGAGTGGCCAACCTCGCCCGCAGGTCCGCCTCCGCGACCACGATCGCCTCGTCGAACGCGGCCCGGAACTGGGCGATGCCACGCGGCTCCAGCTCGAACGAGTGGCCGCCACCGGGCGGGACGATCGCCACCGTGCCGTCGTTCACGGCGATCTCGCAGATCGCCAGGTCGCCGAACGCGCTGACGCAGTGCATCAGCCAACTCCGCCGGGGATCCGGCAACTCGATGTGGGTTTTCTCTGGCACGCCATCCTCCTGAGCTCCAGCACTGTTGTCCCTCACCATAATCGGGCTGTTGCGATTCAATGCTCAATAGCACGATCGGGTGAACCGCGCTGCGGTACTTACCAACGATGCCTAGATTGGCAGCACACATCCCGAACCAAGGAGGGCGACATGGCACGGCGAGCCGGACCGTCGGTGCGCTCGCGGCGACTGGCGTTCATGCTCCGCAAGCTGCGCGCGGCGGCCGGGCAGAGCTGCGCGGAGGTCGGCGGGGGCACCGGCATGTCGTCGAGCAAGATCAGCCGGATCGAGACCGGCGACAGCGGGATCTACACCGACGACATCGAGAAGCTGCTGGACTACTTCGAGGTCGGCCGCCAGCGCCGGGTGGAACTGCTGGACCTGGCCCGGCACGCCGAGCAGCGCGGCCTGCTGCGGGTACACGGCCCGAACCTGCCGCAGGACTGGCAGACCTGGGTGGACTTCGAGGCCGAGGCGAGCGCCCTGTTCATGTATCAACCGCTGACGGTGCCCGGTCTGCTGCAGATCGCCGAGTACGCGCACGCGATCATCACCGCCACCGGCGACGACATGACCGAGGACCGGGTGGACCAATTGGTCGCCAGCCGGATGGCCCGCCAGGGCCTGCTGACCCGGTCCCGGCCGCTGACGTTGCACGCGATCGTCGAGGAGTCGGTGCTATCCCGGCCGATCGGCGAGGACGCGGCGCTGACCCGTCAGCTCAACCACCTGGCGGACGCGGCGGCCCGCCCCAACGTGACCGTGCGGGTGCTGCCCACCGACGCCGGTCTGCACTCCGGCCTCAACGGCCCGTTCGTGCTGATGGACTACGACGCCGAGGCGAGCCTGGTGTTGTTGGAGAACAAGGTGGCGAGCCTGTTCCTGGACGAGCAGGAGCACATCGATGCCTACACCCAGTCCTGGGACGAACTGCTGCGGCTCGCGCACGACGAGGACGCTTCGGTAGAGCTGATCCGGGCCGCGTCGGCCCGTTCCAGGCGGTGACACCCCGTGGAACAATTGTGTCATGACAGTTCCCGACTCCGCGTGGCGCACGAGCACCTTCAGCGGCGCCAACTCCAACTGCGTCGAGATCGCGTGGCGCAAGAGCAGCTTCAGCACCGCCAACTCCGAATGTGTGGAGGTCGCCCACACCGCCGAGATGGTGGCGACCCGCGACTCGAAGAACCCTGCCGGACCCCGACTCACCCTGCCCCCCGCCACCTGGGCCGCGTTCGTGGAGCACGTCACCGGCTGACTCGGCGTCGCTACGACGTCGTGACGTTTCGGTACGCCTCGATCGTGGCCTTCAGTACCTCTTCGCCCGGTCGCGCCCACAGTGCCTCGTTGAACACCTCTACCTCTATCGGACCCGTGTAGCCCGCCGCGGCGACCGCGGCGAGCAACGGTGCGAAGTCGACGTGGCCGGTACCCGGCAGGCCGCGTCCGACGAGTACGTCCGCCGGCAGCGGCACCACCCAGTCGGCGAGTTGGAAGCACGCGATGCGCTCCCCCGCGACGGCGATCAGCGAGAACACCCGCTCGTCCCACCACACGTGGTACGTGTCCAGCGCGACCCCCACCGCGGCGGGCGGGAACGGCGCGCACAGTTCGAGCGCGCCCGCCAGCGACGCCACGACGCTGCGGTCCGCGCAGAACATCGGGTGCATCGGCTCGACGGCGAGCGTCACGCCCGCGTCGAGCGCGTGCGGCGCCAGCGCCGCCAGCCCGGCCACGACACGGGCCCGTGCGTCGGCCAGGGTGCGGCCGAACAGTCCGCCGCACACCAGCACCAGCGCGGGCGCACCAAGGGCCGCCGCTTCGTCGATGGCGCGGCGGTTGTCGTCGAGCCAGTCGTCGGCGCCGAAGAACCCGCCCCGGCACAGCGAACTCACCGCCAGACCCGCGTCGCGCACCAACGCGACCGACCGCGTCAGTCCGTACTCGGCCACCGGCTCGCGCCACAGCCCCACCGACCGCACGCCCGCCGCCGCGCAGCCCTTGACGACCTCTTCGAGCGGCCAGTACTTGGCCGTCGCCTGGTTGAACGAGAAGCGATCCATTTAGGACACCCCGCAGGTGATGAAGTACGCCCGCGCCCGCGCCGCCGCGAGGTCCGCGTCCGGCAGCAACCCGGCCTCGTCGGCCAGTACCAACAGCTTCGCGAGGTGTGTCACCGACCGACCCGACTGCAGCCCGCCGACCATCGTGAAGTGGTCCTGGTGCCCGGACAGCCAGGCGAGGAACACGATCCCGGTCTTGTAGTACTGCGTCGGCGTGCCGAACAGGTGTCGTGCCAACGGAACCGTCGGGTCCATAATGGACCGGAAGCCGGCGGTGTCACCCGCGTCGAGTGCCCGCAGCGCCGGGCCGACGGCCGGCGCGATGGCCGCGAACACACCGAGCAACGCGTCCGAGTGACCGTGCTCGTCACCGGCGATCAGCGCCGGGTAGTTGAAGTCGTCGCCGGTGTACATCCGCACCCCGGCCGGCAGCCGGCGTCGCAGGTCGATCTCCAGCGCGTCGTCCAGCAGCGACAGCTTGATCCCGTCCACCGCGGACGCGTGGTCCTTCAGCAGTGTGAGGACGGTATCCGCGGCGGCATCGAACGTCGTGGCGCCCCAGTAGCCCGCCAGTGCTGGGTCGAACATGGGACCCAGCCAGTGCAACAGCACCGGACCGTCCACTTCGGACAGCAGCGCGTCGTACACGGACAGGTAGTCCGCCGGCCCCCGCGCGGCGGCCGCGAGCTGCCTGCTGCACATCAGCACCGGCACCGCGCCCGCGTCGACCACGTCGGCGAGCTGCTCCCGGTAGGCGGCAAGCACTTCCGGCACCGTGGCCGGCCCGGTGAGCTGGTCCGTCGCGACGCCCGCGACGATCCGGCCGCCGGCCGAGCGGGCCTCGGCGGCGCTGCGGCGCACCAACTCCCGCACGACCGGGTAGCCGAGGCCCATGCCGCGCTGCGCGGTGTCCATGGCCTCGGCGACCCCGAGCCCGAGGCGCCACAGGTGGCGGCGGAACGCCAAGGTGGCGTCCCAGTCCAGCACGGCGGGCGCGCCGGGGATGTTCTCCGCCAGCGGGTCAGCGACCACATGCGCTGCCGCGTAGGCGATCCGGCTGCGTGGCGGGCCGAACGCCGCCCCGGGTGCCGCCGGAGCGGCCCCGCCACGCAGCCGGTGGCGCTGCCCACCGGGCAGCACGATCGTGGCCATCAGCGCAGCTCCGGAATCTCGATCCGCCGTCCCTCGGACGCGGCCCGCAGCCCAAGCTCGGCGAGCTGCACACCACGCGCGGCGGCCGCGAAGTCCCACGGGAACGGCGCGTCCTCCGCGACGTGGCGCAGAAACCGTTCCCACTGCACGCGGAACCCGTTGTCGAACGGCTCGTTGTCGGGCACCTCGGCCCAGTCGCCGCGCGCGTCGACGTTCGGCGGCGCGTCCGGGTTCCACACCGGCATCGGGGTCGCGGCCCGGGACTGCGCGCGGCAGCGCCGCAGACCGGCGACCGCGCTGCCGTGCGTGCCGTCCACTTGGAACTCGACCAGCTCGTCACGGAACACCCGCACACACCAGGAAGAGTTGAACTGCGCGACCACACCGTTGTCCAGCTCGAAGATCGCGTACGCCGCGTCGTCCGCGGTGGCCGTGTACTCCTCGCCGTTCTCGTCCCAGCGCTTCGGGATGTGCGTCGAGATCGTGGCCTGCACCGCGCGCACCGGCCCGAACAGGTGCTCCAACACATAGTGCCAGTGCGGAAACATGTCGAGCGCGACGCCACCACCGTCTTCCTTGCGGTAGTTCCACGACGGCCGCTGCGCCGGCTGCCAGTCGCCCTCGAAAACCCAGTAGCCGAACTCGGCGCGCACGGACAGCACCCGACCGAAGAAACCGCCGTCCACCAACCGCTTCAGCTTGCGCAGCCCCGGCAGGAAGATCTTGTCGGCGACCACGCCGTTCTTCACGCCGGCCTCGGTCGCCGCGCGCGCGAGGTCGAGCGCGCCCGCCACGTCCATGGCGAGCGGCTTCTCCGTGTAGATGTGCTTGCCGGCGTCGATCGCCGACCTGATCGCCTTCTCGCGCCGCTGCGTGGTGAGCGCGTCGAAGTAGACCTCGACGTCGTCGCGGGCGAGCGCGGCGTGCAGGTCGGTCGTCCAGTCGGAAAGACCGTGCCGCTCCGCGATGTCGGCGAGCTTGCGTTCGTTGCGGCCGACCAGCACCGGCTCGGGCCACAGCACCGTGCCGTCCGACAGCGGCAGGCCGCCGTCGGCGCGGATGGCCAGAAGCGAACGGACCAGATGCTGCCGGTAGCCCATGCGTCCGGTCACGCCGTTGAGCACGATGCCAATGGACCTACGGGACATAGTTGCTCCTGGATCAGTGGGACTCGTGTGCGCCGAGCAGTTCGCGGATCTCGCGGGTGAGGCCGCCGAACCTCGGGTCGGTCATCACCTGCGCGTAGTCCCGTTCGGCTGGTAGTTCGACGTCGAGCGTGCGCATCAGCCTGCCGGGGCGCGGACTCATCACCTCCACCCGGGTGCCGAGGAACACCGCCTCGGCGATCGAGTGGGTGACCAGCAGGATCGTGGTGCCGGTCTCCCGCCAGATCTTGTTCAGCTCGGCGTTGAGCTGCTCACGGGTCAACGCGTCGAGCGCGCCGAACGGCTCGTCCATGAGCAGCACCGGCGGCTCGTGCAGCAGGGCGCGGCACAGCGCGACCCGTTGCTGCATGCCGCCGGACAGCTCGTGCGGCAGAGCCTTCTCGAATCCCAGCAGACCGGTGAGCTCGATCAGCTCGTCGGCCCGCCGCCCGGCCTTCGCGCGGTCCATGCCGCGCATCTCGGCCTGCAGCAGGATGTTCTTGCGCACTCCCCGCCACTCGAGCAGCGCCGCGCGCTGGAACGCGAAGCCGATGTTCTGCTGTGGCTTGACGACCGGCGCGCCGAACAGCGACACCGTGCCGTCGGTCGGCCTGACCAGTCCGGCGATCACCTTGAGCAGTGTGGACTTCCCGCACCCGGACGGGCCGACGATCGTGATGAACTCGCCGGCCTCGACCCGCATGGTGACGTCGTCCAGCGCGGTCGTGGTCGACCGCTTGGACCGGAACCGAACGGACAGATGCTCAACGGCGACAGCCGTAGTGGTGGTGACACTCATGAGCCGGCGCCCTCGGCGAGGCTGCCGTCCCAGTACTTCGCCGGGTCGCCGGCGTCCTTCAAGCCCGCGTTGTCGGCCATGATGCCGATCGTGTCGGTCCACTGCTCTTCGGTGTTGACGCCCGGCTCACCGGCGGTCTCCAACTGCAGCAACGGTTCCGCGAGCTTGAGCTGGTTCACGAGCACCGCCTCCGGCGGCTCGTTCTCCGCCAGCCCGACCATGGCCTTCGCGGCGGCCGCCGGGTCCTTCACGGCCTCGGCCCACGACTTCTGCGTCGCCCGCACGAACTTGCCGACCAGTTCCTTCTTCGACGACAGGGTCTCGTCGCTGACGACGATGCCGAGGCCGAGCAGGTTGAGCCCGGAGTCGGCGAACAGCAGGTGGTCGACCTTCTTACCGGTCTTGGCCTCGATGGTCGGGCCCTGGTCGTGGAAGAAGCCCATGATCGCGTCGACCTGGCCGGAGGCGAGCTGCGCGATCTTGTTGGCGGCGTCCATGTTCACGACCGTCACGTCTGAGGGCTGCATGTCGTTCGCCGCGAGCAACGCGGGGAACGTCGCGTACATGGCGTCACCCGGGGTGCCGCCGACGGTCTTGCCCTTGAGGTCCTTGATGGACTTGAAACCCTTGTCCGCCAGGAACTCGATCGACGACGGCCCCTTCTGCAGGAAGACGCCGACACTCTTGACCGGCATGCCGGTGGTGATCGCGTTCAACAGCGGCGGCGTGTCCGCCCAGCCGAACATGGTCTGGTTCTGGGCCACCGCCTTGATCGTGTTGCCGGAACCGCTGCCCGGTTCGATCTTCAGGTCGATGCCCTCTTCGGCGTAGAACCCTTTCTGGATCCCGTAGTAGAAGGGCGCGTGCTCGCCGTAGGGGACCCAGTTGAGGGTGAAGGTGACGGTCTCCTTCGGACCCGCGGCGGTGTTGTCCGCGCCGGAGTCCGTGTCGTTGTTCTGCCCGCTCGGGGCGCAGCCGACGAGCAGCGCGACGGCGGCGAGGCCGGTAAGTAAACGCTTCATTGAGTTTCCCTTCCAGGTCAGGAGGTCGTGAGCGGAGTGGCGGACCGGCGGCTGGCGTGCCACGGGATGAGCAACGCCTCGGCCACCTCGACGACCGCGAACAGCAGGATGCCGATGAGCGACATGAGGATCAGCGCGGCGAACAGCAGTGGCGCGTCGAGGTTCCCGTTGGCGATCATGAGCTGGTAGCCGAGACCCTCGCTGGCACCGACGAACTCGCCGACCACCGCGCCGACCACGGCGAGCGTCACCGCCACCTTCTCGCCGGCCATCAGGTGCGGCAGCGCGTTGGGGAAGCGGATCTTGCGGAACGTCTGCCACCGACTGGCGCCCATGGTGGCGGACAGCTCGAGCAGCTCGGGATCGGTCGACCGGAGCCCGGCGACCCCCGAGACGACCACGGGGAAGAACGCGATCAGCACCGCAAGGATGATCTTCGGCGCGAGGTCGTTGCCGAACCACACCACGATCAGCGGCGCGATCGCGATCTTCGGGATCACCTGCGCGAACAGGACGATCGGGTAGAGCGTGCGCTCCAGCGTCCTGGAGTACGCGATCGCCACGGCGGTCACGAGGCCGAGCACACTCGCCAGCAGGAAGCCGACGACCGTCTCGTACAACGTGACGTAGGAGTGGTACATCAGCGACGACCAGTCCTGCAGGACCCGCTCCCACACCTGCCCCGGCGTCGGCACGAGGTAGGTCGCCACCCACCCCCGCGCGGTCACGAGCCACCACGCGAAGAACACCACCCCGAGCAGGATGGCCGGCCGCCACACCGCGTCGAGGAACCGCACGAGCCGATCCCCGATGTCCGCCCGCCGCACCGGTTCCGGCGTCGAGGCGGACGGCGTCGGATCGGCTCTGGTCTCGTTCGAGGTCACCATCGACACACCTATACCTCCGAACCGAACTCGAACCAGTCCACATTGAACAGATCGCCGGTTACGCCAGAGTTCTTTGCCACCAAGAAAAGTTCGAACGTGCTACCGGGGTCGGTCACTGCCGCGGTCACCTCGGTCCACGTCTGGCCGCCGCCCGTCACCGGCACCGCGACGGAGCCGAGCAACGGACCGTTCTGGTTGCCCTGCCGGACCTCGATCGTGCCGCCGTTCGCACTGCTGGCGACCCGGAACCGCAGGTTCGCCACGTTCCGCAGGTTCACCGGGGTCACGGAAACCCAGTCACCGTTGGACACTCCGCTCACCAACCCGGCGCCGGGTCCCTCGCTGTTCGCCACCACCCGGATGCCGCTCGACCGGTCGTAGTGCTCGGCCTCCTTGCGCCGCGGCTGCAACGTCACGCGGTCGCGGGCGGTGAGCTTCGGCCGGCCGGAGTCGGTGTAGCTCGCGTCCAGGACGTACGTGAGGTCGTCCTTCGGCGCGTGCCCGTCGACCAGTGTCGGCGTCAGCGCACCGGAGCAGCCGCGGTGCTGGCTCACCGGATGCACCTGCCGCGCGTGCCCGACACCGCCCTTCGTAAGCGGCTCGGCGCAGTCGACGCGACCATCGGGATCGGTCGCCTTGAGCCGGTAGGGAATCGGCACGCCCCAGTCGAAGACCTCGCCGTCCAGCGGGGTTTCCAGCGTCACCTTCGGCGCCGTGTTGCCGACCGTCACCGTGACGTTGACCGGCTCCCGGCGACCGGTCGGGTCGGTGACGATCAGCCGTGCGAGGTGCGTGCCGTTCTCCGTGAACGTGTGCGTCGGGTTGGCCTCGGTGGAGTCCGTCGCGCCGTCGCCGTCGAAGTCCCACGCGTACGTCAACGCTTGGCCCGTGTCCGGGTCGGTCGACCTGTTGGTGAACCGGACGGTCAGCGGCGCCTTGCCGGACGACGGGGTCGCCGTGGCCGCCGCGACCGGCGCCCGCTCGCCCGGCCGGACGTGGTCGATCCGGTAGATGCCCGAGTCCCAGTTCGGGTCGCCCCGGCCGGAGCCGCCGTAGTTGGTGCCCCACTCGATGACGTACAGCGAGCCGTCCGGGCCGAACTCCATGTCGATCGGGCGAAGGAACCCCGCACCCGGCAGGAACTTGTTGAGGGACAAGGCGTTGCCCTCCTCGTCCTTACGCACCTCGAACATCGCGTTGCGGGTCCAGTCGGCGAGGAACACCGTGTCGTCGTAGGACTCCGGGAACTTGGTGTCCGACTGGAGCTCCGCGTCGTAGTGGTAGGTCGGGCCGCCGACCGCGAGCCGGCCGCCGGTGCCCAGCTCCGGCCATTCGTCGGACAGCCGGTACGGGTAGGGCAGCCACGCTGGCTGCACCGGCGGCAGCTTCGTCAGACCAGTGTTGTTGGGTGAGTTGTTGGTGGGCCCACCGGCACAGTCGTACGCAGCACCGGACATGCCGGTCGCGAAGTCGTACTCCACGTACGGCCGGTTCTTGGCGATGCACAGCGGCCAGCCGAAGTTGCCGGCCTGCTTGGCGACGTTGAACTCGTCGTAGCCCATGGGCCCGCGCGCCGGGTTGTCGTTCTGCGCGTCCGGACCGACCTCGCCCCACGACACCCAGTCGGTGGCCGGGTCGACGTGCAGGCGGTACGGGTTGCGCAGGCCCATCACCCAGATCTCGGGGCGGGTCCTGTCGGTGCCCGGCGCGAACAGGTTGCCGTCCGGGATCGTGTAGGTGCCGTCGTCCTCCGGGTGGATCCGGAGGATCTTGCCACGCAGGTCGTTGGTGTTGGCGGACGTGCCCTGCGCGTCCTGGTGCTCGCGGCCGGGCCGCTCGTCGATGGGCGCGAAGCCCTCGCAGCACGGGTCGGTGTTGTCGCCGGTCGACAGGTACAGGTTGCCTTCGCTGTCGAAGCCCATGCCGCCGCCCTCGTGGGCGTTGATCTCCCGCTGGGAGTAGAACTCGAGCAGCACCTTCTCGCTCGACATGTCGACGGTGTCGCTGAACTCGTCGAACGTGACGCGGGACAGGCGGTTCACGCCCTTGGTTCGCGGCGAGTAGTAGACGTAGAGATAGCCGTTGTCCTCGAAGTGCGGGTCGAGCACGAGTCCGTGCATGCCGTGCGTGTACAGGACGAACGCGTCGAACTTGCCGGCCTCACGGCTGTAGCCAACCTTGGGGTCGTACACGTTGAGCTGGCCGGCCCGCTGGATGTAGAACACGCGGCCGCTGTTGTCGATCTCCATGGCGAGCGGGTCGTCGGTGTCACCCTCGATGAGGGTCTTGGTGTAGTGGTCGTCCTCGTTCGGTGGCTGCGCGGAAGCGGTTGGGGCCACGATGAAGCCGAGTACCAGGGCGACACAGAACGTGATGACATAAGACCGGTTGCGCACGAAGTCCTCCAGCCGAGGGCCACACTGCCAGGCAAGCGCTTTCCTACGATGCTATTTGTCCGAACCTGGTCGAGGCAAGGGCTTTCCTGTTATCGGTCGTCA
>Ga0193716_1001016_pt1 | contig 16670 bp, 14 predicted proteins | sample U2c1metaG_FD_145901 | JGI IMG/M metagenome (GOLD analysis project Ga0193716, IMG submission 145901) | Soil microbial communities from a riparian zone of the East river system, Colorado, United States - U2c1 | ecosystem: Environmental > Terrestrial > Soil > Riparian zone | place: USA: East River...
CTACCGCGCCTTCGCGATGGCGCCGAGCTGCGGTTGATCACTCATGCCTCGACTCTCTCACGGCACAGCCTGTTAGCGGTTGTTAGTGCCTTGTTAGCGAGGCACCTGACACTGGCCGGGCGCGGCGCCGTCGCGCGTGACCAACCACTGGAGGATGATCATGTTTCTCGCCCGTGCCGCTGACGCGGTGCTGCGCCGAATCGTGCCCACGGTCGAGGCCTCGGCCGCGTGCACGCCTGGTTGCCGACTCCGCTACACGAGCTGCGGCTCCTGCGCCCCGCGCCAGACCGAGCGCTACTACAACCGCAGTTCAAGCTGCGCCTGGGGTACGGCGTGTAAGACGGTCACCTGCGGCAACCTGCCGTGCGACTGACCGACAACACCTGAGCGGTCCTGCCGTGGGGCGCCCCACGGCAGGACCCCGTTCCCTGGAGCCAACATGAACGTGCTCGCCGTGGTGGTCGCGCTGCTCGCCGTGGTCACCGCCCTCAACCTGTTCATCCTGCTCGGCGTCGTCCGCCGGCTGCGGGAGATGTCGGCCTCGGCCGCCGCCGCGCCGGTCGACGACGGTCTGCCCGAGCCCGGCACCGCGGTCGGCGGCTTCATCGCCACCACCCCCGACGGTGGCACCGTCACCGAGGCGGACCTCGCCACCGGCCGGTCGCTCGTGGTCCTGCTCACCCCGACCTGCGCGCCGTGCCGGGACACCGCCGACCGGCTGGTCGCCCAGCGCGACCGGCTGCCCGCCAACACGTTCGTGCTCGTGGACGCCGAGGGCGACGAGCCGGAGCTGGCGCCGTTCCTCGAGAAGCTCGCCGGGGTACGCACGGTCGCCGTCCTCGCCCCTGGCACGTCGTCGCACCTCACCTTCGGCACCGAGGGGTTCCCGACCAGCCTCGTCATCGAGGACGGTCGGTTGTCGTTCGCGTCCTTCCGGCTTGGCGACGCGCTGAAGCGGCTACCGGACCGGGCACTCGCTACCCCGCGGTGACCGCGAAGACGTGCATGTCGCCGCCCGTCACGGCCGACGGCAGGGTCACACTCCGCAGCGTCTTGCCCGGCGTCAGCGTGATCGGCGCCGTGGCGAGGACGTGCACCGGGACCGGCACGGTGAAGCCGTACAGCGAGTTGCGGTAGGGCGTGCGCACCGCGACCTTGTTGCCGTACTGCACGCCGCCGGCGAGCGTCCAGTCGGACAGGCCGACGTCGACGCGCTGTGTGGTGCCGTCCGTGTACGCGATGGTCAACGTGCCACTCGCGGCACCACCCGTCGCGCTGCCCAGCAGCGAAAGGCGGGTCGCGCCGGGCGCCGTCACGGTGACCGTCTGGCCCTTCGCGACCACGTTGTCCGGCTCGCTGACCTCGACGGAGGGCCACCTGTGCGCGAGGCCGTCGACCATGATCGTCGCGCCCGGCGTGACGCCGGCGGCCGCCAACGCGTTCGACGAGTAGTTCCACAGTGGGTCGAACGAGGCCACCGACTGGTTGTCGTCCGGGCAGACACCGACGTTCGAGTACGCCTCCCGCAGCCCACCCGGCGCGGCGGCGAGCACCTGGATCGCGTTAGGCGGCAACACCGTGCCGTCGGCCATCGTGAACGTGACCGGGATGCGGTAGGCGGTCGACGGCGTGCCCGGCGCGACGCGGACGACCACCTGCCGGCTCCCCCGGGATCCCGTGCGCAGGTCGAAGGAGCCGGCCGACGGCTCGACCGTCAGCCCGGCGGGCGGGGTGGCCGTCCAGCTCACGAGACCGCCGACCCCGCGCAGGTCGCGGACCCCGATCTCGGCCGTGCCCGCGCTGCCGGCCGGGGTGACGAGCCGGCCGGGGCTGACATAGCCGCGCTGTGCCGCCTCACCGTCCCGATAGGACGGCGGCGCGTCACCTGCGGCGCGGCCCCACGAACCACTCGGTGTCGCCGACATCCGGTACTCGACCGTGCCGCCCTTCGTCACCAGGGACTCCGGCAGCCAGGTACGGCTCGCGTCCACCCCGTTGACCTTCATGCCGACGATGTACGGCGACTTGGTGCCCGCGCCGGACGCCGTCACGGTGATCCGCGCGCCGGTCGGCCGGTTGATCACCACCTCGCTGAACAGCGGCCCGTTCACCACCAGCTCCGCGCGACCCGGCGTCACCGGGTACATGCCCATCGCGGCCCACACGTACCACGACGACAGCTGGCCGAGGTCGTCGTTGCCCGCGAGCCCGTCCGGCGCCGGCGTGTACAGCTCGGTCATGACGCGACGCGCCACCTGCTGTGTCTTCTGCGGCGCGCCGGCATAGTCGTACAGCCACGGCGTATGCATGATCGGCTCGTTGCCCATCCACGCGTACGGCAGCTCCGGGCCGGCGTTCAGCTTCAGGAAGAAGTCGTCCAGCCGGGACACGGCCGCCGCGTTCCCACCCATGGCGTCGAACAGCGCGCGTGGGTTGTGCGGCACCAGCCAGCGGTACTGCACCGCGTTTCCCTCGACGAAACCCTCGCCGTTGACCGGGTCGAACGGCTGCCGGAACGAGCCGTCCGCGTTGCGGAGCTGGAGGTAGCCGGTGGCGGGGTTGAACAGGTTCTGCCACGCCTGCGACCGTTTGCTGAACGTCGCCCAGGTGCCGTTGTCCCCCAGCCGTTTCGCCAGGTCCGCGATCGCGAAGTCGGCGCTGGTGTACTCCAGCGTGGTGGCGGCGGCGCCCCAGACACCCGTCGCGCCGGTGGACACGTACCCGTGCTGCTGGAACTCCGGCAGGCCGGGCCGTTCCTGCGACGGCTGGGTCGCGCCGCGCACCATCAGCGCCAGTGCGTTCTTCGCGTCGAAGTCCCGCGCGCCGAAGGCATAGCTGCTGGCGACCATCGCGTGGTACGGGTCGCCGTTCATCACACCGGTGGAGCCGTTCGCGATCGTCCAGCGGTCCCAGTACCCGGCCTGCTCGGCGAACGAGATCATGGCGCGGACGATGTCGGACGTCTCGGCAGGTGCGATCAGTGCCAGTAGCTGGATCTCGGAGCGGTACACGTCCCAGCCGGAGATGTTGGTGTACTGCACATGTCCTGGCTCGGTGGTGTGAATCTTGTTGTCGAAGCCGGGGTAGCGGCCGTCGACGTCGGAGAACACGTTGGGGTGCAACAGGCTGTGGTAGAGCGCGGTGTAGAACGTGGTCCGCTCGGCGTCCGTGCCGCCAGCCGTCGTGATCCGGTTCAGCCGCTCGTTCCACGCAGCTCGCGCACCGGCGGACAGGTCGGCGAAGGTCCGCTGCCCGCTCTCGGCCGCCAGGTTCGCCTTCGCGCCGTCGGTGGACACATAGGACAGACCGACGCGGACGGTGATGTCCAGTCCCGGCTGGAACGTCACGAAACCGCCCGACCTCGCGCCGGTCGCGGTCGTCTGTCCTCTCGAGACGGTGCCGTCCTGCCACGTGCCGACCGACACGAACGGCTCACTGAACCGCGCGTGGAAGTACACCTTGTAGCCGTGGGGGTAGCCACAGAAGTTGCCGCTGGCGGCCCACCCGCTGATCGAGTCGGTGCCGATGGTCACCGCGGCGTCGGAGACGCTGTTGACCGAGCCCGCCGTGTTGACCAGCAGCGACGCGGGTGCGCTGGCCGGGAACTCCAGCTCGGCGACCCCCGTGCGCTGGGTCGCGGCGAGCTTGACCGACACCCCGGAGTCCAGCCGCACGGCGTAGTTGCCGGGGCTGGCCTGCTCGTTGGCGTGGGAGAACGTGGACACGTACCGGGCGGCGTCCGTGGCGGGCGAGGTGGTGACCGCGCCGGCGAACGGCATGAACGGCACGTCCTGGTACACCGTGCAGCCCGCGCCGGACAGGTGCGTGAGGCTGAACCCCTTGATCCGGTTGTCGTTGTAGTTGTAGCCACCCACCTGGGCGCTGACGGTGTCCGGACTCCACTGCACCATGCCGAACGGCGCGACCGCACCGGGGTAGGTGAGTCCGGTGGCGGTGCCCTTCTTCGTGCCGACAAACGGGTTGACCCACTGCGCGAGGTCCCCGGCCGCCAGCGTCTGTGGTGCCGCCCCAACGGGAACCGCGGGCGCGAAGGTCAGCGCCAGCGCCAGGCTGAGCACCGCGGCGAGCCGCCGCCGCCACCGGGTAACAGTCATGGCCTGTCCTTCCGGAATGCGCCGCCGATGGCGCCCGTCGTGATCGGCAGAGTCGCACGATCCCGGCCACCGGAAAGGAACTCGGCGGTAACGCGCGTCCAGTTCGGACACGAGCGAGCCTCGAGTGGCGGCCCGTCTTCAGTGAGCCTTCAGTGACCGTCCAGCGCGGCCGCCTAGTCAGGACCCATGTTCACCCGGTACGCGCTAGTCGTGGTCACCGACCGACGGCTGGTCGCCGACGCGGCCGCGCGGGCACTCGACGGCCTGCGTGGCGTCGGCGACCGACCGGAGTGGACCGACGCCCAACGTGAGGTCGTGACCAGGGCCCGCCGCTACCTCTACCACGCCGCCCGCGACGCGACGTACCCGCTCGTGGTCGTCGAACGCCTCGCCGACGTGCCGGCCGCGCTCACCGAGCCGGGAGTACTGGCGCTGCTGGTCATCGACCACACGGCACACCGGCCGCGGTTCGGCGCGCCGTCGACCACCGCGGCAGAGCTGGCCGAACTGGCACTGCCGGAGCACGTCACGTTCCAGCCCTGCCCCGCGTCCGTGCACGTCTACACCGAACCCGACGACGTCGCACTCGCCGCGGAGCCGTGGACGACCCGCTGGCTGCCGGAGCGGGAGTGGGTGATCGAGGCCGACCTCGTGTGCGCGTTCACCGACGCGATCCAGAACCACCACGCCGACCGGTTGCGCGTCCAGCCCCGGCCGACCGCCCTGTCCATCGCGCTGACGACGTTCCTCGACGAGCAGGCCGAGGGCCGCTGGGGACTGCACTACTACACCGGCTCGGTTGTCGCCAACCTCATCGACGACCTGGAGCGGCACGCCGTCGCCAACGGCAACCCGGTGGTGCGCGGGCCGAGCGAGCACAGCCTCGCGTGTTCGGCTCTCGCCCGCTGGCAGCTCGACGGCGTACCCGCGTTGATCACGGTCACGAGCGGGATGGCCGACGAGTTCCGCGGCACACTCGCGAACCTGAGGGACGCCCGCGCCAGAGGGTTCATCGTGTGCGCGGACTCGCGGCCGGGTCAGTGGTTCCCTTTCCAGGGCACGATCCACGGCTCCGAGGACTCTCGCGCGGTGATGCGGGCACGCGGCCTCGCGACCGTCCACTGTGACCGGCCGGACCGGATGGCGGAACAGCTCGCCAAGGCGTTCCGCGCCTACCACGCCGACACCGGGCCGGTAGTGCTGTTCGTGACCCGCGAGGTGCTGGAGACGACCGAACCCGCTGCCGTGCCGACGGTTCGACGGCCCGCGACACACACGGCGCCGAGCGAGGTCGACGAGCTGGTGCGGGTGCTCAACACCGAACCGGTGCGGCTGCTGTGTCAGGTCGGCCCGGTCGAGTCCCCGGACCTGGTCCACACTCTCGCCCGCGAGGCCGGGGTGGCGCTCGCCGACACGCTCACCCACCCCGGGTCGGTGTCCCGGCACCGCGACGGCGCGGTCGTCGAGGAGTACCTCGGCACGCTGAGCCTGTACGGGTACTCCGCCCGCGTGCACGAGTTCCTGCACCGGGACGGGAAACTGCGGCCGCGCACCGAGCAGGCGTTGCTGTTCCTCAACTCGCGGATCGCCGAGGTCGACACCCCGTTCTCGCAGCTCGCGACCCGGCGCACGAAGCCGCTGCAGGTCGTGCCGCACGCGGCGGAGGTGGCGCCGTTCGCGCAGATCGGGATCACCGGGCCGGTGCCGGCGGTGCTGCGGGCGGTGCTGTCCCGCCTCGACGTGGACCCGTCGGTGCTCGCGCTGCGCCGCGCCGCCATCCGGTCCACCGCGAACTCGTTCTCGGACGTGGTCGGGCTGCTGCCGGTGCTGCCGATGTCGCCGAACTACTTCTTCCGCCGCCTGCACGGAGTTCTCGAGGCGCTGATCCGGGACGGTTACCGGTACACCGGCGTGTACGACGTTGGCCGGGCGGCGCTGTCCGCGGTCTGCAACCTGCCGAGGACCGGGCCAGGCTTCTCCGGCTGGTTCGGGCGGGCGCTGATGGGTGACGCCCTGTCCGCGCTGCCGGGCATCGTGCTCGGGCGGCGGGACAACGTGCTGGCGTTCGTCGGCGACGGCGCGGCCGGGCTGGTGCCGGACATCGTGCCGACGCTGGTGCGGCAGGCGGTGGCCGACCGGGTTTCGTTGCCCCGCAACGTCTCGATCTTCACGTTCGTCAACGGCGGGCACTCCGTGATCCGCACCTACCGCGAGTCGATGCGGCCGGACGCGGTCGGCGCGCAGACCGGCGTGCTGACCCTGCCGGAGTCGGACTGGCGACGACAGCTCGGCGACCTGACGATGACCCACCGCCGCCTGACGGACATCGACGCGCTGGCGACGCAGCTACTGGAGCCGGGCCTGAACACCTACACCGTCCCGCTCGGCCACAACAACGAAGGTGACGGCCTCAGCCTCATGGCCGCGGTCGGCTGGCAACGGGACGAGCTGACCAGCCGCACGCTGGCCGTGCTCGGCGCGGAACCGCAAGAGAGGCGTGTCGCATGAAGTTCGGGTTCCTCGCGCATCCGGTCAACGTCGCGCAGCGCAACGAGATCCGCGCCGGCGTGCTCGTCGCGGGCGCGCTGGCCGAGCGGACCGGCCGGCCAGCCCCGACCCGGCATCTGCACCTACCCGCGTTCGCCGACATCACCTCGGCGGCCGGCGCCCACTGCACCGGCGAGGTGCGCTACCTGCCCAACACCGCGGACGAGCTGCTCGGCGGCCGGGGCGCGGCGGCCGGTTTCGTCGTCGACCAGGTCCGGCAGCTCGCCGCGAACGGCGCCGACCTCGTTGGCCTCGGCGGCGCCACGTCCATCCTCGGCGGCCGGGGCGTGCACACCCAGCAACAGGTCGACATTCCGCTCACCAGCGGCAACTCACTGACCACGTTCGCGGCCCACGCGCTGGTCCGCACGATCCTCGCGCGACTCGGTGACCACGACGAACCCGTCGGCATCGTCGGGTTCCCCGGTGCCATCGGCCTCGCGATGGCCCGACTGCTCACCGACGACGGCCTCCCCGTCGTACTCGTCTGCCGCAAGGGTCGGGTGCGGGTGCGGGACCTGCGCGACGAGCTGCCGGCCACCGCCGACGCGACGATCACCGACGACGTTGCCGACTGTCTCGGGCGGACCCGGCTGATCGTCGCACAGGTTCCGGCCGGCGGGGTGCTCGACCCGGCCGCGTTCCGGCCCGGCACGATCGTGGTCGACGTGGCACTCCCCCGCGACGTCCGGCCCGGGTCCACCCGGCGGGACATCCTCGTGCTCGACGGCGGACTCGTCTCCGCGACCGACCGCGTCCGCGTCGACGGACTCGACGCCGGGCCGACCGAACAGCTCAACGGCTGCCTCGCCGAGACCATGGTGCTCGCGCTCGACGGCCGCGCGGAGTCGTTCTCGCTCGGCCGCGAGCTGGACGTGGACCGGATCCGCCAGATCGGCGCCATCGCCGCGCACCACGGGTTCGTGACCGCGCCACCGGCCAGCAACGGCAGGCTCGTCCCCCTCGACCGGATCGCCGAGGTGCGGGGCGCGGCCAGGTCGGCGGCCGGCCGGTTCGCCGCCAACGTCAACCCGCCGCTCGCCGACCTGTACGCGGCGCACGGCATGGACCGCGTGTTCACCGGCGGCCATGGCGCCACCCTCACCACCGCCGACGGCACCGACTACCTCGACTTCGTCGCCGGCTACGGCTGTCTGAACCTCGGCCACAACCACCCGGCGGCGACCGGCGCCGTGCAACGGTTCCTGGCGAGCGGCGAACCGACGTTCGTGCAGTACACGTCGATCCCGGCGCGCACGGCCGAGCTGGCAGAGCGGCTGTGCGCGATCACCCCCGGCCGGCTGGAGCGGGTGTTCTTCGGCAACTCCGGCGCGGAGGCCGTCGAGGCCGCGCTGAAGCTCGCACGCGCGGCGACCGGCCGGACCAGGTTCGTCTACGCCGAGAACAGCTACCACGGCAAGACGTTCGGCGCGCTGTCGGTCACCGGCCGGAGTGTCCACACCGGACCGTTCGGGCCGCTCGTGCCGGACTGCGTCGCCGTGCCGTTCGGTGACGAGCAGGCGTTGCGCGACGCGATCGGCGGCGCGGCCGCGTTCATCGTCGAGCCGGTGCAGGGCGAGGGCGGCGTCATCGTGCCGCCACCGGGGTACCTCGCCGCGGCGGCGCGGGTCTGCCGGGCGGCCGGCGCGCTGCTGATCGTCGACGAGATCCAGACCGGGCTCGGCAGAACCGGCACGATGTTCGCCTCCGACGGCGTCGACGCGGACGTGTTGTGTCTCGCGAAGTCGTTGTCCGGCGGGCTGGTGCCGATCTCCGCGACGCTCGCCACCGCCGAGGCGTGGGACGCCGCGTACGGCACCACGTCCGGCGCGATGCTGCACACGTCCACGTTCGGCGGCGGCAACCTCGCCTCAGCCGTCGCGCTGGCCACCCTGGACACGCTGCTGGCCGACGACCTGCCCGGCCGCGCCGCACGACTTGGCGCGCGGCTGCGGCACGAGCTCACCGAGGTCTGTGCGCCGTTCGAGTTCGTGCGCGAGGTGCGCGGGGTCGGGCTCATGAACGCGATCGCGTTCGACGGCGGCTACGAGGGCGCGGCCGGCGCGATGGTCGACGACCTGCTGACCCGGCTGCCCGGCGACCTGCACGCACTCGCCGACACGCTGCCCGACACCGTGCGCACCGCGTTGCGCGCCGCTGGGTCCGAAGTGGAGCGTGCGCTCGGCGACCTGCGGTGCCTGCGGTTCGTCGGTACGCTCGGCCGCGAACACCGGATCCTCACGTTCGTCACCGCGAACAGCAACCGGGTGGTGCGCATCCAGCCACCGCTGGTGATCACCGACGCCGACGTCGACCGGTTCGTGAAGGCAACCAGAGCGGTGTGCGAGTCACTCGACACCGGGCTCTAACCACAACAGGAGGAACGATGGACCGCAGCCACGCGCTCACCAGCGTGCGGACCGTGCTCGCCGACGAGCTCGGCCTGCCGGCGGAGGAGATCACCCCGACCGCGAACCTGCGTGAGGACCTCGGCATGGACTCGCTCGACCTCGTCGAGCTGGTCACGTCGCTCGAGGAGCAGGTGGGACAACGGGTGCCGCGCGAGCAACTCGAAGGCGTGCACACGATCGACGACGTCGTCGATCTGGTGCTGATCCTCGCCGAGCTGGGCGTGCCGGACCAGCGGGCGGCATGAGAAGGGACGTCGTTGTCACGGGGATGGGCGTGGTGTCCCCGGCTGGCGTGGGACTCGACGAGTTCCACGCGGCCCAACTGTCCGGGCGCAGCGCGGTCCGTGGCCTGTCCCGCTACGCCTGCGCGGCCGACCCCGTGCGGATCGCCGGTGAGGTCGACCTGCCGCCGGATCTGACGATGAGCCGCCGCGACGCGTTGCGCACCGACCGCTGTGCACAGCTCGTCGCGGCGGCAGCGGACCTGGCGGTCGCGCACGCGAAGCTCGACCTCGCCTCGATCGACCGGACGCGGGCCGGGGTGGTGATCGGGTCCGGCATGGGTGGCGCGTCGACCTGGGAGGCCAGTTGTCAGGCGCTGCAACGCGACGGCGCGGCCGCGGTGCGCGCGCGGACCATCCCGATGTCGATGCCGAACGACCCGGCGGCGTCGCTATCGGTGCGGTACGGCACGACCGGGCCGTGCACGGCGGTCGGCACGGCGTGCGCGTCCAGCGCGGACGCGCTCGTCGCGGCGTTCCACATGATCGCGACCGGGGAGGCCGACCTGGTGCTGGCCGGCGGCGCGGAAGCGCCTATCGTGCGTACCGTGGTGATCGGTTTCTCGCGGCTGGGGGCGCTGGCAGAGAACAACGACGAGCCCACGCGCGCCAGCAGGCCGTTCGACGCCGGCCGCCGCGGGTTCGTGATCGCCGAGGCGTCGGCCGTGCTCGTGCTGGAGTCCGCTGCCCACGCCGCCGCACGGGGCGCGCAGGTCCATGCCCGGTTCGCCGGCTTCGGCCGCAGCTCCGACGCCTATCACACGACCATGCCGCACCCGGACGGCGCGGGCGCCGCCGCCGCGATCACCGCGGCACTGCGGCATTCCGGCGCCGTGGCGGCGGACGTGGCGTTTGTGAACGCCCACGGCACCGGCACCCCGCTCAACGACGCGGCCGAGGCCGCCGCACTGCGACCGACGCTGCCCGGCGTGCCGGTCATCGCCACCAAGTCGATCACCGGGCACCCGCTCGGCGCGGCGGGTGCGGTCGAGGCGATCGCCACCGTGCAGGCACTCACCAGTGGGCTCCTGCCGCCGACGGCGAACCTCGACGACCCGGATCCCGCGCTGGGACTGGATGTCGTGCGCGGCGAGCCACGCGCGGTGTCCGGCGACCTCGCGCTGTCGAACTCCTTCGCCTTCGGTGGACACAACGTCGTGCTCGCGTTCGCCAAGGCCGCGTGACGTGCTCGGCCGGCTCGGCGCCGCCGTCGTCCGTCGGTTCCGCACCGTCCTGGTGCTCGCCGGGCTGCTGTGTGTGCTGGCCGCGGCGTTCGGGGGCACCGCGCTCGACTCGCTGGCCGGCGGCGGGTACACGCCGGCCGACTCGGAGTCCAACCGCACGCAGGACCGCCTCAACGACGACTTCCGTGGCGGCTCGCCGAACCTGATACTGGTCGCCACCGCCGACCGTGCGCTGGACTCCGCCGGAACCGGTCTCCAGCAACGAATCGCGGACTCGGACGACGTGAGCTGGGTCAGCTCGTACTGGTCCACACAGGACCCGTCGCTGTTGTCGAAGGACCGGCGGTCCGCGTTGTTCCTCGTCCGTCTCGATGGCGGGGAGGACCAGGCGCTGCGGTCGGTGCGGGAGCTGGTGCCCGAGTGGCGGCGGGCGTCGCCGGGGCTGACGCTGGCGGTCACCGGTGAGGCGCAGATCAACGCGGAGGTCAACGACCAGAGCGAGCAGGATCTCGTGTCGGCCGAGCTGTTGGGCGCGCCGATCGTGGCGCTGCTGTTGCTGCTGATCTTCCGTACCCCGCTGGCCGCGTTGCTGCCACTCGTGATCGGGGGCGCGTCGGTCGCGCTCACCACCGCCGTGCTCGCGTTGCTCGTGCAGGTCACCGACGTGTCGCTGTTCGCGCTCAACGTGACGACGGCGCTCGGCTTCGGGCTGGCGGTCGACTACAGCCTGTTCGTCGTCACCAGGTTCCGGGAGGAGCTCGACCGCGGCCGGTCGGTCGACGACGCGATCGCGGCCAGTACCGCGCTGGCCGGCCGGACGGTGTTGTTCTCCGCGCTGACCGTCGCGGTGTCGATCGCCGCGCTGCTCGTGTTCCCCTTGTACTTCCTGCGGTCCATGGCCTACGCGGCGATTCCGGTCGTGCTGGTCGCGGCGGCCGCGAGTGTGATCGTGCTACCGGCGCTGCTGCGGCTCACCGGTCGCCACCTCAACCGGTGGGACGTGCTGAGCCGGTTCGTCGGGCCGCCACGCAGCAGCAGCGAGGGCTGGCGACGGCTCGCGAGCGGGGTGATGCGCAGGCCGCTCCTCGCCGGACTGCCGGTGATCGTGCTGCTGGTGCTGTTCGCGACGCCGTTCCTGAACGTCCAGTTCGGACTGACCGACCACCGCGTGATGCCGGCCGACGCGCCGGCGTATCGGACGGCGACGCTGGTGGAGCGGACGTTCCCGGCGGCGAGCAAGACGTCGCTCGAGGTGTTGGCGCCGCCGTCGGCAGCGGCCGCACTGTCCACACGGGACGGTGTGGAGTCGGTCGTCGGCCCGACCGGGGTGTACCGCGACGGCGCCGTGGTCGCGCCGGGACAGCCGACGCGGGCGGACGGCGACACGGCGTGGCTGACGGTCGTGGTCTCCTACGCCGCGGACGACTCGCGCGCGCAGCGGCTCGTCACCGACATCCGTGCCGGCCCGGATGTGGCGGTCGCCGGCGTGCCGGCCATGTTGGTGGACACCAAGGAAAGCATCGTCGATCGGCTGCCGTGGGCGCTCGGCCTGATCGTCGCCACGACGCTAGTGCTGTTGTTCCTGTTCACCGGCAGCGTGCTGATCCCGCTGAAGGCGATCCTCATGAACACGTTGAGCCTGACGGCGAGTTTCGGCGCGGCGGTGTACATCTTCCAGGAGGGGCACCTGCGGTGGCTCGTCGGCGACTTCACGGTCACCGGCGCACTGGAGATCACCACGCTGGTGCTGATGTTCTGTGTCGCGTTCGGACTGTCCATGGACTACGAGGTGTTCCTGCTGTCCCGGATCCGGGAGCGGTACCTGACGTCCGGCGACAACGCCGACGCGGTCGCCACCGGCCTCGCGAAGACGGGCCGGCTGATCAGCGCCGCGGCCGCCGTCGTCGCGGCGGTGCTGCTCGTGCTCGCGACCTCGAGCCTGTCCCTGCTCAAGCTGCTCGGCGTCGGCCTGGCGATCGCGGTCGTCGTCGACGCGGTACTGGTGCGCGGCATCCTCGTGCCGGCGTTCATGCGACTGCTCGGCGCGGCGAACTGGTGGGCGCCGGGCTGGCTCCGCGCCGTACACCGCAAGGTCGGCCTGCGCGAGGACGTCCGGACCGCCGAGCGCTGACCCTTTCGTCAGTTCCAGATGGCGCCGTCGGTTTTGGTCTGGATGACCACACCGCCGCTGTCGGAGCTGTCGTTCTCCACCTCGACCGAGATGACGACACCCTTCGTGTCCCGGGTGACGTGCCGCACGATGCCGATGTGCGACCCCGACGCCTTCTCCCACACCGCGCCGATCACCGCGCCGCTGAGGTTCGCCGACAGCTTCGTCAGGGTCGCCAGCACCTCGGTGACCCGGTACTTGAAGCCCGCGTCGCAGACGTGCGTGGTCCCGGTCGGGCCGCCCCGCTGGTGTGAAACCCAGTGCGCGCAACCGGTGCCGTCGATCGGCCCCCAGCCGATCTTGGTGCTCTTGAACTCGACGAAACAGTCCTTCGGCTCGATGTGGGCGGGCACCTGCAGGATGGCGTCCGCCTTGCTGCGGCCCGCCGGCTTGGCCTTCGTCTTCGTCTTCGCCGCGGCCGGTGCGCCGAACTCGTTGGCGGTCGGCTGCCATTCGCTGCCGTCCCACTGCCACAACCCGTCCTCGGACAGGAGCCTGTCGGACGAGTCCGCGACCGTCTCGTTCACCGGTTCGGCCACCGCCTCAGCGACCGGTTCGGCCGCCGCGTCCGTCGCCTGCCATTCCGTGCCGTCCCACCAGTACCGGCCGTCCTCCGACCACTGGACCGCGGCGGGCTCCTCGGCGACCGGCTCGCTCCAGACCGGCTCCTGGCGTTCCAACGCCTCCCAGGTGAGCGATCCGACCCGGCCGTCCTGCTCGTGGCCGCTCGTCTCCTGGAACCGCAGGACCGCCTCCTCGGTGGCCGGCCCGAACTCGCCGTCTACCCGGCCCATGTAGTGGCCGAGTCGCAGCAGGTGCTCCTGCAGCGTCGTCACGTGCTCGCCGGTGTCGCCGGTCGCGGCGACTGTCTCATGGAACATGTCACACCCCCACCGAAGAGGTGGCGGCACCGCCGGCGCAGATACAAGGGATCGCTAGAACGCCGGCGCGAGGAGGCCGTCGTCGAGGAACTTGTCCCGGATCTGTCCTGCGTCGCTGGAGTGGCCGAGGCTGCCGGAGAACGCGACGGCGGACCACGCGTACTCGTCCGGGAACAGGTACCCGGACAGCTCGTCGACGCGGCGCGCGTTGTCCTCTCCCGCGTTGACGACCGTGAACTCGCGGGTGAACGACTCCGAGCAGTGGTCGTTGCCGAGTGCGCCGTCCTCGCAGGTGTCGAGCGCGGCGTAGTTCGCGTGTTTGTTCTCCGACGAGTAGATGCGCGCGACCTGCGGCGAACCGCCCGCGAGCCGGCCCCAGTCGCACGCGTTGCCTAGCCACCGCTGGTCGACGTGCTCGAACGCGGTGCCGGTGTGGCCGATCGTCTTGAGCGAGAACGCGCCGTAGCCGTGGGGGCAGGCGTCGTTCGGCGCGAGCGTCAGCGTGAACGGCTCGACGTCGCCGTGGTGGCCGCCGCCCCACCAGTCGCCGCAGTCCTGCCGGAACAGGATGGCGTACGTGATCGCGATCTTGGCCGGGTCCGCGGGGTGCGGGCGCACGCGTGCCACCGCGGTGCCGGGGGTCGCGCCGTCGGCGGGCGCGGTGCAGTCCTCGCCGCTGTCGAACCACACCCACGGGAAGAAGTTCGCGGCGACCACGTCCTCCAGCCCGTCGTCGAGCCCGTCGCCGTCGCCGTCGGCCGCGGTCGCCGGCGTGACGAGCGCCAGCAACAGCATGAGCACGACGGCACCTACCGTGAGTGTTTTCCCCGACACCCTTCGATTCTGTGTGGAACCCACGCCCGTCGCCATCCGCCGGGTGGCGCAACGCTCTACGCTGCCTGCATGCCGAAGACGAGTGCGGCACTGCTGCTGTTCCGCCGACGGGACGGCCTCGAGGTGCTGATCGCGCACATGGGTGGGCCGTTCTGGGCCCGCAAGGACGCCCGCGCATGGTCGATTCCCAAGGGCGAGTACACCGACGAGGAGCCGCTGGCCGCCGCGCGCAGGGAGTTCGCGGAGGAGATGGGCTCGCCAGCGCCCGACGGGGACGTCATCGCGCTCGGCGCGATCACGCAGTCCAGCGGCAAGGTCGTCACCGCGTTCGCCGTCGAGGGAGACTTCGACCTCGCCGGGTTCCGTAGCAATACGTTCGAACTGGAATGGCCGAAGGGGTCCGGCCGGATCCAGGAGTTTCCCGAGGTCGACCGCGCCGAGTGGATGTCCGAGGCGGTCGCGCGGGAGAAGCTCGTCAAGGGCCAGGTGCCCTTCCTCGACGCGCTGTTGGAGCATCTCGAAGGGAGCAACTGATGAAGTACCTGATTCTCATCCACAGCAACCCGGCGTCCCGCGCGGCGTGGGACGCGTTGAGCGAACAGCAACGCGCCGGGCTCGGTACCGACCACATGCGGCTGAACAAGGAGCTCGACGCGGAGGGCGTCCTGGTTTCGAGCGAGGGCCTCCAGCCCATCGACACGGCGAAGCGGGTATCCGTCCGCGACGGCGGGACCCTCACGTCGGACGGGCCGTTCGCCGAGGTCAAGGAACACCTGGCCGGCCTGTACGTGATCGAGTGCGTCAACATCGACGACGCGGTGGCGATCGCCGCCAGGGTGCCGGACGCGGCCTTCGGCGAGGTCGAGGTGCGGCCGGTCTACGACATGAGTGAGTTCGAGGACTGAGCGCTCAGTTGTTCTCGTCGGCTCTCGTGGACAACACGACGTCCGCGCGGGTGTGGCAGCCGCTGACCGCGTAGTGGCGCACCCCCGCCGCCACCAACGGGTCCGCCGCCAGCACCTGGTCCAGCTCATCCCGCGAGGTGGTCGCGAAGATCGTCAGGTTGTCGACCGGGATGGTGCCGTCGGGGCGGACACGCACGAGCCAGCCGCGTTCTCGCTGGTCCAGGCACCACATCAGGTGCTCGTCGACCAGCGTGCGGTTCGCGGACGCGTCACAGCGGAAGTCACCACGGTTGTGGCCGAGCGCGACGAACACGCTCACCTCGCCGTCCGGATCTTCGGGCCTCACCCTTAGATAGTGCACCACCCGCCGGGGCCCGCGCCGCGAAGTCCGGGAATACTCCAGCGCGGCGCGAGAACCCGGGGCGTGCTGCCAGGTCGCGGCGTCGGTCAGTCCTGTTGGAGGACCGACAGGATGTTGCCGGCCGGGTCCTTGAACCACGCGATCAGCGGGCCGCCGCCGCGGAAGATGCCCAGCTCGTCGATCTTCTCGCCCTTGTCGAACACGACGCCGTGTGCCGCGAGCTCCTTGACCGCCTGCTCGATGTCCGCCACCGGGAAGTTCAGCGTGGTGTACGCCGCCGGCACGTGGTCGGGCTTCGGGTACACGAGCGTGTCGCGGTCGCCGGCCAGGTGCAGCATCAGCATCCCGTTCATCTCGGACACCGGAATGCCCAGCGTCTCGCCGTAGAACTTCTTCGCCGCGGGGATGTCGTCGGTGGAGAAGCCACTGAATGCCTTCGAGTTCTCGAACATGTGAGCCCACTCTTCCTGTTCGGTGCCTGTCATCCTCTAGTAGAGGCCACGACGCGGATTTCGACATCTTCGGTGAGAGGATGTCGAAATCATGACCACACCCGAGGTCGAACGCCTGCTGCGGGAGCTCGCCCCGCAGGTCCTCGGCACGCTGGTACGACGCTACGGCGGCTTCGACACCTGCGAGGACGCGGTCCAGGAGGCCCTGCTCGCCGCCGCGACGAGCTGGCCAGCCGACGGGCTGCCGGACCACCCGAGGGCGTGGCTCGTGACGGTCGCGGCACGCAGGCGGACCGAGCTGTGGCGCAACGAGACGGCGCGTCGGCGGCGCGAGGAGAACGTCGCCGCGCTCACCCCGCCCGAGCAGGAGCCGCCCTCCGGCGTGGACGACACGCTCACTCTGCTGTTGCTGTGCTGCCACCCCGCGCTCACCACCGCGTCGCAGGTCGCGCTGACACTGCGGGCCGTCGGCGGGCTCACCACCACCGAGATCGCCCGCGCGTTCCTCGTCCCCGAGTCGACCATCGGC
>Ga0193716_1001017_pt1 | contig 16669 bp, 9 predicted proteins | sample U2c1metaG_FD_145901 | JGI IMG/M metagenome (GOLD analysis project Ga0193716, IMG submission 145901) | Soil microbial communities from a riparian zone of the East river system, Colorado, United States - U2c1 | ecosystem: Environmental > Terrestrial > Soil > Riparian zone | place: USA: East River...
GGCCCCCGACCGGGGGGCGAGTCGGTGCGCGAGCCATGTCAGTAAATCTCGCTGATTGCTCTACCAGGCCCTTATTTGTTCACTATCGGTGGACGATAGAGGTCCGTAGCGCGGGCGAAATGAGAAATATAGGCACTTCTGTGTTGGGAGGTTCTCAAGTGGGGTATACGTCGATCGCGACCCCCTTGATCGGGACACATCGACCGCGACCCCGTCGATCGCGACCCTCTTGATCGCGACACATCGACCGCGACCCGTCGATCGCGACCCATCGAACTTTCTCGGAGGCCCTCATGTCTGCCATCCGCAAGATCGCCGTGCCCGCGGCCACACTGTTCCTTGGGCTGTCCGCGTTGCTTACAGTCACCGCCACCGCGACGGCAAACGCCCAGCCGTCCTCCGTCACGTGTGACAACGACTGGCACAACCCGTCGCCCTGATACCTGTTCGGTAGGAATTAAACGCGGCGGCAGGCGCTCACTCGGGGGAGTGGGTCCTGCCGCCGCGTGACGGTTCAGTGAAAGATCGCATTTCCGTGGGTGGTTTCCAACTGTTGACGTAACTTGACTGCCTCAGCGGACTCCACCGTGCCGAGTAACGTGACCGCCTCGGCCACGTCGAGGGTGGCCAGGTCGACCTCGCCCCGGCCCTGGTGGATGTCCGATCGGAGGATCAACGTCTTGGCTCGCCCGATGGTGGAGTCGAGCCCGGCGTACAGAGTGAGGGCCGCGTGGACGTGGCCCGAGCCCGCGTCCGCCTGGCCGCGGGCCAGCGCGATCTCACCGAGCGCGTAGTGCGCACCCGCGGCGACCGTGCGCTCGCCGACATCGCTCGCGAGGGAGAGGGCGTGCCGCAGGGTCGTCTCGGCGTTGTCCAGCCGGCCGGAGCGCTGGCGGACCACACCCAGCCGGAACAGCGCGTGTGCCTCGCCGTTGCGGTCGCCGATGTCCCGCACGATCAGCAGCACCCGGTTCAGCGCCTGGTGTGCCTCCTCCACCTGGTTGACGAACAGGTACAACTCGGCGAACCGGAGCAGCACCTGCGCCTCACCACGCAGATAGTTGGCGCGCCGGCAGCACTCGAGCGCGCTCTCCAACAGCACCTTCGCGCGGTCGGCGTCTCCCTCGTCGATGCACACCTTGGCCACGTTCTGCAGGATGTAGGCCTGGCCGACCTCGTCGCCGACCGCGCGCAGCTTCTCGAGGGCCAGGTCGTACTTCTCCATCATCGCCGCGCCCCCGTCGCGCATCCGGTCGACGGTCGCGGCGTTGCGCAGCGCGAGTCCGTAGCCGTGCTCCTCGCCGACCCGCTCGAAAATCTCCAGCGCGGCGGCGAAACAGCGGTCGGCGTCGCTGAGCTTGGTCTGGTGCGAGTACATCGCGCCGAGCGAGTACAGCATCGCGGCCCGGCCGCGCTGGTTCCCCGCCTCCTTGGCGACCGCGAGCGCGCGCTCAGCGGTCTCCCGCCAGTCGTCGAAGTGCGCCTTCACCTCGAACAGTGTCACCGCGGTGAGTGCCAGGTCCCAGCACGCCTCGGACATCCCGTGGTCGGCGGCGAGATGGACGGCCGACACGAGCGAGTTGCGCTCGGCCTCCAGCCAGTTCATCTGGTCGCCCATCTCGTCGGTCTTCTCCAGTTCGGCCGCGCCACGCCAGCGGGGAGCGGTGCCGTGGATGATCGTGTAGTCGCCGCCGAGCTCCTTGCGATGCGCGTGCTCGGCGCGGGCGAGCCAGGCGCCGACCAGTCGCTCGACCGCCCTGGTGCGCTCGACGTCGGACTCCGTGGTCCGCAGCCGTTCCGCGGCGTACACCCGGATCAGGTCGTGGAACCGGTAGCGCAGCCGTTCGCCCGGGTACTGCACCGTGTCCAATAGCTGCGCCTCGACCAGGCTCTCCACGACCTCGATGGCCTCGCGGGGGTCGGTGTCGAGCAGCGCGGCGGCGGTCCATCCCGGAAAGTCGCGGGTGGTGATGAGCGAGAACCGGCGGAACAGGAACTGCGCGGGCCCCGAGAGGGCTTGATAGCTCAGGCCGATGTTGGAGCGCAGCACCAGGCCGCGGTAGGCCAGTTCGTCGAGCCGGCGCACCGAGTTGCGCAGCCGTACGGCCAGCACGTCGATGCGCCAGTGCGGACGGGACGCCAGTCGTGCGCCCGCGATCCTGATGGCGAGTGGCAGTCCGCCGCACAGGTTGACCAACTCGAGCGCGGCCTCCGGCTCGGCCTGCAGCCGCGCCGGGCCGACGATCATGGTGAGCATCTTCAGCGAGCGGTTCATGCCGAACACGTCGATGTCGATCTGATGGGCGCCGGGCAGACCCGGCAGCCGCGCCCGGCTGGTCACGATCACCGCGCACCCCTGGCCGGCCGGCAGCAGGGGGATGACCTGGTCCTCGTTCGTGGCGCCGTCCACCACCACCAGGACCTTCTTGGTGGCCACGCGGCTGCGGTAGAGCTCGCCGCGCTCCTCGTCGTCGTCCGGAATCGCGTTGCCGTCGACGCCGAGCGCGCGCAGGAACCTGGCGAGCACCCCGCGTACCCGGTCCTCGCCGTCGGGGGACTCCAGGTCGCCGTACAGGTGGCCGTCGGGATAGTCGTCACGCAGCTCGTGCGCGGCCCGCAGGGCGATGGCCGACTTGCCGACGCCGCCCTTGCCGGAGATCGAGACGATGCGCATACCGTAGCTGATGGCCTGCTCGGCCGCCTCGGCCTCCGCGTCCAGCTCGACCGGGTCGTCGGTCTCGGCGGCCTTCTCGTTGCTGAGTAAACGTTTGATCTCGGTGAGCTGCCGTTGCCGACCGGTGAAGTCCGCGATGCTCGCCGGCAGCCTGCGCGGCACCCTCGACTGCTGTTCGGCGATGGGCACCGAGGCCTTGGCGCTGTCGCGGTTCACCTCGACGTCGAGCGCGGGGTCCCGGTTGAGGATCGCGGTCTCGAGCCTGCGCACGCTCTGACCGAGCTCGATGCCGAGCTCGTCCATCAACGTGGCACGGGCTTCCCGGCAGACCTCCAGCGCCTCGGCCTGGCGACCGGACCGGTACAGCGCGAGCATCAGGTACTCGTACATCCGCTCCCGCAGCGGATGTTCTTTGACCAGCGCGGCCAGCTCGCCGACGACCTCGTCGTGCCGGCCGAGCGCGAGGTCGAGGCGGAGCCGCTCCATGATCGCGGCCACCTTGTCGTCCTCGAGCAGGGCCGCGCCGCTGCGCAGCAGCTCCGAGTGCATGCCGGCGAGCGCGGGCCCGCGCCACAGCGACAGCGCGCTACGCAGCGTGGCGACCCCCTCGGCGAGACGGTCGGCGGCGACGTGCGTCCGTGCGGCGGCCACGAGGCTGCCGAACTGGGCGACGTCGAGGTTGCTCGCGGGGATCTCGAGCAGGTAGCCGGGGGCGCGGGTGCGGATCTGCGCGGAGCCGTCCGCGCCGGCGAGCACCCTGCGCAGCCCCGAGACGCAGATCTGGATCTGCGCGCGTGCCGTGATCGGCGGGGAGGAGCCCCAGACCGCGTCGATGAGCTGCTCGACCGGGACGACCCGGTTGGCGTTGAGGGCGAGCATCGCGAGAACCACGCGCTGCCGGGCGCCACCGAGATCGCTCTCGTCGCCGTCCACGGTAAGCGTCAGTGGCCCGAGCAGCCTCAACGCCAGCACGTCGCGCCCCCCCGTCTCCCCGAGCGGTCCGGTGATCTCGGCTTCCTTGTGAGCCGACGGTTACGGTTCGCTAGCCCAGGCTGGCCGCCTGCAGTCTCTCATACGGCGTCAGCATTCCCCGTTTGATTGGTGCGAACAGACCACACCGTTGCGCCATCGGTGCGACGGTCCGGTATAGAGCGACGATTCGTCACCAACATCGGTCCGCAAAGCGCAAAGTGGGAGATGCGTCCCGAACCGCTCGAGCCGGACGATGGATGTCTGAGGGCCCGCGCCCCGGTCCCCGGCGCGGAGCCGCTGCCTGGCCGAACGCCCTGGGCAGAGTCTGAGGATTGGACGCTGACAATGACTGAGTCCACATGGAAAGTGGCCATGGACGGAGATGGCGTCACGATCTCCGGTGACAGTTTCTCCCTCACCACAAACAGTTCCGACCCGGGCAACCTCGCTTCGGTAGTGTCCGCGTTGCAGGGAGTATCGCGAGCGACCTACGGACAGTACTGCGGCCTTTCCCGTGCCATCGAGGCCGTGGGTGAGCGGTGGGGACTTCTCGTGATACGCGACCTTTTGGTAAATGCCAAGTCATCGGCGGAGCTGAACCACGGCCTGCCTGGCCTGCCACAGAACCTGTTGTCCATGCGGATCAAGGAAATGGCGTACTGCAGGATCGTCGAGAAGGCCGGCACGACCGACACGCACGGTGGCGACCAGTACCAGCTGACCCCGTACGGGCGGCGTCTGGAGGACGTCCTGTTGGCCTTCGGCCGGTGGGGTTCGGCCATGTTGGCGGAGCCGAGGCCGGAGGACATCATCACCGAGGACTCGATGCTGGTGGCCATGCGCGCGGCGTTCGACCCCGAGGCGGCCGCCGGCAAGTCCGCCACGTTCGAGCTGCGCTTCGGCGACATCGTGATCCACGTCGTCGTCGAGGACGGTCAGCTCGAGGTGGGCCGCGGCCCGTTGGCGGGCGCGCCCATGATCGACCCCGGCCCCACGCTCAAGGACATGCTGACCCGCACGCTGACGGTCGAGGACGCGATGGCGACCGGCACGGTCAAGACGACCGGTGACCCGAATGCGCTGGACACGTTCATCTCCATGTTCGCGTTGCCGTACCAACCTTTGCCGCAGCGCTCCATGGTCTGACCATTTTTCTGCCATCATGCAAAGGTTTCGCCGACACTAGGGAGTGGTGATGACCGCTACGGCGCCGACTGGGACCGAGAAGACGCACTTACTGGGTCCGGATGGATCTCTCAACACCAAGTACCACAAGGCCGCGTTGCTCATCTTCGGCTTCGTGGTGATCGCGCACTGGGTCGAGCACCTCGCGCAGGCGTACCAGATCTACGTTCTGGGTTGGACCCCGAAGCAGGCGGGCGGCGCGCTCGGCCTCGCCTTCCCCAAACTGATCACCTCCGAGTGGCTGCACTACGGGTTCGCCATCTTCATGATGGTGGCGTTCGTGGTCCTGCGGCACGGGTTCAACGGCCGTTCGCGCACCTGGTGGAACGTGGCGATGTGGATTCAGGTGTGGCACCACTTCGAGCACCTGCTCCTGCTGCTCCAGGCCATCACCGGCGCGCACCTCATGGGCAAGCCGGTGGTGACCAGCATCGCGCAGCTCGTCTTCCCCCGGGTGGAGCTGCACCTGTTCTACAACGCGATCGTGTTCGTACCGATGGTCGTGGCGATGGTCCTGCACATGCGGCCGAGGCCGGCGGAGCGGGCGCTGATGCGTTGCTCGTGTGGCGGGCGCGCACTGGCCGGCGCAGCGGCCTGACGTGTCGTGAACCTTCTACTGGCGGCAGGTGAGCACGGGCACCTCGAGCTCGGGTTCAGCGTCGGATCGCTGGCCCTGCGGGTGCTCCTGCTCGCCGCCGTCCCGGTGGTCGCCGTGTTCGCCGTGCTGCGCGGCTTCCTCGGCGAGCCGAGCCGGTTCACCACGGTCGCCGTGGCCGTGGCCGCCGCGACCGCCGCTGCCATGGAGCTGCTGCTGTCCGGCGGGCTGAACCTGCCGGAGCAGGTGGTTCCGCTGTTGCTCGCGGCGCTGGTCCTGCCGGTGTACCTGGCCCTGTCCCGCGACGAGCGGTTCGCGACGGCGGTCGGCTTCGGCAGACGCTTCGCGCCGGTGGTGCACGCGGTGGTGGCGGTGCTCGCGGCGGTGCAGTTCGGCCTCGCGTGGTTCGCGCGTGCCGACGTGGCCCGCACGGCCACCCTCCTGCACACCGGCGTGCTCCTCGGGCTCGTCGCCCTGGTGTGGTTCGCGATCGCGCGACCGCGCGGTCGAGTGGTCACCATGGGGACGCGTGTCGGCGCCGCGGTGCTCGGCATGGGGCTGCTGGCGGGTACCGCGCAGGCGATCACCCTGCGCGCGCCGGACCCGGTGCCCGGGGTCGCCACCGAGGGTCGGCTCGAGGTCGGCGGTACGGCGGTCGACGTTCTCGTGGTGCCCAACCTGCCCGGCTGGAACCTCGTGCACGTCAGCTCCACCACCGCCGCCGTCGGCACCAGCGAGAGCGAGCTGGCGCCGGCCCGTCCCCGACCCGGCGCCACGGGTGCGTGGCTTCCGATCGAGCTGCCCGCCGGGCCAAGCGACGTGTGGGTCCGGGACGCGGGCGAGGCCGACTCGATCACCACCGACACCGGTGGCGCTGGCACCGCGCCAGCGGCGTTCGTCGGGGACGACGGACCGGAGTGCGCGAGTGCCGTGCTCGGCAGGATGGTCGCCGCCGGCACGGCGGTCGGCGTGGACTGTCCGTCGGAACGGCTCGACCCGCTCGACGCGGCCACCCTGCGGACGATGGTCGACACCCTTGCCGCACAAGGACATGACCGGGTCGCGCTGACCCGGGACCGCTCGCCGCGCGGTGTCGCCGCCGACGACGTCGTGCGCGCCGCCGCGGCCACGCGGGGCATTGAGCTGGTGGCGCCGGGGGCGGCGGACGCGCCGTTGCTGGTCACGTCGGGCTGGGCCGCCGCCGAACCGCTGCTGCGCCAGGTGGCCGCGGGTGACCTCGCCGCGGCCGGCACCTACCTCGCGCCGTGGCTGTTCGGCGCGCCGCTACTGGCTGTCGACGCCGACCAGCGCGTCGGCATGCGCTTCGACGTGTCCGACGAGCCCTTCCAGCGCTACCGCGCCGATCTGCGGAAGAACTACCCCGGGCAGTCCGCGTCGGCCGTCGGCTATCGGGGATGGCTCACCGCGCGGAGCCAGTCGGCGGCCGGCGAGATCCGGCTGCTTCGCCCGAGTGTGTCTACTGTGGACTGATACCGGCGAACAGGTCGTCCTCCGGCAGTGCGGTCAAGACGTGGGTGCGGGCCAGTTCGAAGTCCTCGGTGCGCCACACCGCCTGTCGCACCCATGCCGGCACCGCGAACCAGTGGCAGTCGGGGTCGAGCCGGTCGGCGTGCGCGCGCAACACCTGTTCTCGCGCCGGGAAGTACTCACCGCACGGCACCCGGGTGGTGACCCGGTCCACGCCGTCCGGGGGCGCCCTGAGCCACTCGTGGTACGGCGACTCGAGGCCCTCGGCCAGCAGCGCGTCGTGCAGCGCGCCGATCCGCGTCTCATCCCACTCGCGCACGTTGTAGAGCTTCAGTGGCTGCCACGCCTTGCCAGCGGCCGTGAACCGGGTCGGGTCGCCGGCGGCGTCGAACGCGGCAACGGACAGCTCCCGGCAGCGCATCCGGTCCGGGTCAGGCTCGTCGCCGTCGGTGTAGAAGACCACGACGTGCGGGCGGAACTCGCGCAGCACCCGTACCAGCCGCTCGGTCGACTCCGCGGCAGGCACCGAGGAGAACGGCCCCGCCGGCACCGGGCCGCCGCCGTGACGTGGCCTGGACTCGGGGAAACCGAGCCAATGGAGTCCGACGCCGAGGGCCTCGATCACCTCGCCCGTCTCGTCGCCCGCGCCGGTGCACGTCACCACCATCACCTCGTGCCCGGTGTCGACGTAACGGGCCATCGTCGCGGCACCCTCACCGGGTTCGTCGTCCTGTCGGGTGAGTACCGACAGCAGACGCAGCGGAGCGTTCATCGCCCGGCTCGCAGTCTGATGTCCACATTGGACGGATCGGCGCCGGCCGGCCGGCGATGCCACGCCGAGGGGTGTTCGTAGTCGACGTGGTCGGGGGTCATGGTCTCTGTGTACCCACGACACGGGCCCGTCAGTACTCTCAGCGTGCGCTGGTAACCGTGCGTTTCACGTTTTCGTGCCGTCGGCACCCAGCAAACCCGGAGATGCGTCCAGGGCTGGTCGGGTTCCACTATGTAGGTGCACGTTCGAATCCCCGCCACGGACTTGTCGACGCTGCCTGCGGCAACAAGTCCGTGCGGTCAAACAGATTGGACGTTCGGAATGACTGAGTCCGCGTGGAAAGTCGCCATGGACCAGGACGGTGCGATCACGATCGCCGGTGACCGGTTCGTGCTGACCACGAACGGCTCGGATCCCAGCCAGCTCGCCACGGTGATCTCGCAGTTGCAGAGCGTGACGCGGACGTCGTACGGGCAGTACTGCGGCCTGTCCCGCGCCGTCGAGATGGTCGGCGAGCGATGGGGCATGCTGATCATCCGGGATCTGCTGGTTGGTCCGAAGTCCGAGGCGGAGCTGCGGGTCGGGCTGCCGCTGGTCGCCCCCTCGCCGCTCACCATGCGACTCCGGGAGCTGGCGCACTCCGGTGTGATCCGGCGGACCCTTGAGCCGGACGATGAGATCCGCTACGAGCTGACCGAGTACGGGCGCGTCCTGGAGGACATCGTGCTGGCGCTCGGCCGGTGGGGGGCGATGGCGCTCGGCGCGCCCCGCCCTGAGGAGATCGTCACCGAGGACTCGGTGATGACGATGCTGTGGTCCACCTTCCAGGTCGACGCGGCACTCGACGTCCAGATGTGCTTCGAGGTCCACGTCGACGACGTTGTCGTGCATGCCGTGGTCGACCACGGTCAGCTCGCGCTGCACCCCGGCCCCACCTCGGACGCGGACACCGTCATCGAGCCGGGCCCGATACTGAAGTCGCTGCTGACCGGCGAGATCAGCGCGGCGGACGCACTGGCGGACGGACAGGTCGTCGTCAGCGGCGCCCCCGAGCTGCTTACGTGGTTCGTCGAGCTGTTCCACCTACCGTCGCTGCCGACCCGACTGGCGGCCTGACTGGCCTCTCCTGCCTCGAAAGGCGCGCTCGGGACGCACCGCCCCGAACGCGCCTTTCGAGGCTTCTGGCGTGTCCTCAGAGCCCTTGCGGTACATGAGAAGGACCTGGCCGACTCGGCCAGGTCCTTCTCACGCACTCTCTGTCAGGCGCCGCGTTTCCTTGCCTGCGCCTGGTCGACGGTGTATGGGACGAGTGCTTCGCGCAGCTCGGCCGGTACCCGGGTGGGGACGGTGTCGTTGTTGGGTCCGCGCATGCACGCGATCCGCTGTTCACCCCGAGCGATCAGGCTTTCCTCGCCATCCTTGAGATGCACGTAGTCGAAGCCGAACAGCACCTGCGTCTGCGTGAGCTCGGTCAGCCGCATGCGCACCGACAGCTCGTCGAACGCGGTGATCTCGGCGAAGAACTCACACTCGGCCTTGAGGGTGAACAACTTCAGGTCGTCATCCATGATTTCCGCCAGCACGCCGGGCGATTCCTCGACGAGGAAGCGTTCCCGGCAGTGCCCTTGCCAACGCAGGTAGTTGACGTAGTACACGTTGCCGACAAAGTTCGTCTCTTCGAACCCCACCCGGTGTCGCAACTCGTAGTAGTCAGCCATGACGACCATTTACTCCTCTCAAGAAAGAACAGCGAACGCCACCGGGGTTGGGAGATCGTTGACGGTGGTGACCCACGTCGCGATCCGGGCGTCGCCGGCGGCGAACACGATCCAGCCGTCCTCGTCGACCCGGTCGACGGTGAGGTCGCGCGTCGTCGTGCCGGTCTTGCGCAGGCACTCCAGCGCACACCAGACTCGCGTGCCGGCCTTGTCGATGTCCTCGCCCGACTCGGCCATCACCAGTTCGCGGACGCGGGTGAGGCCTTCACCGAGCAACCCGGCCCAGTCCTCCTCCGAACGCTCCGCCACCGCTTCGACGTCGCAGCCAAGCTGGCCCGACCCCGTCGCCACCAGGCTCAGACCGGCGCCGTGTGACGCCGAGATCGTGGCGTCGTCCAGCTCCGGCTTGCCGTCGGGGCGATGCCGCACCGTCACGGCCGCGCCCATGGCACGGCTGGCGGCCAGTTCGGTCTGCGCCCGCCGGTTCGCGGGGGCGTCCCCGTCGTCCGGGTCGGGCTCGACCACGATCGCGCGGCTGCCACCGAGCACCCGCTCCAGCGAACGCTCCACATAGGACCCCAGCATGGCAGGCACCCACGGGCCGGCACTGTCCTTCTGCCGCACCGCCCGTAAGGTCAGGCCCTCCCAGCGCTCGACGAGGCGGCCGGACGGGTCGAGCACGTCGATGTCGTAGACGTAGCTGTCACCGTCCTGCGACCGCTCTCGAGCGTCCATGACGACGAACTCGACGTCCTGGTCCTCGGGGGCCGACAGGTACAGCTTCTCGACACCCTGCGGCAGCAGGGTCGCGTCGGGAACGCAGCACTGGAGTGAGTGCATCACGGCGTCGCGGGTGCCCGGGTCGGCAAGGACCCGGTCCTGCGGCAGGTACGGGGCGAACCACGGCGCCGGCGTGGTGGTGGACAGCTCCGCCACCGCGTGCCGGGCACTCGCCCGCCGGTACCCGAGCAGGCGCTGGAACCGCTTGCCCTGGAACATGACTCCGCCGTACAACTCGGTGATCGGGTCGACCGGCACCGACGGCAGCTTGGTCGCCTCTCGCGACAGCCCCGCGTCGGGCAGGGCCGGCCGCGGCAGCCGCAGCGTGGCCCGGAAGTGGTCGGCACTGAACCCGGTGTCCTCCGCGCGAATGGCCACCGCCACCGTCTCGTCGTCGCGGACCAGCGCCGCCAACCGCACGGTTGTCGTGGTGCCGGGACGGACCACGATCGGACGCAGGAACTCGACGTCCTCCAGCAGCGGGGAATCGGTGCGGCCGAGCACGGCCGTCGCGACCTGGGTCATCGCCTCCATACCGACCACCGCGGGGAACAGCAGGTCGCCGTCCAGCTCGTGGTCGACAAGGTAGGGGTCGCTACCGGGGGACAGCTCGACCTCGGTGATCAGTTCGACGTCCGGGTAGTGCACCATCACCCGGTCGACGAACCGGGTCAGCGGCAGCTCCTGGCTCATGTCCAGCGGCAGGGTCGGCAGACCGCCCATCCGGCCGGTGATCGTCAGGATCGGGCCGGCCGACGGGTCGGCGAGCACCTGGCGCAGCACGCTCAGGCCGTCCTCGACGGTGACCGGGGTGATGCCGTCGCGCAGCAGCGCCTCGACAACACCGAGCCGCTCACCCATGCCGGCGCCCGACCAGACCGACCACTCCATCGCCAGCGCCCGCGCCTTGGGGTGCGCGCGCTGGAAGTCGGCGGTCAGCTCGGACATCCAGTCGTTGGCGGTCGAGTAGTGCGCCTCACCGCGCAGACCGGCCCGGCCGATGATGCTGCCGAACGTGACCAGCAGCTTGACCTTGTCCTGGTCCACCGCGTCGAGCACCGCCCGAAGGCCGGCGATCTTGACCTCGATCGTCTCGTGGAACCGCTCCTCGGTCAGGTTGGTGAGCGCGGCGGGCTCGTTGCGACCCGCACCGTGCATCACGCCGGTGATCGGGCCGAGGTTGGCCTCGAACGCCGCGACGGCCGCGTTGACCTGCGCCGGGTCGGTGACGTCCGCACGCTCGTACTGGACGTCCACACCGGCCGCGGTCATCCTGTCGAGGTTGGTCGAGATCTCCTCGTCGTCGGCCACGTCGTCCCGGCCGATCAGCGCGAGCTTCGCGCCGGAGTCCGTGGCCATGGCCAGCGCGCACTCCGCGGTGATGCCCTTGGCGCCGCCGGTGACCAGCAGCACGTCGGCGCCGTCGAGCGGCGAGCCGGTGCGCTCCTTGGCGGGCGGCTGCAGCACGTGCAGCAACGGCGCCGTCCGCTCACCGTCCGCGTCGTAGCGGACCTCGCTGAAGTTCTTGGTGGCGGCGGCCTCGGTGATCACCCGCTGTACCGCGTCGTCCACCGCGGTCGCGGTCGACGGCGCGAGGTCGGGCAGGGTGACGATCGTCGTCGGCACGCCGTTCGCCTCGAGGAACGCGGTCCTCGCGAGACCGGACGCCCCGAGCTTGTTCTGCACCACCACGAACCGGCTGCCGGTGGCCGCGTTGACGGCCTCCTGGCCGGCCTTCAGCATCAGCTCGACGTGCTGCTCGCCGCTGTCCGGCAGGCACAGCAGCACACCGTCGCCGATGCCGGCTTCGGCGAGCGCGACCTGCAGTCGCTTGGCGAGCGGGTGGTCGGCGGGCGCGAACACCTGCCAGGTGCCGGCCGGACCGTCTCCGATCTTCACCCTCGGCACCCTGGTCGGCACGTAGTCGACGGAGAACGGTCGGACCCACTGCCCGACACCGCCGACCTCGTTGCCGCCGCCTTCCCCGCCCTCGGCGCCCTCGGCCATCCCGTCGATCAGCTCGGCGAGCTCGCCGAGCGTCACGGTCGCGAAGTTGGTCGTCGCCTCCAACGTGGGGAGCCCGAGCTTGCGGGTCGCGTCGTTGACTAGCTGGCCGACGGTGATCGAGCTCAGGTGCAGGTGGTCGAGCGGGTGGGTCTCCGCGGTCACGGTCTCCAACGGCAGCTCCACGCGGTCGGCCGCGAGCTGGCGGAGCACGTCGAGCGTGGACGCGTCGTCGTCGCCGGCACCGGTGGCCCCGGCCGACTCGGCGGATCCGCCGGACGCGTCGGCAGCACCGGCAGCGTCGGCCTCGGTGAGCTTGGTCAGCCCGGCGGTCAGGTCGGGCGCGGCCTCGCACGGGCTCTCCAGGAAGGAGAACTCGCGGTCCAGCGGCAGCGTACGCACCACTCGGCCGGCGAACAGCGCCTCGGTGTCCACCTCGGCGCCCAGCGCGAACGCGGCACCGACGACGGACAGCAGGGAGCTCAGCGACTGGTTGTCGGTGTCGACGGACAGCACCGGCGTGTCCTGCGCGATGTCCTGCAGCAGGCCGGCAAGCACCCGGCCGGGCCCGACCTCGACGGCGAGGTCCGCGCCGGTGGCGGCCTTGGCGGCCGCCTCCTGGAAGCGGACCGGGGACACGATCTGGTCGCGCAGCAGCACTCGCAGGTCGGTGTCCGCGTCGAGCAGGTCACCGGTCACCGTGGACACCACGTGACGGGCTGGCCGCGTGAAGGTGAAGTCGGCGAGCTGCTCCGTCATGGCGTCCGAGGCCGGCTGCACCAGCGGCGAGTGGAAGGCGTGCGAGACGTTGATCCGGTTCGCGGTGACATCGGCGGCCCTTGCCCGCTCGCACACTCGGTCCACGGCGCCCGCGTCGCCCGCGATGACCGTCTGCTTGGGACCGTTGTACCCGGCGATCACCACCTGGTCGTCGGCGAACAGCTCCCCGGCCTGAGCCGGCGTGATGGCGAGGCCGGCCATCGCGCCGCCGCCCTGGCTGGCGTTGGCCATGACCTGGCCACGCGCCGTGGCAAGACGCAGCACGTCCTTGGCGCTGATGGCGCCGGCCCATGCCAGCGCGGACAGCTCGCCGAGACTGTGCCCGACCGCGACATCGGCTTCGATGCCGAGTGAGCGCAGCACCTGCAGCGCCGCGACGGAACCCGCGACGATGCGCGGCTGAGCCACCTCGGTGGCCACCTGGTCGCCGTCGGTCGGCACGTCCGCTTCGGTGAACACGGCCTCGGCCTTGGCGAACCGCCTGCGGAGCGCGCCGGTCGTACCCTTCCCGGACCCTTGGCCCGGGAACAGGTAGGCGATCTTCGGCGCGGTCGTCCGGTGGTCGAGGTACACCCCGTCCGCACCGAACAACGTCTGCGGCTCGTCCTCGTCGAGCGCCGCGAGCAGGCGTTCGAGCTTGGCCACGGCGTCCTCAGGGTTGGTCGTCACGATCGAGGCCCGCACCCGCCCGCCGGAAAGCTGTCCCGCCAGCGTGCTGGCCAGGTCGGCGACCTCGGCGAACGACAGTGCCGGCACCCGCTCGAGCAACCCGACGACCCGCTCGCGGAGCGCGGCGTGGTCGACACCGTCGAGCAGCAGCAGTTCGGCGTCCTGCCGACTGGCGGCCAGCGTCGCGATGTCCTTGGTCAGCTCGATGCGCCGGATCCTGCCGGGCGCCTGCTGGAGCGCGATGTGCGTGTTCATCCCGCCGAAGCCCATCGCCGAGACGCCGGCCCGCACGGGCTGGTCGGTCGGCCAGAGCTCGGCATCGCTCGGTACGTACAGGGCCGGGTTGTCGCCGGTGAGCTTCGGGTGCGACTCGAAATGCCCGGTGGCCGGCGGGATCACCTGGTGGTGGATCGCCAGCGCCGCCTTGATCAGCCCGCCGACACCCGCGGCCGCCTTGGTGTGGCCGAAGTTGCCCTTGATCGAGCTGAGCGCGGCCGGGCGGGCCTCCGGGTCGGCGCTGCGCCGGGCCGTGCCGATCGCCTCGAGCTCGGTCTCGTCACCCAGCGCGGTGCCGGTGCCGTGACCCTCGAAGTAGCCGACGGTCTCGACGCCGTAGCCGGCGCGGTTGTACGCACGGCTGATGGCCAGCCGGTGACCGGCGGCCTCCGGACGGGTGATGCCGCCCTTGCCGTCCGACGACATGCCCCACCCGGTGATCGACGCGTAGATCCGCAGATCGCGGGCAATGGCGTCCTCCTCGCGCATCAGCACGACGACGCCGGAGCCCTCGCCGGGCCAGAAGCCGTTGGAGTCCTTGTCGTAGATCTTCATGTCGCCGGTGGCCAGCGCGCCGGTCTTGGCGAAGCCGATCACCTCGAACGGGTCGATCGACAGGTCGACGCCGCCCGCGAGGCAGACGTCGAGGTCGCCGTCGACCAGCGCCTTGGCGGCGGTGGCGATCGAGATCAGCGAAGAGGAGCACGCGCCGTCGACGGTGTAGCCGCAGCCGGCGAAGTCGAAGTGGTTGCAGATGCGGCCCGCGATGGTGTTGGCGAGCCCGCCGGCGAGGGTGTCCTCGTCGATGGCCGGGAACGGCGCCTTGTACACCGGCTCCAGGTCGCGCAGGAAGTCGCTGGTCTCGTCGTCGTCCCAGCCCTTCGCGCCCAACGCCGCGGCGAGGGTGCGCCGCACGTAGGGCCAGCGCAGTCGCATCAGGTTCGCGCGGGTGAACTCGCCGGTCAGGCTGTTGCCGAAGACCACGCCGGTCGTCTGCTTGGGCAGACCGTCGCCGTCGGGGAAGCCCGCGTCGGCCAGTGCCGCCGCCGCGACGTCCAGAGCGAGCCAGTGCGTCATGTCCGTCGACCGGAAGGTGCTGCCAGCGACCTTGTACTTGAGCCGGTCGAACTCGAAGTCGCGCAGCACGGCCGCCTTCTTCGAGTAGAAGCGGTCCGGCGCGTCCTTGTCTGGCGAGTAGTAGTCGGCCTGGTTCATCCGTCCGTCGGGCAGCCGGCGAAACGCACGGCGCCCAGACAGGACGTTCTCCCAGAGTTCTCCTGTGCTAGCGGCGTCGGGGTAGCGAAGCCCGATGCCGACGATAGCGATTCGCTCGGTGCTCAACCTATACCGCCTATTCTCGACGACTCTACGTCCCGAATCATCAGCGCGTGGATTACGTCGGCCGCATGCCGCGGCGAAGAAGCCGCGTTCGACGAAGTTCTCGAAACGGTTCCGTTTGCCACGTCCAGCGTGCATCAGCGGTGGCCCGTGCGCCTTCTCCTCATGTGCCGTCCGTCCGCTTCTCCCATCGTGCTCAGATCAGAAATGGGCTCATCGGCGGTACGAACGGCGGCATCGCACAGGTGGAGATGCGCGGCGTCGATCAGTCGACCGAGGCTGGTGTCCTATTCAAAAGAGGGTGATTCAAAACGGGTGCGTGGCTGGGTTGTTGAGGTGGTTGCGTGACCGACCGCTCGGGCAGGCCGCCGTGCAGCGAGGGCGCTGGTCATGGGTCAGTGGCCGGGTCTGGTAGGTGGGCTGCGTGTCCGGCCACTCGGGCAGGCCTTCGGCCCACCCTCGCTGGGCCGGAACATGACCAGCGCCGTCGCTGGACGCACGGCGGCCTGCCCTCCCGGTCGGAGTTTTGAATAACCCTCCTGGGATTGCCACCATCTCCGGAGGAATCGATGCCATCATTTTTCGGTTCGATGCGCCAGTTCGTGTTGGCGCCCAAGCTGTCCGACGTCACGTTCGCCGAACGGGGGTTCCCCGGGGCCGGCGCGCCCGCGACCCAGCGACTGGAGGCCATTCCACAGGCCGTGGTGTGCGGTTTCGAGTGGGGCATCGCCGGCCGTGACCTGTGGGAGGTGGAGCGACGGCTGGAGCTGGTCGAGCCAGAGCAACGCGGGTTCGCCTACGAGGGCGCGGCGATGGCGTTCGCCGTCCGCGACGCGATGGCGGGCGGCAGTGGCAAGCGCACCCGCGAGCTGCTGCTCGGGCCGGGCGCGCCGCACGTGCTGCTCACCTACATCGGTATCGGGTTCGCGATGGCCCGGCTGCCGAGGCCGTTGTGGCGCAACATCGTCCCGGACATGACCGGCGCGCGGTACTACCCGACCATGAGCTGGCTCGCGGTCGACGGCTACGGCTTCGACCTCGCCTACTTCCACACCGACCGCTACGTCGACGAGCAGCGGGTGCCGGCAACCTACCCGTGGGAGGGGTCGCCCGACTACTTCCCCCGTGCGGTCGACCAGGGCATCGGGCGGGCGCTGTGGTTCATCAACGGCGCCGACGGGGAGCTCACTGCCGCCGCGGTCGACCGGTTCCCGCAGGCACGCAGGGCGGACCTGTGGAGCGGCGTCGGCCTTGCCGCGACGTTCGCGGGCGGCTGCTCCGGCGACGGCCTCGCGCGGGTGCGCGAGCTGGCCGGCGAGCACGCCCCGGAGCTCGGGGTCGGCGTCGTCTTCGCGATCAAGGCGCGGCAGCACGCCGGCCACGTGCCGGAGCACTCGGAGCTGGCCGCCGAGATGCTG
>Ga0193716_1001018_pt1 | contig 16661 bp, 18 predicted proteins | sample U2c1metaG_FD_145901 | JGI IMG/M metagenome (GOLD analysis project Ga0193716, IMG submission 145901) | Soil microbial communities from a riparian zone of the East river system, Colorado, United States - U2c1 | ecosystem: Environmental > Terrestrial > Soil > Riparian zone | place: USA: East River...
CAGTGTCAGAGCCCTCACCGTCGGGATTTCCTTTATACAACCCTGCTTCTCCCAGCTCTGAAACTGAGCGGCTCGCCGTTATCGAGGGTGATGCCCTCAGTACTACAATCCCCGTCGTTCGTGGTGTGGTATGTATTGTTTAATCATGCGAATCTTGCTTTCGGCCCGATATAAATACTGAGAACCATCCCAGCTGGCTGGAGCTGCGAAGAGTCTCGATGTGTATCTCCCGCCGCCGCGAGACAACATTGTTATGAATGTTCGTCAGATTATCGTGAACATTTTTGGGCGTCCCTGCTTACCCATCTTTTAAATTATCCAGAACGCTCCGCTCGATGCAAGAGGCAGCACCTTCTCCGATGTAGGCAGAGATCAACATTACCATGTTCATCTCACTGTCTGTCCTCACTGCATGATCTCAAACACGGCTCCTCACCACAGGCCCGGGGCATCGGAGTTGGAACATCCTGTAAGCATGCGAAGTTATCTATACCTGACCCTCTTAGTACCATGCACTAAGACTTGGTCCAGAATACTGCCGTCGGCTCTGGACCGGAACCCGACAAGTTTTCACCGCTTCTCGAACGTGGAATCGAGTTTATGATCAGCGCAAGGACATTCATCTTCACGAGCATTTCCGCCGTCGTTTACGCAATCCGAGCTCTGATACATACCGGCAGGGCCCCGCGCAGGACGGCAGATCCCACCAATCTCGATTCCAATTCGTATTTTCCTGTCTCCCATACCTCGCGTATGTAGCTCAGTGCTTTCTCGGATCTTACTGTGACCTTTCCCTTGAAGAGTGGCTTCTGAGTCGTAATCAACTTGGACTGTATATTGAGGGTAGACTACTGTACCAAGATGATAACGAAATCTGCACTGACTTTATAATGCATGAAAATCGGTGGGGCGCGGACTCGACGTTGATCGAAAGTTTCCAGAGGATCAGTTGATCAGCGCTCCCAGTGAGAATTGCGTCGAAGGGCTATGAATCCGGTGTTGGCCCGAATTGAAATATGAGTCGGGGTAGCATGGTACCGCAACAAATCAACCTCGTAAAATGGTTGCTTATTACACCCTCCCTGCACTATAGAGAAGATTTGTTCAGATAGTTTAGTCTCAAGACATTGCTGAGAACAAACTTGGAAATAAGCCATAGCATAATATATATTGATTCGCACCGATAAATTCCAGTTGCAATATCTAGTGTTCGTGGTACGCAAGACTCTAGGTACCGGCCGGCTGTCAATGATCCAGAAGGGTTCGACCAGCAATATGTGTAGTTCGCATATTGGAACTGACGAGGTGCAATCAAAACTGCAAGAGGTTCAGCGGTTATCGACATTGTGAGGCTAAAACGGTGGGGCTACTGGAGCCAGCAACCAAACGAAAGCATCAGATTGAAATGGGCTGGTAGCATGGCTTCTTCAAAACCCTCAACATTCGCTCCCTCTCCAACTACTCTTCCACCTTTTTCATAGTCTATGCTACCTTGCTAGCTTGCGACAACTGGCGCATCAAGGTTACGTGTCCTAGCAGTGTTCCTCTCAGGGTGTTCATCGATGCTAGTAGGGTGACCTGGGGTCGAGATTCTTGGAGGATTAGGCCTGGGTTTGGGTTTGGGTTTGGTGTAGTGGAGTGGAGGAGAGGGCTTACGAGGGATGCGTGGGTGGCGGGAGGATTAGGGAGGTTATCCTGGCGTTTGTGGTGCCAGGGCATCAGCGAAACCTCTTTTTCATGCTATGCACTTCCACTGTTTGGGAACGTTATGGAAAAAATATGCCCTCTATATAGTATTACATAGCCTTTACAGAGCACCAGCAAATTGTGGGACTAATGGCAAAGACGAAAAAAAAAATTACTACTTGGAAAATGGTTGCCGGATTGACAGCAGGTAGATAAAGGGCGCACAAAATTTCCTATCACTTTCTAAGTGGTCTATAAATGAAGCGCAAACATGCGCACCAGTTGCTAAAGTTATACATCAGTTTCTGCACTTTGCGTTGCATTTCTGACCTACCACCAGACCTAAAAAGGTTTGAATCAAGTCCGGAAGATATGGATTTCATGCAAGTATTTCTTCTAAAAATTACTGAAGTTGTCGTCCTCATCACCATAGTCCACATCTTCCCCATCCTCAGGCCCAAATTCATCTCCATCATCTTCGTCATCGTCATCTTCGTCACCTTCGTCGCCTTCATCATCTTCATCGGTGTCGCATTCATGGTCATCTACATCCTCTCCAAACCCCCTGTCGTCATCTTCACCGGCATCGCCAATATTAACATCATTGTCTCCTATGACGTCTTGTTTTGGATTGACGAAACTGTGGCCAATGCCTCCGCCAATATGGCGCATGAACATGTCACGATCTGCGAAGCTGAGTATATTAAGAGTTAAAAATCAACTTGAATGCGATGGTGTTACAAGAAAACAGGACATACATATTAACGTAGAAGGCCACCCAGTCATCATCCTCGTCTGGTGGGCGAGCGGCAGTATTAGGCACTGTTAGAAGTTCAGACGTCCGTCCATCGTTAAAAGCGGGAATTAAGTGACACCCTCTCAGCACAAGCGAGGGGTCCAAGAACCCAAATGCTAAGGGGTCGCTGTCCGGAACAAATCCAATCTTGGGCAACCGAGCAGCTCTGCAGCCATAACGATGGTCAGGATCGATGCCAAACCAGCGAACCCACAGGAATTCCATATGTTGAATGGATCGATTAGTTGCCGAAGGACCTGTGTGAAGTATTCGTGCATGAAAAACGCCTAGCACTCGAGCGTACCAGAAAGGATGTGCTCGATGGCCAGTTTCGGGCGATAGGACCATCACATCAGCGCTAGTTCGTGGATTCATGGAGTCTTGATCGCGCCGTACGTCATATGTAGTGTAGTTGACTCGTAGCACTTTTGCCGAGTAAATGCGATTGTCGACAATTCGAATAGTATTTCGGTCTGAGTCTGAAAAACCTTCTTCATCTCCATCAAAGGGTTTGCGCAGTAGGCGCGCGAGAAAATGGTCTTTCAATCGAGGGACAAAGTCCTGTTAGAATAAGCAAATTGGTAAGAACGATAAGAACGATAAGAACGCCCTGCATCATGCTAACCTTAGTTGCTGGGTCATCAGGAAATTTCCTACAGAAGGAGAACGCATCCTGGGAATGTCGTTTCGACTCAGATATATGGTGGTGCATTGCAGGATGCGTATATGGTAATGGATCGCTGTCGGAAAATGCGACGTGGTGGGCATGTGTTTTTGCTTGTGCTGCACGACGCGCTCGTAGCAGTCTGGTCTCCCGCCGTTCGTGTCTGGCCATCTGCTTTACGGCACAATTCTTATTGGTTCGTCCATAAAATCGCTTTACCCGCCGATGTTCAAGCTCACCCTATGGACTTAGCATAAGATAGCGTCCTATTCAATGATGTGGAGAGACTCACCGTTTGCGTAGAGTAAGAATCCGTTGTACCTAAGGCTCGAATGGTCTGTGCATAGTCACCAAGCGAATGGTGTTTATAAGTCCACAGGTTGAATTTCCGTCGTTTTGCTGTGAACGAATTGTGAGTCGATAATCTTCTTAATGCATGAAAGCTTACTAGGTTTATCAGCTTGCGACACTGGCGTCTGAGCTGACGATGGCTTAGTAGCTATGGAACTATCACCGGGTACATTGGAGGAATCATGTGCTGCCGTCTTTGCCTGATCCCGCTGCTTTTTTCGCTGACGAGCTGCTCGTTCCTTTGGAAGGTCTGTCGTCGAATATGCAGAGCAAACAATTTGACGAAATTGGCGAAGTTCCCGGCCAAGAATGGTAGTGACGGAGTCCAAGAGACTTAGGGTGGGGTCGGTGTGCATGCGAAGCTTGGCGAGAGCATGCCATTCAGCAAGCCGATATAATAGCGTCATCACGATCTCATTGTGGTGGGAAGGTAATAGACCTTCAAATGCCGGTATTGCACACTGCCACAAGTATGACATGAAGTTAGATGGTACTTTCTCCAGGCTTTTGACATCGGATACCCGTACCTGTAATAGGTCTTCAAAGTTTCGGGCGGCCATTTTTTTCATCTCAGATGCGTTATTAGCGAATCGACGTATGGTGCCCCGACCAAAGGTGGGAACTAGTCTAAACCTGATAACAAATTCATTGATGTTTCATAGTGATAAGGTTAGACACTGTGACAAACCTCCGATCTAACTCTGCAACAGCACGTCCAGAAGCCCCAGCTGCATAGAGGATGCGTATGAGGTGTGAGAATACTGCCTTCCAAACACCTAACTCAAACTCATGCATAAGGTCGACGACGAGCATTTTATATGGGTTTAGGCCTAATGGGCCCAATTTTTGGGCAAAGACATTCTAAACATTAAGTCAATATAGCAGCAGACAGTCGCTCTGATGATATCTTACCGCTGTGGGCACCCACGAATGCTCCACGAGCAGACGCTCAACGGCAGCACCTGCGATATTGAGCCCTTTCTTGTAGATAAAATCCCGCGCCAGAGTAATGAGATGGCCAACATAGGAGCGTGCTCGTGAGAGACGGTTTTGCATGTCCCTGACCAGCCCCAGCTTCGAAATGTCCTCTTTTTTCACCAGACAGCGGGGGCAGGGACAGCTACCGTTGTTTCTGACAGCTGCAAGGAGAGCTCTGTATTGCTAGATTTAAGTAGCAGCATTGCCGAATATGGATCATCTACTCACTTTTCGGGATAATCAGCCGAATATGTGAATATACGTGGATAGAAGCGCCGCCAGACCTTGTCCAAGCATTCTATAACAAACCCATGTTTGTAGCAAGCCACAAATTCGTCATCTAGAAGTTGGTCCCAGACCCCGTGCATCAGCTCCCGACGGCAGTGCGTGGTAATGGCCGCCCTTTGGCTGCTATTCGAAATTGAGTCTTGAAGCGAGTCCGGAAGCTGGAAAACCAGGATAGTGAGACTGGATAACTTCGTCTGGAAATAGAATATTACTCACTGAAGGAATATACGCAACATGATGGGATGCTCCAGAAGATGGCTTGCAGCGTACGTACTTTGACAAATTTGCGAAATACAGATAGAGGGGCCAAACTTTGGCAGTTCCGAAGCTGGTTAGGTGGGTTGAATCGGACCAAAACATAAGGCCAAGAATGACTTTCTCTAGTTTGCATCCCGGTTCGTTCGGCTGCCTTTGCAAATCGTCATGTGCCTCAATCCATTCATCAGATGTGTAGGCCTCGTCGTAACAGCGCACCTCGGCACCTGACGGAGACTTCCAGAAACGCTTGAATGGGGAGAGGTGAAACCGTTGACTGGTGATGTCGGCCAGAGCCGACTTCATTACATTGCACAGTGACCGCAACTGAAGACCGGGTATGGTGAAAGGCAGACCAAAGCCTTGGTCCTTCTGACCTGTTGGGACCATGATGCAGACGTCTTTCTCTGTCCAACCATCTCCCGAGAATGGGCTGCCGGCATCATGCCGCTCGGACAAGTCGAATCGTTTGTTCTCCGCACGAGCACTAAAGTCCGCAATATCCTCCAGCCGGAAGTCCTTTGAACCTAGGACATCCTTTGCTAGCCGATCTACTTCGCCAATTGACTTCTGGTTTCCACCAGTAATCATCCATTCCATAAGACGATAAATGGACATATTTCGGAAGGGCCAGGGTGGAGGGCGTGATTCCGCACGGGGAATGGAATTAATCTCAGCAGGTTGTGCTGGATGACAGTTTGAGAGCTCATCTTCTGCTAGGGAGTGGTCAGGGTCATAAGATGGACGGTGGTGGTATTCGCGGAAGAGACCGAATCGATTTAGACCCGTACGCATGAAATCGCGCACGTGTAGTATGACGCGGGGAAGAGCAGATGATCCTGGGGCCATGGGGGGCAATGGTTGAGCTGGAGGCAAAGGGGTAGGTCCTTCGGGCTGGATGTCTTCGTAGCGAGCTGGAATGCGATGTCTACGCAATGGCCGTCCAGTTTCGCTGTGTGAAGGGATAATGGGCAGAGGTGCCAATGAAGGTAATTGTACAGCCAATGGGGGACGGGACGGGGATGCATTTTGAACCCCCATGCCTGCAGAGTCACCCGGGAGATCGTCCATCTGCACATCTTCAAACGGCTGTGCCGAGTATGGCTCCGGAACCAATGCCTGTAAACCGCCCCATTAATCAATGATGAATACTGGGTGAGTTCGAAGGATAGACTTACAGATCCAGACTTCAGAATGCCATCTCTTCCCTTTCCCTTTCCCCTTCCCTTTCCCTTCCGAGTCTGGTCCTTCGGCACCGCATTTTTCCTCAGCTCTGCCTGTAATTTCCTCTTCGAAAAGGCGGCGGCCTCATGGCGCTTGTAGTGATCGCATGCCTGCCTATGAATGTGGAGTCCTCGCTCGGTGGTAAATGTCAGTGTGCATTCTGAACCACTTCGACATTTGTAGATCATCACGAGTAGAGCAGCAAGCCTGAATGTGCCAGTGTTGAGTTCTCAGTTAAACGAAAAGGCGGAAGGCAAGAATCATCAACAATGGTAACAGTTAGACCCAGCATTGTGTGAAATAAATAATTGACAAGGCACATTCAAGTTGTGATCGACGTGCGCAACCAAATTTGGACAGAACTCGGTGCAATCTCACACCTGAGTCTTGCGATTAGTACCCTCAGCTCGAGTCTCTGTGATTACAACCGCACTCTGACAATGGCAAATACAAGTCTCGGAAGTCAGTTATTGCCTACAAGACGAACTCCCCGGTGGCTCTGACTCCCCAATCAACCTGCTCAAATGGACGAGGTACTATACCCTGACTGTTCACTTCGAAGACACCTTATAGTTTTGCCGGAGGATTTCGATCAATGGTTTACCCTGAATCGCTTCATACCTGACGCCGATGGTGTCATCTGTCAGATGGGGGACGTGCCAAGTGACAAAGTAGTTTGCACCCTGCAGCTTAGTAGGGTAATGGTATGGTGCAGTTACAACTCAGCCGCTTTTCGTCAGGAATTGATTGCATTGTCCAACAGATCGATCACGCCAACTACATCTTCGCATACAATTTGATGATGTATGTTGAAGTTCCGGAATCATCGGGGCTCGACCTTGCCCACTTATTCAGTCCAATTGTGACCATAGCTCACTATGGAGGCGACTCAGCCGATGCCGATGCCCCGTCTTGGACATGCATCCCTCCACACAAGATATTCGACTTTCATCAACCACGCCATGTTGCAGTGGAATTGTTCTTCAAGTTAGCTTTGTCGAAGGATAACTCGGCACCATCGGTGGGCATTCTTCTCTTTGTGAAACTTGTTCTTTGGTTACATGATAAATTGCACAGAATAATCCTAGATCGGACATGCTGAATTGGGCTTCAGCGATTCACGTAAGTGACAGGTTTTGTTGGTAATCCGCTGGCTGCTAACCCATGGCCGAAATAGTGGGGACTGCAGTCGAAATCGTTTCCTGTGTGCAACTGCATAGGGCATCCTACTGCCCCGAAAGCGACGCGAAGCAACGATCCAGTCTATTATCGTGCTGGAAAATCACTCAAGACTGCCCTTAAAGATGTAGTAAAGCGTCGTCGAGGTTCTGATGAAGTGATAATTGTAGAGGTATCCTCCGACGGCGACGAATAAATACTATTGCTTAGGATTGATTTCAAAATGTTGTATTCAAGCTGGCAATCACTGCATTGGACGGTTATGCTATATATGCGTAGCTAATTACTTCGTAGCAAGTGGACATAGCTAGGTGGTTGCCGACTCAGCAACCCAAACAAAAGGAATAAATCGATACGCTGGATTTTCACCGCCATAATTATCTACATAAATTTTTGAGCTCGTCTAGTGTGGAGAACAATCCAAGTCCCATCGTCCAGCGACGCCGCATAGCTACCTCCTCTTCGACGGCCTCCTCCTTCGACAGGCTAGAATGATATTCGTCCTCTTTCTGAAACCCGTGATCCACCCATCGGAATAAGCCACCTGCCGTGTACTGGGTGAATGAATAGCGCTCCTCACCCTTTTGAATGGGGGTATTGGAATGCTGAAGGACTCCAGAAGGAATTAGGATTGTTGATCCTGGCGGAAATTCAATGACGAGTTGGAGATCCCAAAGCACAAGGTGGCCGCCTCGCTTGGGGTCGAAGGGGCCAAGGGAGGTGATGGCGCACCAGCCATAAGGCAGATTGCCAGGGTCCTTATGTTTGAACGAAACCGTGGAGGGACCGAAATTGAACGTAGAGCACGTGAATACCGTTGCAAAGTTGCGCCGAAGGCGGGTGCCGTACCAGTCGAAAAGGGAAGTAACGTGTACGAGGTAGTGGTTGAAAAGCCTTGGTGCCCATGTTGCAAAGCACACTATTGACATATAGGTAAGCGCGTGCCCATCCAAAAGGCGCGGCACTTACTATTGGAGAACCTAGCAATGCGAATGAAGGGCGAAGACCCAAGAAGTTCGTCGAGGATGGCTGTATTTGCCGGGGTGTTGACTAAATTACCAGGCACCTATGGCGTTAAATGTAATCAACAGGAGGTTTGAGGTGGGGGCGGGGGCGGGGGGCACTAACCTTTTGGCCTCCTCCAAAGGAGACGCCGGCGGCGAGGGCAGTGAAGTTTCCCCGCCTGTGCTTTGAGTTCTTCTTAGTGCGGCGTATACGACGCTGCGATCGCCGCATGGCATCGGCCGCCTCTACATGAACAGATTCCCATTCGGGATCATCTGGGTGACCGCAAAGCATCGCAATAATACGCCCTATCTTATCAATAATCGGGAATGACACCCTGCATTTCATTGGCATAAATAAGATGAGATGAGGTGGCGAACTTACTTTCCGTCCCACTCCAAGAGATTGAACTTAAATTTTGAGCCCTCGCCTACAATCTCGCCAAGCCTGTATACCCTCTTGCTCGCCTTCGAATCGCGGATACCAACGTATCCACTCTTGGCGGCAGTTTTCGCGTCCAGGCTAAATGATGGAACGCTAACTGGGGTGGAGGATGCGGTGTGCCGCTCCAGCAAGCTGGGCCTGACTTTGACCACGATATCGCTCTTTGCGCCCTGTCGATCAGCCGCTCGGCGTTTCTTGAATGCTAGTTTTTTGTATTCGATCTTCGACTTGCTTTTTTTTTTGTTGGGTTTGCGACTGGAGGTATCGTCATCGGATGGTGGTTCAGAATTGGAGATGCTGTCAAAGCGGCGTTTAGTGCCGGTGGGTGGTATGCTTGTCGATGGTGGTGACAAAGTGGGTGCACGGGGGGATGCGGTGTGAGGTGGGGCTGTGGATGGTGCCGAGGGGTCATGGACGGCTTCGAAGCCTGTACCATCAGATGCATCCCCTTCGGTGCCCTCGCCATCATTCTCCTTCTCGGCTAAAATGGCACCCATTAAAAGTGTATCGAAGGCGAAGTCCTTGATGGAGGAGGCGATGGCTTTTGACATCTCCCATGGAGAGAATGGAGCGCCTGAGCGCGTCTGTTGACCATGATGGCCATGTAAGCAAGGTACTAAATGGAGCAAAATATATAAACTTACCACTCGAAAACGCATCACGAGTGCCTTAGACGCGCAGTTATATTGGTCGAGTCTGAAGGGAAAAGAAAAAAGAAGGCAGACGCGTCAGACACCATTATGCAATGCAAGCATTAGCTGGGTCGCGCAGGGAGGTCCATGATGGGGGATAGCAAAGTTCCGGGGCGCGGATCTCCACAGTGATCATCTAGGAACTCCCCTTGCAACAAATAAAAGCACACACCTATAGCAGCAGCCAGTGGAAATTCAGATGAAGATGCCAAGTGCAAAGACGCAGAGTAAGAAACTTAGAGAATTTAACTAGACCTATAAGTACCGAACATGCTCACACGCGCGAACCACTGCAGCTGCCCAGGACATTCGGAATCTTCAAATTGTGGTTATTAATTCAATCCTTGAGCAAATATAATCTGAACCCAGTGTATTCCATCTCAGAATTTTAAAAAGAGGGTGTACATGGGTATAGGCCAAATCTACGCGCTGTTCAACTTGTAACTACTGCATTGCCATAGAAAACTGCTGAACCATAGGTCGTGGTGTGATCATGTTAGTCGTATCGGTCGTATCGGTCGTGTAGGTCGCGTAAGTCGTTATCGTGTAGGTCGTGTCGTTTGTGCTAGTCATGTCAGTCGCGTGTTCGAGTCGTAAATATATGCAGGTGTATCAGAATACGAAAGATGAAATGGCAGATGGCGTTGAGTGGGGAGTATCCAGCTATTTCGTAGTGTGCATTACTACATGAGCACATAAATTAAATTAAATTAAAAACACGCACTAACGACTGCCTTAGGTAGATTTAACCTGTTGCGCATAGGTAATGGATAGTTGCCGGAAGTAGGTCTTGACGGCCTTGCGGATAGCCCCCCTTTCACACCCGGTGGTAGACTCAGCCTGTTCTGTGCCATGAATTAGAGTATAAAAGATACAAGCTGTTCAACTCACAGGTACTGATTGAACAGCGTCAATAACAGCCTCGAAAAATAAGTTGTTGATGACATCTGTTGCTGGTTTCCCCCATTGCGGGCTATGCAGAGGCATACTATTGCTGTCGTAGCGGGGTAGGCTGTCGGGATCAGGAAGTATATACTTTCTTCTTTTAGTTGGGTGTGAATTTCGGCGTGGAGTAACCTCGTTGTATTCGATGGCTCCGCAGAGCCTTCTGCATTCGGCTCTGACGATTGACTGTAAAATTGAAATTAACGCGCGAAAAAAGACATAAAGTATGCCAGAAACGCAAACCCCCATAGTCCTGTTGTCTTTCGAAGTTTTCTCGCGGCCGACAAGAGAGAAATTGAAAAAGTTGGCGTTATCAATAGCTTGGGGCGCCAAGGTGCCGAGGCCCATAGCCGAATCCATAGGGAAGAGCTGGTTATGAAAAGTCGTCTGTGATGAAGTGGTCGTAGAATGATTGATGGTAGGCGCAAGGGGGGGCAGGTCTGAGAAATCAAACTCGGAGCCCATAGTAAGACCACTATCTTCGAGCATGTGCCACGTGGCCTCGGTGAACTCAGAGGGACGACTCAGATTTTCATCCGGCATAGTATGATCTGTTGGCTCGGAAGGAAAAAGTGAAAAAATAGTGGATAGCACGTTGTCGATGTTCGTGTTAGACCTGGGGTCCACCGAAGGATCCGCGGGCGAAACATGTGGAAGGTTGTATCCCAAGTTCGCACTCGCAGACTCATTGACTATGGGAGTAAATGGCATATTGTTCTAAAAAAATGTCAGACTTTAATAATACCAGATCAAAATATGCAGAAGCTTACATTTGAAGACTCGCTGGACGCCCAATTACTCTCTGACTCCTCACCATCCGCAACCCAAAAATAAGGAAGTTGTAATTCTCACGAAATTGTCAGCTAAGGTATCAAGTATTGATGATAGAGGGGGCATACGAAGTTTGTTAGCGGAGTGATACTGACGCTTGGCGGCCAAATTCTGCTCCTCCATCCAAAGCATAATATCAGAATCGGACATGAGGGTACGAGCAGGAGTAATAAGGAGGCCGTGATTTTCGTAACTGAATGGAAGGGTGATGAAGTGACATCCGAGAGCCATGTCCCAGATGGCTTTATACCTATGTAAATTTAACGGGGACTTGAAAAATATTGGAGGCGATCAAGGAGTAGCTAGAAATCATACCTAATTGCCAACGAACATATCACGCGTTATATATTCAGGGGAAAAAAAGTGGTGATCGTAACGTGGAGGCAGACAGGTATCCTGGCTTGAGGCTATGTCTCAATGGCACGCCAAGTCATGTGGTTCTTCGACTATGGTAAGCTTGACTCGGATCCGTAGAATTCCACTGAACGAAATTGACAGCGGTGACTAAAGATCCTGAAAATAACGGTGTCTTAGCACCGGATATACAGTAAGGCATTCACAGGTTCATTATTTGTGACGGCGTACCTTTCCAGCGCTCTAGCATCCGCTAATAATTATTTCTGTAAAATTAACAATGGATGATAAGCTGATCTGGATTGATAGATGTATGGTTTGGAGCCAGCAGGGTGTTTGACAAGTTTTAAAGCATCAAATTTCATTAAACTAGTTACAAAACATAAGTTTGGTGTGATTCGGACCATCCTTGAAGCTTAGGATAACCGATCCTGATTTAAACATCGTATTAGTGATTTTTTCTAAGCGAAATAAAGATCCGGTGTTCTCCCACCAGTTGCATATCCTTCCAGTTGGGACATTCTCACTCCGAGGGGAGGGTTTTTGAAATCCGGGCGCGCTTAGGTGCCCGAGGTGAGGAAATCGTAACTTCGGAGCCAGAGTCCGTTCCATCTGAAACACTCTGGGGCGCTGAACGTTTTTTGTGCGGCGTAGAAGGTGCATATCGTAATGGCGCAACCATCAGGGACATCTACACAATGCCCGCGGTTGATTAATATTCCGAAATAAATGCCAAGTACATAAATTACTCACCGTTATTAATTTGGCCCATTGGACCATCCGGTAGGAAAGGCCTGGCTATAATAGATTGGTTAGCATCGATCGTACCAGAAGCGACCTGAGCAAACCTCATGCCTATTTTCTTCCCAACCAGCCATCCGAACAAAAAGCGAAGCGAAATTGAGCTTCGGCTGCTGGAATTTATAAGCCTTAGTCTCCCAAGACGTCCAGTCAGGGGCGTTGAGGGCTTTATTCGAGCCTGTGAACCGCTCCAAAATCACTCGAGGGCTTGTCCTCATAATAAGATGGGTCTGCGATTTAGGTGAAGTGATAGCCTTGATGTACAGTGTGTAGGTGGTCAAATGTTCTAAAATGTTATCTGTGCAAGTAAGCTATGTGAAACATGAGAACCATACCCAAATAGATATGAGTACAAGTGAACATACCACCTCACTCTCAATCTCCACAATGCAAGTCACATACTGATCTGCAATATCCTCCGGGATGAGCAGTAGGTAGTCTTGCAAGAAATTGATACGAGGGGATCGAATGTTGGTAACTAGCCAGCGATCGACAGGACCAGGAAGGTGAAGGACATCGCGTCGGTAAGCTCGTCGTTCTGCTTCAGTTGCACTGGGTGATAGAGGAGGGCCGAAGACGGACGCGGCTTCCTCAGGCTTAGCTTTAAGATACGAGAATGACATGGTGGCGCGCTGATGGGTGGCAAACGGGGTGGTCCTCAAGTAGATGGCATATCACGCACTTATAAAGCTTGACTCCCTCAGGTGTTGTCAGTAAGATAATATCTGAAAATCGTTAAGTCGAAGTTACCAAGTTCCTCGGCTGTAGTTCACGATGGCCTGCCTTTGCGATCTCAACATTCGGAATTTATGGCCTGCAATTATTCGAAGCAATCGCAGTGAAGTTCCCAACAAGGTACTGAAAGAAAGCGATCTCACCGTTAAGTCAAATACGGCACCGATTAAGACTCCAGAGTTGCTCGTTGAGAAGGCACCGATTGCAAGTGGCTGGTGCCACATTCGGCTTGCGCTTTTGCGATTGCAAGTTCAAAACACGTGGCTCATCTGATTGCAGTTTGTTTCGACTAATTTGGATCGATGTCTCTCTTCTCCCTTCCACCATCTGCAATTCACCCTGTGCTTGTTTTCGGAGACGTCTTTGGCCAATGTAGCATATATAAGGTGGGCTCCTCGTAATTTTTTGAAATGCTCATTATGCTTGATTTTATCCTCTCTCACGCTTCCTCTTTAATGTCTACCCTTACCACCCCCACTAGCTCCCCTCAGCGCACCTCTGCTGGATCTTGGAAGCGCAAATACGAGCTTCTTGAGATGCAGTTTGCTGCTGCATCTAAGGAACCTAATGCTACGTCGAAAAGGCAAGCCATCCCCTCATGGTGTTCCACGATGCTCACAAAATCGTCTCCATTAGCATTTTAGCTGGACAGGTATCCTTGGGTCGTGGTCTCCGTCGCACTGTAGACCTTTTTCATTCGGCCAGGGATCTCGTGGAGGAGAACGAGCGCCACGTTAGTCTTGAGGAGGATGCCGAGGGCGTGGACTTCAGCGAAGAGTACGTTATTATCCCACTCTCAAATTTGTTGCGATAACCGTATTTGATCATAGTGAAAAAAATTTGATACGATCTTATGAAGAACTTGTCAAGCGTGTTCCGTTACTCAAAGACCTTAGCGAACAGGGGGACGTCGAATCGCTCGAAGTCCTTTATAAAAACGTGAGTTTCTATCTGGCAATTATCTATGTACTTTTGATACCATGTTTTCTAGTTACGCAAGGGATCCGACATGGCCAGGGCTGATGACACCGGCCATCTCAAAACTGCCGTTGTCGGCTGGGTTGTTGAGATGTTCGGCACCTCCAATCCATCCCTACGAGTGCGGTCGAAGGATGAGCGTGGTTTTGCCAACGAACATACCGGCCGGCTCCTATGCCCCAGCGAATATTCATGGGATGATGCGGCGTAAGTTGCTTCATCGTGCCCTCCATTATTACTCAATGGCCCACTTCTGGATAGCGTACGTGCGGGTATCCGCGATGGACACGGCGATTACTGCGTGACAGCGTCGTCGTGGCCTATGTTTCTTTACGCAAATCTCACCTGCGATCAAGAAGACCTTGAGAAAGGTTTATTCAAAGGAGCACTGTTGGTTAAAGTAGGTGTATTCGTTGTTAATATTTGGATATTTCCATGCTGATAAGACGGGGCCCTGCAGGCCTACAAATCTATATTCACCTCCCCGTCATCTGTTAGTGAGGATACCGACCGCATCGGTGATGAGCCCCCTCCACGCAAGCGCTCGAAGAATTCGAATGCGACTCGCTCACACGTAGCTTCACTCATCGGGCTGGATGGAGTGACACCACGTAGCATTGCCTATGTAGCAGTTCAGGTAAGTCGCACCGCTCATTAAATACACAATTGGCACTAATTGTTCATATAGGTTCGATTTGCTCTCTCAAGCGCAAATACTTGGCGCTCAACCGATATCGATTTCGATCATGCCGAGTTTTATCAGGCAATCATCGACTACTTCGAATTTACCCCTGGCCCAATTGCGAAGGCGCGTGTAGCCAATCTGCTTGCGTGGTGGAACGGGTATGTGGATTTTCTAGAGCATCAACATGTTCGCTGACATTCACTCCCCAGTGTCGTTTTTGGTCGCCCAGCTGGATGTAGGTCTGCCACGAATCGCAAAGACACCTCCATGTCGAAGCTGGCTGCTCAGCGTCTCGCTCGTGAGGCATAATTGCTATGGGTTCCATCTAATGTGAAATGTAAAATACTCTAGAATCCGATACAATATTTGTGCTTCTTGCTACGTTTATTGAAATGTGAAATATTTAGCATCTATTGAGAATATCCTCCAAATTCTGAGACATGTTAGCAACTTTCTAATGGAACTCCTACCTACGCTGGATTACGAAATAGTGGGCATTTTCTAAACCTTGGTAAGCTTTATATTTTCCATAGGTATTGGGAACAACCATCTTAACTCCGGCACCTTTGAAACTGGTGGCTATTTTGTTATGCCTTCCTAAGCTCTGCCACCTTTATTATTTTTGAAAATAATCATATTTCTGCCAGTAGATTTCAAATTGGCAGCGAAATCTTATTACTACTTTGGGAAATCATGCCTTCTTTCTAGATTTTGGGAATGGGAAGTACCTTTATATTGATTCTGCCTCCTGGGAGAGGCTGAAAAACTTGTGTGTTTTCCAAATTGCCACATATCTGTCATGCTTTGGGAACTTGCAGAAACCTTATGGACTTTGGGAAAAGAAAGTACCTTTATATGACCTTCTAATTCCTTATAAGGGTGCTCATAAAATTTACAGTATTTATTGAGTTTACGACCTATATAAAGGCTTTATAAAACTATATCAGAAGTTGTCGGTTTCGCTGATGTAGGCTTGATCAATCGATTGCCACTGATCACCTTCAGGTCTACCAGCGCTGTGCACGTTACTGTTTTGATCTCCAACGAACGGTACCGTCTGGCCGTTGTCCACGTCTTGTACATCCGGCGGTAGCGGTAGAACAAGTCAGCATAGTTGCATAGTAGCCGCATTGTGATTCTTATGTGTGCTGGTGCATAGCGACATGTAAGCGCATTACAGCTTGTTGTACAATTGATTTACATCGAAGCTTTTTCAGCTTGAAATTGCGATAAAGAAATTTTCTTCGAAGATCATCTGCATCAAAAAGTCTGTCTCAAGGTCAGGAATCACCTCACCATGTATGGCCAACGTCCCGTTACCACACAGACTACTCACATATTCTGAAATTTGCGGCTCCCAGCATCAGCAAGATTTTTCCTCGTATTCTGCAGGCAAGTATAAATATGCGCGTGTTTTATCAAGTGTTTAAACAAGTGCCTCTAGCTGTCTTTTGCTGAGACTCGTTCCTATCAAGCTCTCTTCTTTCCACACTGACCTTCGTTCTTCACACCTCGTTCACCATGTCTTCTGGCCTTGGAAGTCCGTGTTCTTCGCTGCTGGAATCTGGCACTGCCAGCCCTGATGATCCATTTTGGCTCGAGAGTATCAGACATCAAGGCATTTCAGCATTTAACTCCGACTCAGCTTCGTACCAAGTGTTCCGTAATGTCAAGAATTTCGGTGCTAAAGGTGATGGTATTACGGATGATACTGCCGCTATTAAGTGCGTCTTTCTTTCTTCATTTAAATTTTCTGACACTGTGCCACAG
>Ga0193716_1001022_pt1 | contig 16628 bp, 12 predicted proteins | sample U2c1metaG_FD_145901 | JGI IMG/M metagenome (GOLD analysis project Ga0193716, IMG submission 145901) | Soil microbial communities from a riparian zone of the East river system, Colorado, United States - U2c1 | ecosystem: Environmental > Terrestrial > Soil > Riparian zone | place: USA: East River...
TGACGGAAATCGACCGCGTTTCGCTCCTCCCCCCGTCGAACTCGTGATCCGTGAGTCAACCGATCGCAGCGGGCGGCGTGGGCGCGGCGAAATCGACCGTGCGGCAAGGCTTGACGCATCTAAAAGAACATAACGAAAGCTACAAATGAACCATCGTAAATCTCTCGATGAACTTTCCAATCGCTTCCCGGCGACTTTCGTGTGGGGAGTTGCCAGCAGTGCGTTTCAAATCGAGGGCGCCTCGAGCGCCGAGGGCAAGGGCGCTTCCATTTGGGATGAGTTCTGCCGTCTTCCCGGCGTCATCGCAGACGGCTCCGATGGCAGGATCGCGTGCGATCATTACAATCGACTCGAGTCGGACCTCGACTTGATCGCCGCGCTCGGCGTGGGAGCCTATCGCTTCTCGATCTCCTGGCCGCGAATCCAGCCGACAGGATCCGGCGAGGTGCTCGGACCCGGCATCGATTTCTACAACCGCCTGGTCGACGGACTGCTCGAGCGCGATATTGAACCCTTCGCGACGCTCTACCACTGGGACCTGCCGGCTGTGCTGCAGCGCGAGCACAAAGGCTGGGCGGACCGGAGCACAGCTTACCGATTCGCGGAATACGCCGCGCTTGTGGCAGAGCGACTTGGCGATCGCGTGCGCTCGTTCGCGACCCATAACGAACCGTGGGTCACGGCGACGATCGGCCACGAATTGGGACATTTCGCGCCGGGCATCAAAGATCGGGCCATGGCCATGCAGGTCGCGCATCACTGCCTGTTGAGCCACGGGCTGGCCGCACAGGCGATGCGCAGTGCTCGCAGCAAACTCGACGTCGGCATTGTCCTCAATCTCTCGCCGGTCTATTCGGCGAGCGACTCACCGGCCGATAGGATCCTCGCGTCGCGAGAGGATGGCCTGCTGGTTCGCTGGTACATGGACGCCTTGCTACGCGGAAAGTATCCGCAGGATATTCTGGAATATCTCGCGGCCGATGCACCCCACGCCCAAGACGGCGACGCGCAATTGATTGCTGAACCGCTCGACTTTCTCGGCGTGAACTATTACAACCCGATCGTATCGATCGCGGGACGCCCATTTTCTCCGGCCCGCGAAGGCGTCCCCGTCACCGATATGGGTTGGGAGGTGGCGCCGGCGAAGCTTACCGACCTGCTGTTGCGCCTGGATCGCGACTACGACCTGCCGCCGCTGTTCATTACCGAAAACGGTGCGGCCTATCCGGATCTGGTCATTGACGGCGGTGTGAGGGATGATGACCGGCGCGCCTACATCGAGACCCACATACGCGCCATCGCGGATGCCATCGATCAGGGCGTCGATGTGCGCGGCTATTTCGTCTGGTCGCTGCTCGACAACTTTGAATGGGCTGCGGGCTACACCAAGCGCTTTGGGATCTACTATGTCGACTACCAGACGCAGGCCCGCATTTTGAAGCGGAGCGGCTTTTGGTATAGAGATTTGGCCGTGGCATTCCATCGAATGCACGGAGGCAGGGTCGCAAACGAAAGCTCCCGAGGCGCGCGGTGAATTCGCAGTCACTGGCCATTGCGCTGGCCCTCGCCCTCATCGCTCACGGAACGTGTTTAGCGCAGCCGGCCACGACGCCCACTGAGCGGCCGTGGATGAACGCAGCGCTGGCACCTGACCTGCGCGCCGACATGGTCCTGAAGCAACTGACGCTCGATGAGAAAATTCAGCTGGTGCACGGTATCGGCTGGGGGCCTTTGGTTCCCGGCAGCCCGGTTCCGCCCGACAACAATGGCGGCGCCGGCGAGGTCTTGGGCATACCGCGTCTCGGCATACCGTCACTGCAGCAAGCGGACTCGGCCGTTGGTATTCGAATGGCAGCCCAACAAAGCCGTTACGCGACGTTGTTGCCTTCAGTGTTGGCGGCCGCATCCTCGTGGGATACGGAGGCCGCGCGCTTGTACGGAGACGTCATCGGACGTGAGCTGCGTGCGCAAGGGTTCAGTCAATCGATCGGCGGCGGCGTCAACCTCGCGCGCGACCCGAGAAATGGCCGGCTATTCGAGTACGCCGGTGAAGACCCCGTGCTCGCGGGCGTGATGGTTGGTCATATCATCCGCGGTGTCCAAGACAACCACATCATGGGGGACATCAAGCACTACGCTTTGAATGATCAGGAGACCGGCCGCACGGTTGTCGATGCTCGCGTCTCCAAAAAGGCCGCCCGTGAGAGCGACCTCTTGGCCTTCGAACTCGGCATCCGCATAGGGCAACCCTCTTCCGTCATGTGCAGCTACAACAAAGTGATGGGAGATTGGGCGTGCGAGAACGATTGGCTGCTGAATCATGTGTTGAAAGGCGCCTGGCATTTTCCCGGCTTCGTCGTTTCCGATTGGGACGGCACGCACTCCACCGAAAAAGCGGCGATCGCTGGTCTCGACATGCAGATGCCGGGCGAGGAATATTTCGGTGAAGCACTCAAGCAAGCGGTCACCGCCGGTCGGGTTCCCCTGCGGCGCCTCGATGACATGGTGCACCGCGTGCTGCGCTCAATGTTCAGTGCCGGCGTCATCGACCGGCCGCCGACGCCGCGCAGCGTGGTCGACCCCTTCCGAGGTCTTCAGGATGCGCAGCATATTGCTGAGGAAAGCATCGTCTTACTGAAGAATGACGGCTTGCTTCCCCTGAATCTTGCCGCCGTGCATTCCATTGCAGTGATCGGTGCGCACGCCGACGTCGGCGTACTGTCAGGCGGAGGTTCAGCGCAAGTCGACGCACCGGGCGGAAATGCCATCAGTCCCACGACTCCGACGAAATGGGGCGAAGCGGTGTATTTCCCTTCGCCGCCGCTGCGCTACATTCGAGAGCATGCACGGGGAGCCGTCGTGAAATTTGATGCCGGCACCAACGTTTCCGCCGCGGCAGCGCTCGCGAAATCTGTGGACGTCGCCATCGTATTCGCCGATCAATACATGAGCGAGAGTGGCGACGCCCCATCGCTGTCTCTGCCGGACGGTCAGGACGAGCTGATTTCGTCGGTGGCGGCCGCCAATCCGCACACGCTGGTGGTGCTGATCACGGGTAACCCGGTGACGATGCCGTGGATCGATCGGGTCGCCGGCGTGATGGAGGCTTGGTATCCCGGAATTGCGGGTGGACAGGCGATCGCGAACCTCATCTTCGGCAGTGTCGTTCCCTCGGGAAAGTTGCCTATTACGTTCGCGAAGTCAGCGGAGGATCTGCCTCATCGATGCGTCTTTGGCATCGCTTGCACGCAAGCCGGAAGTTCGCCGCCGCACTGGGTGGCTGACGATGCGAAGCGGCAGAGCTTTGCCGCGGACTACGACGAAGGCGTGCGCTTCGGTTATAAATGGTTCGACTCCGAAGGCAAACAGCCGCTGTTCCCGTTCGGCTTCGGGTTGTCATACACAAAGTTCAAATACAGTGATTTGCAGGTCGACCGAGCAGCCAAAACCGTGACTTTCGCGATTGAAAATACCGGTGGCCTGGCGGGAACTGAGATTGCGGAAATCTACGTCGAATTGCCCAAGGCTCGCAAAGAGCATTTCCGACGACTTGCTGCATGGCAACGTGTGACGCTCAATTCGGGCGAACGAAAAACAATTACCGTTGCCCTCGAGCCCTTGGCCTTGGCTACGTTTAACGAGCAGAAGGATGCATGGACTTGGCCCTCGGGCGTATTCACGGTGCTCGTCGGCGGGTCTTCGCGCGATTTACCGCTACAGGCAGACATCGCTCTGTATTGATGTCACCACCTTGGCCGCGTCAAGCGCCGCCACGTCATTGTGCGACGCGGCGACGAATGGCGTACCGTTCCCCGCCGCAGCGACGTCGCTTCCCAGTCCCAATGCCAGCGCGGCAATCCACACACTCATTGATTTAGCGTTCATGTGCACCTCCGTCGGCCGGATGCGCCATCTTAGTCGCCCTTGATGATTGGTAAAAGATTCGCGTTGAGCCCTGTTGGGCGCCGGCCGGGCGATGCCCGTTAGGTTCCGCTCACGAACCGCCGCTGCCGCATCCATTTGCTGGCCACCCACTTTTCACCTTCGAGGACCGGATTACCGGCGTGCACCGAGCGCCAATCGACGACTCCCCGGCTGTCGCAGTACTCGAAATACGCCGCATGACCCAAGCGCGGCGTGATCGCCCAACCGAGTTCGGGAAATGATGTCTCACCGCCCGCCGGGACGTCATTCAAGTAAGTCACCAAGGTGCTGACGCGCTGTCCGCTGCGCGCGATCGAAGACCGATTGGCCTCGTTCGCAATCTGCAGGAAATCGACATGCGGTGCACTGGCCGCGCCCGTGGGGTAGTACAGCACTTGCAGTCCTTCGCCGTTTTCCACGGGCAGGCTCATGAGCTCGGAAATGCGCCGATCCAGTCTCGCGATGAAGGCAGTTTCCTGTAAGCGGAAGAACATCCCATAGCTGTTGCGGTAAGCGGCGACGACATCCTGTCCGGACTGAAGGTCGACTATGGTCGAGTGCGTGAGGCGGGGCCTCGCCAGCTCGATGAGTTCCTTGCATTCCTCGGCGCTCATGACATCGCTCAGCACCGCCAGCACCGGCTGCTGTGCGCGTGCCAGGACGCGAATCTCCCGATCGTGGGTCTTGAGCACATGGCCGCCCGCAAGCCGCGGTGGTTGCGGCGCTGGTATGGATTCATGTTCCGCCATGGGCACCGAGTCCACGGGCAGCGGCCGTTGCGCCTGAATGGCGGCGACAAACGCGTGCACGATACTGCGTGCCGCGCCCGGCTCCATGCGCTGCGCAATCATGGTTTCGATCAGCGCGGCGGGCGCGCAGCCCTGATGCAGATTTTTCACCAGCCAGGACCCTAAGTCCGGGGAGAAGCGAATGACTGCACTCATGGCAATGCTCCGGTCAATCGAAGGAATCTTTGGCGGCCCACCCCTGCCCGGTGAGCGTGAACACCTCGCGCAACTGCGCCTTGCCTGCGCCGCTCAGGACTCGGGCCACGGCGGGAAACACTCGCTGTGCATCGGGGTCCTGCGCCCAGGGAGCGGCATTCACCCGATAGGTGTAGGTGACCACCGCCTCGCTCTGCGCGCCATTCTTGTGCACTTCCCAGCCGACGATCTTGTCGAGGCTGAGCTTGGCTGCGCAGAAGTCGGCTGGACGGGCATGCGTTCCGGCAACCTCGCGCTTCAGGTAATACTTTTTTCCGTCTTCGGTCAGTTCGTAGCGACGCGCAGCGAAGGCGGCTGCGCCTTGCTGCGAATGCTCATCCGCGCTTACCGCCGTGGAGCGCACGACGCCAAGCTTCTCCAGCACGGGCAGCTGGATGGCGTTGCGGCCGTTGTCCTGAAACTCCTGCGCGCTCACCTCGATGGGCCAGTCGTTCTTGCCGAGGCAGAGGTCACCGTGCTTGCTCAAATAGCCGTTCATAGCCTGGGTGAGGGTGTCTCGATTGGCCTCCGTGCGGCTGCCGCACGCTGCGAGGCCGGTCAGAGTCAGTGCGAGAAAATAGATTTTCATAGGTCAACGCTGAGGTCTTAGGGATTCAATTGACGCACGGACCGCTCGCCGGCGGCGTCGCCGGCGGCTTGTAGCCATCGGTGAGCGTGCCCAGGAAACAGACCAGGTCCGCGATGTTCTGCTCGGTCATGGGAGGCGTCGAGCCCGCGGCGCGTCCGTCGAGGGGCATCTGCGCGTCGATGTTGGAGTGATAGGCAGCCGGCAAGTCGTCGAACTTTTGTACCGTGCCGCCATCGTACTGCGTGGTCACTAATCCATACGTGGGGAATGAGGGATCGGCGCCGGCTCGGGGCGTGCCGCCCACTGTGGGATACCAAATTTCCGGATTGGTATCGCGCGTATTGTAGAAGCGAATGGCCTGCTCCAAGGAGTGGATCACACCGTTGTGAAAGAACACCTTGCGCGTGGCGACGTTGCGCAGGGTGGGTGCGCCGAACATCCCGCAATGGACTTCAGGCGCCGCCGGTGAGGCGGGATTGTGATCGCTGCGCAGCGGTCCGCACACGCCCATGTCGAAATAGCTGGAATCAGCGTTGGCGTGAATGCCGGCGTTTCGCGGGACGCCGATCGCCTCGTAAGAGAAATCCGTGAACAGCGCCGAGCTGCCGTTGAGTCCGGCGCCCTGATAATGGCACGAGGAGCAATTGCCGATCTTCGGATTGCTGAACAGCGCCAGCCCCCGCGCTTCCGCCGGCGTCAAGGCGCCGCCGATTTTGTTCCCGGCGTACAAATCGAATTTACTGCTGTAGGGGTGAAAACTGGAGTCCTCCAGTTGAAATGCCTGCAGCGCAGCCGATGCGTCGTTGAAGGCAGTCGCGGTGTTGCTGAAAACATCGTCCCCAAAGACCTGCCGAAACAACTTCGCGTATGCACTGGCCCGAAGCTTCGCAACGACGTCCGCGGCGCTGCCGTTGGCCATTTCGAACGCCGACAGCAGCGGAACGCCGGCTTGCTCGGCCAGGGTGTTGACGCGCCCGTCCCACGTGAAGCCGCCGCCGGGTCCCGGCACACTGATGCCGTCCGGATTATCGAGCAGATCCGCGTAAGCCGGGGTGAATTCCTTGTAGCGCAGGCTGGGCACGGCGCGCAGTCCCGGCGTGGTCAAGTCATTGCCGCCCAATTGCACGGCGAGATCATTGGGCGGTCCATATGCATGGTTTGGGTCGTGGCAGGTCGCGCAGGACATCTTGCCCGAGCCCGACAGGCTCTTGTCGAAGAAAATTTTCTGGCCCACTTGGGCCGGCAAGCTCAGCGGCGGCGTAGCGCGGAATTTTGCAGCCGCTTCAGGCAAAGCGCTGCCGCTGCCGGAGTGGCCGCCGCAGGCGGCCAGAGTCAGGGTCAATATCATCACCAATGCAACTGCACGCATAATTGCGAAGGGCGGATCATTCGATCCGCCCTCCCCGTCCGGCGTCGACGCCGTGACTACTTCGTCAATGCCCAGATGTTCGTCTGCGACGGATCCGGGCCCACTTGCGGCGCCGTGCTGATGTCCGCCGACTGCTTCTGCGTGTAGGTGATCGGAATCGCGAAAGCATGATTCGTCGGCCGCACCGCATCGAAGTGCGTATCGGCGCTGCCGGCGAACTCGGGCAGATTCAAGATGTTCTGCGCGATGAACTTCTCCGTGTACTTGGAGCGGTTCATGTACGAGGCATCGTTCATCGGATCCGCCAGCTGGAACATGTCCTGCAAGGTGCGCACGAAGGAGAAGTGGCTGTAGACATCGCTGTCCACGCTGCTCTTGGGCGCATTGCCCTGATTGGTGAGCAGCCCCCACACGCTCTGGCCATGACCTCGATTTCCCTTGGTGTAGTTGTTGACGGTCATGTCCACCGACCAGGTGCCGTCAGCGTTCTGCGTCAAGGGATGGGCTACCGTGCTATTCGAGACATTCCAGCCGCAGCAAGAATTGAATCCGCTGCTGGCATTACCCTCGTCGAACATCAGCACGATGGCGACCTTCTTCTGCGGGTTGTTCCACAATGGCGAAGCTTCGATTTTCTTGACCACTGAGTCCACATAGTTGTCGCCGCGCGTGATGATGGCGCCGCCCGTGGCATTGGGCACGTTGTTGGCGACGCTGCTGCAGTCGCTCGCCGTGACCGTGGCGGCGGTGGCAACGTCGGTTCCGCTTACACTGATGCCGTGCATGTCGTCGCACTGATCAGGCACCACGAAGTTGAGATTGCCCACATCGCCGGAGATCAGATCGCTGCCGAACTGGTCAAAGTCGTAGCCCGCCGGAATCGCATACTTCGTGCTGTTCTTGAGCGCATCTTCCCACTGGCTGCCGCCCATGGTGCGATTGCTGAATTTGAATTCCGGTGCGCTGCGCACGTTCTGATACGCCATGCCGGGATGGTGTTTGGTCTTGTAGAGCGCCGCCGGCAACGGCAGCACCAGATTCTGATCGCCGACCACTGCCGTGTTTCCGCCCATCGTGCCGGGTTGGTAAACATGATCCTGCGCGATGACCGCGGGGTCCGCCACGCTGTCGGTACGCAGATCCTGACCCGGATTGAGCGACTCGCTGTAGGTTCTCCACGTCATGCCCGCCGAGGTTATGGCGTTGAACAGATTCGGCCGGCCGGTGATGTTGTGATTGACCGCCGCGGTTTGTGTGCAGGTGGCCGCAAAGGGTGAGCTGGCCAGTCCCGGCTGATCACTCGTGGGCAGGGGCAGATCCTGCGGAGCGTTAGGTCCCGTCGCGTCGCAGTTCCACTGACTGTCGTCGGTGATGCCGAAGTCGTCACCGCCGCCGAGCGCCGTGTAATTCGGTTCGCTGGGATTGCCGGTGGCGTAGTAGCTGGTGAGCATGTTGCCGGCGTGCAGATACGAATTGATCTTCGGCGCGAACGGCGAGTTCAACAGCGACAGGGTCGCCTTGTTTTCGAGCATGACGATGAAGATGTGGTCGTAGCGCGGAATGCCTTCGACATTGAAGGCGGCCTGCTCGGCCTGCGCGAAGGTGATGGCCTTGCGCGTATCGACCGCGGTCGCGGTCGCCGGCGTCACACCGGCCATACCCGTGATTTCCGGATCCCCACCCTGAACGGCCAATGCATCCGGATAGAGGTCGCCGCGATCGAGCTTGGTGATGGCATACGCGAAACGACCAGTCAGGACGTTGGATTCCCGCAGCATCGAGGCTTGCACCGCACCCGTTTGCGTATTGACGTCGGTCATAATTTGGCCGAGGTCGACGCCGAGCCGGGTCGCAAGGTTCTGTTTCTCGGTCTGATAGTCCGAGCCATTGGCCTCGGTCAGGCGGGCAACTTCGGAGGACAGCGGACTCACGATCACGCTGTCGGTTTGCTCGTTGACCTGGTCGAGCAGCGCCCGGAACACATTGCGCTTCGGATTCGTGGCGCCATTGCCCGTGTTGACGGCCGCCGTGCCGATGTCGGCAATGATGGGGCCGGCCGCGGCGACTGCCAGCGTGAAGGTACCTTTAGCATCGGTCGTGACCGGATTTTCGTCGGAATCGCACTTGCCGTTGCCATTGGCATCGATGCACACGCTCGCGCCCTGATAATAGCCGGCGGTCACCATGGGTTGAGTGGCGCTGCCTGGCGTAAACGCTGCCGCTGTCACAATGCCCTTGATCATGACGGACAACGGGGGCGGCGGCACCGTGGCGGGCGGCGCCGTGGGCACGGAAGAGGTGTCGCTGCCGCAGGCGGCCAGCACCGACACGGCCGCCAGCACTGATGTGTTCCGAATGATTCTCGACGACTTGCTTCGATTCTGGTTCCGCGATCTGGCCATGTTCATCCTCTGTATGTGAATCTCGCGAGTGCGCAACGGCACGCGCTTTTTTTGCCTGCGCGGATTATTGGAGGTGATCGTGACAGATTTATTGCAGCACGGTGAAAATGCGGCGAAGCGACGTTAAGTACTGCAAAGACGTGATTAGGAGATCGAACTCGTCATTTGACATAAAAAGCCCGCGGCGCTAGCGATCGTATCCCACGGGCTCCGCTGCATCACGACTCGCAATTTCCCGGCAGGCTCGTGATCCATTGCTCGATGAGTGCCACGCCCTCGCGGTGGGTGGTTGAACGTCCCTGCTCCGGCATCATCACGCCGGGCTCATTTGAGAGCAACCGGTAGGCGAGGATCGAATCCTTGGGTTTGCCCGGTAGCACATCGAAGAAATGATCTCCTGTGCCGCGACCCGCCGCGACCGGAGGTTTGCACACGCCCAGGTGCCGATCGTCGTCGGCGAATATCGTCAGATCCAAGGCCGTGGTATTTGCCGGTCCCCTGGCGTTGTGGCAATGACCGCAATTGACGTCGAGATAGGCGCGAGCGCGCGCAGCGACGGGTTCGGCAACGTTGCGCCAATCGGCATTTCGCGCCACGCCCGAAAGCTCAGGCAGACCGGCGAGATACCCTGCCTTGCTCCAATGCAGCAATTGATTGTCGGCGCCCGCGGCGTACTCGAAGCTGCGATTTAGATGCCGTGCCTTGGTGCCGATGGGCGCAATCGCCTTGGTGTTCAGATCCACCACATGACAGCCCGCACATTGGTTTTCATTGGGCACGACATAAGTAAAAGCTTCCCGAGCACCGTCCTCGGCCACCAGCTCGAGCGGCATCGTATCGCCCGTGCGTGCGAGCTCAGCCTCGGTTTGTGCCGCATTCCACACGTAAGGAAGAGCCTGCCAGCCATCTGCGCGCCGCACCAGCACGCGCGTTTCGATGAGATGCACGTTGGCAAGTTTCAGCCCGTCGTCGCTCCGTCCCGTTCCCGCAAAGTCGCGTGATTGATCATCGGTACGGGCTACCAACTTGGCATCGCGCGCCGTGACTTTCGGTGTTGGATAATAGAAAGTCTTGGTGATGATGGTGCCGACGGGGAACTCAAAATCGCCCTCGGCACTGTATTGCGCGCTCTTACCCGGCGGCATCCAGACCGTGCGCAGCTTGTGCGCGTAGTCGCTGAACAACGGCGTGTTGAGATCGTAGGCAATGACCCCGGCGTTCAGCGCCAATTTACCGCCCTCGGCGTACACCACCTGCCAGTCGCTGAGTTTCGCGGGCCTGCCCTCGGCGAAGAAATGCACAGGTTGTGCACGGTGACTGCAACCGCAGACGATGGCCAGACTCAGGCAAACCAACAGCGGGCGGAATTGCGACAATCGTTCGCCTTCGTCGACTAACTGTGCGGCAGTTCGATCGCCGCAAGCTTTTGCAGCTCGCACTGAAACGACACCTTATCGATTTTCGGGTTCTTGTACTTGTTGGGGCCGTCCGCGTTCAATACCTCAACGCCGCCGTTTCTGACGCAGATCCGATCGTCCGCCGGCGGCAGGACGTTCACCTGATTTTTTGCATCCACATAACCGTCCCAAAGAATGTCCGGGAAATGGCCGTTGATGCCAAACATCGCTGTCTTCAGGGTCTTCAACTCCAAACCGTCCGGCGAGTCGCCGCCGCCCTTGAAGCGATTGTCGTAGATAAAGATGGCGCGCGGGTACGGATCGTACTTGGGGTCCACGCCGCGCGTGTTGTAGTAGTTGGTCGAGTAGTAGCTGGCGATAATCAGATTGGCGGTCTTGTTATCCGCAATATCGTTGTCGAAAATCTCGACCTTCGGATTGGAATTGACCACGATGCCGGAGCCCGCCGGCACGCTCGCGACCGCCGAGCCTTTGGCTCCAAAGTTCGCGAGATTATTCTTGATAGAGGTGTTCTTGAACACGCGCGTCGAATGGCCGGGCAGGGCAAGATTCGGCATGTTGAATACCAGAATGCCGCCGGTGTTGCCCGTGGCGGTATTCTCATAGACATCGGCACCGATGGTGTTTTCAATTTCGATGCCCGCCACGTTTTTCTCGGCATGGTTACGCCGGACAATCACATTCTGAGACTGGCCCACGTAAATACCGGCGTCGGAGGCGCCAATCGACGATGAATCCTCGATCAACACATTCTTGCTCTTCACCGGATAAATGCCATAAGCGCCGTTGGTGGTCTTAGGGCCGCCGGTCCATTCGACCCGCACATCACGCACCGTGATGTTTTCGCCATCGTTGATCTTCAGGCCGTCTCCTTTGCTGTCCTCGATGGCAAGATGTTCGATGGTGAAATCGCTTGCGTAGACCAGCATGCCTTCGGGTCCTGAGATTTCGTTCTTGAAAGAGAGAATGCTCTTATCCGACCCCTCGCCGCGAATCGTGACGCCATTTGCGCGCAGCGTGAGAACGCGGTCGAGCGCATGTTTGCCCGCCGGAATTTGGATCACCGTGCCCGCCTTGGCGTCGAGAAATTGCTCCTGCAGCTTCTTTTGAAAGGCCAGATCATCGGCGGACAGCGCCTGCGGGGTACTGCCGTGGTTTCCGCACCCTGCGGCGAAAGCGGTGAATAGGAAGATGGCGACTTTGCGCATGGTTTTTATCCTTTTGAATCCCCCGACGATCGGCCATAGCAAGCCTAACATGAGAAGCCAATCATGCTGCGAGCGCCCCTTGGCGGTGGCTTATTGCAATGCGACGCGCTACCGGGATTGCAGCGTCAGGCTGCCCGCGGGGCCGTGCAGATTCGCCGTCAGGCGCGGTGCCTTTGACTGACCAATGGCGACGTCCAGATCGAGCGTTTTGCTCAAGGCGCGGTAGCGTGCTGGATTCGGGGTCGTTATTTGTAGACTATCGATGCCGCAGCCTTTGGGTGCATCCAGCGACGGGTGCGCCGAAGTTGCGCTCCATTCAATAAAGAACGGCAGGATTCCGTGCTCATCCTCCTTCAGCGGCAGCGACTTCCAATTCAAAACGGAACCATCCGGCCGCTGCCGGGAGCCACGCACCGGGCCTACGTAATCGACGCCGGCCGCGTGCAGCACGCCCGCAAATTCATCGATATGATCACGATGCTCCGCCCAACCGACCAACGCGGGACCCTTCAACGTGCGCAAATTGCGCGGATCGGCTGCATTCGGTTGCAACGGATCAAGCGCCATAATTTCAAGGTAACGCAGCGTACCCAAGGACAATAGAGCGTTCCTGGTGCCGGCCCCGGGATGCACACCCCCGGGGATCGCGCGAACCCCCAAGTGGCGAAACACAAACTCGATTCCGCCATCAAGATCGGTACAGCCCAGAATAATGTGATCCAGGGTTTTCGGCACGCGCCCGTTCGATGCCCTCGCAAACGCGGGGGCCGCCAGCAACGCAGCGGCGGAGCAGCTAAATGCTCGCCGGGAAATTTTTTGCATTGCCGATCCTAGCGCGCACCCCGGTCACGCAGCAACGATACGACGTTCCGGCATTGCGGCATTGCGGCGTTGCGGCGTTGCGGCTCAGGCGCGGCCACTCAGTCGTTCGGCAGTGACCATCGCCAAGAATCCGCCCGCGCAATAATTCAGCAATCGCAGACGCGCCGCCTCCAAGTCCTTCGCGCGGCAAAGACCTTCGGATAACCGATCGACCCGCTCGGTACCAGAGAGCGCCAACATCATGGATCCGGCGAGAAAGTTATAAGCCCAGTAGAGCTCCTTCTTAGGACTGCCCGGAAGCGCCGTCTGCAGAATATTGATCAGCTCGAGCACGTTCTCATCGAAGTAGCGATGAATGATTTCGCCGCCCCAGGGCGTGTTGTCGATTTGCGCGACCAAGGCGAAATAACTCTTCCAGCCGGCATCGCCATGCAGCGACAGGTCGATCATCGGGTTGATGAACGCGGCTATAGCACCCTCCACGGTGACCGCACCGCCATTGGCCACATAGGCGCGCAACGAATCGCGACGCGCTGAGACCAACGGCCGCGCTCGACGCTCGAACACACCATCGAACAAACTGGATTTGTTCTTGAAATGATAATAGATGAGCGCAACGTCGACACTGGCAGCGTCCGCAACCTGCCGCGTGGTGACGCCATGAAAACCGCGTTCCGCAAACAACGATTCGGCAGCGTCGAGTAACCGGCCGCGGGCCTTCACCCCACTGTCAGATTGTTTCGGACGGCCGCGCCCCGATTTCTTGCGGCTTTTCGCTGGCGCTTTATGATCGAGTTTGGTCACGGCTCCCTCTGCTTTATTTGACCGACGCATCTCCGGCGAGCGCCCGCTATTCGACAAATAGGCGCGCTTCGCGGGGCTATTGTGACACTCCCATATCGCAGTGAAGTCCTCTTAGGTTAAAAAATTTAACAATCGCTGAATAATCGGCTTCTGCGGCCATCCGTCAAGAAGCGAGATGCGGGCGGGTACTCGGCCGTCCCAGCCATGCGCGCTGACGCGGACCAGTAAGATTTATCGGTAAAACAGCTGATATTTCACGGATCGCAGGGGACATGGGTCGTGAGATCAAAACGAGATATTGTCAGATGAGAAACGTCGCAGTTTTCTTGACAAGGCTCAGTGTCTGGCATAATTTCAACGCACGCTGAAATTAAAAAAAGAGCCGAAATCTACGGCTCCTGCACGGACGGTCTAATCAAGGGGGTTATATGGCTTCGTTTCGCTTTACGCTCGCGGCGCTCACGGGCACCGCGGCCTCACTGTGCGCATCGTGGGTGGCGGCGCAAGCCGTCGCAACCGTAACCGGCGGGTCCAGCACGGAGCTTGCTGAAATCATCGTCACGGCAACCCGCCGCTCCGAGTCCATCCAGAACGTGCCGAGCAGTGTCACGGCGCTGACCTCCAGCACCTTGGACCAGATCAAGGCCCGCGATTTGAACGACTTCGCGGGGTTCGTACCCGGTTTGAGCTTTGCCTCGACCGGCCCCAGCACCAACCTGCTGGTGATCCGCGGCATTACCACCGGTTCGCAACTGAGCAGCGCGACCGGCGTGTACCTGGATGACATTCCCTTGGGCGCCAGCACCTCGAACGGCGTTGGTTATCAGAGTTTGAATATCAACGCGTTCGACCTGAATCGAATTGAAGTGCTGAACGGTCCCCAGGGCACGCTGTACGGCGCGACGTCTTTGGGCGGCACCATCCGGTACATTCCCAATGCGCCGAATCTGGGTTCCTTCGGTCTCAACGCCGGCGTGGAGGTATCCTCGACTGAGCATGGCCATATCAATCACGCCTATACCGGCATGGTCAACATGCCCATCGCCGAAGTTGCCGCGATCCGCGTCGACGGCTATCAGGTGTATGACTCAGGCTACGCGAAGGATCCGATCTACGGGCGAGACAACCAGGGATGGGCGCGGTCCGAGGGCGGTCGCGTTGCGTTGCTGCTCAAGCCCACGGATGACCTGGATATAACGCTGCGCGCGTCGACTCAGCACATTCCCAGTGAAAGCGCGGATGTCGGATTTCGCGATCCCAAGACTCGCCAGCCGACCTATGGCACCTACGATCAGGCGTACCCAACATTTCAGCCCAGCAATTACAGCTTGACGCTGTACTCGGCTGCGATCAACTACGACACGCCGTGGGCCAAATTCAGTTCTATCACCGGCCTGCAAGTCAACAACGGCACGAGCCGCACGGACAACAGCTTGACCTATGATGCAGCGTTCGGCACTGCCTTTGGCGTTCCTATCACTGATCCCTTCAGCCTGTACGTCAACACCACGACCAAGAAATTCACCCAGGAGTTTCGCGTCGCTTCGCACGAGAACACGACCTTCCAGTGGTTGGCGGGCGCCTTCTTGAGCAACGAAAAGACCAGTGAGACCGTTGATCTCTTTGACACTGCCACTCCGGCGGGTACCTTCTTTGGCTTATCGCCCTTTACCAGCTTCTTGCCCAGCACCTACCGCGAGTACGCGGCCTATGCGGACGGCACGATCTTCTTCACCAAGCAGCTGGAATTGGGATTGGGAGTGCGGTACAGCCGGCAAAAGCAGGCCTACGCAGAAACCGTGAGCGGCTTGCTCGCGACCGGCTCGGCTGCGGTCTTGACGCCGCCGGTGGCGACCTCGGATCAAAGCGTGATGACATACCTGATCAATCCGAAGTTTCACATTACCGACGATGTGATGGTGTATGCGCGCGCGGCGAGCGGCTTCCGGCCCGGCGGCCCGAATTTCGTGCTGTCGCCCGGCCTCGGCAATCCCACCTACGATCCCGACCGGCTGTGGAGCTATGAGCTCGGCGAAAAAGCGACCTTCCTCGACAAGCGTGCGACGCTGAACTTCGATATCTACGACATCTTGTGGAAAGACATTCAGGTCACGGTCAATGTCGGCGGCGTCAATCAGCTCGAGAATGCCGGCACGGCGCGCGTCACGGGCGCCGAAATGGCGTTCGACTATCGCATCATTCCGGCACTCACCCTCGGTGGTTCGGCGGCGTACACCAATGCGCGCCTCACTTCCATTCCGACGGTGATCGATGTGACCACGCTCGGTGTCCGCCTGCCGCTATCGCCGCGTTTCAACTTCGCGCTGATCGGCACTTATGACGTCGATCTGCCCGGCGGCTACTTGGGATCGATCAATATCACCGATCGTTGGATCAGCGAGCGCAACGCGGGTTTTGGAACGGCGATCAGTCAGCAGTACGTATTGAGCTCATACAACATCACGGACTTGAACTTCTCGGTGCATTCGCCCTATCACTTGGAATACGGTCTGTTCGTGCGCAATGTGTTCGACAAGGCGGGCGAGGTTTCCGCAAACATAATACCCCTCCAGTACAACCACGACGCACCGGTCCAAGTGTTTCTGGCGCAACCCCGAACGGTGGGCCTGTCGATCAATTACAAATTCAATTGATCCCATGGAATTTTGCAGCGTCGAGACTGCGAGCGGCCGGGTCCAAGGACTGATCAGTTCTGGGATCCGGCAGTTCAAAGGCGTCCCCTACGGAGCGTCGACGGCTGGGGCGAACCGCTTTCAGCGGCCCAAACCGCCGAAGCCGTGGACGGGCGTGCGCGATTGCTTGGGTTACGCCGCGGTCTCGCCGCAAGTTCCCTACGATGTCGGTCACGAGTATGCGCGGCTGATCCAGTTCGATTTGAATGTGGCTCTGGGCGGAATGGGCGAGGACTGCCTGCACTTTAATATCTGGACACCCGGGACCGGCCGCCAGGATAAGCGCGCGGTGCTGTTTTGCATTCACGGCGGCGGTTTCGCCATCTGCTCGGGCAATCACCCAATGTACGACGGCGCCAAGCTCGCGCAATGGGGCGATGTCGTCGTGGTCACCGTGACGCACCGCTTGTCGAGCT
>Ga0193716_1001023_pt1 | contig 16626 bp, 15 predicted proteins | sample U2c1metaG_FD_145901 | JGI IMG/M metagenome (GOLD analysis project Ga0193716, IMG submission 145901) | Soil microbial communities from a riparian zone of the East river system, Colorado, United States - U2c1 | ecosystem: Environmental > Terrestrial > Soil > Riparian zone | place: USA: East River...
CCGCGCCATCGCCACCAGATCGACGCGCGGATTGTCGATGCGCTGACCGATCCAACGATTCTCCCCCGGCCGGCCGCGCATTTGCGCCACTCGCTCCTGATGCATTTCGTCGTTGAAATAGGACCGGTTGTCGGCGACGACAATCATGACGGGAATATCAAAGTGGGCCGCCGTCCACAGCGCGTTTACGCCCATGAGATAATCGCCGTCACCAATGACGCCGACGGTCAGCCGCCCGCTACCTTTGAGCGCCAGGGCGGCGCCGATCGTATGTCCCGGGCCGGTGCCCACTGCGCCGCCGCCGTCATTCCCCATAAATGAAAGCGGTCCGTCGAAGGCGCAGGCTTCCCCCGGCCAGCCGAGCGGCAGCCGGGCGAAAGTTACAGAGCGCTTCTTCGCGAAATCTCTCACAGTCATCGCCATGTCCCACAACGTCATCGGCTCACCGCGTTTGCCGGATCTCCTGACGGCGAGTGCATCATTCCAGTGAGCAATATTTTTAATCTCGGTGCGTGGTTTGACCTTTGAGGTTTTTTTCGCGCCGATCTCGTCGAGCGCCTGCGCCACAAATTGATCGGGCTCCGCGAAGATCGGGATATCGACCGCGGGCAGCGCCTGATGGTCCATGCTCCAACCGTTGGTGCGAATGCTGTCGAGAGAACAATGGATGACGGTCTTGTCGACCGGCTCCTGAGTCTGCGCGGTGCCGAGACTCAAGCGAAAAATGCCGGCCAGGTCGAGCCAATCGAGGCTGATGATAAGATCGGCTTTTTCGATCAACCCCGTAGCCACCTTGCTCGGACGCAGCCCGGGAGGGGCAAAATGCAGCGGATGAGTCGTCGGAAATGACGCCGCATCGTTGCTGCTGGTAAGAACTGCCGCGCCGATCGCTTCGGCAAAATGCACGCGCCGGTCCCAATCCTCCTGTTTACGCGAGACCCGGCCCATCAGAATCAGCGGAAACTTGGCCGCGTTGATGGCTCTCACTGCTTTGAGCACCGACGCGCGCGGCACTGCCGGCGCCGGTGCGGGCGCGAAACGCGCCGGGTCCGGGATAGAAACCTCGTCCGTGAGCGATGACTCCTGCAAACCGGCGTCGAGGCAAACATAAACCGGACCATGCGGCGCGCTGCGGGTGATCTGGTTGGCCCGCAGCACCGACTCGACCGCCGCCTGGGGCGAGGCCGGCTGGTCGTCCCACTTGGTATAATTGCGGATCATCGACGCTTGATCCTTCGACGTATGAATCCAATCGATCCACGGACGGCGTCGGTGCGCGTCCACCGGGCCGGTGGCGCCGAAAATGATCATCGGCGTGCGATCGCACCAGGCATTGAAGATCGGCATGGTCGCGTGCATCAGCCCGACGTTGGAGTGCAGCGCTACGGCCATCGGTTCCTCAGTGACCTTGCCATAGCCGTCGGCGATCGACACGGCGTGCTCCTCGTGCAGGCAGATGACCATTTGCGGATTGCTGTTGCCGAGATAGTTGACGATGCTGTCGTGAAAACCCCGGTAGCTCGCGCCCGGCACCAAGGCGATGTATTTCAAGTCGACCCGACGGGTGACTTCAGCGACCACATCGCTACCCCACTTCATCTGCGGCTTGCCGAGATTCACCGGCCGGTCGATTGGCGCGTCCGCAGAGTGCTCGGTTCTTTTTGGGTTGGTTTTTTGGGCAATAATCGGTTTCATGAGGATAGCCTTTCTGCGCTTGGTTACGCGCTAACCGTGAGGCGCAACCTACGCGATTCTCCTTCACCGAGTCAAGATTGTTAGCCAACTATTTGCCCGTTCGCTGCGGCAGCGACGCATCTTTCTCTGCGTCAAAATTCGCGGCGAACTTCTAACCATGCCATCACCAATCCGTTCTTGCGGTCACCATCCCGGCTGTGTTATCGGCATCTAGCGGACTAAGGAGAAGAACCTATGGCAACGACGGCACCCATGAAATACAACGTCGGCGGTGTTGCGCTGGACCGCCCTTTCAAGATTCGCCGGCTCGGCCACTTTGGTTTCAACGCGGCCGACCTGGAGGCCAGCCGCCATTTTTATTTCGACCTGTTAGGCTTTTTTGTCACCGAGCCCGCGGGCGCCGGTTTCTTCGGCCGGCACGCCGGCGATCACCATTCCTTTGCGTTGTTCGACAAAGAGAAATTCAATGAACGGCAATACGCCGGCGACAACGCCAAACATTTTCGCTCCGAGAACGACATTAATCAGATCACCTGGCAAGTTCAGAGCGTCACCGAGATGGCGCAAGCGAGCCGATATTTTCGCGATTTGAATGTCGAGATCATGCGTGAGGGTCGGGCGGGCGGCGGCGGCTCGCAATTTCATCTCTATGTCTGGGCACCAGACGAACAAATTTTCGAACTCTATTACGGCATCGAACAGATCAGCTGGAACGGCTACGCCCGTCCCGCGCCCATGCGCCACGGCACGCCGAATCCGCCCAACGAGCCACAACTCCCCGATTATGCATTGGTGCAAACGGATTTTGCCAAAGGCATAAGCGTCCTCGACGGCCACCGTTGGGTGAACCCGTTGCCGCTGAAATACAACGTCGACGGCGTTTTACTGCCCCAACCGTTCAAGATCACGCGGGTTGGGCCAGTCAAGCTGTTCGTCGATGACTACGCCGCGCTCAAACGCTGGCACACCGAAGTGCTGGGCTTCACGCTCACTGAGGAAGTCGAATGGCAAGGCGAGCGCTGCGCGTTCCTACGCTGTAATAATGAACACCACTCGCTCGGCTTGTTCCCTAAATCCTGGCGCAAGAAATTGGGTCTGAGCGAAACCACATCGAATATGTCCTTCGGCCTGCAGCTGGCAAATTTTCAGCAGCTTAAAGCCGCAGTCGATTTTCTGCGCGCCAACGACGTGAGAGTCGAAACCGATACCATTCCGCCGGAGCTTCATCCCGGCATCGATTACGCCGCATACGCCTTCGATCCCGATGGCCATTGCCTGGAACTCTACTGTTATATGGAACAACTCGGTTGGGATGGCCGGCCGCGGCCAAAAGAGTTGCGCCGTAAAGTGGATCCGAAAAGCTGGCCGGAAATGCTCGAGCCGCTTTCGGACACTTATACCGGCGAACCGTTTATCGGCCCTTGGGCATAGGTAACAACAAAGGATAAGAAGGGTTCGAGACCAGTTCGCGCCCGGACCTGGTTATCCTCTCAACTACTAATCCCTGACCCAATTGTCTTGCCTGCTCATTTTGTTATATAGCTGCTTTACGAGCCGATTCTCGTGATCAATCCGAGGGTTTTGCTTCCTCTGTAACAGGAACGAGAAACCCGAAAGGTAGCGAGGGCAAGAATTATGTTTGCGATGTGGATGCGCAACCCAGCGCAGTTGATGTTTCTTTTCACCGGGGCAGCCTTGGCCTATCTGGTTTTGCCGCCCTTTTTCTTCATTCTGCATACCAGTTTGGTGACCGATCGCGGCCTGCAAGCAGGCTCCTTCACGATTCAGCACTTTGCCAATATCATCGACTCGCTCGGCGACGTTAAAACGTTGCTGTTCAACTCGCTGGTTTATTCATTCGGCAGCTCGGCCGTTGCCCTGGTTTATGGCACCTCTCTGGCTTGGCTCGCCGAGCGCAGTGATGCGCCGTTTCGCAAGCTCGCTTACATCTCTGCGTACGTTTCGTTTGCGATACCCGGAATCATTAAAGTAGTCGGTTGGATCATGCTGCTCGGACCCAAAGCGGGCATTCTGAACGCACCGGTCATCGCATACACCGGGCAACCGCTGATGAATATCTTTTCGATGAGCGGCATGATCTTAGTCGAAAGCTTTTTATGGATACCCATTGTCTTCTTGCTGATGTCCACGCCGTTTCGTTCGATGGATCCTTCGCTTGAAGAAGCGGCGACAACCGCCGGAAGCACCGGTTGGCAAGTTTTTCGGCGCGTCACCTTTCCCTTGGCGCTGCCGAGCGTCCTGGCGGTGTTGATTTTGACGGTCATTCGATCGCTCGAAGCCTTCGAGATTCCCGCGCTAATCGGTATTCCTGCGGGTGTCGAAGTGCTCACGACCAAGATCTATTTACAAATTAAAGGCGGGCTGATTCCCAAGTACGGCGAGGCCAGCGCCTATTCGATTATCCTCATCGTTTTGGTCGCCATCGGCTTGATTCCCTATTACCGGATTACCAGCCAGACTTATAAGTTCACGACCATCAGCGGCAAGAACTTCCGCCCCAGTCGGGTCGCTCTGGGCAAATGGCGCTGGCTCGGCGGCACACTCATGTTGGTGCTGCCGCTGCTGCAGTTTTTCCCCATCCTTGCGATTACCTGGTCCTCTTTTTTACCATTCGCTCAAGTGCCGTCGCGGCGCGCCTTCGAACTCCTAACGCTGAATAATTACGTGACGGCCTTCAATGACAGCGGTGTTATTCGCTCGGTGATGAATAGCCTTACTGTCAGCATATCCTCGGCGACCGTCGCGATCATCATTACTTTTTTCGCCGCCTGGCTGATCGTCCGCGCCCAGATCAAAGCGCGTTTCCTTTTGGATCGCATGGCGATGCTTCCGCTGGTGTTTCCCGGCATCGTCATGGGCATCGCCATTCTCAAAATGTATCTGTACTTGCCGGTGCCGGTCTACGGCACGATCTGGATACTCGTACTGGCGTTCATTGCGCGATATCTGCCCTACGGCATTCGTTTCAGCCACTCGGCTTTGTTGAGTCTGCACAAGGAACTGGAAGAAGGCGCCATGGCCAGCGGCGCCACTTGGTTTCAAATGATTCGCCATGTAGTGGCGCCGCTCATCATGCCGGCGCTGCTGGCGGGATGGATTTATATTTTCCTCATCACCTTCAAGGAGCTCTCGATCGCGTTGTTGCTTTATTCGCCCGGCTCGCAGGTCGTTGCCGTCACTATTTGGGAACTGTGGGACAATGGTCATGTCGGCGAACTCGCCGCGTTCAGTCTGGTGATCACGATCGGTACGGTGTTAGTGGGTTCGACTTTCCGCGCAATCGCCCAGCGTTATGGCTTACAGGACTGATCGATACCAAATGTTTCCGCGGACCCTTTGAACCCTTGAGTGTTGAACGATTTAGCCGATTGGACGCTCACACGTTCAAGGTTCAAGTTCGCCCATGCCATTTGTAATTGGAGGATACCGTGGAGTTCACTATTATTGATGCCGACGCCCATCATCTCGACGGGCCGGCGTATAAGAAATATCTACCGGAAAAATACCGGGCGCGCAGCGGGCCTTACTTCCCATCCTTTGGTTGGGATATTTTTCTCAACGACACCACTGGGCGCAAGCCCACTAATCCGGAAGAGTATTGCAAAGATCTCGACGTCGAAAAAATCGTCGACGCGGTCGCCTATCCGAGCAACGCGCTGTCCATCGGTCTGGTGCGTGAGCTCGATCTCGCCACCGAGCTGGCAAAAGCGTACAACGACTGGGCCTGTGACTTTTGCAAAAGCAGCGGCAACCGCGTCAAGTACGCTGCGGTGATCGCGCCGCAAGTGGTTCCTGAGGCGGTAAAAGAAATTCATCGCGCGGTCACCGAAAAAAGCGCCGTTGGCGTGATGATGCCGACCTATGTGCAACAGGGCCTAGATCTTGGTCAGCCGCAGTTTGACCCGATCTATGCCGCGGCGCAGGAGCTCGACGTTCCCGTAGCGTTTCATGCCACCGCCCAGGTCGCGGTCGGTAACACGCGCTTTCATAAATATATCGGCGTGCACATGACGTCGCACCCTTTCGAGCAAATGTTGTCGCTGGTGGCGATCATCTCCAATGGCGTGCTCGACCGTTTTCCCAAACTCAAAGTTGGTTTTCTCGAAGCCGGCGTCGGCTTTTTGCCTTATTGGATGGAGCGATTCGATGAAAAATATCTGATCCGTAAATCCGAGATGGAACCACTCAAGCTATTGCCGAGCGAGTATATCAAAGACCATCGCTGCTACTTCACCTGTGAAGGCGAGGAATCCGCGCTGCCCCTGGTCATCGAACAATTTGGCGATGAATGCATGATGTACGCCTCGGATTATCCGCACTGGGATATGGAATGGCCGCACAGCGTCAGCCAGGTCGTGCGCCGCAAAGATATCTCCGATAAGACCAAGCAAAAAATTCTCGCGGACAACGCCAAGTCTTTCTATCGTTTCTGAGCGCTCCATCAGCGTGTGCTTGTGCGTTCGTGCTCTGCGTCATCACGCGACTTGAACTTTTGAACCTTTGAACAAAACCCAACCCACGGAGAATTTACATGGCCGACACGAAACTGATCAACGCCAACATCGACGAGAACACTGGCATCGCCTGGCTGACCCTAAATCGTCCCGAGAAAAAAAACGCCTTGAGCGTCGCGCTCCTAAGCGAGCTTGCGAACCTGCTCCGCTCCCTGGCGGAAAACGACAAGATCCGTTGCATCGTTACCACGGGCGCGGGCGACTCTTACTCATCGGGTCGCGACCTCTATGATATGAGAGGGCAGGAAAACCGCCGGCGCACCCGCGGTATCGGCGGGGTCGCGGAGATCGTCGACGTCATGCGCAAACTACCGCAAGTCACCGTCGCGTCGGTTCGTGGCTGGTGCCTCGGCGGCGGCCTGGCGATGATTAACGGTCACGACTTGGTTGTCGCGGCCGAAAGCGCCAAGTTCGGCATGCCCGAAGTGATCCGCGGCAGCTACGGCGCCACCGCGACGCCGTCATTGTTTCACGCCGGCATACCGTTCAAGAAAGCTTTTTTTATTTCACTAACGGGAAGAAATCTCACCGGCGCCGAGGCCGAACGCGTCGGCCTGGTTTCCCAAGTCGTGCCCGATAGCGAGCTGGACAGCTACGTCGAGACGTTGGCGCAAGAAATCGGCAGCCGCAACGGCGCGACCTTGGAAAACGCCAAAATCGCCGCTTACATGCAAAAGGATCTCTCGTTTGAAATGGCGCTCAAAGCTGACGATCTGGTGCAACATCGCCTGCGCTACTACACCAATCCGCTCAACGATGTCGAAGGTTATCTCCACTCGCAAAAAGGCGGCGGCACGGTCAAGTACCAGAAGCCGGAAGATCAGAAGAAATAATCATGCATCGCGGCGAATGATTCGCAAGAACAGTAGCCGCCGTCACAGCGGACAAAATTAAATTCCCTGATTCTCGACCAGTACGCCGACAGCGCCCACGCGCGATCTTCGAGCACGAAGCATCGGGAGAACGGATGAAAAACCTGACCGCGAGATTTTCTGCCGCAATTATCGTCGCAGCATGGCTTGTCGTCAGCACTTCATCGCTTCGTGCCGCCGACCGGGTCCGCATCGGCCTCAGTTCCTTTACGCCGATCAACGCCGCGATCTGGATCGCGAACGATCGCGGGATTTTCAAGAAACACGGTATCGATTCCGAGGTTGTGCTGATCGCCGGCGCCGCTGCGGGCGGGGTCAGTTCTTTGATTGCTGGCGACATTCAATTTCTCACCGGCGGCGGCGGCGCGGTCATCAGCGCGGCGCTGAGCGGGGCGGACGTGATTATGATTGCCTCGATCGTCAACAAGGGCATCCAACGCGTGCTCGCGCGCAGCGAGCTACGCCGAGCGGAAGATCTGCGCGGCAAAAGGATCGGCGTTACGCGTCTGGGCTCCTCTTCGCACATGGTGTTGCTTTTGATGTTGCGCGCCTGGGGCATGAAACCGGAGGATGTCCAAACCCTTCAGGTCGGTTCCTCTCCGGCCATGCTGGCGGCCTTGGAAAAAGGCGCGATCGATGCCGCGGTTCTGACCGAGCCGACGTTTTTCATCGCCGAAGACCAAGGGTTTCGCGTCCTCGCCGATCTCGCGGACATGGACATTTACTATTTGCACAGCATGATCGACACGACGCGAGCGTACGTGCGCAGTCACCGCGACCTGGCGAGCCGTTTTATCAAAGCCTATGTCGAAGCCATCGCCTACTTCAAGAAAAACCGCACCGACTCGATCGAGATCATGAAAAAGCAGCTGCGCACCACGCCCGCGCAGACGAAATATCTCGAACGCTCCTACGGGCTTTATAATTCCGGTTATTTCGAGAGCGCGCCTTACCCGGCGCTCAAAGGGGTGACGAGTGTCCTGGAGTTTTTGTCCAAAGATATTCCACGCGCCCGCACCGCCGATCCGAAGTCTTTCATCGACGGTAGTCTGGTTAAAGAGCTGGACGACTCCGGTTTCATCAAGAAGCTTTCTGAGTAGGAGATTTGATCATGGGTGTATCGTTGGCACAGCGCATCGATCCCAGTCGCGCAATCTTGCTCGTGATCGACATGCAAAACGACTTTTGCCACCGCGACGGCGCCGCCTGCAAACGCGGCCGGGACATGGCCTTCGTGCAGAATATGATTCCCCGTTTAATTACTTTGCTTAACCGTGCCCGTGCGCAGGGCCTGCCGATTTGTTTCGTCAGGACGTCCGGCAACCCATGGACAAATTCGCCGGTTTGGACGGAGTTCAAAAATCCCGAACTACTCGCCTGCGCCGACGGCACTTGGGGTGCTGAGTTTCACCAAGGCCTAGCGCCGCAACCTGGGGAAATGGTCGTGACCAAACACCGCTACAGCGCGTTCATCGGCACGGACTTGGACATGCTACTGCGCGCTCGCGGCATAAACAGCCTGCTGGTCACCGGCGTCGGCACTGGCATGTGTGTTTTTCACACGCTCACCGTCGGGTTCATGCTGGATTACTATATCACCCTGGTGGAAGACTGTTGCGCGACCACTTACGGACCGGACGCTCACAACCAAACAGTTGCATTGGTTAAGAAACATTACGGCCTTGTAGCATCAGCGGGCGAGATCAGCGAGATCTGGTCAAGAAAAAGTCTGAGCAACAATCTTAGAACGTGAGAGTGCAAATCATATTCAAGATAATCATCAATTCCCCGCCAATGAGCGCCACAAATACCACGACGCTATCGACCGGTACGGCCGCCAGGCTTCGGCGACGCGTGGCAGCAGAGTCTTCGACTTGCGTTTTTTCCCGTAGAGCAGCCGAGCCGCACGCTGCAGGCCGGCGTCGCCGACGGCAAGAACGTCGAGCCGCTTCAAACCAAAGATCAAAAACATCTCGGCAGTCCAGCGGCCGATGCCGGGACATTCGCTCAGCATTGCAATCACTGCCTCGTCGTTCTTGGAAGTAATTTCATCGAAGACCAACCGGCGGGCGCAGACTCGATCGGCGAGCGCGCCGATGTAGCGGGCTTTGGCTCGCGACAAACCGGCGCCGCACAATTGCTCGGCCGGTATCATCCGAAACTTTTCCGGCAGGAACGGCGCCTCGATCAGAAGCGTGAGGCGTTGCCTGATTGCTCCGGCCGCCTTGATGGAGAGTTGCTGGCTGATGATCGAGTTGGCGAGCATATGAAACGGCTGCAGCTCACGTTGGGCAAGCGGGCAATGGCCGTGCTTCCCGATAAGGCGCTGCATGACCGGATCGACCCGGGCTAAATGCCGTTCCGCTTTGCGGATCAACTTATCGAGCCCCGGAGCCGATAATTCCGCGATCGTTTGCGTTACGTTCACGCAAGTGTCTCTGCTCTGTTTGGTGTCGAGCCGCTCCGCTAAACTAAAGCAACAGCGCTACCAGAAGCAAGCAACCGCGAGTGAACGAACACAGGTGCGTGGACTTTCGTACTCGTTTTCCACTACAGCCAAATTGACCTGTCTTAATCTAACTGTTGCCTCTAGCCTCATGCCTCGCGCCTTCGTCAATTTGACATCCCCCAAAGTTCTCGGATAGGTTCGGCACAAACATACCGGTTGCGATGCGTGCAAGACACGCTGGAGGCTTGGCCAATGTCAAAGATCAAAGGGATTAGCCATATCGTGCTCTACGTCAACGACCTCGACAAGATGGTCGCTTTTTATCGCGACGTTCTCGGCCTGGTCAAATATCGCGAGAATGCCGGACGGATGGTTTTTCTTACCCCGGACCCCGAGCTTGACGATCATCAGATCGCGCTCGCCAAGGGGCGCGAGGGCAGCGCCAAATTGATCGGCCACATCGCGTGGAAAGTCGACACTCCCGCCGACGTCAAAGAATATTACGAGAAGCTCAAAGCCTTGGGCGTGCCCATTGATCATTGCGTCAGCCACGCTTACGAAGAAATGGGCAACACCGTGTCCTGTTATTTTCTCGATCCGGAAGGCAATCGGCTGGAAATCTATGCCCTGGTGACCGAGCGTGACAATGCGCGGATCAATCGTCCGCTCGACCTGGACAAGAGCTTGGACGAGATCGTCGCCCAGGCGAGCGGTCTTACCGCCGCCGGCGGTACACTGAGCCACTGACCTTGCGCCGCTGGCGCGGGAATGATTTAAAAAAATCATTCTAGCCGGAGCCCGGCGCCGCGAAAGATCGTCGCATCTAGTGACAGTTAAATAGAATAATCAAGGATACTCGTAACGATGAAACAAACCTGCTTCGTGTGCCAAAACGTCGATTGTTTGAGCCGCGGTTCTGAAGCGCTCATGAAGGATCTCACCGACCAGGTCGCCGCGCAGGGCCTCGACGCCGAGGTCAAACCCTACATCTGCTTCGGCGGCTGCGATTTCGGCCCCAATATCGTCGTCCACCCGCAAAAGGTTTGGTATGCCGGAGTGAAGAACGAAGACCTGCCGGACATCCTCAATTCCCTAGCTGGCGGGCCCGCAGTCAGCAGACTCGATACCATTGACCCCGCTTTGAAAGAGATCGTCTACTCGCTGCTCGATGCCGGTGTATTCTAAGCGCCGCTACAGTTAGTTTTAGAACGTTCCCTGATGGTCGATCAGGCCGTCGGCTCGTTCACTAAAAGCAGATATTTCTTATCCGTTCATCGTGAACGTGTCGAAGGGTGTCTTCTTCTCGGTGACGATTTATCGTCCGAGAGTGTTATCCGTGCCGATTTCTCCCTTGACCTGCGCGTCTGAACTCGCATAGCGTAAGCACGATTCCCGACGGCAATCGCGCCGGCGAATTCATTCGGGAGCGCGCTCATGAACATAACCGCAACGATTCCCATCCGCGCAATAAAAATTCTTCCCGTGCGTGCGCACGTCCTGATTGCAGTCGGCGCACTCGCCGTGATGTCGACTCTCGTGCCCATGCAAGCGACAGCTCAGGAGCGGCTCAAAATCATTTACAGCCAATTCACCATGACCAACTCTGCCACGTGGTTTGCTCGTGAAGCCGGGCTCTTCGAGCGTCACGGTTTGACGGCGGACTTGGTCTACGTCGATTCCACACCGGCGGTGCAGGCGCTGACTGCCGGCGCCGCGCCGCTGGCGACCATGTCCGGCGGATTGGCGGTCGGCCCCTACTTGAACGGGTTGGATTTGGTCATGCTCGCTGGCTGGGCAAATTTGAATTCGTACCAGCTCATCACTCGCCCCGAGATTCGCCGGATCGAAGATTTGCGCGGCAAAATCATCGACATCGGCCGTTTCGGCGCTGCTGCCGATTGGGGTTTACGCTTGATTCTTCGCAAGCTCGGCATCAACGAGAATAAGGACGTGCAGATCATTCAAGCCGGCGGCGGTGGTCCTTCCACGCGCCTGGCTGCTATGGAAGCAAAAAGCTCAACGCAACGGTGCTCGATTCACCGCAAACCGTGCAGGCTCGGCGCTTGGGATTCAAGGCGCTCGCGGACGGGCGTCGAGTTGGGTATTCCATTGCTCCAAGGCGGACTGGTGACGCGGCGCGCTTATGTAAAATCCAACGAAGACACCGTGCGGCGCACGATACGTGTCATCGTCGAAGCGATTCACTTCGCCAAGACCAATCGCGAATCCGCGCTGAAGATCATGCAAAAGTATCTGCGCGTGCAGGATCGCGAAGCGCTCGAAGATGCTTATGAATCTTTCGTCGTCAAACAATTTCCGCGCGTGCCTTACCCGGAACCGGCCGCGGTGCAAATTATCTTCGACCTCGCCGCCGCCCGCGACCCGCGCGCCAAAAGCGTCGACCCCCAAGGTTTTATCGACACCCGCTTCGTCCGCGAGATCGAGCAAAGCGGCGCCATCGACCAACTCTATTCCCAGACGCGCTGAGCCGCGTCCGGGATTGGCTGTTTCCGTCTCGCTTCGAGCCTCCTTCAAAGTGGTGGTTCGACATGCAAGAGTAGGGTCTTGGCGGGCGCAATCGAGCAGATTTAGTTCGTTCCTGGTAGTCCACGATTCAGCAACGCAGTCGATCTATGGCAAACGCAGCCAGTGAAATTACGGAGGATAGACTATCGGCGCAGGCAATCTCCCGGCGGTGGCGGCTCGATCTGATCGGCGAGCGGATTGCTTTGGCAGTTGCGTTTGTTGGCCTCTGGTGGTTGTCATCACTGTCCGTGCCGCATTACATATTGCCCGGCCCGGCGCCTGTCTGGGCGGCGCTACAGCTCATCGCCGCCAACGGCGATCTGTGGAGCAATCTGGCGATTACACTATGGCGCGTTTCGGTCGGCTTTGTCCTTGCAGCGCTGGTCGGGCTGCCGTTGGGTATCGTGCTTGGGGCGAACAAGCGCGCGGGCGAATTTTTCGAACCTATCTTGCCGGTGTTGAACACCGTTTCCTCGGCGATTTGGGCAATCTTCGCGATTATTTGGTTCGGGATTTCCAACGCCACCACGATCTTCGTTGTGTTCATGACGGCGATGCCCTTGATCATTACCAATGTCTGGCAGGGCACGCGCGCGGTGAATGCCGACTTTATCGAGCTCGCTCAAGTGCTGCGCATGCCGAACTGGAAAGTCATGACAAAAATCTATCTGCCGACGATTTTGCCGTATTTTTTCTCCGGCGCGCGGCTCGCCTTCGGCTTTGGCTGGCGCGTGTCGCTGGTCGCCGAAACCATTGGCTCTTCGAGCGGGGTAGGCTATCGCCTGCGGCAAGCAGCGGATCTGATCCGGACCGACCAGGTCTTCGCCTGGACCTTGACCCTGGTGATCATGATGGCGACCATCGAAATGGGCATGCTCAAGCCGCTGGAAAATTATCTGTTCCGTTGGAAAAAAGGCGCCGAAGCGCAGTGATCGACAGCGCCAACCACGTGTAAGAAAAAATCATCGTTATGAATCAAGCTGAAGTCACAGAGCAGTCTTGTAACGGCGCGGAACAAGCAGCGCCGGCAATTCGCCTGAGCGGTGTCAGCAAAACCTTCCGCACCGGCGGCGGGTCGCTCGAAGTCTTGAAGGATATCAATCTCACGGTTGCGCCGCAGAGGATCGTCGGCCTGATCGGCGCGTCCGGCTCAGGCAAAAGCACTTTGCTCAATATCATCGCCGGCTTGTTGAAGCCCGACCATGGACAGGTCTGCATCTGCGGCGCGGCAGCGGTAGAGTTCAACGACTGGTGCGCCGTCAGCTACATGTTCCAGGACGACCGCTTGTTACCGTGGCGGACCGCGCTGCGTAACGTCGCATTCGCTCTGGAAGCCGGATCGATGGCACAAGAAGAGCGCACCCGGCGCGCACGTGAAGTGCTGCAACTGGTGGAATTGGCGGGCTTCGCAGAAGCGTTTCCCTATCAGCTTTCCGGCGGCATGCGCAGTCGCGTGGCACTGGCGCGCAGCCTCGTCACCGAGCCGCGCATTCTGCTGATGGACGAACCGTTTTCCCGGCTCGACGCACAAACGCGCGAGTCGATGCATGAAGAGCTACTTCGCGTGCATCAGTTAAAGCAGATGACCGTGGTCTTCGTGACCCATGACGTCTCTGAGGCGGTATTGCTCGCCGATCAAGTAGCGGTCATGGCGCCGCGGCCCGGCACAATCCGAGAAGTGATCGACATCGGGTTGTCGCGGCCGCGCAATGTCACCGAGCCCGAGGTGACAAGATACATGCAACGCCTGCGGGCGTTGATTTGAACAAGATTTGGATGTCCTTGTGGTTCGCCAGCGAGGTCTAAGGAACGACAATTGATTTCCATCAAATAATATTATTCAAAGCTCTGCGATGAGACTTTTCTTTCCATATTTTATCGCTAACTCCGGGAGGCGAAGATGAAAACAACCAAGGTGATCGCCGCTGCATTTGCTTTGACAATGGCGCTTTCCATTCCCAGCCAACTCTTCGCGCAAAAAATGCGCGTCGGTTACTGGACCAGCGGCTTTAGTTTGGGGTTCGGAGCGGTGATGGAACAGATGAAGTTTGCCGAGAACCAGGGCCTCAACGTCGAATGGGTGAAGTTCGCCGAGGTCAACGGACCGACGAGAGCGATCGTATCGAATGCCATCGATATCGCCTTTGCCGCGCCCTCGACCAACTCGATCGGCATCGCCGCCGACGGCGTGCCGGTGAAGCTCGTGCTGGCGACGCAGATCGCCGAGGCGCAGATCGTCGTGCTCGACGGCTCACCGTTCAAGGCCATTGGCGATCTCAAGGGCAAGAAGATCGGCATGTCGCCTCCCGGAAGCGCGACCCATGCCATCGCCACTGCGATCCTCGATCAAAACTTCGGCCTCAAGCCGAATGAATACAGCATCGCGCCGGGAAACGAGGCCCAGCTCGCGCAGTTTCTAAGTCAAAAGGACATCGATGCCGGAGTGCTTCGTTCGGTGACGCTGGCTCAGATCGAAGAGGTCAAACTGCGACGGCTCGGCAGTATCGTCAATGAATGGAAAAAACTGACCAAGGGAAACGCGCCACCGATTCTCGCCGTGACCATCGTCTATAACGACTATCTCGCCAAGAATCCCGAGCCTGTGGCGAAATTCATCGCCGCCACCAGCAACGCACTCCAGTACGGCTCCAAAAACAAACCGCAGGTCGCCGAGATTTTGCAAAAAGCGGCGAACATGAACGCCACCGACGCGCGCGCCTACGCCAACCAATGGGACGGCGCCTACATCGCCAGCTTCGAACTGGCGGATATCGCGTCATTAAAGAAGATGTACGACATCGTCAAAGCCGCCGGCGGCGCCACCAAGGATGCCCCCGACAGCGCCTTCGATGCCAGTCCCTACACGCGGGCGAAGAAGATCAAGTAGCCAGCGAAAGTGGGAGCTAAAGATGGCGAAATCGAGATGCTACCAAAAGGATCTGTTGTCAGCACTGCAAGACCCTCACGAAGCTGTGGAATATCTGAATGCTGCTCTGGAAGACGACGAGCCAGAAGTTTTCCTTCTAGCTTTAAAAGATGTTGTGGATTCTCATAGGGGTATGAGCAAACTAGCTACCTCCACTTCGCTAAACCGGGAAAATCTCTACAGGATGCTTTCGACCAAAGGAAACCCTGAACTGAAAAGTTTGAGGGCTCTCCTTCGCGCGATGGGAATGCAGCTGACAGTCCGTCAATTGCCTCGCAAACGCGTGGCTTAGGTCACAGCCCGCGAACAAAAATCAGCAGAACAAGTTTACCAATTTAAGGCAGCGGTAGCTCGGGACGTTGCTTCCGACGAGCTGAACAGCTGAATTGACTCTGGCTTCTACGGTTATTCTTTCATTGTAGCTTGCGCAGATTTGAATCCGAGCGCTCGGTAGGTCTTGAGACGTTTGGTGTGCATTCTATTGAGAATCGGCACCTTCGCATCGAAATAGTCATACACCATTACTTTGTCTTTACCTCGATGACTTCGCAGCGTTCTGCCAACGTACTGAACGATTTTCCCTTTGAATGAAACAGGGAAGGTAAGAAAAAGTGTGTCTATTCGAGGGCTGTCGAATCCCTCGCCCAGATATTCCCCGGTGGCGATCACGAGCAGCTCTTTTTGTGGAGGTGCTTTCTGGATGGCCTCCAATATCGATGATCGTTCTCTCTTACCTACCGCGCCACTCAGGACGAAAGGAACCTTCCCTTCTTGAATCAATCTATCAGCGAGCAACCGGCAGTGTTCCTTCCATTGGGTAAGAATCAAACACTGGCGCGCTTCATTGAGAGCCCGTATCACTTCCTCTTCAATCAGTGAATTTCGAATGTCGTCTTTGACCAAGTTACGGAAAATGTCCTGAATCGAAGATTGCTGTTCATTCGGGAGCGCAAAAGCGGTCTCTCTAACATTCAGCCGTAGAGATAAATCCGCCGGAACACCATCTAATATACAACGTATAGGCCCACACTGCATGGTAATAATGCTCTGCAGACCGTCGCGGCGGTAGGGCGTGGCGGTGAGTCCTAAAATGTGGCGGACTGGTGCTCTTTTGAAACAGCTCTCAAACGTCAAGGCAGGTAAATGGTGGCATTCATCCACGACAATGAATCCGTAATTGGCAAAGAAAGTTTCTAGGTCATCATGCTTGTCAGGCTTTGAATCATGGCCAAGTCCACAATGCCACTTAGGCGTTTCCTGCCGCCTCCGATCTGGCCAATATCCCGTGAAGGGAGGCCCAAGAGTTTCATCAGCTGTACTCGCCACTGTTCTAAGATGGGCTTACGATGGGCCAGAATAAGAGTCGGCAGACTTCGTTTCGCGATCACGAAACAACCCATAACTGTTTTCCCCGCTCCCGGCGGAGCCACCAAAACGCCGATCTCGTTCGCTAGTAAAGTTTGTACTGTATTCTCCTGTGACGGTGTCAACGAACCCCGAAATTGAAAAGACAATTTTTCTCGGTTGGGCCGCTGGTCGAGCATAGAAAGTTCGCTACCAGCATCTTTGGTCACTTCCCGAATATCCTGCAAAATTCCCCGGGGCAGGTGGAGGTGATAGATG
>Ga0193716_1001024_pt1 | contig 16617 bp, 12 predicted proteins | sample U2c1metaG_FD_145901 | JGI IMG/M metagenome (GOLD analysis project Ga0193716, IMG submission 145901) | Soil microbial communities from a riparian zone of the East river system, Colorado, United States - U2c1 | ecosystem: Environmental > Terrestrial > Soil > Riparian zone | place: USA: East River...
GTTTGCCCTGGTCCTTCCCACCGACGCCCTCGGCGCAGTCCTTGACACCTTCAACGAGACCTCCGCCGCCGCCACCCCGGGCAAACTCACCTTCGGCCTGATTGCAGCGATATGGTCCGCTTCTGTTGGTATCTCCGCCATTCAAGAGGCTCTCAACACCGTCTACAAAGTCCGCGAAACCCGCTCCTACTTCTTGGCCCGCCTCTCCGCCATCGGCGTCACCATCCTTCTCTCCGCCATCGTCACTCTCATCCTTGCCTGCCTGCTCGCTGGAGACTTCTTCGCCGCTCTGGCCCACCAGCTCATTGGCGACCCCCTCTTCGCAGCATCCGCCGCCATTCTCTCCCGCCTCATCGGCTGGCTTCTTGCTACCGTCCTCCTTGCCCTCTCCTTCGCCGTCATCTATTACTTTGCTCCCGACGTCAAAACCAGCTGCTGGCGTTGGTTTACCCCTGGCGGAGCCATCGGCATCTTGGGATGGCTTCTGGCCTCCCTCGCTCTACGCGTCTATCTCCACTTCTTCAACACCTACTCCATCACCTACGGCTCTCTCGGAGCGGTCATCATCCTTCTCACCTGGTTCTACATCACCGGCCTCATGCTCCTGCTCGGTGCCGAGATCAACAGCGAAATCGAAGCCGCCGCCGCCGAAAAACGCCTCGCAGGACCCAACGCCCGGCCTCCTTCATCAGACCTGCCGCCGCGCGCTCCCTCCTCATCCATTTCGGTCACCAGCCCACCCCCGTTAACTTCCTGAGCGCCTCCTGCGTCATTCCGCTAACCAACCTATCCAGCCTTTTCACCACACAAACACCACAGAAAAATCACCTATTTCTCCCCAAATCCCTATAAAAACAGTGATTCGGCCCACAGGATAAAATCGCTCCACAACATGAATCTTTACGCCGCCGTCCTGGCCATCATCGTCCTCACGCTCCTCACCGTCTCCCTCACCCGCATCGGTAAGGTAAAAACGAAGGCCGACTACCTCGTCGCCGGACGCTCCCTCCCCGCCTTCGTCCTGGTCTTCACCCTGCTCTCTTCCTGGATCGGCTCCGGCTCCTTACTCGGCGGAGCGGAAAACGCCTACAAACACGGCTTTGCGGCCCTTTGGCAGGGCGGCGGCGGATGGGCCGGTCTTCTCCTCATCTACTTCATCGCTCCGCGCGCCCGCAAATTCGCCCAGTACACCATCCCCGACCTCCTCGAAGCCCGTTACAACCAGACCGCCCGCGTCCTCGGCGTCATCGCCATCCTCTTCACCTACACCGCCATCACCAGCTACCAGTTCGTCGGTGGCGGAGATATCCTCCACCTCATCTTCCCCGACGTCATCACCGCCGACTTCGGCAAATACATCATCGCCGCCTTCGTCATCGTCTTCACCGCCATCGCCGGCATGGCCTCAGTGGCTTATATGGACGTGGCCATCGGCCTCCTCGCCACCTTCACAATGCTTATCGCCTTGCCCATCCTCGTCCATCACGCTGGTGGATGGATGACCATCCAGGCCGCTCTGCCTCCCACCCACTTCCAACTCCTTGGCGATCTCTCCCTCATCCAGGCCCTCGAACTCTTCCTCCCCACCTGCCTCCTCCTCCTCGGCAACCAGTCCATGTACCAGAAGTTCTTCTCCGCCAAGTCAGAGAAGGACGCCACCCGAGCGGTAGTTGGCTGGATCATCGGTACTGTCATTCTCGAGACTGTCATCGTCGCCATCGCCGTCACCGGCTCCGTCCTCTTTCCCACTGGAGAAGTCCACGACCGCCCCCGCGAGATCCTTGCCTACACCGGCCTCCACGGGTTCACCGGCTCTGCGCCGCTGCGGCTTCTTGGCGCGCTCCTCATGGGAGCCATCTTCGCCCAGATCATCTCCACTGCAAATAACTGGCTCTTCTCCCCCGCCACCAACCTCGTCAACGACATCTACCTCCGTTACATCTCTCCCCAGGCCTCCAACAAAAAGATCCTCGCCATCAGCCGCCTCATGGTCGTCCTCCTCGGACTATGGGCGCTCTACCAGTCCACGCACATCGAGTCGGTCCTCAAAAAATCTCTCTACGCCTACACCATCTACTCGGCCGCCCTCACTCCGGTCATTCTCGCGACCTTCTTCTGGCGCCGGGCCACTGCTGCCGCGGCTGTCACCAGCATCGCCGTAGGCACTGTCGTCACCATCTTCTGGGACACGCCTTTCATCCACCACAACCTTCCTGCCGTTATCAGCAACCGCGACGCCATCTTTCCAGCCCTCTTGGCCTCTCTTCTCTGTCTCTTCACAGTCAGCCTCTTCACCGAACCCCCAACGCCCAAGCAACTCGAACCCTTCGCCGAACTCTAACCGCCACCGCTACACTTGCTCTTGCAGTTGTCCTTGCCGTTGCAGTGTTCTTGCCATTGCCATTGCCATTGCCGTTGTCTTTGCCGTTGTCTTTGCCGTTGCAGTTGTCCTTGCCGTTGCAGCTGTCCTTGCTGTTGTAAGTTCTTGCTGTCATCCTGAGCGAAGCGAAGGATCCCGAAGGTCTTCACTCACCACAACCGCCCGACCCTTTTCAGCAACCAACTCCACCGTCCTTGCTGTTGTCTGTTCTTAACTCAAGCCCAAAGGGAAACCAATGCCTCAAGGCTACGTCTACATCCTCGGCAGCACGACCGGAACCCTCTACACCGGAGTAACCAGCAACTTCGACGTTCGTCTCCAGCAGCACAAATCGGGCATAAAATCCGGCTTCGCCAGCAAATATCACTGCACGCGCCTCCTACTGCTTGAAGAGTTCACCGACATCCGCTCCGCGATCTCCCGCGAAAAGCAGATAAAAGGCTGGACGCGCGCAAAGAAACTAGCGCTCATCCAACAGACAAATCCAGACTTTCGCGACCTGGGGGAACAGTTAGGCTGGCGTTTTCTAGGTCCGGCACAGGTTATCGCCGACCAACCCTAAGTCAAAAACCTATTGCAGCACAATCATCCGCAGTCCTCTACGTCCTGCGCCGCCGGCATCCGCAGAAAAGTGTCGGCTTGTGGTGGGTCGGTCTCCTCTGCATCTTCGTCGAAGCCATCGCCCACGCCTTCTATGCGCCAAAGGCCTCGACGACACTACCGACCAGCGCATGTACCAGAGAACCAGGTTCCCACTACGCAATCCAGGACAAGCCACCATCGCATAAATTATTGTTGTTGCTGGCTTTACTCCCCAGGAAAAGGCTCATCGCTACAAGTGGAACGTTTGATAGTCTCCGTTGGAACGCACAATCGAAGATCCCCATATTTCGCTCTTCCGTCGCATTTGTTCTTGTTCTTCCACACCACAAAAAACCTAAACCATGCAAAAATCAGATTTTCACACTCACCTTTTTCGATCTGTTGCATCCTACCCCAGTACGTAATTCACCAGGAGACATTTGTATGGTTACCGAGACCCAGAACATAGACTTCAACCCCCTGCTGCTCCCCCTGGGCCCCGATCCAACGGCCTTCTTCCACGACCCCATCGGCAGCATCGGCGAAACCCTCAACGCCGTTACCAAATACGATGACAGCGAAGAAGAGGCTGAGGCCGAAGAGGAGGATGACGACCTCGACGAAGAGGATGATGACGATGATGACGACGACGAAGAAGATGATGAGGACGATGAGGACGAAGACGAGGAAGAGGCTGGATACATCGACTACGACGATGAGGATGATAACGACGAGGACGAGGATGACGTCTAACCCGCCTCGCCGTGGCCCTTGGTAGAAAGTCGCGTCCCGTTAGGTTGGGCTTCCTGTTCCAGACATAAAATCTCCTGAGAACCTGTCAAGCCCCAAATCACATAACTTATTGAAAATGAATGCAATACACACTGCGTTTCTCTCTATTCGTTACAATAGATACAGGATCAAAGAAAAGCCCCGGCTACAAACCGTGGCTTTCTTTGATCCATAAACCTTTTAGAAAGAAGAATTTAGCTGTAACTCATTTATATGCACGACTTTAGCGGAGTGTTGCAGGTTATCTCATAGGAATCATGAGACTTGCGCCACATACCCCCGGGGGGGTACCCCCCAGGTAGCAAAGAAACGTATCTACACTAGTAGCCTGCAGCGGTGACCGTGTTCTCAAGCGGCTCCCCGGCAAGATACCGCCGCACCTGAGCCGCTCCGAACCGGAACGCCCGATGGATGAACTCCGGTGTAGACCCTCCCACGTGGGGAGTAATCAGGCAGTTCGGAGCCAGCCAGAGCGGATGTCCGTCGGGCAGCGGTTCAGGATCGGTTACATCGAGAGCAGCCCTAATCCGATGTTCATTCAGCGCCTCCACCAGCGCCTCGGTCCCCACCACCGCCCCCCTGGCCGCATTCACCAGCAACGCTCCCCGCTTCATCAAATTCATCTCCGCTGCGCCGATCAAACCTCGTGTCTCCTCCGTCAAAGGCACGATGGCCACAATCACATCCGCCTCCGGAATCAGCCGATGCAGCTCGCTGACCGAAGAGACCTCAGGCTCGCTCTTCGCACTCCGGGCCACCCGCAGCACCTTCACGCCAAAAGGGTTCAAACGAGCCTCGATCGCCGCTCCAATCGAACCATAGCCCACAATCAGAACAGTCTTGTCGGAGAGATCCTCTCCCAGCACCCGATACTGCCCAACCTGCGCCCCACCCTCATTCAAGAAGCCATCCGAAACTGCCGCCTGCCCCCTCCACACCTGTTGCATCTGCGCATCTCGGTACACAGGAAACTGTTTCAAAGAAGCCAGAATCGCGGTTAGTACCCACTCAGACGCGGAGATATCGTGGATCCCGCGCCCATCGCAGAGCACCACATCCTTAGGCAGCCACGGCGTAATCCAGTCGACGCCAGCCATCATCGACTGCACCACCCGCACCCCTCGAAGATGCCCGAACAACTCCGCCGCATCCTTCCGCTGAAAAGGAAGAATCCAGAAATCAACCTCTACAGTTCCTTTAGGGATACGAGGAATACGCACGATCTCCGCCTCTTGCGGAAAATCACGAAGCAACTCATCGGAAAGACTCTCGTCGACACCAACACGGATCATCCTCTAAGTGTGCATGAACCCACTCCAGATAGGAAAGCACGACACACCGTTGAACCAGGTGGAGGGCCACCTAAAAGCCAGATGGTTGAGCCTTTGGCAGAGTCTCCTTTTTCGTAAGATCACCGGCTGCGAGCTCACGCGCGACCGCCAGGATCTGCAATGCTCCAGCGTCATCTTCATCCACAGAGAGTATGTCTCGCAGACGTTGAATGGCCTCCTGGACTCTTCCTATCTTGCACAGAAGCAAGGCGGCGTTGCGCTGGAAAATTAAATTGGTCACATCCGCCTTCGCTGCTTGGTCGTAGTGATCCAAAGCATTGAGGACGTCCCCTTTGTTCTCGAGCTCAATGCCTGTGTTGTTTAAGATGACAGCTTTTCGCTCATTGTCCGATTGAGCATTGCTGTCTATGAACGAGGTTTCTAGCTCCTGATGGAGACGTGCGGCACCGGTTGTATTCCCGCTTTTGTTGTATAACCGGTACAAACGGTATACGATCTCCCGATCATTGGGCACCAACCGATGTGCGATCTCGAACTCCCGAATTGCCTGGTCTTGCTGACTTGCACCTTGATAAAGCTTTCCAATGAGCGCATGCGCAGACCCGTTTTCCGGATCCAATGTCACCGATTTTTGTAGTGCAGTCAGACTCTCCTTCGGGCGGTTGAGAGAGTATAGTGCCTCTCCCATGGCAGCGTATGCTTCGGCGGAATTAGGTGTAAGTTCTAACATCCTGCCGTATGCGTTAAGAGTGTCTTGCCACTTCTTTTGATAGTAAACATCGCGGGCTTTCAAACGTAGAAGTTCAAGGGAGCCCTTTGATTTCTTGCGCTGATTCGCTAGTTCCATATCTACTTGCTTCTCTGACTCAGAGTAATGGCCGGCTCTCGCAAGTACGAGGGCGTAGTTATAACGAACTCCAGGCAAATCTGGGTCAAGTCGGAGCGCTGTAGAAAACCGGTCGAGAGCCTGTTCCAAATTGCTAAAAGTCGCAAATGCCAAGCCCGCGGAGAAATAAGTCGGAGCATAGTTCGGGCGCAGTGCGATAGCCTGATCAAATTCCGCTGCAGATGCTATTGGCTTTGCCAGCATGGTCTGGCAAATTCCCTTCATTACATGAATCTCACTGTCGTAGGGTGAACCAATTTTGGCTTGTTGCAGGACCGATAAGGCGCCCTCCGGATCGCCTGCGACAACAAGCTTTTTTGCTTTGTCGAGAAGTACGGACGTTGTAGCCGCACGCGACTCCTTTTGTCCTTGTTGAGTGAGGCTGAGTGAAGGGAAAAAAACCTGGCTGCCTATGACTAGGATAGACATCCAACCCTTTACCCGGATGCCATTCGTTGACTCGTTTTGAACGAACAGAAACATGATTTAAATCCGAGGTGTTTTAGGATGCAGGCCACAAAACCCATTCTTTCGATATAGCGTGCTGTCTATCGCCTGATCTAAATCAATCTCAGGACAGCGCTCCCAATAGCGGCTTTCCTTGCCGGAGATTAATTTAGCAGAACTTCCACCCTGAATTTTTGCTGGCATACCCTAAGGTGTCGAGCGGTTCGTTAGCTAGACATCTGTTAAATGAAAATCCACACAAAATTGTCATATAGATAAACAAATGTCATATATAGATATTTTTGTTGACAAGTTTACTTAGAGCTCGCTATACATGGGGGCGCTCTAAGGACAGCGTTCTTGAATCGACCTTTAATCGCAAGAAGTTGTAGGGGTGTTTCACCGAATTTCGTGGTAACTCAGCGCGCAACATGAATTCACTGGTCATTCAGGTACATGTCTTACGAAGTGAGAGCGGATCTGGCATAAGTAGGCAAAGAAGTTGAATGAGCGAAATTCATCCACGAAGGTCTTTAGGGTGAGTAGCTTAGGAGAAAAAGATGAGAAAGTTTTTGATGGGAAGCCTTCTTTGGAGAGTCAGTAATTTTGAGAGCACCCTTTGCAAACTTGCACAGGCAAGTTTCGGTAACCGTTTTCGGGCGATGCGAACTTTCGTTTGCTGTGCGCTGCTAGTCGCATTCTGTAACGTTGCGCATGCGCAGACTGCCACCGGTCAATTCAATGGCCACGTCTTAGATCAGAACGGAGCCGTTGTGGTCGGCGCTACGGTAACCCTGATAAACGCGCAGAGTGGCCTAAATCGGACCGCCACGACCAACGGTGAGGGGCTGTACCAATTCCCACTTTTGCCCCCCGGAAAATACAAGGTTACCGCTTCTCAGAGCGGCTTTCAGTTAGCGGCAAGTCCTGAGCTCCAGCTCGATGTCAATCAGATTGCCACTCAGGACTTCCATATGCAGGTAGGAGCGACAACGGACACAGTCAATGTCTCCGCCTCCGCCGAGTTGCTCCAGGCGTCATCCACCGAACTGGGCACTGTGGTCGAACAACGTACGGTCAATGAGCTGCCGCTCAATGGAAGAAACTTCACCGCGCTTCTTACCCTTGCGCCCGGTGTCAATGCGGTGAACTATTCTCAAAACAAAACAGTCGGCTATAGCACTGGATTTGGTGCGCCAGGTCTCCCGACCGCTACATTTGTCTATCCATCTGTACAGGGTCAATGGAACCGGGAGAATCTTTATTTCATGGATGGAATCATCAACACCGCTGCTTTTGGCGGATCTTATGATATTCCGCCGATCGTCGATGCCATCCAGGAGTTCAAAATCCAATCCCACAATGACGTTGCGGAGTACGGTGGTGTTTTGGGTGGGGTCGTCAATCTCGTCACTAAATCGGGCACGAATTCATATCATGGAGCTGTGTGGGAGTATCTGCGCAACAACGCCTTTGACGCACGTAACCCATTTACGGATTTCAACAAAAATGTTCCGACACCTCCTGCCTCTTTCCGCCAGAATGAGTACGGTGGAGATATCGGCGGCCCGGTCAGGATCCCGAAGCTCTACAACGGTAAGGATAAGACATTCTTCTTTTTTGCATATGAAGGCTGGAGGTACTCGAAGGCTGCGGGAATCAGCTACATATCGCCTACGCCCGCTGAATTGAATGGCGATTTCAGCAATCCGTCTTCGCTCACTACCGATCCAGCCACAGGCCAGAAGGTTCCGGCGCTTCTATATAACCCCTTTACCACTACCGGTACTCCAGGAAATTACACACGGCAGCTTCTGGGCGGTGATGGACATCACATCCCGGCCAACCTGATTGACCCCGTCAATCAAGCCTTTCTCAAGAATTATGGCGATACCCCCAACTTCAACCCCACTACTCCAGGTGGCCCCAACACGATCCTCAACGCGGTCGGCACAGATAATGCCAATCAGTACAACGGTCGCATTGACCAAAACTTCGGACCCAACAATATGATGTGGTTCCGGTATAGCGTTCTCGCTGGATCCAATCTAAATCCCACTGCCGAACATGTCGCTGCCGTAAGCAGCGCAACGAACAGAAACTTCGGCGGCGGTTATACCCACGTATTTACTCCGAACCTCATCCTGGACGCCAGAGCTGGGTATTCAGGAAGGTTCAACACGGTAACCGAGACAAAGCCGATAAATGTTGCAGCTCCCTCAGGCTTTCCTGGAGTAGAGGCGACCTACGGGCATGTTAGTTTCACCTATCCGAGCGCCTCATACAATAGCATCGGCGGCAGCGGCCCGAGCGGATCGACCACCCATTCACTCAGCTATGCAGCAAATATCACATGGCTACATGGAAATCATCAGATACGCTTCGGATTTCAACAGATCATCCCGCAGCGGACCACAGGACTTTCAGGTGGCCATTTCGGTGGGGCGAGCTTCACTCACGACCCCGCCGAGACCTCTAATCCGCAGAATGCCTCGGCCACTGGCAATGCGCTCGCCTCGGCGCTTTTAGGCACGCCACATAATGGGCGCTTTCAGTCCCAGCAGAATGGTCTGCGCTTCTATGGCAGCGCAGCCTATATCCAGGATTCCTGGAAGGTGAACCCGCGTTTGACCATCAATGCAGGGTTCCGTTGGGACGGCCAATCGTCACCTCGTATATTGGCCGGAACCGCCGCAATGCTTGACCCCAATACGGGTAACTGGATTGTTTCAGGGGGGAAACTGCCTCCTCCCTGTAACCCGAGTGCGGGGGTCTATGCCCCATGCATTCCGTCTTCGACTCCCGAAAACAATGCCCTATTGGCGGCTCACGTTACTGTAGCGGCCAATCCCAATCTGGGTCCCAATGGAGTCTACAAAGACTTTGGTCCTCGCTTCGGCCTTGCCTACAAATTGGATTCGTCTACTGTTCTGAGAGGTGGATATGGCTTAGTGTATGACAATCTGCAAGGGGCTATCCAAACCCTTAACGACCGCATGCAGGCCTGGCCGTCAAATGCTTCTCTTCCTCTCGTCTTCAACAACACAGGTTCGCCTGTGCAGACCATGACACAAATTGTCCCTACGCTTTCCGGCACGAATGCACTGCCCGCGGTTCCGACGCCTTTTCAGCAATCTGGGTGGTATTACGATCCCAATCTGAAAAACCACTACTCGCATCAGTTCAACCTCGAGATACAGAAGGAAATCAGCTCGAGCCTCGTGGCGTCGATCTCGTACGCGGGGAGTATCAATAGGCGGCTACCTCTCACCGGTCTTATGAACAATTCCCCTCAGCCCGGTCAGGCCGGAGCCAATCGTCCGTTTCCCTGGGCAGGCACACAAATCATGGCGACCTCTCGCGGCGAATCCAACTACAACTCACTTCAGGCCCGAGTGGAAAAGCGCATGGCCTCTGGTTTTGCCCTTGGTGCTGGTTATACCTGGTCTAAGTCTCTCGATAACGGTGCGAGCGGATTCTTCAATACCGAAAACGGTCCTGGGGGAGCATCGCAGGTACAGAACTATAACGACCTAAGCCAGAACTACGGTCTATCAGGGTACAGCATCGCTCACATCGTCTATGGCTGGACTCTCTATGAGCTGCCGTTCGGGAAAGACAAGCCTTTCCTTAACCATGGCATAGCGTCGTACGTGCTCGGTGGCTGGCAGGCAAATACAAATCTATCGGCTCATTCAGGACCTCCACTAAGCTTCGCTGATTCCGGTATTGATCCTGCCAATATTGGTAACAGTGGCACCCAGATTTACGCGAGGGCTAGCATCACCAGAAGCCCTAAAGTTTCCCACCCAACCAAAAACGCGGCATTCGACACTAAGGCGTTTTTCCATCCCGTAAACGCATACGGCAATACTGGGCGAGGAATTATACTCGGCATGCCTTTTGACAACGTTGACTTTTCTTTGAACAAGGGAATCACATTCGCAGACAGGGCAAAGCTTCAGTTCCGAGCAGAGTTTTTCAACGTGTTCAACATTCAGAACTATGGCCTACCGGGCACCGTCTTTGGAGGGAGTAACTTCGGCATAATCACCGGACTTGCTCCAGGTTCTACTCCAAGGCAGATACAGTTCAGCCTTAGAGCTAGCTTCTAACCGTTTGCCTTACCGCGTGCCTGCGACACGCGGTAAGGCTTTTGCTTTGACCTACGGATGTGAACGCAAGCTAACGCTGGCTTCAAGAACCAGTGGTTGAGCGATTGACGATCTAAAGATTTTACGGTGATTTGGTGACTGTATATATGAAGGATGATCAATGACTGTTTCCACCTCGAGTGTTTCCTCGGCTATAAAGAATGACGATAGATTTGGCTCCATCACACTCCTGAGGGAGATGCTCCTTATCAGAGAACTTGAGCAGAGATCGCTCGATTTAAGCATGGCAATACCACCAGAGATTGTGGGTTCGGTGCATCTTTGCGCTGGTCAGGAGGCAGTTCCGGTAGGAACGCTCGCGGGACTTGGCAAAGCCGACCAGATTGTCGCGACGTATCGAGGGCACGGATGGGCATTAGCCTCCGGCTTGTCTCTAGTCGAACTTTTGGGAGAGATTTGTCACCGAAGCATTGGCGTTAATGGTGGCCGCGGTGGCTCGGCATACATGATGGCCCCGGAGCGGCGCTTCATTGGAGAGAACTCAATTGTTGGGGCTGGTCTTCCAATTGCTTGCGGCGTGGCGATGGCGAACGTGGCATCTGGCAATGGCCAGGTTGTTGCAGTTTCGTTAGGAGATGGAGCGTTCAATCAAGGGGCTACTCATGAAGGACTAGCCTTCGCTGCAGCTCGCAGCCTTCCTGTTCTGGTTATCTGCGAAAACAATGGCTGGTCGGAATTAACACCAACATCCTTGACATTCAAGATAGAGAGAATCGCTCAACGGGCGAATGGCTATGGGATTAAAGGCGTCACGATTGATGGTACGGATCCACTCGTTGTACGCGACACTGTGATGCAAGCTGCCGATCGTACCCGGCAAGGCCATGGCCCTATCCTGATTGAATGTCGTGTGCCGCGTTTGTGGGGGCATTACAACCGAGACATCGAGCATTACCGGCCCAAAGAAGAGCGTGACCAGGCGCGAGCTCGGGATCCGATCAGTACGTTTTCGAATAAACTAATTGCCGCTGGGCTTATCACCCAAGGTACTTTGGACGAACTTGTCGCCAGCGTTCGATCTGAGATGGATGAGGCCCAGAAAATCGTTCTCAATTCACCGGTTCCACATGCGGCGAGCGCTGAGAGTCATGTCTGGTCCACACCTAATCCACAAGGCACTTCTCCGAAATCAAGTGAAATTGGCGAGACGAAAACGGTTAGTTATATTCAGGCGGTGAATGAGGCGCTGTCGCGTGAGTTAGCAGCCCGTCCCGAGATCCTCGTCTATGGTGAGGACGTTGGATACGCCGGGGGCATCTTCGGCGCTTCGCGAGGTCTCCAAAAAGCCTATGGGGCTGATCGGGTCTTCGACACGCCAATTTCGGAGAGCGCTATTCTCGGTTCGGCAGTGGGTGTCGCCCTGATGGGGATGAAGCCGATTGTAGAAATTATGTGGGCCGATTTCATGTTGGTGGCGCTGGATCAGATTATCAATCAGGCGGCCAATGTGCGCTATGTCACTGGGGGGAGGTCGGGGGCACCTATTGTTGTTCGTACGCAGCAGGGGGCAACGCCTGGGTCGTGCGCTCAGCATTCTCAATGTTTGGAGGCTCTCCTTGCGCATATTCCCGGATTGAGGATTGCCATCCCAGCGACGCCACAAGATGCTTACGATCTTTTGCGTGCTGCAATTGCGTCGTCCGATCCTTGTATCGTATTCGAGTCGAGAGCGCTCTACCAGACAACTGGCGCCGTATCTTACTCTGACGCGATAGAGCCAATCGGCAAGTCTCGCCTGCACAAACCGGGCCGCGATGCGGTGATTGTCACTTGGGGAACCATGTTGCAAGTGGCCCTGGCAGCTTCCGACAAACTCAAGGAGGAGGGTCTAGACGTGGGTGTGCTTGATCTTCGTTGGCTTTGTCCACTTGATAGCGAAGGATTACACGCCGCTGTCAAGAACGCTGGGGGCAGGGTAATCGTATTGCACGAAGCAAATCGGACAGGGGGCTTTGGCGCGGAAATTGCCGCGAGACTTCATGAGTTATTCAAAAACGATATCCCAATCCGTGTGGCTCGGGTCGCAACTCCCGACGTAAGAATTCCTGCTGCACCCGCATTGCAACGCGCACTCCTTCCAACATCTGAAAAGGTAATCGATGAGGTACGACGCCTGATACTCCTCAAGTGAGAAAGCGCCCTGACTAGCCGTGAGGTCATTATGGAATTTCTTGTTCACATGAAAGTCGATCGGATCGTGGACAGCAATGGAGCGGAAAAGATGTTACGAGAACAAGAGACAGCACGCAGTCGCGAGTTGTCTGATAAGGGAATTCTGCTCCGCTTATGGCGAGTGCCAGGACGAAGGGAAAACTGGGGTATCTGGAAAGCTAATGATTGTGACGAGCTTCACAATGCGCTAGCTTCTCTACCGCTATTCCAATATCTAACGATCACTGTACACCCCCTAGCATCCCATCCCAATGATCCGGCGGATAAGCAAGGGAGCGCAACCCGTCATACTTCAGGAAAAGAGTGGAATGGCTAAATTATCGAAAAGCATCTGTGGTTTGCATAGTTCCGTTTCTCTTGAGGTAATTGGTCAGATATTTGAGGACACAACTCGCTAATAGCGATAGTTGCCTCCAAAGGAAAAACAAGATGAGCAGAATAGATCACTTATTCCGGCTAGAAGGCAAAGTTGCTCTAATCACGGGTGGTTACGGCGGCATTGGCGAAGCCATTTGCCGAGGAATGGCAAGTGTTGGAGCGAAAGTGGCGATAGCTGGTCATAATGGAGAGCGCGCTGCTGCTTGCGCCCAATCGCTTAGTGCCGAGGGTTACGACGCATGGCCAATTGCTTTTCAGGCAACGTCAGTTTCTGATACTCAACGGATGGTGGATCAAACGATTGCGCATTTTGGCCACTTGGACATTCTCGTAAACTGCGTTGGCCTGAATCGAGAGGAGAAGGCGGAAGAAGTCACCGAGGAGATGTTTGATTATGTCTACAATGTGAATCTCAAAAGCGCAATGTTTCAAGCACAGGCTGCAGCGCGTTACATGATCAAACAAGGCGGCGGCGGCAAACAAATTCACCTCGGTTCCGTACGTTCAATGCTTGCTTTGCGGGGACGTGGTTACGCGGCCTACTGTGCCGCTAAAGGTGGCTTGATTACTTTGTGCAAACAATTGTCCGCTGAGTGGGCACCGAATAGGATCAACGTGAATGTAGTTGCTCCCACATTTATCCGAACTGAACAGGTCGGCAAGATGCTAGCGGATCCGGCATTTTCCTCCCAGCTTATAAATAGAATCCCACTCGGACGGATTGGTGAGCCAGATGATGTTATGAGCGCGGTACTCTTCCTTGCATCGCCAGCTTCTGATTTCATCACTGGACAGACGTTGTATCTGGATGGAGGACTTACCGCAACACAGTAACAGTACAAGTAAGTAGGAAGCATATTAATACAGAGGAATATTTTATGGCCCGAGAGTTTATAGATTTAAGCATGTCCGTACACAACGAGATGATCACTTTTCCACGAGTCGTACGTCCCGCTCTCGTGATGTATGAAACCTGGAAAGGATTCGCCCAGCGCATTGGAGCGGCGGAGTATGGTGTCGATTCATTGACCGCGCACTACATGGTGGTTTTGGGTGATCACATCGGTACCCATATGGATGCACTCCGCCACATGCGCGAGGATGCACCGGGCCCTGAGGCTATTCCGCTTAACTACTGCTACGGAGACGGCGTATGCCTGGATTTCCGCCATCTCCCAAAAGGGGCTGGCATCAGCGTCGATGACATGCAAGCGGCCCTCGCGGAGATAAATTACACATTGAAACCGCTGGATATCGTCTTGATACATACCGGAGCGGGGAAAATACAAGACAGCGATAAATATCTCACCGATCATGTCGGAATGTCAGCCGAATCGACGAATTGGTTACTTGACCAAGGCATTAAGATGACTGGTATTGACGCTGTTACTTACGATCCGCCCATTTGGGCCATGTTTGAACGTAAGAAGTTCTGGGAAGCACACCGCGTCATGAACACCCGCGAATACTACCATCTGGAAAATCTCACAAACCTCGATCAACTTCCGAGCCACGGATTCACACTCAGTTTGTTTCCCATCAAATGGGTGAACACTACCGCGGCTCCGGTTCGTGCTGTTGCCATCGTGGAGAAGTAAAGAAAGCTTAGACCGGAGGAAATACCGAGCAAATTGCCGAGATGTAAGACCTCTAGAGTAGTGGAAACCAAGATGCAATTTCTATCCAAATCGCACCGAGGAGAAGGCTTTACTGAAGCTAAGTACTTGTTGTTAGTCGAGGCCGAGGTTCAACGAATTCGTGTGCGGTACTCAGAAGGAGTTATTGGCCAGCTATGGCATCGTGCGGGCGTGCCAGAAGGCTGCATCCTTTGGGAAGCGAATAGTACAGAAAACGTGTGGGGAGATGGTAAAGAGACCCTTCCACTCGTTAAGGAGGGGATTGTTGAACTCTCGCTAGTCTCATTGAAGCCTTGGAGCAAGCTTACGAACCTAGTGAAAGCGGACCAACAAGTATTACCCAGAAGGTAAGGAGCTGATCATGAATAGAATAATGGCTCGTCGTAATTTCGTAAAAACGCTAGCACTCGGTATGAGTGCTCTGGCAATTCCTGGCTTGAAGTCTGCATTCGCGGCAAAGCACCCTGAACCGACTAGGAAGTTGAAGATCGGTCACACCTGCATCACCTGGGGTACATTCCCACGTCCTGATGCTGATGCCACGCTCGAACCTGCGCTAAAGGATATCTCGGCGGAGGGTTTCTGGTCGTTTGAAACGTTCCCGGAAGTTCTTGATAGCTGGGATCAGAAAGGCCTGCTGACTCCCCTGATTGAAAAGTACCATGTGCCTCTACGGTCTGGCTATATAACGCCCAACCTACTTGATCCATCGATCAGAAAAGATGAAATTGCTCGCATAGTTCGATTATCAAAAGTCGTTAAGAAATTCAACGGGACGTTTATCGTGCTCGCGCCGAATAGTGTGAAGCGCGACACCTATGACTTCAAGGAACACCGGGCGGACATCGTTTCTGCATTGAACGACTATGCGGCGGCTGTCACGGATCTCGGTTTAGGAACAGGCCTACATCAGCATACGGGCACCTGTATCGAGACACGCGATGAAGTCTACTCTGTCATGAACGCGGTAAACACAAACAATCTAAAGTTCGCCCCAGATGTCGGCCAACTCCAGAAGGGTGGAGCAGATGCGGCAAAGGTGGTGAAGGATTTCCTGCCGCTGCTGAAGCACATGCATTTGAAGGACTACAAGGGCTGGGAGTATTACTCCGGCTATTGTCCGCTGGGGATGGGTACAGTCGACATCAAGGCCATCCTTGACATGTCCGAAAGCGGAGGCCAGAACCCGGATATTTTGGTCGAACTGGATCCATCCAAGGATGGGCCCATGACGCCACTTGAAACGGTGCAGACAACCAAAACCTATTTGCAGAAGCTGGGCTACTCGTTTCGAGCATGAGTTATTGGAACGGGAGAGAAAGAGATTATGGATATGAGAAGTGCACGTTTTCTGCTTCGGCTTCCTTTGGTGGCATTGGTGGTTGGGTTGGTGGCACTGTTGGCAGTCTCGACGACGAAAGCGACCTCTGCGAAGTCGCATAAAGAGGCCTATGCCTCGTGGAGCGACTACGGCGGCTCGGCGGATTCGATGCAGTATTCTGCGGCCAAGCAGATAGACAAGAGCAATGTGAGTCAGCTCAAGCTGGCATGGTTTGTTCCTGCGCCTGGACCGGTGGGACGATTCTCGTTCAACCCCCTGGTAGTCGACGGGGTGATGTATGTCGTCGGAAAGGATATGGGCGTCTACGCGCTCGATGCCGCGACGGGGAAGCAGATCTGGGCCCACGAAGTCAAGGGAGGCCAGCCTACGAATCGGGGTTTTAACTACTGGTCGTCGAAAGACGGTAAAGACCGGCGGCTGATCTTCGCGGTCGACGGCTACATGCAGGAACTGGATCTGAAGACTGGCGAGGCGATTCAGTCGTTCGGCACAGATGGTCGCGTGAACCTTCGCGAGGGACTTGGACGAGACCCT
>Ga0193716_1001025_pt1 | contig 16588 bp, 12 predicted proteins | sample U2c1metaG_FD_145901 | JGI IMG/M metagenome (GOLD analysis project Ga0193716, IMG submission 145901) | Soil microbial communities from a riparian zone of the East river system, Colorado, United States - U2c1 | ecosystem: Environmental > Terrestrial > Soil > Riparian zone | place: USA: East River...
GACAAGCAAGCAGGAACACGGCCGGACATGGCAAGCAAAAGCAAACGCACAGCCGGACACGCCACACGGCACCGCACGCACCGCACGCACCGCACGTACCGCACGTACCGCACGTACCGCACGTACATAAGCACGGCAAGCACGGCAAGCACGGCAATGCCAGCACACAAAAGAAATCCCCCCGTGCGGCGGACCGCACGGGGGGACTTCCATCCAGAAAACTCAGACCAGCGAAGCCGGACTACCGACACTCGAGTTGACGGCCGCGGTAACAATACGGTCGCGCAACGCCGAGGTCAGCACCTTGTTCTGTACCAGCTCCTTCGTCACTGCCTTGACGTGCTTGACGAACTGGTTGTGCGTCGACCACTCGCCATCCTCGTCGATGACGTCGTTGATCGTGCAGCCGTTGCCGATGTCCACATTGGCCACCTGGCTGTCGATGTCACCGATGACGACAGTGTCGCGGACGTCCGAGCTGGGGCACACATCCGGACCCGGGCCGGGGCCGGACTCGACAACCGTGAACGCACCGGACAGCTCTGCCGACACGTTCCCCGCTACATCCGTTGCGCGGTAACGGAAGGTGTGTGCACCAGCCGTGTCAACCACCACCGGCGCGGTGTACGCGGCCCAGGCACCGGCGTCGAGCGCCAGCTCCACCGACGCCACGCCGGAACCCGTGTCCAGCGCGGACACGGTGATGTTCGCGGCGTCCAGGAACTCCCAACTGGAATTCTGCGTGCCGGTCACCAGAGCCGACACCGACGGCGCCACGGTGTCGTCCCCACCCGCTACGACGGTGAAAGACACCGTGCCCTCCGCGGACACGTTGCCGGCACCATCCGTGGCACGGAACAACACCGTGTGCTCACCGGCGGCAGAGACCTGGACGGCGACGGAATACACAGTCCATGCCCCACTGTCCAGTTTGTACTCCACGGACGCGACACCGGAACCCTCGTCGGTGGCCGAGATCGTGACCATCGCCGAGCCGATGTACGCACCATCATCGTCCTGCTCACCGACTACCGTGGCTGTCACGGTCGGCGCCGTGGTGTCCTGCGACACCACCGTGAAGTGGGCCATGCCCTCCTCGGACACGTTCCCCGCCACGTCGGTCGCGCGGTAGCTCACCATGTGCTCGCCCGGCGCGTTCACGGCGACCGCCGCCGTGTACGCCGTCCAGGCACCGTCGTCCAGCTTGTACTCCACCGACGCCACACCGGAGTCGGCGTCGGTGGCGGACAGCGTCACCGTTGCCACGTCGACATAGTTGCCGGCGCCGTCCTGAGTGCCCGACACCTCGGCGGTCACCGAGGGCGCCGTCGTGTCGCCAGACGGCTCGACGAGCGTGAACTGCGTCGTGCCGCTGCCGACGTTGCCGGCGGCGTCCGTCGCCCGCAGCAACACCGTGTACTGGCCGATGGTGGTGACCTCGACCGGTGCGGTGTAAGGGTTCCAGCCGAGATCGTTCAGCTGGTACTCGACCGACGCGACGCCGGAGTCCTCATCGGCGGCCGTCACCGTGACGGTCGCCGAGCCGACGTAGTTGCCGTCGGGGTCCTGCGCGCCGGAGACCGCCGCGGTGACGGTCGGCGGGGTGGTGTCCTCGCCACCGCCGGCCACGACGGTGAACGTTGACGTGCCCTCCGCCGAGGTGTTGCCCGCCACGTCGGTGGCCCGGTACAGCACCGTGTGGTCGCCGACGGTCGACACCGCGACCGGCGCGGAGTACGTCTGCCAGACGCCACCGTCCAGTTGGTACTCCACACTGTCCACACCGGACCCGGCGTCGGTGGCGGTCAGCCCGACGGACGCCGAGCCGACGTAGTTGCCGTCGCCGTCCTGGGTGCCCGTCACCTCGGCGGTCACCGTCGGCGGGGTGGTGTCTTCGCCACCACCGCCGGTGACCGTGAACTCGCCGACCATCGTGCTGTGGCCGGGAATGGTGCAGTGGAACTTGTACTTGCCCGGCGTCAGCGTCACGGTCGCCTCGTGGCGGCCGCCGTTCGCGTCGAAGGGATTCGCCAGGAGGTTCAGCGACACGTCGCTGTTGTAGCCCGGCTCGCCGGTGACGAACGTCAGCGTGTGCGACATGCCAGTCGTGTTGCCGGTCGCCTCGCTGTTCTCGAACACGATCGTCGTCTCCCCCGCCACCGCGGTGGTGGGGGTGGACGCGTACTGGGTGGTGCTGTCGTTGGCCGTGAAGGTCAGGGTCTGGGCCGCCGCAACAGCGACGGAAGACGGTGCCAGCGTCACCAATCCCAGCACCGCCACCGCCACGCCTAACGCGGCGAGGAATCGTCGGGACATATCAGCAAAGCCCTCCAAGGGGAGAAGGCCGGCCGACGCACGGGGCGCCGGCCGGCCTTTAGACCTACAGCGGCCGCACCAGGATGTTGCGGAACTCGATCAGATCGTTGTCACTGTGGTTCTGCAGCCCGATGTAGCCATCGGCGAACTGCCGCAGATCCGTCGGCGGGTCACCCGGCCGGGACGACGCGATGCCCGGCGTGTTGTCGAACTCGTTGATCACCACGCCGTTGCGGATGATCGTGTAGTGCTGCCCGACAACCTTGACCTCGTAGGTGTTCCACTGGTTCTTCGGCGTCACCTTGGCCTGGTCCAACGTGCGTGAGTCGAAGTTGTAGACCGAACCGGTCTTCTGCGGCTCACCGGTCTCGCCGTCGTAGATCTGGATCTCCTGACCACAGAAGATCGCGACCCACGCCTGCGAGGTCTGCGCGGGGCCGACCGTGCCGCAGCTACCCGGCGGGCGCTGCGCCAGCGGTGTCCTCGGATCCGGGAACCGGACGAACACGCCGCTGTTGGCACGGAAGCCCTCCGGCGCGATGTCCCGGAACTGCATCTTCACCGAGAAGTTCGCGAAGGACTGCTTGGCATACCACAGCATGCCGAGCCCGCCGGCCGATCGCAACGACCCGTCCGGCTGGACCGAGAAGTTCCCGGACGGGGCCATGGCCCAGTTCTTGAACGACTCGCTCGTCCCGTCGAACAGCGCGTCATACCCGTAGACACCCGGGTTGCCGATGTTCGACGCCTTCGCCGCCTGGTTCAGCTTGTCCTGCTGGTTGGCGTTGATGATGCCGAGCTGCTTCAGGTTCTTCGCGACCGTGCTGACGTGGTTGACGAAACCGGCGTGGGTCGGCCAGGTCGACTCGTCATCGATGAGGTCGTCGACCTTGCAGCCACCGCCGACGTTCTTGTTCTGCACGGTCGTGTCCGTGTCGCCGAACGTCACTGTCGTGTTGGGATCCGACACCGTGCAGCCCACGTTCACGGAGGTCCGCGAGACGACGACCTCGCCGTCCGCGTAGGTCGTGGTCAGCTTGGCGGTGTAGGGCCCGACGCGCGTGTAGGTGTGGCGCGGGTTGGCCTCCGTGGAGATGGTGCCGTCGCCGAACTCCCACTTGTAGGACACGCCACCGGCCTTCGAGCCGTTGAACGCGTACGTCAGCGGCTTGTTCTGGACCGCGACGTTCGACGCCACCGGCGCCGGGGTCGCCGCGCCACCGATGTAGCTGATCTTGACCAGCTTCTGGTTCTGGTCCAGGCTGAAGAACCCGTTGCCGTAGTCCAACATGTACAGCGCGCCGTCCGGACCGAACTTGGCGTCCATCCAGGCCTGCACCTTGGCGTCACCGGCGCCGCCCGGGATGATCTGCCGCAGCGTCTCCGCGAACGCCGGCGGCGTCTGCGTCGGCACCCCGGCCGGGTCCACGGTCACCGCGATGCGGTTGGCCGAGTTGGACTCGTCACCGATGAACCACTTGTCGTCCCAGTACTTCGGCCACGCGACGCCACTGTCGGCGTTCACCCGGTCGTAGTGGTAGGTCGGACCCGACATGATCGCCTGGCCGCCACCGCGCAGGTACGGCTCGGTGTAGGTCGCGTCCGCGGCGACATAGGTCGGGATGTTGCTGTTCGGGCGGTTCGGGAACACCGGGCCGCCACCGTCGGGCGAGTACCAGATCATGTTCTTCTTCACCGGCGGCAGGTTCACCAGACCGGTGTTGCGCGGCGAGGTGTTGACCGGGTTGTCGCAGTCGTACCAACCCGTGAGGACGGCCGCGTCACTGCTGCTGCGGTCGCGGTACGGCTGCTTGTTGCCCATGCAGTACGGCCAACCGTGGTTGCCCGCCTCGGTGATGATCGTCGCCGTCTCGTACTTCGCCGGGCCGAGCTCCGGGCTCGGCGACGACGCGTCCGGCCCGACCCAGCCGGCGGTCAGCCAGTTGGTCTCCGGGTCGATGGCCAGGCGCGCGATGTTGCGCACGCCCATCACGTAGATCTCCGGCCGCGTCTTGTCGCCGGTGTCGTTCGCCTCGGGGAACAGGTTCCCCGCGGGAATGGTGGCGGTGCCGTTCGCCTCCGGGTGGATCCGCAGGATCTTGCCGTTCAGGTTGTTCGAGTTACCGGCCGTGCGGCGGGCATCCTGGAAGGAGACGCCCTTGTAGTCCTTGGTCCAGTTGTTGCCGGAGTAGCCGTTCGAGCCCTCCGACGAGTTGTTGTCCCCGGAACCGACGTAGAGGTTGCCGTCCTTGTCGAACGCCATGCCGCCACCCGCGTGGCAGCAGCTGTGGATCTGCGTGTCCCACGACAGCAGGTCCTTGCGGGTGGCCTTGTCGATCGAGTGCGCGGTCGCGTTGTAGGTGAAGCGCGAGATCGTGCGCTTGCCCATCCGGTTCACGGTGTCGACCGTCTCGTGCGGCATCCAGAAGACGTAGAACCAGCCGTTCTCGGCGAAGTTCGGGTCCAGTGTCATGCCGAGGAGACCTTCCTCGTTCTTCACCAGCTCGTCGCCGCTGCCCCGGTTGCCCATCACGTCGAGCGTGGTGAGGAGCTTGACCTTCTTGGTCGCCGGGTCGTACTCGTGGATCGTCCCGCAGCCGAGGCCGATGTTCGGGTTGGTCCAGTCGTTCGGCTGCGGCACCGCGTTGCCTGCGCACGCGGCCTTGCCAACGTAGAAGATCCTGCCGTCCGGCGCGATCGTGAGGCCGTGCGGCTCGCCGATCTGGTCGAGCTGACCGGTCGCGTTCTTCGGCGTGATCCGCTCGATCTTGTAGTTCGACGCGATGCTCGCCTTGCAGTCGCCGCGCACCATGCCGGTGGTCCACTTCAGCGCGCCGAGCAGGTGGCCGCGGAAGGCGTCCTCGCCGTAGCTCGCCTCGGTGCGGCCCATGCCGGTGTAGAAGGAGCGGCCGCCGTCGTAGTCACGGCACCACGAGATCGGGTGGAACGGACCGTTCGCGCCGACCCCCGGGCTGTAGGACTTCTCCTCGACCTGGGCGATCGTGTGCACCTGGCCGACCGGGCTCTGGTCCCAGTTGAGGTAGCGGTCGGTGCGGGTCCAGTTCAGCGGCAGGCCGGCGTTGGCCGGGTGCTGCCGGTCCAGGACGTCGATCACCGCGGCCTGGGGGGCCGGCTCCGGCGGCGGCGGGGTCTCCGAGCCGTCCTTGTAGATCTCCCAGTCCGCGAGCTGGATCAGCGGCTCACCGGAGTTCGCCGTGATGTTCAGCCGGTAGTTCGTGTAGGGGGTGGTGTTGGTGAACTCGAACTTCCTGGTCTGGAAGCGGTCCGCGAACACCTGGTTGGTCTGGGTGTTCAGGTCGGTCCACGTGGTCCCGTCGTTGGAGCCCTGGAAGGTCCAGTTCTTCGGGTCGCGGCCGGCCGAGTCGTTCGCGGAGGTCATGGCATAGCTCGACACCGCGACCGGGGCGGCGAGCTTGTAGGCCACCCAGCCGGTCGGGTTGAACGCGAGCCACTTGGTGTTCTCGTTGCCGTCGGTGAGCTTTTCCTTGGTCTCGTTCGGCGGGTTCTCCGCGCTCGCCGTGACCGAGGCGATCACCTCGGGGGTGGGCCTGCTGCCGACGGGGCGGGCGCCGATGAGGCCGGTGAACCAGTCGGACTCCTCCTGCGCGCGGGCCGCGTCGGAGATGCCGAGGAAGCCGTTGCCGGCCTTCATGTAGTTCTGGAGCGCGGTTTCCTGGTCCCGGTTCAGCGTGATACCGGTGGCCGACAGGTAGACGACGCCCCGGTACTTGTCCAGGTTGGCCGCGGTGAACACCGCGGGGTCCGCCGAGGTCGTGACCGTGATGCCGTTCTGTGCCGCCAAAGCCGCGATGGCGTCGCTCGCCCGGGTGACCGGGTCCTTCTGCGCCGCGGCGGCGCCGTGGAACACCAGCACGTTGATCGGCACGGCCGCGGCGACCGCCGCCGGCGCGGCGGCGGGTGGCGCCGCGGTCGCCGGCACGGTGGCTGCGAGCGGCGTGCCGAGTGCGATCACCGCGCCGACGGCCATCATGCTGGCCGCTCGTCGCCGGCGGAACCAGCTTGTCGAGACTCTTCGCCCCATGCTCAGGCCTTCCTTGTTCTCGGTGGGGAGGTGGCGGGTTAGTTGTGGCCAGTTAGTTGTGTCCGTGCGTGGTGCCCGCGCTCGGGGCGCCGTTGCGCGCGCCCTTGGCGACCGACGGGTTGCCCGGTGTGAGGGGCGCCTGGCCGTCGTGCGGGCCGGTCGGGACCGGCGTCATGCCCATCGCCTTCATGTCCATGCCGGCGTGCTCATGGCCGTGGAAGCGGTCGATGGCGTCCTGTGCGCCGGCCGGCATGCTGCCGTCCGGGTTGCGCACGAGGAAGAGACCGGCCATCCCGGTGTCGGAGTGGGACTGGACGTGGCAGTGGTACATCCACGCGCCGGGGCCGACGCTCTCGCCGGCCAGCACCTGGAAGCCGAACGAGCTGCCCGGGTCCAGGTTCTTGTTGTCGATCACGTGTGCGTGGTCGTTGTCGCCGTTGAGCATGCCGGTGCGGGTGTCCGCCCAGCGGTGCGCGTGCAGGTGGAAGGTGTGCGACAGGTTGCCGTGGCCGATGCAGACCCACTCGACCCGCTCGCCCTGGTTCGCCTCGAACATCGGGGTGTCCGGGGCGACCTTGTTGTTGATGGACTGCTCGTTGAACACGACCGTGTACTGCCGGTCGGGCAGCAGGTCGCCGCGCTTGCGGACGATCAGGCCGCCGTACAGGCCCCTTGCGAGCCCGCCGGTGCCGTGGTCGGTGCCCAGCGCGTGGTCGTGGTAGTGCCAGTAACCCGCGCTGCCGGGCATCCAGAAGCCGTCGGACGCCTTGTACTGCGTACGGGTCTTCCAGGTGTAGACGCGGGTCTCGCCGGGGTTGTTGAACGACGCGTTGAGCGGCGCGCCGTCCGAGGAGGTCTCGTAGTTGACGCCGTGGGGGTGGATCGACAGGCGCTGGGTCGTGCTGTTGACCAGCTCGATCTCCAGGGTGTCGCCCTCGTAGATCTCCAGCAGGGGCCCGGGAATCGTGGGTTTGCCCGGCTCGAGGGCGTAGCCGATCAGGTTGGTGCCCGCCAGCGGCTCGGCGTAGATCGTGATCTGGCGCAACGCGCCCTTGACGGCGGTCGTGCCGGACGCCGCGGACACGAGGGCGACGCTGCTGGCCGTTACCGCCGGGATGACGACGCCGGCGGCAGCGGCGCCCGCGAGCATCGAGCGTCGCGACAGTTTCGGCTTGCCGGCACTGTCCATGGGAAATCTCCATTCGGGGGCACGAAGAGATGGCGGCGGTGAGCCGCTGACGAACTAGGTGGATACCGGAGCGCGGAGGCGCGACGTGGCACGGGTGTTGCCCGGTACGCGGCGGGGGCGCCGCCGCTCACGGTGACATCCGTTGTCACGCTGCCTCGCCTTTCGACCCGGGGGTGAGTCCGGGCGTCCCTCGGATGGCGTGGAGATGCCGCTTCCGACTAAACGACTCGAACTTATGTTGATGAGCGACGAAAGTTAAGGCCCAAACGGCCTAACGAGGGCCTGTTTGTTTGCCAAATGATCGGCCGCAGCCCCCGGTAGTCGACGTGTTAGTACACCGGTTGACCGAATCAGTGACTCGTCAGCGAAGTGACAGCGGGTAGTCCCCGCCGGCGGGGGCGAGCGACACCCGGCGTGCTCGGCGGGCAGTTCCGCCTCAAGACGTGTGGGAAATTCACGTTCTATTCGGTGACCGAGGGTGGCTTTCCAGGGGCGCGAACCACGAGCTGACGGTCAGCGACCCGCACATGCGGCTGTACGGGTGCGGCCGGCGACGTCTGGGGTGCCGCCAGGCCCGTGTTAGCGGGTTGTTAGGACACCCTGTGAAGGTGGTGACTCATCCAGTAGGGGAGGAACCAGTGAAGGTAAACGCATTCCTGCGCGCGTTGGGGGTTACCGCGGGCGTGGTGCTCAGCCTGTTGGCCGTGGCGTCGGCGTCGTCGGCGACACCGGCCAGGGCCGACGTCCTGGCCGGCTTGGCGGCAGACGGCATCGACGTCGACCAGCTGCCGCCGGGCGGTCAGGTGGTCGGCGACGAGATCCGCTGGGAACGGCAGACCGACATGGGCATCCTCAGCACCGGCCTCGGCACGGTGTGCCCGAGCGGCTACTTCTGCCTGTGGAAGGAACCCGGCTTCATCGGCACGCTGTGGTTCACGAACGACCGCGGCGTGATGCACGACCTGCGGAACTACGGCTTCAACGACGTGGCCAACGGCTGGAAGAACCGAACCGCCTACGACGCCATCTGGTACGTCAACGTCAGCGGCTCGCCCAACCCGAGCGTGTGCGTGAACAGTGGAGCCAGCGTCCCTGCCGCCCCGGTCACCCAGGAGGACAGGGCGTCGCTGGCCTACCTCTACTCCAACGCGTCGACCTGCTGACCCTGCCTACTTGGCCTGGGCCTTCAGTACCGCCTCGCGGGCCGACTCCGCGTCCTGTGCGTCCACTGCGAGCTGCGCCAGCCGCTCACAGTCGGCCATCGTGTGGTCGGCCAGCGCGGCTCGGACGGCCGGCACCGACGGCGCCGACATGGACAGGCTCGTTACGCCCATGCCGACGAACACCAGTGCCAGCAAGGGATCGCCGGCCGCCTCGCCGCACACGCCCACCGGCTTGCCGGCGTCGCGGCCGGCGGAGGCAACCGACGCGACCAGGTCCAGTACAGCCGGCTGCCACGGGTCCAGCAGGTCAGCGAGCGCGCCGTTCATGCGGTCGGCGGCCATCGTGTACTGGCTCAGGTCGTTCGTACCGATGGACACGAAGTCCACCGCTGCCACGACGGCACGCGCACGCAGCGCCGCCGCGGGAACCTCGATCATCGCGCCGGCCGACCGCAGGCCGGCTTCGTGGACCAGCGCCGCGAACGCCGCCGCCTCCGTGGCGGTGGCGACCATCGGCGCCATCACCCACACGTCCGCCTCGGTGCCGGCCGCCGCGTTCGCCACGGCCCGCAACTGGTCGGCGAGCACGGACGGGTCGACCCTGGACGTCCGCAGCCCCCGCACACCGAGAGCCGGGTTGTCCTCCTCGGCGAGCCCGAGGAACGGCAACGGCTTGTCCGCTCCCGCGTCGAGCGTCCGCAGCACCACCTTGCGGTCCCCGAGCGCCTCGAACAGCGCCCGGTAGGCCGTCTCCTGCTCGGCCACCGACGGCGCCACCGTCTGCCCGAGGAACAGGAACTCCGTACGGAACAGCCCGACGCCCGCCGCGTCGTCGGTCAGGTCCGCGACCCCGCCAACGTTGAGCAGCAACGGGATCTCGACGTCGTCGGCCGTGCGACCCGGCCCGGTCGTCGCGGCCAGCCGATCCCGCTCCTGCTCGCCGATCGCCCGGATGTCCGGCGCCGTCTTCGGGTCGACGAAGCACACTGCGCCGGACACGCCGTCGACCGACACCACCGAGCCGTCGGCGACGTCCATGATCCCGGCGCACGCCACGACCGCGGGCAGTGCCCGCGACCGGGCGAGGATCGCCGTGTGGCTGGTCGGGCCGCCACGTCGGGTCACGATCGCGACCACCGACTCGTCCAGCAGCGCGGTGTCCGCCGGCGACAGGTCGTCGGCGACCAGGACGAACGGTTCGTTCGGCCTCGGCAGCCCCGGCATCGGCTTGTCCAGCAGCCACGCCACCGCGCGGTCCCGGATGTCGGCGAGGTCCGCGGCCCGCTCGGCGAAGTAGCCGCCGAGCGCGGCGAACTGTTCCTGCTGCTCCGCGACGGCATCGCCGACGGCCCACGCCGCGGGGCGACCCTCGCTGATCTTGCGGGCCACGCCGTCGGCGAGGGTCATGTCGGCGGCCATCATCGCCTCGGTCGCGAGGACCTCGGCCGCCGTGCCGCCGACCTGGGCCGCGATGCGGTCCAGCTCGGCGGAGACGGCGGCCAGCGCGGCGGTCGCCCGCTGGACCTCGGCGTCGGCGTCGGTGACCGCGGGCGCCACCGCCGGCAGGACAGCGGGACTGCCCATCGCGTAGACGGGCCCCGCCGTGAGTCCGGGACTGACGCCGAGGCCCTTCAGGTCGTCACGCATCCGCGGGCTCTGGTGCGTCGAGATCCTTCGCCAGCACCGCGGCCAATGCCTCGAGCGCCGCGTCCGCGCCGTCGCCGTCCGCCTCGATGGTGACCGTGTCGCCGCCGTGCGCACCGAGAGCCAGCACCGCGATGATGCTGCTCGCGTCGACGGGTGGGCGCTCACCGGTGGAGATACGTACGGTCACCGCCTGTGCCGCCGCCGTCCGCACGACGATCGCCGCCGGCCTGCCGTGCAACCCGATGCGTGACCCGACAACAACTTCTCTCGTGGGCATGTGTCCTCCTTGACTGAGCCCCTGCCCGTCATGGCTCGATGGTGACCTTGATCGCCTGACCGGACGCCACCAGCTTGATGGCGTCGGGCAGCTCCGACAACCGGAGGCGGTGGGTGATGAGGTCCGCCACCGGCACCTGGCCGGACGCGATCAGCTCCAGCGCCCGCTTGTTGTGCGCGGGACTGGACCCGTTGGCGCCGACGATCGTCAGCTCCCGGTAGTGCACCAGGTTCGAGTCCAGCGTGATCGTCGGCTTGTCCTTTGGCAGGCCGCCGAAGAAGCTGATCCGACCGCTGCGCGCGGCCATCTGCAGCGCGTCCTCCTGCGCCGCGCCGGACGCGGCCGCCGTGATCACCACGTCCACGCCACGGCCGTCGGTCAGCTTCTTCACCTCGTCCACGGCGTCCACCTCGGACCCGCAGATCGCCGCGTCCGGCTCGACCGCGTTCGCGGACATGTCCAGCCGGGCCCGGTTCAGCTCGACCAGGAACACCCGGCGGGCGCCGCGTGCCCTGGCGAGCCGCACGTGCAGGCAGCCGATCGGACCGGCGCCGACCACGACCACGTCGTCGCCGGGGCCGACCGCGGCCAGCTCCTGCCCGTTGAGCACGCAGGCCAACGGCTCGGCCACGGACGCCTCCGCGAAACCGACGCCGTCCGGGATCCGGTTGAGCCCGTCCACCGCGAGCACCGCCCTCGGCACGATCAGGTACTCCGCGAACCCGCCGTCGTAGTGGTAGCCCACCGACGTCTGGTTCTGGCAGACCGGCATCCGGCCGCGTTCGCAGTCCGGACACGTGCCGCACGGCACGGCCGCGATCACCTGCACGCGGTCGCCCTCGTGCCAACCGGTCACGTTCGCGCCGGTCTCGACCACCTCGCCGGCGATCTCGTGCCCGATCACGCGCGGCGGCACGAGATGGTGGTGGCCGTGGTTGAAGATCTTCACGTCCGTGCCGCACGTCGAACACTGACGTACCCGGATCTTCACCTCGTCCGGGCCGGGGAACGGCTCGTCGGCCTCCTCCAGTCGCAGGTCGCCGGGAGCGTAGAACCGCGCCACCTTCATGTTTCCAGACCCTTCCCAATCGATTCGAGGAGCTCGTACACGGCCTCGACACTCGCCGAGGTGCGCAGTCGCTCCGCCTGTGCGGGGTCCATCAGGACCTGCGCGAGAGCGGAGAGCACGGTGACGTGCTCGTTGCCCTTTGCCGCGATGGCAACGCAGATCTTCACCTGCTGGCCGTCCCAGTCCACTCCGTCGGGGAACTGGAGCACGCCCAGCGTCGTGCGGCGCACGAGCGCCCGACTCTCGTCGGTGCCGTGCGGGATCGCGACGCCCTCGCCGATAAAGGTCGACACGGACTTCTCGCGTTCCACCATGGTGTCCGGGTAGCCGTCCTCGACCGCGCCGAGCTCGTGCAGGACCGCGCCGCACTGGCGGATCGCGTCCCACTTGTCGACGGCCGTCAGCCCGAGCCGGATGCCCTCTTTCGGCAGGACCTCTGTGTCAGCCCTGTCTGCGCGGTCAGCCACGGATCTCGCTGCCTTCCTTGATAGCGGTCTCGAGTCGGTCGAAGGCCGGGTCGCCGAGGAACATCCGGAACTCCACGACCACCGCGTGCGGCACGGTCGACCGGGCCCGTGCGGCGAGGTCGGCGTGGGTCAGCACGAGTCGCGCCTCCGCCGGGATGTCGTTGACCGCAACGTGGTCGACGCTCACGCCGTACGGCTTGAGCCTGGTGCGCATCTGACTCGCCAGCATCACGCTCGAGCCCATGCCCGCGTCGCAGGCCACGACCACGCTGGTGACCTCCTTGCCGGAGATCACCGGCCGGGCGAGGACATCGGTGTCACCGCTGGCGGCAACCGGCGCGACCGGGGCGGCGGGGTCCGCGGGATCGGCCACGGCGTCGGCCGGGTCCGCGCCTCGGCCGAACTTCAGCAGTGCGGCGGCCACGATGAACGCGACACCGGTGGCGACCGCGATCGACAGCAGGACGCTGACGTGTCCGCCGCGCGGCGTCACGGCCATGTAGGCGAAGATGCTGCCCGGTGCGGGCGGCGCGACGAGACCAGAGTTGGTGATCATCGCGGTGCCGACACCGGCCATGCCGCCGGCGACCGCGGCGATGATCAGCTTGGGCTTCATCAGCAGGTACGGGAAGTAGATCTCGTGGATGCCGCCGAAGAAGTGGATGATGATCGCGCCCGGCGTGCTGGCCCGCATCTTGCGCGGTCCGAAGAGCCAGAACGCGAGCAGGATGCCGAGGCCAGGGCCGGGGTTCGTCTCGATCATGTACAGGACCGACTGGCCGGTCTCCTTGGCCTGCTCGAGTCCGAGTGGCCCGAACACGCCGTGGTTGATGGCGTTGTTGAGGAACAGCGCCTTCGCGGGCTCGACGATCACCGACACGAGTGGCAGCAGACTGTTGTCGACCAGGAAGTCGACGGCCTTGCTCGCCGCGTTGGTGAGCGCCTCGACGATCGGCCCCATGCCGACCACGCCGAGCAGAGCCATGGCGCCACCGAGGATGCCGGCCGAGAAGTTGTTGACCAGCATCTCGAAGCCGGACTTGATCTTGCCCTGGATGAGGCCGTCGAACCACTTCAGCAGCAGTGCCGCGAGCGGGCCGAAGATCATGGCGCCGAGGAACATCGGCACGTCGGCGCCGACGATCACACCCATCGTGGCGATGGCGCCGACGACCGCGCCGCGCTGGCCGTGGACCATCCGACCACCGGTGTAGCCGATCAGGATCGGCAGGAGGTACGTGATGGTTGGGCCGACCAGTCCGGCGAGCGTCTCGTTGGGCAGCCAGCCCGTCGGGATGAACAGCGCGGTGATCAGACCCCACGCGATGAACGCGCCGATATTGGGCATGATCATGCCGGCCAGGTTGCCGCCGAAGCGCTGCACCCTGGCTCGGGCACTGTTGCCCTCTAAGCGTTTGAGGCTGGAAATTTCAGTTGTCATCGAATGGGCTCCATCCCGTGGTGCGGGCCCTGCAGGGCACGCGTGAGGTCGACCGAGGCGTGCACGCGCACTGATGCGCGGTCCACGTCGTCGGGGCCGGGCATTCGGCTGCCCGGGAAACGGACAGCCGCGGCACCCCACGACAACGCCTCGACAAGGACATCCCCGCCGGTCACCCCACCGGCGAGATACCCGGCGAGCATCGCGTCGCCGGCGCCGACCGCACTGCGGCCGCCATCGACCGGCGACTCGCCGTATCGCACCCCCTCGCCGTCGACCAGTACGGCGCCGTCCGCGCCGAGACTGGCCAGGACGGCCTCCGCTCCAGCGGCACGCATCGCCGTCGCGGCACGTACCGCGTCGGAGATGGTGTCGATCCGAAATCCCACCGACTCCGCGAGTTCCTCGCGGTTCGGCTTCACCAGCGCAGGACGTTCGCCGAGCGCGGCGGTGAGCGCCGGGCCGGACGTGTCCACCGCGAACCGCACACCCCGGTCGGTTAGCTGGCGACCGAGCCGGGCGTAGAAGTTGTCCGGCACCCCGGGTGGCAGGCTGCCGCTCGCCACGACCCAGTCCGCGGTCGCTGCGGTGGCGAGCACCGCGTCGACGATCCGCGCCAGGTCGTCGTCGGTCAGCTCGCCGCCGGGTTCGTTGACCTTCGTGACCGTGCCGTCCGGCTCGACCAGGCTGACGTTGGAGCGGGTGTGCCCGGTGACCGGCACCGCGCACACGTCGATGCCTTCCTCCTCGAGCATGGTGGTGAGCTGCGCGCCCTCCGGTCCGTTGCGCGGCACCACCGCGCACGTCGGAAGCTTGTGCGCGGCAAGCGCCCGCGCCACGTTCACGCCCTTGCCACCAGGGTCGAGGCGAGTCGCGCTGGCTCGCACCATGGCGCCGCGGACCAGGCCCGGGATCTCCATCGTGCGGTCCAGGCTGGGGTTCAGCGTGAGGGTGACGATCATGCGCGTACCACCCTCGGGCCGTGCGACTCGAACTCTGTCGCGGTGCGTTCGTCCAGACTGTGATACCGGGTGATGATCATGCTCGTACCACTCTCGGGCCGTGCGACTCGAGCTCTGTCGCGGTGCGTTCGTCAAGTCCCGTGTCGGTGATGAAGAGGTCGACGTCGCTCAGCTCGGCGAACCGGGCGAGGTGGTCGGAGCTCAGTTTCGTGTGATCGGCGAGCAGCACGGTGCGCCGTGCCGCCGCGATCATGGCCTTCTTCACGGCGGCCTCCGCCTGGTCCGGCGTGGTCAGCCCACGCTGCACGGACAGTCCGTTGGTGGCCATGAACGCGACGTCCACATAGGACTGCGCGAGGGCGTCGAGCGCCCACGGATCCACGCACGCGAGCGTGCGCGACCGAACCCGGCCACCGATGAACAGGACGTTGAAGTTCGACCGCGTGGCCAGCGACAACGCGGTCGGCAGTGCGTTCGTCAGGACCGTCAACTGGCGGTCCACCGGTAGGATTTCGGCGAGACGTGCGGTTGTCGTGCCGGCGTCGAGCAGGATCGAGCCCTCTTCCGGCACCTCCGCGAGGGCGGCCTTGGCGATCCGGTCCTTCTCGGTGCCGAGCACGGCGTCGCGGGTGGCGAGTGCCGGTTCGAAACCCAGTCTTTCCACGGGGATCGCGCCACCGTGTACGCGGCGGAGCAACCCGTGGCGCTCGAGCATCGAGAGGTCGCGGCGAATCGTCTCACCGGTGACCATGAGCTCGGCCGCCAGTTCGGCGACGTCCACACGGCCCTCCCGCCGAGCCCGGTCGACGATGTGCTGCTGCCGCTCTTCTGCGTACATGTGGATTTACCACCATTTCATCTGTGTATCTCTTTGTTTACCTGGAAGTGCCACGCTGAGTCAACAGTCAGTTCTCGAACACGCTGCGTGTTCGTATGCACACGTACCTGACGAAACCTTGCTCAGACATGCAAAATCCCCGTAACCTGACGCATCCTGTGGCGTCCTCAGGTGGTGAGCAGGGTGTTCTACGGTGGCTGGGGCGATTACCAACTGTGGGCTGACCATGATTTCCGCCCGCGTGCCTCCGTCGAGGGTCCGGAGAAGGACGACGAGCCGTCCAGACCCACTGACTCGAGCGGACGGCTCCTCCCGCTGGCGCCCCCACCAACCGACGCCGGTTCCTGGTCGGTGCAGCGCACCAACTCCCCCGCGGCCAGCGGCTCATGGCCGGCGCTCCCGGACCTGCCATCGGCGGACACCGAGCAGCCCGCGCCGCCCAAGCCCCGCGCTACGTCACCCACCGACAGCGGCTCATGGCCGGCGCCCCGCACCGGGTCGCCCACCGACAGCGGCTCGTGGCCGGCACTGCCGGTCAACCCGATGCCCGCTCCCCGGCCGGCCCCTCGACGTGCGATCACGAAGAGCCCCCCGATCAGCCCCCTGGCCGACGAAGGCCCGTGGCCCCCGCCGCCGCCCGTACCACCCCCCGAGCCCGGCGAGTCCCGACAGATAGTCCGCCCGTACACCCGAACCGGCGGCCGCACCCGACAGGCGCACCGACTCGAGCTGGAGACGCTGCTGTCGACCCCACTCGGCCGCGAGGTCGATGTCGCCACGCTGCGGTCGGACCTACGGGCCATCTGCGTCGCGTGCCGCATGCCGCAGTCAACCGCCGAGGTGGCGGCACGACTGGGCCTACCGCTGGGTGCCGCACGAGTGCTCATCGGCGACGTCGTGGACCTGGGTCTGTTGTACGTCCACGAAACCACCGGCGAGGATGGTCCCAGTCTGGATCTGCTCAACCGCGTGTACGCAGGACTCCGCAAGATGGCGTGACTGTCTGGTTTGGCTTTGTTCTGCTGGTTGCGATCGTCCTGCCGTGTAACTACCGTCCCTGCGTTGGCGAGTGGCTCGGTTCGCTGTTCGGCCTCTTACCGCTGGTTACACGGGAACGATCGCTTCGGGGTGCGCGGTCCGATGGCTGGGACGATCG
>Ga0193716_1001026_pt1 | contig 16587 bp, 20 predicted proteins | sample U2c1metaG_FD_145901 | JGI IMG/M metagenome (GOLD analysis project Ga0193716, IMG submission 145901) | Soil microbial communities from a riparian zone of the East river system, Colorado, United States - U2c1 | ecosystem: Environmental > Terrestrial > Soil > Riparian zone | place: USA: East River...
TCTCCCATGGAGATGGGAATGGTCCAGGCAACGGCGCGATGATGCGCGAAATGTTGATAGGTGCCCCAGGAAATATTGTTCGAAGCGTTGCCTATATGGAAGATGCTGGAGAGTAGCAGCGGTAGGCCGCCGCCACGCGCGCCGACGATGAGGTCTGTACGTGAAAGCGTTCCAGAGAATCCAACTTGCGTAGCCCCCCGCAGGCGGTCGACACCAACCAAAAGCATGATCGATAGCCCAATGGAGAAGATGGTGAGCGTTGTGCTGAGACTGCGGGCGCGTAATGACTTGAAAGCCAGACGCAGTAGGGTCATACGCTTGTAACCTCTGCCGATTCGTATCCACCGCTGATCTCCGCGAGCGATAACGCTTCGTCGAAATGGGTAGCGAGCGAGCGGTCATGTGAGACGAACACGAGCGTCGTCTCCACATCATTGCGTTTTTTTGCTTCGCTAATCACCTCTGTGAGAAGCGCGAGAAACGCATCTCGCCGGTCTGTATCGAGCGAGGAGGTAGGCTCATCGGCGATCACTAGTGCAGGTGAACCAATGACAGCGCGGGCTATGGCAACCCTCTGCTGTTGGCCTGTGGACAGATGCGTAACGGGGGATTTGAGGTGAGTGCGAATATCAAGAAGGCGTGCGAGGCGGACCACCTCTTCCGACAGTGTGGGCGCGACAATGCGGGCGCGGCGGATGGGATGAAGATCGCAAGGCAAAGCGATATTTTCCGCAACTGTGAGGTACGGAATGAGGTTGAAACCCTGAAAGATATACCCGATCTGTGAGCCACGCAGCGTGTCTCGAGCCGAGGCGGACAGCCGGGTGAGGTCGTGTCCGAGGACGGTGATGCTTCCCCTCTGCGGTACGAGAACACCGGAGATGAGTGAGAGGAGTGTTGTCTTTCCACCGCCTGAAGGGCCATGCAGGAAGATACGGCGACCGGGCAGGATGGTGAGTTCATCGACGCGAAGAATGGGATACGTGGGCTTGTAGGCGAAGCGAACATCCCGCATGGAGATGGCTGGCGTGATCGTCATATCTTCCTATTGGGTGTAAGCTCCGACACTATCGCCATCCATGATGAAGGAGATGTCTCCATATGGGCTGTTCACGGTAGTGACGTGCAGCCGACCGGTAACAATGATCGGCTCAGTGAAGGACATCTTCGCCTTTTGATTGTGCTGCAGCTTAACGTAGATCATCTGATTCGGGGGTGGCGGCGGAACATGGATGCAGGCGCCAGCGAAAGGCACAAGGATAAACTCGGTGACCCGGTCAGCATCATCTTCAAGGGGAACCATGAAACCGGGAACAGAAACGATTCGATCATTCAGGGCGCGTGCGGGAGAGCTTGATTGCGTGGAATTGAGAGTCTTGAGCGTGGACCAGCTCACAGTAATTGGCGCTGGCATCGGGGCAGCCAGAAGCAGGGCACTCGAAAGTATCGTAGCGAGAATGGGCGCGATTCCTTTCATCAATTCGCTCTAAGCAACCCTCACCTAAGTACATGGACGTTATGGCTGCTCATTTGGAAGCGTTGCGCTTCGTCCGTCGTAGCTTTTTTCTGGGGACAAGTTTGTTGACTGAGGCGGAGATGATTCCCGCCCGCGCTATTTTGAAGGCGATGGAACTGGTCGACCCGCTGGCGTAGATTGAGGAAAACGCTGTCCACGACTGGCTCCGAACGGACGTTCTGTAAAGGTCGTCCAGCGGGATGACTGACGCTCATCCGCCGAGTGCTCCATCGCATCCCACATGTCTGCGGAAAGACCATTGAAGTCATAGACCACCTTGCCGCCACGAAGTGTCAGCTCACAAACGAGTCGCTTCGTGCCAATCATCTTTGTGTTGTACATATCGACGAAGCCGAAGTTTCCCGTCTCTACCGAGAGTACTGCCACGTCAGCGACGGAGCCTACGGAGAGATTGCCTAGTTGCTCTTGCCTGATTTCATGGGCGGGATGCGAGGTCATCTCGGCAACGAATCGTTTCGCCGAGCAACACCATTTTGTCGGCTACGTTGAGGAGGTCCTTCATGCCGTTGTTCATCGATTCGACATGAAGATCGGTGGAGATCGAGTCCGGCAAATACCCACTCCTGATGATGGGGGCCGCCACCGTCCATGCGAAGGAGCCGCCACCGTGCCCAACATCGCAATAGATGCCGCGCTGTTTCATGACAAGGAGGGCATGGGAGGCAAGACCAGTCTGTGGGTCCTGCTCACCACGGAGCCCGGAGAAGCAGTGGGTATAGATGTCGCCGCGGCGGAGATGTGTCGAGACTAGTTCGAGTAGCGGGCGCTCTATCCGCCGGGCTCCGTAGTCGATCATCACCGGGATATTAGCGAGATTGCCTGCGATCACGGCTTGATCGTAGGGTTTCCACTCGGGTCCTGTGAAGTGGGCACTCTTCACGCCGACGATGACGCCTGGAAATTGTCTGGCCTTTTCACCGGTGAGCTTACCGTCCATGTCGTCGAGGTTGTCCTCATATTTAGAGCCACGCATGCCGGAGCCGACAATATTGAGTTCGGCGAGAACGCGGGTCTTCGAACGGTCAATGACCTTGTCCTTGAAGTCATCGAAGTTTCGCCAGCCTGAGCTTCCCGCATCGACAATGGTCGTAACGCCGTTGCGCAGGGTGAAGCCATCGGGATAAACAGATAGATCGCCTGCATACGAGCCGCGCTCTCCTGTGCCCGTGTAGACGTGGGTGTGAATGTCGATGAGGCCAGGGGTGACGTAAAGGCCCTCCACATCGATAGTTTTGAGAGCATCCTTTGAATCAAGATGCTCCGCAACCGCCGCTACCTTGCCGTCTTTGATACCCAAATCGCGTACGGCGTCGATCTTGTTCTTGTCGTCGATAAGATGACCACCCCTGAGCAAAAGATCATATGGCAGCGGGTTGGGAGGAACGGGCCGCGCACGGAGGCCTTCCTGCGCTAGGACCACTGTAGATAAGAGGAGGGAGGTACAGAGAATGATGCGCCGGATATTTCTGATTGCCATAAGGGACCTCTAAAACAGATAGCAGAACCGAAAGCCGAAATCCAGTCTGCGTTGAAAACATGCATTTCTAACTCCGAAATTATCGCGCCGTGGGCATGTGCGATCGTGCCGACACGCAGCCGGCGACGCGCTCCAGCAAGCACCGCTTCATAAGTCGTTCGTCCAGACTGACGAGAGCAAATGGGAATTTGCCGACCACGAGCAGTACCTGCTTGAAAGGCTGAAGGTGAGGTAGAGCAAGCTGTAGATCAGGAAGATGACAATCGGGATGATGATTATCAGAGCCTGGTAGCTCGAACGGGCCGCCAAACTCAATGGAATAGGCTGCGGGCAGTTTCACCTAGCGAGCAATATTTGCTTGCACCTCTGCGACAAAGCTGCCACGGTCGCGTCCGCGGACATTGGACATTACGACCATGCGGCCGCTGGCCTTCCTCACGATCAATCTCACAGCCGCACGCACCACCCGCACCTTCGCGACCTGTGCCAGTTTGACCTGTGCGCCTCCCGAAGCGCGCAAAGTGACGTCTTGCATCGTCTGAGGGTTCGTATAGTACCGCCGGCCCACGGCGATCAGTACTCAGGGCCGAACGGCAAAGAAGGGTCGAGCAGTTGCCAAACCGGTCAGCGAAAGCAGGGAAGAGGTTTCTTGACGGTCGTTCTCGATAGGCAGTCATCTCTTTAGAGGCATTAGATAAGCACTGACCGTGAAACATACAGGTTGATGTGGCGCGGGCCGGACTCGAACCGACGCATAAGGGCTTAGAGGCCCCTCCCTTACCACTTGGGTACCGCGCCATGGGATCCGCACTTTGCGTGAGCGACGTCAGATGCTCGACGCAAAGCCAACGGAAAGTCAGGTTCTGCGACTCTGAACTCGTGGGCCGTCAGTCGAAGGCCCGCTCCATCGAACACCGCCACTCCAAAGGCGCAGAAAGATCACTGAAGCGAAGAGAACAACGCCGAGTGGCAGCGCCATCCGATTGAGATCAACGCCGGCGAGTTCTCCCCCAGCCACTCCGAAGGAAACAACGACAACCAACGCCCCCAGGGCTCGCGAAGAACGCATCGCACGGCTATGCCCGGTGATGGCCAGTTGTTGCGTCCGCGCAGCAAGAAATCCATCGGTCCCATCGACCAGGATCATACCGAGCGAGAAGGCCGCTCCCAGGATCCAAGGGTTCAACTGTCCAGCGAGCAAAAGTGCCGACAGTTGGCTCGCGGTCTCGAAGCCCATACCGAAGAGGACGCCAAGTAGAAGCGGACTCGCCTGAAAGAACCGAGGAGGCTTCGGATGTTTGTGATGCTTCTGGCTCCACAGCCGCCAGAGGTTAGCGAATCCGAGGGCCAGAAGAACCCAAACCGTATAGGGAGCGACGACACCGGCAAGCAACTTCCCGAAGCCGACCGCCAGGAGAGTCACGATGATGCCGTGTCCCACGGCGAAGAAGACTCCGTTCCACCTTGAGGGATGGAAGCGTGCCAGCCCGTCGATGATGGAGAGATGATCCGGATCGACGCCATGCCTCATGCCGAGAGCCGCAATTACTGTAATGAGAACCGCTCCTTTCATCTCTTTCCTTCAAATCCGAGCGGTGCTTGAGTGCGATAAGGCATCATGGCCAAGCTGAGCAGCTCTTTCGGAAGAGGAAGTAGTTCATCGGCGTCTTTTGACTGTTCTGCCCAATCCGCCAGCATAGCAAAGTGTCTTCGGCTGTTGAGGTGCGCCAGCCATTGAGTGCCTTCCGAATTTGTGATCATAGCCACGTTAGGTACATCACAGGGGCCAAGGCACCCGCTGACCGATAGATGGACTCGTTTCAATAGGCCTCGAACCTTCCACTCTTGTTTGAGCCATTGCACCGGAACCCCTGGATGCCCCTTCTCCGTCTTTCCGCAACAACATCCATCGCAGATGCTGATCTGGGCCAGCATCAGTCGCTTCGGAGCGATTCCCTCTGGTCGTGACATATACTCTCCTCATTCTTATTGTCGTTAATGATATCTTATTATCGTTATACATTGAGGAGCGCGTTAATGAATCTGTTTGCAAAAAGAAATCCTGAGAAGGGACTCCGGACACAGCAGATCAAAGCCATGATCGCGGAGTTGCTTGAACTGGACCAGGATGTGACGGTTATAGTGACCGAACTGAATTGTCAGGACGATGACTGTCCAGAGGTGGAGACTGTGATCGCCATCTTCCGCCCCGAGCAGCCGAAGCTCCAGATCACCTTGCATTCCAGCATTGAAGAGCTTACGGATGCCGAGATCGAACGGTCTTGCCGGAATGTAGAGAACCAATCGAATCAGTCTGAAGAGATGCTGTTGGCTTCAGAGCAGCACAACTAACATACAAGGAGATCGTGCATGGCAACAGCAGCAGTAAGTGAAGACAAACGCGTCCCGGTTACGGTATTGACCGGTTTTCTTGGCTCCGGTAAGACGACCCTCTTGAACCGCATCCTGACCGAGCAACACGGCAAACGCATTGCGGTCATCGAGAACGAGTTCGGTGAGGTGGGAGTTGATCAGGAACTGGTCATTGGCGCGGAAGAAGAGATCTTTGAGATGAATAACGGCTGCATCTGCTGTACCGTCCGTGGAGACTTGATTCGCATCCTCGGCAATCTGATGAAGCGGCGTGAGAAGTTCGACTACATCCTGGTTGAGACGACTGGCATGGCCGACCCTGGCCCTGTGGCGCAGACCTTCTTCGTCGACGACGAGATGCAGAGTCGGCTGAAGCTCGATGGCATCGTCACCTTGGTTGATGCCAAACATGTTTGGCAGCATATCGACGACTCTGATGAGGTCAAGGAGCAGATCGCCTTCGCAGATGTCATTTTGCTGAACAAGACTGATCTTGTGCGGTCCGATGATCTGGACAAACTTGAGCGCCGCATTCATTCGATGAACGCAGCAGCGAAGATCTACCGCACGAAGGATGCAGTCATCGACATGGATAGTGTGCTCAATGTGGGCGGTTTCAATCTAGACCGGGCCATGGAGGTCGATCCACTTTTTATGGAGCCGGAATACCCCTTCGAATGGGGCGGTATCTATTCGCTCAAGGCGGGGACCTATACCTTCGACCTTCAACCAGGCCCTGACTCATCGATGACGGTCGTTCTACTGCCTGCTCCGGAGAGCAATCCCTTGAATAGCCTGGAACCCCTTCTCATGGAGGCTGTCCTTGGATTCTCCGCTCCTGCTGTGACGAGGAACCCTCGAGATCCAATTCTTGTAGGGCAGCCAAGTGAGTTGTCTCTGGAAGCGAGCATCCTCACATACTCGATCGAGATTTCGTCCGATGGCGACTATGCGCTGTTCACGGAACACCATCCGGATGAGTTTCAGGCAAAACTGATGAATGTGGACGGGAAACAGTCTGCGCGCATCGAGAAGATCTTCAAGCCCGACCACGAGCATGATGAAGAGGTATCCTCTGTCGGCATCGACGTTGTGGGTGACCTTGATAAACGTCGCTTCAATCAGTGGTTAAGCCTGTTATTGCAGACGCAAGGAACAGACATCTTTCGGATGAAGGGCATCATCGCTCTGAAGGGCGAGAAGGAGCGGTTCGTCTTCCAGGGAGTTCACATGCTCTTCGATGGTCGCCCAGATCGCCCATGGGGTTCCAATCCGCGCCGCAACCAACTGATCTTCATCGGTCGCAATCTTGACCGCGCTGCTCTGAATGAGGGGTTCACACAATGCCTGGCGTAGCTGAAGAGATCATGCGGGGTAATCTGCTTCCGGAAAGTTGGCGGGCAATTCTGGATGAGGCGGCAGTCTCCGTTGGCTGGTCGGCGACCGGCCGGTCTATGGCCGCCGCCTCGGCGAGCGGAGCCGTCTTTCTGTTTGAAGCTGGAAACGGCCGACACTTGAAGCGATGGGATGCCCATCGCTTTTCCGCAACCGTGATTGCATGGCATCCTCATGAGGATTTACTGGCTACTGCCGGACAGGATGGGAAGGTTTCGATCTGGAATCCTGAGGACGACGCTCCAAGCCACGTGCTCGAATGCGGAACTTCCTGGGTGGAGCATCTGGCATGGTCGCCATCGGGCGAACATCTGGCAACCGCCTGCGGCCGTATTCTGCGGATTTGGTCCCGTACCGGAGAATTGCTGCAGACGTTCGACGAACAGCCAAATACCATCGCCGGGATCGATTGGCGCGCCGACTCGCAGGAGTTGGTCTCTGCATGTTATGGACAGGTCGTCTTCTGGTCTCCGTCATCCAATACGCCAAAACGGACATTCGAGTGGAAGGGATCGATGCTCTGCATCGCCTGGAGCCCGGACGGTCGGTACCTCTGTCATGGAAATCAGGACTCAACCGTCCATTTCTGGATCGTGGCCTCCGGCAAAGAGTTACAGATGTCTGGCTACCCGTTGAAGGTCGCTCAGATTGCCTGGGACCGACGATCAAAGTATCTCGCAACCGCTGGCAGCCCGCAGATCACGGTGTGGGATTGCTCCGGCAAAGGGCCCGCCGGGCGAAGGCCACAGACTCTGAAACATCATCTCTTTCCGTTGCGCGCCATGCGCTATCAGAGCGACGGCCCATTGCTAGCCTCAGGGTGCGCGGAGGGCAGGGTTGCCATTTGGAAGCCAAGCAAGCGGGACGATCCGGATATGACAGCCTCGCTTGGCTCACCGGTCACCGCCCTATCGTGGTCAACCGCGTCAGGCCATCTAGCAGTCGCTACTGAAGACGGCAGCGTTGTGGTCTACGATCCGCGTTCTACTTAACTTTCAGAACAGAAGAGCAACGATAGCTCAAGCCTGCACCCTAACGAGAGTGAATTATTATTAGTTTTATGGTGTATTCGGATGACTAGGGAGATCCAGACCAGAAAAACACGACAAAAAGAAGCCATCCGAGCAGCTTTCCTCGAAGCGGATCGCCCTCTTTCGCCAGACGAGGCTCTTGCATTAGCTCAAAGGCGAGCGGACGCCTTGAGCCTAGGAACTGTCTATCGGAACATCTCCAGCCTGGTCGACGATAAATGGCTCACTACGGTTCAAGTTCCCGGCTGTCCAGCACGTTACGAGGTCGCCGGAAAGGCCCATCATCATCATTTCCAATGTCGTAGATGCGGCGCTGTTCATGAGCTTGAAGGATGCGATGTACCAGGTAAGCCGCATCTCCCGAGGGGCTTTAAATATCTTGATCACGATTTCTTTGTCTACGGCATCTGCGACGCCTGCCCCAAGTGATTTTTGCCCACGTCATTACTGGATAGACGACTCCAATTCTTAAGTCATGCCTTTCTCCGCAGACCTTGAAATAAGGTGGTACGGCGTCGTCGCATGTGGCCGGAATCGCATTTGCCGGCCAGGAGAGCGGAAGCGTTGGAGGCTTCCGCTCTCGTACTTCTACTGCGATCCTGCATTCAACGATTTAGTTAGGGACGTGGGAATGGTGGGCGCAGCAAGCCCGGCCCGTCAGGGAAAGGGTGCCCGCCCGCATCAGCAAGGGAACGAGCAGCAAAGCCGCCGCACTGTCGGCCCAACCAATGCCGAATGTGGCATGAACAAGAAGACCGAACAGAACGATCGCCGCCTGATACGTGCAGAAATCTGTCTGTTTGGCGTCGGTCATCATGGCTGTGCTGTTGAGCGCCAGCCCCACTTTGCGCTTGGCGCGGGATAGCAAGGGCATAAAGATCAATGCCGCAGCTGTAACCCCGGCTCCGATCCAACTCGTCTCCGAAAAACGGTGCCGCCAGAGATTGAAGGTCGCCTCGATCAGGACATAAACCCCTAACGCCAACAAGCAGACACCCGCAATGCGCAGACTGACGTGCTCCGCGCGATGGCGACGATGATGGTCCATCTCGTGCGACATCCTCCAGAGCAGTGCGGCTCCGGAGACAACCTCGATGAGTGAGTCAATGCCAAATCCAGCCAATGATAAGCTGTTCGACCTGATCGCAGCGACTAATGCGACTGCAGCTTCGAGGCCCGCCCAGGCGATAGTGAAGTACTCGAGATTGCGTCCACGGCGCGCGATTGCTGCCCGGTCCATTCCAGAAAAGATAGCGGTTCCCATAGAACTCCTTAGCGCTGGACCTGAAGAGCGAATACCAGCATTGGTTCAAAAACGCGGTTACTTGCCGCAATTCGCGGAATCGCCGCAAAGCACAGCAGCATATACCATCGGGAAGGGGCTGGTTCTAGTGGGGGAAAGAAGCCGCAGGAGGTGGGCGGATCGAATAGACACGCACTTGAACAAAGCCAGGAAGGTCTGTGTCGCGGCCCGCCGTGTACATCGCACGACAACATGATAGGTAGATTGCGAGAGCCACGACGACAGCGACGAGAGTCGCGCCAAGCATACACAGGCTGCAATGTCCGTTGTCAGATTTTTGACCGGCAAGGTGAGCGTGACTGGCGGCGGAAGTTGTCGCACACAAAACGCACAGAATGAGAATTGCACCTAAGACAACACGTGCCCATCCGTATTCATGCCTTTTTTGCTGCATTAGGAACGATTATGGCCTCGCTATCCTTTTTACGTCAATTTAGATCGTCGATACAGTTCCATCCTTGAATGGTGTATTGCATCGCGGCAGCCAGCTCCCCGTTGGCTCCCCCAAATTGCTCTAACAACATATTTCCAAACCGGAAATCTGGCTCACCGAAATTTACGGTGTACATCAACTTCTTGACATGGTGGTACACGAGCGAACCTCACATTCAATTTGCGTGCGGCGTACATCAATACGATGCAGAGAGTGAATGAATACGCTAGCGACGTAACGCGAATCTTATGAGATTTTCTACGTCGTGATGTCAGCAGAGTAACGTCGTGTTACGCAGCTAAGCCCACACGAAGAAGAGCTAGAGACAAGCGGGAAGTCCAGTAAAGAGAAAAACGACGTCGGACAGGCTGAAGAAGGACTACGATTCCGGATGGTCGGCTCTACGGAACTAATGCAGTAGTTTCCGCATCGCCGGCGATTCGGAAGCGAAGCGATCGCTTGGAGCGATAATAAGAAAGTGACCCTTATCGGAGTAGTCAATTCAATTGAAGCCATAGAATTGCGCCTTACGCCGTTGCGCAATCAGTTGGCTGCACATCCCCTCTATCCACGGATTCGTACGCTGCGTGACGTTCGCCTTTTCATGGAGTCGCATGTCTTCGCGGTGTGGGACTTTATGAGTCTGCTTAAAGCATTACAGCGAGCGCTGACGTGTGTGGATCTACCTTGGGTGCCGACACCCTTCCCTATGAGCCGGCGCCTCGTCAATGAGATTGTCCTGGGCGAGGAGAGCGACGAATATCAGGGGCGCGCGATCAGTCATTTCGAGATTTATCTCGAAGCGATGGAGCAGGTGAAGGCAGATACACGTGCGATTCGCTACGTTGTAAGCTGCGCTCCGCTGGGCGTTGACAGACTGAGTTTCGAAGGAGTTCCGGCAGCGGCGAAGGAGTTCGTCGAGACTACCTTCCGAGTCATTCACCGGGGCTCGTCGGCTGCCCAGGCCGCGGCCTTCGCGTTTGGCCGCGAGGATGCGATTCCGGACATGTTTCGATCGCTCGTGCGTCAGCTAAACCAGGAGATGAGTGGCGAACTCGACCAGTTTGTCTGGTATCTGGAAAGGCATATCGAGGTTGACGGTGACGACCATGGACCGCTTTCGTTGAAGATGGTTGCCGACCTATGCGATGACGACCCGGCGCTTTGGGAGGAGGCCTCCCAAGCTGCCGAAGAAGCGCTTCGTGCGCGACTCAGGCTGTGGGATGGTGTGCTGAGGCAGATAGAAGCGAATTAGTCGGCATCAAAGGCAGGAAACTTGCCAGCTAGATTTCGAAGTTCAATGTCTCCAGCACCTCGGTTGAACTCTTTCCCCGCGTCAACACTGTTTGCCACAGCTACTTCAAGCACGGGCTCCACGCGAATCATTGCATGTGCTCCCGAGTGGTTGGGGAAATTCGATATCGAACTGATGCGGGGAATGAATGATCGCAAAATTGCCAATCACACGAATCGACCATTGCGGGGTGATTGATCAGTTCCAAAAACTTCCTGCATCATTGATGACCCATCTGGAACGTAACGTAGGTTCTGTAATTCGTGCAACTTCCCTATCGACTTCGGATGTAAAGAGAAACTTCACGGCTCTACGTTATGACGATGTCATCGATGGAGCTTCTGCTCTGAATCCGGCACAACAGCGACTAGGCTTTGGCTTCCAATCGATGCGCCGGCGCCAGCACATCTCATTCCGGTTGAACATCCAGTTGCAGAGCCTTCCTTCGCCCTCCGAAGTTGTCTCAAAGATCGTGACATCCGAATTCGTGCTCATCGGCAGCGTGGTGGTGGCTCCATCGGCTAACATGCTCTCGAAGGGAAGGTTGCCATTAATGGCGGCCACCTGGCCGAAGTTGGAAGCGCTACTAGAGTTCTCGGGAGCGCCGGCAGCGCCGGGCAGCAACACTGTGAAAATCTCCCAGTCCGCACCAAGATTGGTCTGGGGCAGTTGCGACATAACCTCGGAGAACAGTGTAGCCTCCTGCGAGCCCGTCTCCGTGTTCAACAGCGGCACATCCGTGTCCACCACGGTCTCCTGTTGTGTCGAGCCTGCCTTCAGATGCGCATCGATCATCTGAATGGAAACGTCCAGCGTAATTGGACCGCGCACGAAGGTTGCAAAACCGGGCTCAGTAAAGGTGAGTAGGTAGTGGTCCGGCGTGATCGAACCGCTATCGTACAATCCGGCCGCATTGGTGACGTAAGTTTTGACTACACCCTTATCCACGTCCTTGACCTGAACGGACACACCAGGAATTACTGCTCCCGTGGTATCGGGGACCGTGCCGCGGAGGTCACCAGAATTCGTATTCTGGGCAAGTCCGATCCCCACAGCCAGCCCACAAAAGAGAATCGTGAGCATCATACTCACCTTCATATTGTCGCCTCTCCGAATGTCTTGCTTGTATAAATTGGCTGCATCTCAACTACCGCCACATCAAATCTCCCCACATCTTTGTCTTCAACGACAAACGTTTGTCTAGACGTAACTCGCAGCACGTCAGCATTTATTGCATCGTGCTGCAACGGTCGTCAAGCTCCGCTTGTCAAGATTTTGTTATTATCTTGTTTGATCAATGGACGATCAATTTGGCACTGCTCGACCCTCGAGCGATTAACTTGGCTGCTCGGCCTGACTGAGGCAGGAACGCAATCATACTCACAGAGACGGAAGTGGGCTCTGAAAGCGGAGACTGACCTCACTAAGCACAAGAGTGCATGCTCGAAGAGGGATAGGGGAAGCGATCCAGCCTTTTGATCATCAGCTGAATGCACCGATCATCGCCCGCGATTCTGCCGAAGAGCGCATTTCACATGTCCGTAAAGTCGGCGACGCGTCCAGTCTCGGACTGAACAACTCATCCGGGTTTGATGCCCAGCCAGTCACTCACTGCGACCCTCAAACGCTTGCAGCCGATGTTGCGCTCCGTTGTTTGTACCTAGACATGCCCGAGAAGGAATTGGATCTGCTCAAGCTCGCCGCCGGCATCATGGCAGAATCGCGGCGCGGAAATGGGTGCGAAGCTCGGCGTGAGGGACATCGACGGCAGCGCACCGAAGTCCTACCGATATGAATTAGTCGGACCGCCGGAGTTACACGCGCCCCTCACATCCTGGTGATCATCTTCATCCCTACAGATAAAATTCACCTGGACGTATATTTGGCAACTTGGACACTTGCCGGTTTTACGGCCATTTGCCCAAAACACAGATCGATCTGAATTGGGCGATGAGCGCATTGTCTTGATACTACCAACTGAGACTCTCCTTCCGATTTGTCTTCATTGAGAGTAATGAGTTGTGACAGGGGAGTAGTGTTAGATCGAGAGCATACTTTTGCCAAAGGCACGTTTCCAAAATCAAACCCGTCGCATTTGATTGCATTATTGCGACCAACCGATTAGGGGGACGATAGCAAATGATCAAACAGCGATTGCACCAAGCTGCGCGTGCTCTTCTGAGACAGTTCTGCGCCGAGGATTCTCTGGGTGACTGCCAAACCATGAGCAAGATTGATGATGACCGTGATGAAATCATCCGGCTTCAATTTCGAAGTGACTTCGGGAGATCGCAAGAGATCTCTGACGAGCTCGCCTCCGTCCCGAAGCTGCTGTCGATGCACTTCAACGAAGCTTTGCCGGATACGTTCGCTTCGAAGAGCCGCGACCTCGAATTCAGCACGAAATACTATCCAATCGTGGTCCGTCATTAGGTCAGCAATGGCATCCCGAAATCTTTTCGTGCGCTTCTTCCCTGGAGGCTCGTCCTTCAACAGAGAACGGAAGAAATTCAGGTGGCGCGCCTGCTCCTCCTGGATTACGGCGACAAACAACTCTTCTTTGCCGTCGAAGTTGGAATATAGAGCGCCCCGAGAAAAACCGGCATCCTCCGCGATCTTCTCCGCCACTGCGCCGCCGAGCCCGTAACGCAGGAAGTGCCTGCGTCCCACGGCGACCAGTGTGGCACGAGTCTGTGCTCGGCTCTCCTCCCGCGTGAGCCGCTTTCGTGGTTTTGTCCCGGGCGGCTTTGTGCTGGTCAGAGGCATTTGGATCCTAGCTTCTCCGAAATCGTTACTGTAGCGATTCATTGACCGACTCTACGACACGCTTGCAGATGCACCCAATAAACACTCTGCATCCTGATACCAAGATAGCTTATTTCATTGGAGGTTCCCGTCCGACAAATTCTTTACCTGACTTGCGGCACGGAGACCCAAGACTTTCGCCTCGGGCCAGCAGCCGTGTCCTTAAGCAAACGGACTCTCTCAGCAGCCTCTTCAGGTTTGCCTAAAACAATCGAATGACCAAAATCGCGGCTGTGGCGGCAATGGCCGCGATTGCGAGAACCACATACCACAGGTATGCCGGGGGGATGTCTTCGAGGTCCTCTTCCGTTTTGGTTTTCATGTTAGTCCTTGCCTGGTCGCGGGCGGAGACGAGAACATCCTGCTGAAAACTGCAACATGTCAGAGATGCGTCCACCCCCGGCCTATCAACACCACACCCATACCGAGGCACGCAACGGCCGTTACATGCAATGCAGGCATATGGAGCGATCCCAACCATGCAATGTATGGAGGAAGAGCGTCCCGTTCTGACTTCATACAAATTCCCCAGATTCCGAAGGCCATGCAGACGAAGCCCCATACAAAGCAGATCCACTGCTCAACAATAATCATCCTGGCTGGAGCGTATTTTTGTTCCTTCTCTTTCCCCTTCCGCAACGTCCACACCGCACTCGATGCCGGTTCGCAGTCGAGGTATCCGACATCTCCATGAAGATTGCCAGAGACTTTAACGGGATATCCGCCTTTGGTCGCCAATGCTCGGCCCGCACCTGAATGAGCCATCGTGGCGCCTCCTCACACATCTCTTGCTATTAACATACAATACGATTGCAGATACATGTTGTATATATTCAGAATCCAAATAGTTATGGAATACATCCTGTATCTGTAGATAGGATTTTTCTAACGGAGAGGAAGGTGGATGTTAGCGAAGGCGAGCATCAGCGAACAATGGAAGCCGAAGGCGAACCCATGGCTGATCGCGGCCACTGTCGCCCTCGCTGCCTTCATGGAGGTTCTCGACACCTCCATTGCCAATGTCGCCCTTCCCCACATTGCCGGTGATCTTGGTGCCAGTACCGACCAGGGAACCTGGGTTCTCACCAGCTATCTTGTATCCAATGCGATTATTCTGCCAGTAGGCGCCTGGGCCTCGAGCGTAATCGGCCGCAGGAACTTCTTTATGCTGTGCATCACCATCTTCACCGCAGCGAGTTTTCTTTGCGGTATCGCCCCAACGCTTCCGATCTTGCTCTTGGCGCGTGTCCTTCAGGGTGTCGGAGGTGGTGGCCTCCAGCCCATGGCGCAAGCTATCATGGCGGATTCCTTCGAAGAAAAAAGACGTGGGCAGGCCTTCGCGCTCTACGGCCTTGTGGCAGTGCTTGCTCCATCCCTAGGGCCGACGATCGGCGGTTGGATCACCGATAACTACTCTTGGCGATGGATCTTCTATATCAATCTGCCCATTGGCATCCTCGCATTTTTTCTGGTCAGCCGCCTGGTTCAGGACCCACCTTGGATCAAAGCCGACCGCGCTAACCTTAGGAAATTGGACTACATCGGCCTCGGACTGCTGACGGTTGCCATGGGCGGTCTGCAAATAATGCTCGATAAGGGCGAGGAGAACGACTGGTTTGCCTCCGACTTCATCCGCATCTTCTGTGTTCTATTCGTTGTGGGTATGACTAGTCTGATCTGGTGGCAGTTGCGGGCCAAAAATCCCATCATGAATTTGCGGCTCTTCAAGTACAAGAACTTCGCCATCTGCTGTTTTCTAATGATTCTGGTCGGCGGTGTCCTGAATGCCGCAACCGTACTTGAGCCCCAGTTCCTGCAGCAGCTGATGGGGTACACGGCAACCCGCGCCGGAGAGGCACTCGCGGGCGGGGGACTCGTCCTGCTCGTCGTTATGCCCATGGCTGGAATAGCTACTGGCAGATTTCCGGCAAGAAATATGGCTGCATTCGGTTTCGCCTGCTTTGCCGGCGCGTTCTATTACACCTCCACACACTTCACGCTCACCATGACCTTCGGTTTTGCCTCATGGGTTCGAATTCTTCAGATGTTTGCGATTCCTTTCGCCTTCATCGCCATCACCACCGCGGCTTATGTCGGACTTCCAAAAGAGGCGAGTAATCAGGTCTCCGGAATCATCAACTTCGTTCGCAACGTTGGCGGCAGCATCTTCATCGCCGTCACTGGAGCGATCGTCACCAACCGCTCTCTTTTCCACCAGGCACGCCTGCAGGAGTCCATGCAACCTGGCAATCAAGCCTTCGTCAACCGGGTCAACACCCTTACCTCTTACTTCGGTGGCAGCGGCAAAGGACCCGGGCCCGGCCTCATGGCACGAGCTGCTATTTACCAGCAGCTCAATCAGCAGGCAGCCGCGCAGGCTTATCAGGACATCTACCGTCTGCTCTGTTGGATGGCGATGGGTATGGTAGTGTGCGCCTTCATTCTCAGCAAGAACAAGCCCAGTAGGGAGGCCCCTGCCGGAGAAGCAATGCACTAACAACATATTTGGCCATCAGACCAGTATCGCCAGGCGGAATTGCACTCTAAAGGCCGAATGGTGTCCGAGGTCATAAATCGGACGGATGTTATTTCAATCAACAGATAGGTTCCAAGTGCGATAAAAAAACAAACTTGTTTGTTCACGCTAAGCGACCGCCCGTCGAACGAGTTGCGGAGTTTATGACGACAGGGGAGAGGGAGTTAGCTGCCTTTTACGAGGCAGTACTCAGACGATATGGCCTGAAGGAAGCGAGGAAGTCGGCGCAGGACTGGATCGAAGAATTAGAGACGATGGGGCCCGCTGACTGTGCCGGTCAGAACTGGAATCATGTGACAATCGCCGCTGCCGATTGCCTTGCCTCCAGAATCATCGACCATCCCCAAGCCCTTGAGGGCCAGCCGACCTCCCATCACCGGCTCTGTCGATGACGCTTGGCCGA
>Ga0193716_1001027_pt1 | contig 16584 bp, 6 predicted proteins | sample U2c1metaG_FD_145901 | JGI IMG/M metagenome (GOLD analysis project Ga0193716, IMG submission 145901) | Soil microbial communities from a riparian zone of the East river system, Colorado, United States - U2c1 | ecosystem: Environmental > Terrestrial > Soil > Riparian zone | place: USA: East River...
CGGACACCAGGCGCCACAGGTCGTCCGGGGTGGTGACGCCGCCGGGGAAGCGGCAGCTCATCCCGACGATCACCACCGGATCGTCGTCGGCGCGGCGCGGGACGACCGGGGCTGGGGTGGCGGAGACGGTGCCGAGCAGCTCGTCGAGGAGGTGGGCCGCGAGTGCGGCGGGGGTCGGGTGGTCGAACACCATGGTCGCCGGCAGCCGCAGCCCGGTGACCGTGGTCAGGCGGTTGCGCAGTTCCACCGCGGTAAGGGAGTCGAAACCCACCTCCTGGAACGGGCGGGTGGGGTGGATCGCGTCGCCGCCGGTGTGTCCGAGGACCATGGCGACCTGGGTGCGGACCAGGTCCAGCGCCGCGTCGGGCCGGTCGGCGGGCGGGAGCCCGGCCAGAGACGCGCCGGCACCGGCGCTCACCGCGCGGCGTACTGGAGTGCGGACCAGGCCGCGCAGCAGGGCGGGGATCTCGCCTCCGGCGCGCAGGGCCGCGAGGTCCAGTCGCAGCGGGTACACGACCGGCGCCGCGGCGGACACGGCCGCGTCGAACAGCGCGAGCCCGTCCTCAGCGGTGACGGCGGGCATGCCGGCGCGGGCTAGGCGCCGCATGTCCGCTTCGGACAGTGCGCTGGTCATGCCGGTGCCCTGGGCCCACGGTCCCCAGGCCAGCGACACCGAGGGCAGGCCGAGGTCGGTGCGGTGGCGGGCAAGCGCGTCGAGGAAGGAGTTGGCCGCCGCGTAGTTCGCCTGCCCGGCGCCGCCGAGTGTGCCGGACACCGAGGAGAACAGGACGAACGCGTCGAGCGCGGTGTCGCGGGTCAGCTCGTGGAGGTGCCAGGCGGCGTCGACCTTGGGGCGCAGCACGGTGTTCAGCCGTTCCGGGGTGAGCGACGCCAGGACGCCGTCGTCGAGCACACCCGCCGCGTGCACGACCGCGCGCAGCGGGTGCGCGGCGGGGACCGAGGCGACGAGACCGGCCACGGCGGGCCGGTCCGCGAGGTCGCACGCGGTCACGGTCACGTCGGCGCCGTGGGCGGTCAGCTCGGCGACCAGCTCGGCGGCACCGCCTCGGCGGCTGGCGAGGATCAGGTGGCGAACACCGTGTGCCACCACGAGGTGGCGGGCGACGAGCGAGCCGAGGCCGCCGGTGCCGCCGGTGATGAGCACGGTGCCGTCGGGGTCCCAGCGGTGCCGTGCGGCGGCGGTCGTGCGGGCCAGTCGGGGGGCGGTTGGCTCGCCGGCACGGAGCCGGAGCTCCGGCTCCCCCGAGGCAAGGGCGGCGGGCAGCGCGTCCCGCGAGGACTGCTCGTCGTCGGTGTCGACGAGGACGAACCGGTCCGGGTGCTCGGCCTGGGCGGCGCGCACGAGCCCGGACACGGCGCCATCGAGGAGGTTCCTGCCGTCGACGAGCACGGCGAGGCGCCGGTCCTCGGTGAGCGCGGTCCGCAGGGTGTCCAGCAGGCGGGCGGTCGTCTCGTGCACGGAGTCGATCACGTCGCCGTCGGCCGGTGTCACGGTGACGACCTCGAAGTCCGGTGCCGGCGCCGAAGACGTGGGCACTGCGACCCACTCGACGCCGAACAGGGAGTCGGTGCGCTCGACCGCGGTGGGCGCGCGCAGGGCGAGGGCGGACACGGTGGCGACCGGCCGGCCGTCGGGGTCGGCGACCGCGAGGGACACGGCGTCGCCGGCCGGGGTGATCCGCACGCGCAGTGCCGTGGCACCCGTGGCGTGCAGGGCGGCGCCCTGCCAGGAGAAGGGCATCCCGTTGGCGTGCACGAGGTTCGTCGCGTGCAGTGCGGCGTCGAGCAGGGCGGGGTGGAGGCCGTAGCCGGTGGTGTCGGCGTCCTCGGGCAGTGCGACCTCGGCCAACACGTCGTCGCCGTGGCGCCAGGCCGCGCGCAGACCCTGGAACACCGGGCCGTAGTCGAAGCCGTTGGCGGCGCGGTCGGCGTAGAAGTCCGTGAGGTCGACCGGCGCCGCGTCGGCGGGGAGCCATTCGGTGAGGGAGACCGGTTCGGTCGCGGCGGTGGTCAGGGTGCCGGTGGCGTGCCGGGTCCAGTCGCCGTCGGTGCGGGCATGCACGGCGATGGGACGGGCGCCGGTATCCGCCGGTGGGCCGACGGTGAGCTGAAGCTGGAGGGTGTCGTGCTCGGGCAGTGCGAGGGGGGCTTCGAGGGTCAGCTCCTCGACGTGGCCGCAACCAACCTCGTCGCCGGCGCGGAAGGCCAGTTCCAGGAGCGCGGCCCCGGGGATGAGGACGGTGCCCATGATCGCGTGGTCGGCGAGCCAGGGGTGGGTGTCGAGCGAGATGCGGCCGGTGAACAGGTGTCCGCCGGAGTCCGGCAGCTCGACCGCGCCACCGAGCAGCGGGTGTTCGGCGGCAGCCATACCCATGGCGGCGGCGTCGCCGCGCGGGGCGGCGCTCAGCCAGAAACGCTGGTGCTGGAAGGCGTAAGTAGGCAGGTCGACCCGCCGTGCGCCGGTGCCGGCGAAGTAGGCCTGCCAGTCGATGTCCACACCGGACACGTGAAGTTCGGCGAGTGCGGTGGTGATGGCCTCTTCCTCGCCGCGGTTCCTGCGCTGCAGCGGGGTGACCTTCTCCGCCGCGACGGCCGCGAGCACCCCGTCCGGGCCGACCTCGACGAAGTGGACCGCCGGGATCGAGGCGAGCATGTCGGCGAACCGCACGGTCTCCCGCACGTGCCGCACCCAATAGTCCACCGTGGTCACATCACCGTTGGCCACGAACGGAATCGTGGGCTCGGCGAAAGTCAGGTGCTCGATCGACCGGCGGAACTCCTCGAGCATCGGGTCCATCAACGGCGAATGGAACGCGTGCGACACCCGCAGCCGACTCGACTTCCGGCCCTCGAAACCTGCGACGAGCGCCAGAACCTCAGCCTCGGCCCCAGAAACCACCAGCGAGTCAGGGCTGTTGATCGCCGCGATACTCACGGTCTCGGTGAGCAACGGCGTCACTTCGCCCTCGGTGGCCTGCAAAGCGACCATCGCCCCACCTTCGGGCAGGGCCTGCATCAACCGCGCACGCGCCGACACCAACGTGCGTGCGTCCGCAAAGGACAACACGCCAGCCACGTGCGCCGCCGCGATCTCACCGATCGAATGACCAGCAACGAAGTCCGGAGTAACACCCCACGACTCCAACAACCGGTACAACGCCACCTCGAACGCGAACAACGCAGGCTGCGCATGTCCGGTCTGGTTGAGCTGAGCCTCGTCCAGCTCCCACACCGCGGCATCGAACGCCTCCGCGAACACCGGGAACCGAGCCGCCAACTCACGACCCATCCCGACCCGCTGCGAACCCTGACCCGAGAACAGGAACGCCGTGCGGCCGCGCTCGACCACACCACGCACCACGTCATCGCCGAGCACGACCGCGCGGTGGTCGAACCGCGCGCGGGCGGTCGCCAGGGACCAGCCCACGTCCACCGGGTTCAGACCGTCCACCTGGGACAGCAGACGCTCGGTCTGCGCCGTCAGCGCCGCCTCGGTGCGCGCCGACACCAGCCACGGCACCACGTTCGACACCGCCGCCGGCTCGGCGAGAGTGACCGCCGCCGGCTGCTCCAGGATCACGTGCGCGTTCGTGCCGCTGATCCCGAAGGACGAGACACCGGCTCGGCGCGGCCGGTCGATCACCGGCCAGTCCTGGGACTCGGTAAGCAGCTCGACGTTCCCGGCCGCCCAGTCCACCTGCGACGACGGGGCGTCCACGTGCAACGTCTTCGGCAGCACACCGTGGCGCATCGCCAGAACCATCTTGATCACACCGGCCACCCCGGCGGCGGCCTGGGTGTGCCCTATGTTCGACTTCACCGAACCCAGCAGCAGCGACCGTTCCCGGTCCTGGCCGTAGGTCGCGAGCAACGCCTGCGCCTCGATCGGGTCACCCAGGGTGGTGCCGGTGCCGTGCGCCTCCACCACATCGACGTCCTGTGTGGACAGACCGGAGCTCGCCAGCGCCTGCTGGATCACCCGTTGCTGCGATGGCCCGTTCGGTGCGGTCAGCCCGTTGGACGCGCCGTCCTGGTTGACCGCCGAACCGCGCACCACCGCGAGGACCTCGTGCCCGTTGCGCCGGGCGTCCGAGAGACGCTCCAGCACGAGGAGACCGACGCCCTCGGACCACGCCACACCGTCGGCGGAGTCGGCGAAGGACTTGCTGCGGCCGTCCGAGGCGAGGCCGCCCTGCTTGTGGAAGTCGAGGAACGTCTCCGGGGTGGACATCACCGTCACACCGCCGGCCAGTGCCAGCGAGCACTCCCCCGACCGCAACGCCTGCGCCGCGAGGTGCAACGACACCAACGACGACGAACACGCCGTGTCCACCGTCACCGCCGGCCCCTCAAGACCCAGCGTGTAGGACACCCGGCCCGACGTGACGCTGCCCGAGGTGCCGTTGACGACGAACCCGCGCACGGTCTCGTCTGTCGGGTAGTCGTGGTACATCACGCCGGCGAACACGCCGGTCTGGCTGCCCCGCAACGAGATCGGGTCGATGCCCGCGCGCTCGACGGCCTCCCACGCGGTCTCCAGCAGCAGCCGCTGCTGCGGGTCGATCGCCAGTGCCTCGCGCGGGGAGATGCCGAAGAACTCGGCGTCGAACTCGCCGGCGTCGTGCAGGAACCCGCCAACGCGGCGGAAGTCCACGTCCGGCAGCCGCCAGCCGCGGTCGGCAGGGAAGTCGGTGATGGCGTCCGTGCCCGCCATGGTCAGCCGCCACAGGTCCGCCGGCGAGCGGACGTCGCCGGGGTACCGGCAGGCCATGCCGACGATGACGATCGGGTCGTCGCCGACCGGCGCGACCGTGACCGGGCGGGCGGTCCCGGTGTCGCCGGAGATCAGGCCACGCACGAACTCCGCGACCCTGGCGGGAGTGGGGTGGTCGAACACGAGCGTCGCCGGCAGCCGCATCCCGGTGGCCTCGCCGAGCCGGTTGCGGAACTCCACGGACGTCAGCGAGTCGAAACCCTGCTCCCGGAACGGCAGGGCCGCCACGATGGCGTCCGCCGACCCGTGGCCGAGCACCGCCGCGGCGTGTTCGGCCACGACCCGGTCGACGTCCTCGACCGGTCCGGCCGCCGCGACTGCCGCGGCCGTGCGCCGCGCCGGGGGCACCAGGGCACGCAGCACCGCCGGCACGGTGGCGCGGGCACGGACGGCGACGCGGTCCACGCGGGCAGCGACGACCGCCGGCTCGGTGGCGCAGAGCGCCGCGTCGAGCCACTCCAGTCCCTGGTCGACGGACAGGGCGGGCAGGCCGGCACGCGCCATCCGCTGGGAGTCCACATCGGACAGTCGATGGGCCATCCCGGTGTCCTGCCACGGACCCCACGCGATGGACACGGCCGGCAGGCCCTCGCCGCGGCGGCGGTGGGCCAACTCGTCGAGGACCGCGTTGGCCGCGGTGTAGCCGGCCTGGCCGCCGTTGCCGAGCACTCCGAACACCGACGAGAACAGCACGAACGCCGACAGGTCGGCGGCGCGGGTCAGCTCGTGCAGGTGCCAGGCGGCGTCGACCTTCGGCCGGAACACGGCGTCGAGGCGGTCCGGGGTCTGGTCGGTCACGAGCCCGTCGTCGAGCACCCCGGCCGCGTGCACCACGGCCGTCAGCGGGTGCTCGGCCGGGATCCGTGCGAGGACGGCCGCGAGCGCCGGCCGGTCGGCCGCGTCGCACGCCTCGACCGTCACCTCGGCGCCGAGGTCGGTCAGCTCCGCGACCAGGTCCGGGGCAGCGCCGCCGCGGCTGAGCAGCAGCAGGCGGCGCACCCCGTGCGTGGTGACCAGGTGGCGGGCCACGACGGCGCCGAGGCCGCCGGTGCCGCCGGTGATCAGGACGGTGCCCTCGGCAGTCCAGCCCGGCGGTCTCTCCGGCAGCGGTGCGGGGGTCAGGCGGGGCACGTGCACGACGCCGGCGCGGACCGCGGCCTGCGGCTCGCCCGCGTCCAGTACCGCCGGCAGCGCCGCCGCGTCGGACTCTGCGTCCAGCTCGACCAGGACGAACCGGCCCGGCTGCTCCACCTGCGCGGACCGCACCAGCCCCCACACGGCCGCGGCGGCGAGACCACCGGGCCGGGTCACGAAGACGACCTGACTGTCCTCATCGGACAGTTGGAGTCGTGCCAGCGCCAGGGAAGTCGCCGCGCGTACGGCCGCGGGCACGTCACCGGACGGCTCGGCGACAGGCACCACGAGGACGTCCGGCCCACCCGCGCCGGCGGGCAGGAGGTCGGCGAGGCCCCACGGATCCGCACCGGACACCGCCCACCGGCGAGCCGTCGGCTCCCCGGCAGCCGGCAGCGGCGGCCAGTCAAGGCGCAGCAGCGGGGCACGTTCCGCGACGGCCTCGTGGCGGGGACGCAGCACGAGCGCGCGAACCGTGGCCACCGGCGAGCTATGGCCGTCGAACGCGGCAAGCGCGACCGTGTCCTGCCCGGTGCGGCGCATCCGGATCCGCAGTGCCGCCGCCGAATGCGCGTGCAGGGCCACCCCGGACCAGGTGAACGGCAGCCGAGGCCCGGTGTCGTCGTCGAGGCCGAGCAGCGGCGCGACGTGCAGCGCGGCGTCCAGCAACGCGGGGTGCAGCCAGAAGGCCCCCGCGTCGCCGGCGACCTCGGCGGGCAGCGCGACGTCGGCGAGCACCTCCTCGCCGGCGCGCCAGGCGGCGCGCAGGCCGCGGAACGCGGGCCCGTACGCCAGCCCGGCGGCGGCCCGGCGCTCGTAGTGGCCGTCCAGGTCGACCGGGACGGCGTCGGCGGGCCACTCGGTCGGCGTTGGCAGGGCTGAAGCGGCGCCGACCAGGCCGGTGACGTGCCGGGTCCACGGCGCGTCCGGATCGTCCTGGGGTCGCGCGTGGACGCCGAGCGAGCGGTGCCCGGTGTCGTCGGTGGGACCGAGCGCGACCTGGACCCGCACGCCGCCCCGCTCCGGCAGCACCAGCGGCGCGGTGATGGTCAGCTCCACCAGTTCGCCGCCGCCGACCTCGTCGGCCGCGCGCAGGGCCAGCTCGACGAACCCGGTGCCGGGGAAGACGATCCGGCCGGCGACGACGTGGTCGGCCAGCCACGGCTGGGTGGCGGTGGACAGCACGCCCGCGCACAGGACCCCGCCGGTGTCGGGCAGCTCGGTGATCGTGGTCAGCAGCGGGTGGCCGGTGTCGGGCTCGGCGCTCGGCGCGGGCGGCCGCAGCCAGTACCGGTCGCGCTGGAACGCGTAGGTCGGCAGGTCCACCCGGCGGGCCTCCGTGCCGTCGAACCAGGCGGACCAGTCCACCGGCACGCCCCGCACGTGCAGGCGCGCCAAGGCTTTCGCGGCGGCGTGCGGCTCGTCGTGCTTGGCGCGCAGCAGTGGGACGGCGACCCGGCCGGCCGGGTCGGCGAGGCTGTCCGGCACGAGTGCGGACAGTGTGCCGTCCGGACCCAGCTCCAGGAACGTGCGGGCGCCTGCCGTCTCGGCGGCGCGGACCGCGTCGGCGAACCGGACCGGGCTGGTCACGTGCTCGACCCAGTAGTCCGGTGTGGACAGTTCGGCGGCGACCTCGGCGCCGGTGACCGTCGAGACGATCGGCACGCGCGGCGGCCGTAGGTCGAGGCCGGCGACGACCTCGCGGAACTCGGCGAGCATCGGCCGCATCAGCGGGGAGTGGAAGGCGTGGCTCACCCGCAGCCGCCGCACGTCGCGGCCCTGTCGCTCGAACCGAGCGGCGAGCGCCAGCACGGCGGCCTCGGGGCCCGCGACGACCACCGCCGCCGGGCCGTTGACCGCGGCGATCGACACATCGTCAGCGAGCAGCGGCGCGACCTCGTCGGCCCCGGCGCGGATCGCGACCATCGCGCCGCCGGCGGGGAGCCGCTGCATGAGGCGCCCGCGTGCGGTGACGAGCGTGCACGCGTCGGCCAGCGACAGGACACCGGCGACGTGGGCGGCGGCGATCTCGCCGATGGAGTGGCCGAGCAACAGGTCCGCCGGCACGCCCCACGACTCGACCAGCCGGAACAACGCGACCTCGAGCGCGAAAAGCGCGGGCTGCGCGTACCCGGTCCTGCCGAGCAGCTCCTCGTCCAACGTCCACAGTGGACAGTCCAGCTCGCCGAGCACGGCGTCGAGCGCGGCGGCGAACACCGGGAACCGCGCTGCCAGGTCACGGCCCATGCCGACCCGCTGGGCACCCTGGCCGGCGAACAGGACGGCGACCGGCCCGGTCTCGGCGACGTGTCCCCTGGCCTCGGTGACGACACCGTCCGGACCGGCCAGCAGCACTGCCCGGTGGTCCAGCGTCGCGCGGCCGGTGGCGAGCGAGTACCCGATGTCGAGCGCGTCGGCGGCGGCGACCGACCGCAGCCGCAATAGCTGCGCGTCGAGCGCGGCCTCGGTACGGCCGGACACCACCCACGGCACGACCCCGGCCGGCGGCCGGTCCGGCAGCGGCGGGGAGTCCTGCGCCTCCTCGACGATCACGTGCGCGTTGGTCCCGCTGATCCCGAACGACGACACGCCAGCGCGCCGCGGCCGGCCGGGCCGCGGCCACGGTGTCGACTCGGTCGCGAGCCGGATCGCGCCGGCGGACCAGTCCACCCGCGAGGATGGCGCGTCCACGTGCAGGGTGGCCGGCACCGTGCCGTGCCGCAGCGCCATCACCATCTTGATCACCCCGGCCACCCCGGCGGCGGCCTGGGTGTGCCCGATGTTCGACTTGACCGAGCCCAACAGCAGCGGGGTCTCCCGGCCCTGCCCGTAGGAGGCGAGCAGCGCCTGCGCCTCGATCGGGTCACCGAGCCGGGTGCCGGTGCCGTGCGCCTCCACGACGTCCACATCGGACGGTATGAGGCCCCCGCCGGCCAGTGCCTGACCGACGACCTGTCGCTGCGCGAGCCCGCTCGGCGCGGTCAGCCCGTTGGACGCGCCGTCGGAGTTCACCGCCGAGCCGCGCAGCACCGCGAGGACCCGGTGGCCGTTGCGGCGGGCGTCGGACAGCCGTTCCAGGACGAGCATGCCGGCGCCTTCGGCCCAACCGGTCCCGTCGGCGGCGTCGGCGAACGCCTTGCACCGGCCGTCCGCCGACAGCCCGCCCTGCCGGGCGAACTCGACGAAGATGCCGGGCTCGGCCATCACCGCGACGCCGCCCGCGATGGCCAGCGAGCACTCCCCCGACCGCAGCGACCGCAGCGCCAGGTGCACGGCCACCAACGACGACGAGCACGCGGTGTCCACGGTGAGCGCGGGCCCGCGCAGACCGAGCGTGTAGGCCACCCGTCCGGACAGCACGCTCGGCGAGGTCCCGGTCAGCAGGTAGCCCTCGGTGTCGCCGCCACCCTCGTGCAGGCGCGGCCCGTAGTCCTGTGCCGTGGCGCCGACGAAGACCCCGGTCCGGCTGCCGCGCAGGGCGTCCGGCGCGATGCCGGCGCGTTCCACGGCTTCCCAGACGACCTGCAGGGTGAGCCGCTGCTGCGGGTCCATCGCGAGCGCCTCGCGGGGCGAGATCCCGAACAGGGCGGCGTCGAAGCCGGCCGGGTCGTCGATGAAGCCGCCAAGCCGGCCCGTGTCCAGCAGTTCGGCCGGCCAACCGCGGTCGGCGGGCAGCGGGGTCACGGCGTCCACCCCGGCCGCGACGAGGTCCCAGAGAGCTTCCGGGGAGTCCACCGCGCCCGGGTAGCGACAGCCGATGCCGACCACCGCGATCGGCTCGTCGGCCGTCAGGGTCGTTGGCGGCGGTTCCGGCTCGGGCACCGGGCGACCGGCCAGCAGCGCCGCGAGGTGGTCGGCGATCCCGACCGGGGTGGGGTGGTCGAACAGGATCGTGGGGGTCAGCGGGAGGCCGGTCGCGGCGGCGAGCCGGTCGACCAGCTCGACGTTCATGGCGGAGTCGAACCCCAGCTCCCGGAAGGGCGTGGCGGTCTCGACGCGCAGCGGGTCGTCGAGACCGAGGACGGCTGCGCACTCCGCGCGGACCAGGTCCGGCACGTCGGCGACCGGCGCCGCGTCGAGGGCTGGTAGCGCGGTGTCGGTGTCGTCGAGCCAGTAGCGCTCGCGCTGGAACGGGTAGGTCGGCAGATCGACCCGGCGGCCGCCGGCGAGGAAGGTCCGCCAGTCGACGGACACGCCGCGGACGTGCATCCTGGCGAGTGCCCTGAGCAGGGACTCCGGTTCTGGCTGGCCGGGGCGGAACATCCGCACGGTCGCGCCCGTGTCGTCGAGGCTGCCGCGGATCATGGGGGTGAGACCGCCGTCGGGGCCCAGCTCCACGAAGGTCGTGACGCCCGCGTCGGCCAGCGCGCGGATCCCGTCGGCGAACCGGACGGTCTCGCGCACGTGCCGCACCCAGTGCTCGACCGTGGTGACGTCCCCGGCGGCCACCAGCGGAATGGTGGGGGCGTTGAACGTGAGCCCCTCGATCGCGCGGCGGAAGTCGTCGAGCATGGGATCCATCAGCGGCGAGTGGAACGCGTGGGACACCCGCAGCCGGGTGGTCCGGTGCCCGGCCGCCGCCAGGGTGGCGGCCGCGGCGGTGACCGCGTCCTCGTCGCCGGACAGCACGACGGAGTCCGGCGCGTTGACCGCGGCGACCGCCGTCGTGCCGGTGAGCAGCGGCGCGACCTCGGCCTCGGTGGCCCGCACCGCGACCATCGCGCCACCCGGCGGCAGCGCGCCCATCAGCCTGCCTCGCGCGGCGACGAGCGTGCAGGCGTCGTCCAGCGACAGCACCCCGGCCACGTGGGCCGCGGCGATCTCGCCGACCGAGTGGCCCGCGACGTGGTCCGGGCGCACGCCCCACGACTCCAGCAGCCGGAACAGCGCGACCTGCCACGCGAACAGGGCCGGCTGGGTGTAGGTCGTGTCGTCCAGCGCGGCCGCGGCCGGGGTGTTCTCGGCGGCGAACAGCACCTCCCGCAGCGGCAGGTCGATCCGGGCACACACCTCGTCGAGCGCGGCCGCGAACACCGGGTACCTGGCGTGCAGCGCGCGGCCCATCCCCGGCCGCTGCGCGCCCTGGCCGGCGAACACGAACGCGGTGCGTCCGTCGGACACGGTGCCCTCGACCAGGTCGGGGCTCGGTCTGCCCTCTGCGAGCGCCCGCACCGCGTCCGGGCCGATGGCGACCGCGCGGTGGTCGAACGCGGTCCTGGTCGTCGCCAGCGAGAACCCGACGTCGCGCGGCTCAGAGTCCACTGTGGACAGTAGAGCGGCCTGTGCCCGGACGGCGGCGGCGCCGCGACCGGACAGCAGCCACGGCACGACCCCCGCCGAGGGGGCCGCCGTGCGGGTGCGAACCTCGACCGGCGAGCCGGACACCACGAGGTGGCAGTTGGTCCCGCCCATGCCGAAGGAGGACACGCCGGCCAGCGGGCGGCCCGGCCACACGGTCGGCGCGGTCACGACCCGCAGCTGTCGTTGCGCCAGACGGACCTCGGGGTTCGGCCGGGTGAAGTTGAGGCTCGGCGGCAGGGTCGCGTGCTCGATGGACAGCGCCACCTTCAGCAGGCCGACGATGCCCGCCGCGCCCTCCAGGTGCCCGACGTTCGTCTTCGCGGAGCCGACCAGCAGCGGGTCCTCGGCCGGTCGGTCGGCGCCGTAGACCGCGCCGAGCGCCTCGGCCTCCACCGGGTCGCCGACCTTGGTGCCGGTGCCGTGCAGCTCGACGTAGCGCACGGATCCCGGCCGCACGCCGGCCCGGCGGCACGCGGCCCGGATCACCGCCGCCTGCCCGGTCGCGCTCGGGGTGGCCAGCGCGTCGCCGGAACCGTCGTTGTTGACCGCGCCGCCCTCGATGACGCAGTAGATCCGGTCGCCGTCGGCGAGCGCCCGCTCCAGCGGCTTGAGCAGGACCAGGCCACCGCCCTCGCCGCGCACGTAGCCGTTGGCGCGCTCGTCGAAGGTGTGGCAGCGGCCGTCCGGGGACAGCGCGCCGAACCGCTCCGCCGCGGCCGTGCCGTCCGGGACGAGGTTGAGCTGCACGCCGCCGGCCAGCGCAACGTCGGACTCGCCCCGGCGGATGCTCTCTGCGGCGACGTGCACGGCGACCAGGGACGAGGACTGCCCGGTGTCCACCACCAGGCTCGGACCGGTCAGGCCCATGAAGTGCGAGAGCCGGTTCGCGATGACCGACCGGTTGAGCCCGGTCAGCGTGTGGTGGGCGACCCCGGCGAGGCCGCGGCGGCGGGCCAGCGTGGCGTAGTCGTCGGCGGTAACCCCGACGAAGACGCCGGTCGACGTGCCGGCCAGCGCCCCGGGGAGCACGCCGGCGTTCTCCAGCGCCTCCCAGCCCAGCTCCAGCACCAGCCGCTGCTGCGGGTCCATCGCCCGCGCCTCACGCGGGGAGATGCCGAAGAAGGCGGCGTCGAAGTCCTCGACACCGTCGACGTACCCGGCCCTGGCCGCGCCGAGCCGCGCGGGCGGGGCGTCGGACACCCCGTCGATCCCGTCGGCCAGCAGCCGCCACAGCTCCGCCGGAGTGGTCGCGGCCGGCAGCCGACAGGACAAGCCCACGATCGCGACGCTCATCGCTTCACTATGTCGGCCGCTCACTGCGGGTTTCCCTAGTCCGGCGTCCGTAGCGTCGGCCGGGCACAGCCCTGTGTTCGCCGTTGTCACCGCGGAGGTTGCGACATGAGCTCGAGCCGGCCCATCCTGTTCGCCTGCATTCCGTCGGACGGGCTGATCAATGCGATGCTCGTCCTAGCCGGGGAGCTGGCCCGCCGCGGTGTGCCGGACCTGTGGTTCGCCACCGACGACCCGAAGAAGGCCGAGGTCGAGGCGCTGTCGGACAAGTCGGAGGTGCGCTTCGCGTCCACCGGCGCCGACAGCGACCACTACACGGCGAACCTCTGGGACGACGAGACGTACGCGGCGGTGACCCAGCGCGACCGGTTCAAGGCGCACCGGGCCATGCTGCAGCGGACCAACGACCCGGAGTCGCACTACGCGAAGTACGAGGCGCTGGACCAGATCGTCGAGCAGGTGCAGCCGGCGCTCATGGTCGTGAACAACCTGTCCCTGCACGCGGTCCAGGTAGCGATGACCCGCAAGATCCCGTACGTGGTCAACGGGCCGTTCCTGCCGAGCGTGTTGTTCCAGCACACCCTGCCGGAGGACTACCCGACGCCGACCTCCGGCCTGCCGGGCAACATGACGCCCGCGCAGCAGAAGGAGAACCAGAAGTTCCGCAAGCGGATACGCGGGGCGGGCCTGCACCCGAGCGTGATCATGCGCAACATCCGGTTCGGCAAGAAGATGGTCGAGCTGCGCATCGAGCCGCGGTCCCGCTCGGTGGCCCACCGCCTCGCCGACGCGGAGCTGGTGCTCACGTACTCGGTGCCCGGCCTTGACTACCCGTTCCCGATGCCCGACCACCTCCACCCGCTTGGCGCGATGATCCCGCCGCTGCCCGAGTCCGACGGCGACGACGACCTGACCCGCTGGCTCGACGCGAACAAGTCAGTGGTGTACATCGCGTTCGGCACGCTCATCCGGCTGTCCCGCCACGACGTCGAGGCGATCGTGGCGGTGGCCAGGAAGCTGGCGGGGAGCCACGCCGTGCTGTGGAAGCTGCCGACCGAGCAGCAGCACATGCTGCCCGCCGACCTGCCGGAGAACCTGCGGGTGGAGCGGTGGCTGCCGTCGCAGTACGACGTGCTCGCGCACCCGCACGTGCGGGCGAACTTCAACCACGGCGGGAGCAACAGCTTCCACGAGGGCCTCCACTTCGGCAAGCCGCAGCTCGTTCGGCCGCTGTGGCTGGACTGCTTCGACCAGTCGGTGCGGACCGTCGACGCCGGCGTCGGGCTGAACATGGACGGCGCCGACCCGATCTCGGCGGACGAGGTGTACTCGAAACTGGTCCGCTTGCTGGAGGAGCCCTCGTTCCGGGAACGGGCCGAGCACTTCTCGACACTGATGCGGTCGGCAGGCGGGGTACAGACCGCCGCCGACCTGATCCTGGACACCACGCCGTTGCGCTGAGCTCCCGTGTAGGTGGGGACGACCCGCCCGGTCAAACGCCCGGCCTCCTCCGGAGGTCGGGCGGCTCTGCGTTTATGGCGTGGGTCCCGTCCCGCCATCGCCCCGGCGAAGCTCCTCATACGCCTCGCGCAGGTCCGGCGCTTCGGGCAGTTGGCGTGCTTCCACGGCATCAACCACCTCAGCGGCTCGCCAGTGATTGGACGGCACCACGCGGCCGGAGAGGATGGCTTGCAGGGCCGTGTCGGAGGCTTCGTCCAGCCGGTCGGTCACGAGCAAAGTCAGAGCCAGATCCAGATTCGCCGCGGCCACCCGCCGTTACCCTCACTCGGCTTCAACCTGCCGCAGGACGTTCGTGAAGAAGTACACCGATGGCTCGTGCGACGAGTATGAATTCGCCTCAACCGTCCAGGGCGGGAACGGTGCCAGGACGGAGGAGGTACCCAGCCGCGAGCAGGCTTGCCAGGGTGGCACGCTCAGTACGGCGTACCGCTACCAGGCCATCGCCGATGGCGACGACTTTCTCGTGGTCATCAGCAATCCGGGTAGCATCGCCACCGCGCCATACCAGGGCCAAGACACCGCCGAGGACACGACGTCATGTGGCAGTTAGCCGAGAAGTACTCCTGGGCCGACAAGGACCCGGACTTCGTCTGCACCATCGCTGTGGTGACGGACACCTCGGCTAGCGACCTGGTACGCGCGTACGGCGGCGACCCCGATGAGGCTGCGCACCTAGTCTTCACCGACGCCTGGCCATCGCAATCTGACTTCGGCACACACTTCTACGTCCAGGTTTTCACCGAGGGCGCGTTCACGGTAGCGGTTGAGCCAAACGGCTGGACTGGCGACGTGCCGGAGATCGCCCGGCGTGCGTCGGCGCACGGCCACTTCGTCAGCACCTACTGGAGCATGTCCGGCGTCTCGCGCATGACCGAGGCCATGGCTGGAAAGGTGACCGCCCACTTTGATCCGTTTGCCGTTGGCTATTCGGGCGGGATGGGTGACCTCCAGCCAGACTGGATAGAAGACGCTTCCTTCGACCTTGACCGGCCGAACGCTTCTTGCCTAGCGGCGGTCGAACTACGCACCGGACTCGAAATCAAGGCCGAGTGGTTCGGCCGCGAGCTACCGACCTACCGCGTCCCCGATCCCGACGTCATGCTCAACGGTGTGGAGAACGCCCGCGAGCCGTGAGATCGCGAGCTCTTGGTAGCCCCGAGTGGCTGCCTCAATCGAGTCTGGACAGCTACCCGAGTCCGCCTGTGCCTGCGGTATCCAGGCCGGTTCGTAGCTGCACGCGAACCGGCCGCAGCTCGGCGCGTACACGAAGTTCAGCAGCAGCCAGAGCACGGCGGCCAACCCGTAGCGTGCTGGGAACAGACGGCGTACACACCGTCAGACGCCCATTCGGCCTAATTGAGCGGGGCGTCTTGGTGCTGCGGATTAGACGACAGAACGGCTGCGGCTGTCGGTGTTCTTCACGACGTTCAGGAACGTCGTCATCTGGCGTGCGGTGACCACCAGCACCGGGCTGGCGTCGCCAAGCTTGGAGTCACGCACCCCAGCGTGGCCGGGAATGGAGAGATTCAGCTCGACACAGCCGTTCTGTCCACCGCTGTAGCTCGACTTGAACCAGCCGGATGGGGCGGTAAGGGCATCGCGTGCCGTGATCGGGTCCATCATGGTTCCTTCGGTATCTTGATCTTGGCGAGTGCGTCACCAAACTCATCAGGGCCGAGGGCCTGCACTTGCAGGCGCTCGAACACCCGGCGGTACTCGGTCACCTGCGGCGGTTCTTCGTAGTAGATGCCCCGTATGCGGGTTTCCACATAGACCGTGCCGGGGTCGCCTTCGAACTCGGCGGGGTAGTCCAGGATGGTGAAGGTGCCCTCGATGCCGGCGTGTGCGCCCGCGCTGTTGGGGAGCACCTGGATCTCGATGTTGGTCCGCTCAGCCATCTTGACCAGGTGGTCGAGCTGTGCCCGCATCACCTCGGGGCCGCCGACCAGACGTCGCAGCGCGCATTCGTCCAGCACTGACCACAGCTGAGGGGCGCCCTCGGCGCGGGTCAGGATCTTCTGACGGGTCATCCGCAGCTCGACCTTGGTGTGGATCTCTTCGTCGGTGAGGCGGCGTTCACCGGCACGGTAGAGGGCTTCGGCGTACTCACGGGTCTGGAGCAGGCCGGGGATGATCGTGTCATAAGAGCTGATCCGGGCCGCGCCGTACTCCAGGCCCAGGTATAGCTCCAACCACTCGGGGACGGCGGCCGGGAAGTTGATCCACCAGTCCTTGCCCTTCTGTGCGGCCTTGATCAGCTCGCGGAAGAACGGGACGCGCTCGGGCTTGCTGTACCAGTTGAGCAGCACTTCGACGTCGCTGGCCGATGGCAACCGCGCGCCGTTCTCGTAGTGCCGGTACGCCGTCACGCCCTTGTCGATGCGCGCGGCAGCGTCCGCCGGCTCGTAGCCGGCGGCTTCGCGTAGCCGCTTCAGCTCGATGGCGATCCACCGGCGCAAGGCGAACCGTGACGTGTTCGCCACCAAGGCGCTCTCACCTCCTACCGGGGGTAGTCGCTGCTCGGACAACGGATCACCCGGATA
>Ga0193716_1001030_pt1 | contig 16567 bp, 25 predicted proteins | sample U2c1metaG_FD_145901 | JGI IMG/M metagenome (GOLD analysis project Ga0193716, IMG submission 145901) | Soil microbial communities from a riparian zone of the East river system, Colorado, United States - U2c1 | ecosystem: Environmental > Terrestrial > Soil > Riparian zone | place: USA: East River...
ACATCCTTGATGTTGGCCCCGACCAACTTGCGCGCAAGGACCGCCACTGCCTTATGCGTAGGTGCGCTAAGGACGATGCGGCGACTCTTTGCCTTCATGCTCTTGGTAAGCCGCTGCATCAGGTATGTCTTTCCTGATCCAGCATGTCCCGTAAGGAGGAAATACCCGCCCGGCTCGTAGGCGGCCTCGATATTGCGAAGAGCCTCGGCTTGATCAACCGTAAGCTCAGGATCAGGCTCTACGTCGATGCCTGGGGCAGGCGCCGCAGACACGGTCGTGGAGGGCTGGGCCTTCCGGCTACCCGCTGTCGTCGAGGGTTGGGGCGAGAAGAATTCACCCTGGGATTCAGGGGCCAGATCCGACTGAGCTAGTCTCTTGCGCCAGCGACGCGCAGCGTTGGTCCCGCGCCCGCCATTCGAGTCCGGATCTCTCATTCCTGATGATTACTGTAAACGACATCTCTCGGATTGACGCACGCTAGTGAGTGCATGCTGTTGCCACGGAACGGTTGAGGGCGAGCGCATCCAAAGTTGATTGTGCGGGAATTGTGCGGGACTTTGTTTGGTTGTGAACTTGTGAATCGCGGCTGCCATCGCTGTCGAGCAACCCGGCAGAGACCGAGCATCTGCACTTTGAATGAGATCCGACATCAGCGCAGACTGGATACGATCGAGCTCGGGTCGGATCTCGGTTGAAAGGTTTACCTTTTGGTGTTCTGGCGCCTTGCCGGCCAGACGCCAATCGGAGAGGAGGGAGTACTGCACAAGCTTATTCCCCTCGATCTGTGCCCGGAAAAACGACGTGAGAGACGCCTCACCGAGCCCCTTTGACTGCCCCATCGTGACCGCGTTCCGAATCACCTGCGCCTCACGCGTCGAATCTTCTACGGCGTCGCCACTATCCCATTTGCTCAACGCCACTTCGTGGGCAACCGCAATCCTCCGCGCTGAATCCGCGACCAGGTTTTCAAAGGGATTTGGGCGACTGTTGCGCGCTAACTGTTGAAGAGATCCCGAACAACACCATCAATAGCACCACCTTCAAATTCTGATTCATTCATTTCATTTTATTCGCCGGAGACGAAGCAGACCACCGTGTGCGACTCTCGCTGATATAGATCGAGGCTATAGCAGATGTGGTGGGAACGAGGCGGTCAGGCCGCCTCGTCGAGTTCGTCTCCGTCTTCCTCTCCCTGATCTTCGTCGATCTCCGAAAGAATCTCCTCTTCTGTGTTCACAGAGGCAGACTGCGCCGCGGACGGTGATTCTGCCGGCATATCGAACAAGCTCGCAGTCTTCGCTGGTTCGGGTTTTCCTGGAATCGGCATAGCCAGGGTCGGAGCTGGCTTTGCAGTCTCGGCCTTCGGAAGTTCTTTCTTGGTTTGTGCTGCCTTTGATTTAGCGCGCGCCTCAGCTTGAATCTGTTTCCCTGCCGCATCCATCTCTGCTTGGGCCTTCTCAAGGGTGTTCTTGAGTTGCAAATGGGAGCTGACATAGCCAACGATGGTTGGTCCCAGCTCCGAGTCAAGCTCTTCTGCAGTGCCGGTTACGCTGAGAGGAGTTGTGAGCGCTTCGTTTTCGCCGTCTTTGAGCTTCTTTGGGACAACATTGACGCGGATCTGTTCCTCATCGAGGAAAGTCACGGTCATCAGGACGGCACGGTGACGTAAAACGGGAACAAGTTCTCTGAACATTCGCAGATCTCCTATTTGCGGACTGAATGGGTATTAGTTTGGAAATCGGCACAGCCGAAATGGAGAGACGAAATGCGTAGCCGCCCTACCATTTCTGGTAGCGAGAGTGCGCATGTTAGCCTTCCAATTGATGGTGGTGGATATTACTTATCGGGTATTGGAACGCGGCTCTTCGCACCGCCTCCGTGTGCGCTTTGCCGAGGAAGACGGGAGATCGTCGACAGTTATTTTTCGTGATGCGGCGCTTTTCTTGAAGGCAATAGAAGGTGCCGAGGTCTCGGACGGACTCGTCGATATCTTCGCAGAGGATCTAAATATCCTTCGGCAGCTCTCACCCAAGGTGCATTACCGTCATCAGGTCTCGATTCCTTCACATCTGGCCGGCAAGCTCGGCGGCACAGAGCCGGGCGCCGCGCAAGAGTTCGATCTCAGCTTTGAAAAAGATGCCTCGGATCCAAAGGGTGTGATCGAGTATCTTCTGGTCGCTAAAGAGTGGAATACCCCCCAAGGACAGCTCTCTCTCGAGGTCGGCCAGAGGTTCTCGAAAGACGAGTTCGTGGCGCGGTTGCGAAGTATTCAGCTGCAGCCCTTCGAGGTTCGGGATCGCCGTCTTTCCGGTAGCGCGAGCAAACGGCGTATCAGTGAAGATGAACTTGAGAGACTTCTCGACCCTGTGAAGTCTCTCGATCGTAGGGAAAGCGTCGATACAGGGATCGCAGTCTAGCTATAAATCGATCTCGTAACCAGCGGTTCTCTCTACAGTGCCAAAGATCCAACATTCTTTCTAATTTTTTGCGCTTTAAGAGATCGTCTTCGAGTCTTTTGCCAAATCTCAGGATCGACCGGAAGTGCTGTAGTTCGCCCCGTCTCCGCATTGAAGAAGGCTCCATGGTAGCTGAGTTTTCCGTAGCGAAAGAGACGCGCGAGCATGGCGAGCGCACCCGATGCCAGGGTCTGATTGATAAACGGCTCTTGTTTATCGAGAGCTTCAACTGCAGAGCAGCTGGGTAAGGGGTCTTCCTCCGATCTGAAGATTGCGCGGCTGGTTGCTGCTGGTGATTTTTCCGAATGTGCCTGATGTGATCGATCCATCCGGAGTGCCCAGGTTGCGGTTGTTGAACACATTGAATGCTTCGAAGCGTAGCTCGAAGACGGCCTTCTCTCCAAACTTCTGCTTCCGGTTCAAGCTCATGTCCCAGTTGCCATACATCGGTCCGCGGAGATTCGGCTCATTGCGGTTTCCGTTGCCGGTGGTATAAGCCGCTGGAATCGCATAGGCCGTCGTATCGAACCAGTTATCCGGGTTCTGTCCGCTCTTGAGATGTGCATCGTGAACCCGGTTGGCCACCGCTCCAATACCTGGCAGGTTGATGTTGTTCGGCACGGTAATAACGACGGGAGTACCGGATCCATAGTCATGATGCCCGACCACTGCCAGTTGCCGACGATGTAGCTCGCCGGTCCATGTCCGAGTATGCGATACCCCTGTCCGAAGGGAAGCTGGTAGATGTAGTTCACCACGAGATAGTTTGGACGGTCGTACTCCGTAACCGCACGGGAGAGACAACCGCACGGGAGAGACTCAGGTTCGTCGGATCGATGATCGATCCTCCGCGTCCTGCATACCGCTCCGGAATATTATTGATCCCCTTGCTGAGCGTTAAGAGGCCTGAAGATAGAGTCCATGCGCATCGTCACGATGCTGCAGTTGAAGCGTGAAGGCGTCGTAGTATGAGTCGCCCACCGTATCGTGATACCAACCCACCCCCGTATATTGGGGGAATGGACGAAGCAGTTGGCTGTAGGCTACCGTCGGCGCTCCAAGAGCTCCCTGCAGTTTTCCTGCATACGGATTCGGTACCTGCTGTACGAGCTTCGATCCAAGGCTGAGCGCGCTCAATGGAGCGGAGTTGCGATCCAGGTTGTACCATAGGTGTTCTCCGCGCGACCCGGCATAGGCAGCCGTCAGCACGGTGTTTCTGGTGAGTGTGCGCTGAACGCTCAAGTTCCAGTCCTGATGGTTTGGTAACGTACCGGGACGGAACGGAGCTCCGATTCCCTGCCCCACCAGCGAGCTTGCAGGAGCAGGGTAAGGAAGATAACCGGCCGAGAATGGGTTGGAGAGACTTGCTCCGGCGGGCGGCGTGTTTGGCGCGGGCGAGATAGGCGTTGAAGCAATCGGAAACCTGCTGGATGCCGCCGCCGCCACTTAATTAGGAAAGCAACACCCTTAAGTCAGAGAGACTCTTCGTGACGAACGGGACCAGCCCCCAGCGTAACTGGACGAGCTCACGTTCTCCCGTATCGCGATTGGCTCTAACGATAGGCTGCATGGTGCTTGGTGCGATGTTGTAGTCCCACGACGGCAGGGGGGAATCTTTGACCTGGCTAACGTGGAATACTTCAGCGATTTTCTGTTTGTCGGAGCGTCGATAATAGCGTCCACACATATGATCTGGTTTCAAGGAATTTGAGCCAACAACTTCACTCCGGAAGTTCCTGGGGAAAATCCTTTACCGGGCTACCGGGACAGTCGCCGTCTTCTGTCGACTTAATTCTTACGACGACTTCCCAGTCTGCGCCTTTGTACTTGATGTCGAAGGTCTGGGGAATGCTCTCATCCCATGCCAGTTCGACAAGGGATCTGGCGAGGGAGAACTTCGCTGTCTCTATAGGGCCCGTGGACATTTCCCGGCGCTCCTGTAATGATTCGATGCGATCTGATGCCCGGAGGGGTGCGTGACGCCACCCTTCTGCGCGGCGACCTCTCTCTGCTTGTCACTGCGTCTGTAGTAACGGCCGCACATTGTTTGAAGCTAATAGTTCGCCCAACCATTGTGGGGCTTGAAAAGGGCTAGAAAAAGGGTAAACGCAATTCCAAAGAGAATGACGAAGATGGTCCAATATTTGTCCATCCACCCCCCGAACCCACCATCTGATGGTTTCACTTCGTCCCTCCTGTAGATCCCTTTGATGTAACACTCTGTGGGTGCCAGTTATTGCTGCGCGTCTTCCCATCCACGTCGCCCTTCTCGAGCCTCGCTGTCGTAGGGCTTTCCTTCGGTGCCCGCATCAAATCCGAGTGCATATTCTTCAGAGGTGTCGACCTTCGGTAGATCGTCAGTTTCGGAAATATCTCCGGGATTGTAATCGTTCACTATAACGGGCTCAATTTCATGCTTCCAGCTACTCAGGAAGCTGCACTGTGAAATCGCTGTCGCTAGAAGTGGGTAGGTCGCCGTCTCCTGTACGACTTGGCCCTGACGACGACCTCCCAGTTTGCGCCTTCGTATACGATGTCGAAGCCTGGAGGAGCCTCCCCGGCATCCACGCAGTTCGACAAGGGGTCTGGCGGGGGAGAGCTTGGCTGTCTCTATAAGGCACCGAGGGCATTTCCAAACCCTCCTGTAACGGTTAGACGCTCGCTGATGCCCGGAGGACAGCGTGATGCTACTCCTCCAGCTTGCCTTCAATTGATTCAACCGCTTCCTGCCAGCTCGTCTGGCCGCTGGCCACGTGAAACGAAGATCGTCGGTTTATGCAATCCGACCACTCCTGCGGTCACTGTGTCTGTAGTAGCGGCCACACAAGTAAGCCTCATCATTCGGTCAGGCGTCATTTGTGCATCCTATGCGCCAATGGGTGTCAGCAATGCTAATCGCTCGGCTGCTCTTAACGATCGCAATACTATCAACCGGAACCTGTTTCGCGCAGAACACCGCGCAACCAGCAGAAAAGACTCACACCGCCACGCAATCCAAACCGACAGCAGCCAAGCCAGCGAAACCGAAGAAGGAAAAGAACCCAAAGCAGACAAAGACAAAGCTCCATCCTCAACAAGAACAGGCTTATGCTCAGGCTTATAAATCAGGTGCTGTTCGACCCTAGTCTTCACTGAGCATCTGTCTTAGAGCATCTATGACATGCTGCGGCACAGCGTCCACAGTTCGAGAGGCATAGATACTTAGCTCCTCATTAGCGGACTGGATCTTCAATGTGAGCATCTTGGGGTACTTGTGACGGATACGCTCATCAAGATGACTTCCAAACAGACTTGAGTTCCTGCCAAGGAGAACCAAGTCGAAATCGGTAGTTAGCAGCAGACTCATCGCCTCATTGTCGTGGCGACTGCCTCGACCATATATCCCTGAGACTCAAGCAAGAGCACCCGGGCATGAAGGAGATCCGTATGATCTGATACGGCGAGGACACGCTTTAAGGTAGGGCTATGAGTCACAACTCGTATTCCCTTTGGTATCTGTAATATACCCCGACGCGGCGGCGGATAGGTTCTTTGCATCTCAAGGTATGGGATGACCCTTCGATTTAGTTGGCAAGGGCCCTTAGAGGCTAATCCCAATGGGCAACAAAGAAGATCGACATCCTCCGACAACACAAGAGCAAGGGTTCTCCAACAGGCTTGAAGCGTTTCACAATCTCCTTTACCTGATGCGTTTGGAGATAGATCAACCCTCAAGACTAACGGTCTATCTAGATTGCTTTGAGCGTATTCTCAAGGACATGAGAGCAGAAGCGAAGACCTGAATATGTATTGCAAGACGCCCTTAGTCCTTCCAACTCCCGCCAAATCGGCCTTTCACTTCTCCCAGTTCGTAGCGGTTCGGGAACTCCACGGTCTCTTCCGCACGCAACGTTCCAACGACATGCCGCGCTAACTCCAGCGACACGATCTTGCTGAAGTCGCTCTCAAACGTGCCGACATTCACCGCCCACCATTTGTGGCTCCGCTCTTCATTGGCAGCGATAAAAGTGACGGTCTCAAGATGACCTTTGAACTCGCCCTCTTGGAGCAGGAACGGAACGGCAACGAGTTTGTACGTCTTCATCCTTGTACTCACTTTTTATTGAGACGGTCGGGCACCCCACGAAAGACTCGGTTGTAGACCTCATGCGCGAGATCCACAGACTCTTCTATTGCTTGAATTGTGGGAATCACCCGAACGTTCACCTGCTTCTCACGCGCGAGCCGCATACCGGCGATGAGACAGGCACCGAGGTAGACCATGTCCCGATTTAATCTCGGCAGGTGGGCATCGGGGTCAAACATGAACTCAGCATAGGCGAAATAAAAGCGAAGGCTATCCACCAGCGATATGATCGAGCGTTTTCAATATTTCGTTCGCATGGTTCTTCTTTCTGGAGATCCACGTGCAGCGCAAACAGGACTTTCTGTGTTTCGTCATCGCACGTTGGAGTTGCTCAACGAGTTGTTGTGATTGAAACGTGTGAGACGCTTGCAGAGCGCTGTTGGCGACCGCCAATTGCGCGCATAGCCTTTCCAGTTCGAGGCAGGGGGGAATAGACATATCGGCCATCCAGTTCGTACGTGAATAACGCTTAGGGGCCCGGCAAAGTCACTCCGGGGAATTTACTCCTCCGACCGTTGCCTGATCAAACAAATTCAATTGGAAAAGGGATGTAGCTGCTAAGCGTCGCAGTCCGTTCGGTGGCACTCATGAGTGCAGAAAACGTGCATTCCGTATGAGTCTTTTCACGCAGCCGGGGCACCGCTCGCAACCATAGACAGTGCACAAGTCCTCTGTCATAACGTCGAATTCTTCTACGTCCATACCGATTCTGATGCTAATTTGTCGGGTTTTGAGCTGCCGCCATACATAGAAATCAAGAGCAGGCCGGAGCTATCGAGGCCAAGGGCGTACCCAGTGGATTACCCGCCGGTACCGACTCCCGCTTGCTCTTTTGCGCCTATCCTTGCGTTTCCAAAATCAGGAAAAAGGCAGCGCCGGTCAGTCTTTGCGGGTGGCCGTCAGATATGCCGCGATGCCGATTGGGACCAGCGGCGTAAAAGAATGCCACGACAGAGCTGGCGGCAGCTGCGAAGGAGTCTTGGGAAGACGCAGGTGCAGTCGCCCCCCGCCTTTGCACAACATTATAGATCCGGACTATGGCGAGGTTATGACTCCAGCTGGGCATGCGCACCATAAGAACAGGACGCGTGGCCTAGGAGGTGGAAAGCGTGATCGTTTAGAGAATTTAGACTGGCTATGTGCTTGGTGCCACAGGGATGAACACCAGATAGCAAAAGTATTAACGAGCAAAGAGCATGACGCCTATGTATGATCCCGCGCAGATGGATACGATAATTCGCTTATAAGGCAAATTGGCCGGAAAGATTTTCCCGATAAATTCCGGCCTTCTCTTTGCATTTCGTATGGTGTTTTCGGAGTTCGCGCACGCCCATTTCCAGTCCACACTTGGAGCACGAACGCTTAGCCTTTGGCCTGCCGCCGCGACGATTCCGGCGGCGGTTGCTGTTTCTGCGGCCTGCTTCGGCGTTCAAGAGTCTATCAGGTACGTGCTTAAGCCACTCGCGGATTGAGTCGTGATCGTCCATACACAAACTACCGTTGTTTGTGCCGAAATTGGCCCGGTTTCGGCAAGTCGGGCGATAACGCTATTGGAAACTTCACGGGGCCGACATCCAAAGCGATACATGCGGCGGCATCACGACGTGAAGGGAGCGAGGTTTGATGCGAGCTCTCGTACTACTGGCCCGTTCGCGTTGGATGACTTGGGCGTGAGCTATTCCCCTGTCAAGCGGCGGGCTGGTTTTCAACTCTTCCCCACCCCGAGAGCGCGGTGTGAGCTTGTAGTTTGTGCTGAATTTGCGGACGTGCAACGAACCTAATTTCCTGGCTGTTTCTAGCTCTGGTGGCGTAGGATTTTTTCAGAGGTGTGGCTTGGGCACGACGACTGACACTGGAATGTCTTTCCGAGATTTACTCAGCGATGAGTCATTTCTCAATAGACCTGCGAAACCGAGAGACATCCAACAGCCCTGCGAAACCGAGAGACATCCAACAGCCGTTCGACGCACTCCGACGCGTGACGGAAACATTTGCCACGCATCCAGAGGGCGTCCTTCAGGAATTGGTCAACGTCGCGATGACCTGCTGCAACGCGGATAGCGCGGGAATCAGTTTGGAGGAACCCGATCTGGAGGGGAAGCCGACCTTCCGATGGGTCGCCATCGCCGGAAGCTTCTCTCAATATCTCGAGGGTCGGACACCTCGATTCTTCAGTCCTTGCGGTACGTGCCTTGATGCTCGCAGACCCCATCTCTACCGACTTGAAAATCCCTACTACGACTTCCTTGGCGTTACCGCCAAGCCGATTACAGATGGAATCCTTATCCCATGGGAGACAGAGCAGATCCGAGGCACTATTTGGGCCGTCTCGCACAGCTCGGAGGAGGCATTTGACCGGCAGGATTACGAACTCTTGAAAAGCCTTTCGGACTACGTCGCCGTAATTGTTAGGCAACAGGATTTGAATGAAAAAGCCCGGCATCTAGCAAGGGTGGAAGCATCAGCGGATCGCGCACACAGTATGGCGCACCAGATCAACAATCCCCTTCAGAGCTTGACGAACACAATGTTCTTAGCCAGTGTCAGGGTGGACCAGAAGCAAACGGATACATGAAGACGGCGCTTGCAGAACTATCTGAATTGTCCCATCGCGTCCGAAGGCTTCTGGATTTGCGCTATCCCGACGAGCAGGTCAATCAACCCAAACTGTTCGTCGTACCTGGCGCACCGGAAGCGCCGCGCGATGCGATCCGTCCAAAAAAGCGGTGAATATACCCAGCGTATCTGCCTTTGCGAGGGCTTCAGCGATGGGGAAGCGGTGGAAGGAGGGGAAGCGGTCCGTGAAGGGTAAGCGGGAATAGGATAAACAGATGAAGGTCTTTCTATTTGTTCTGCTTGCAACTATTTTCGAGGCTACAGGTGATGCTGTTCTCCGAATCGCGTTACACCATCCCTCATTGGCGTCGCGTATTGCTCTCTTCGCATGTGGAGGGCTGGTCCTGACGCTTTATGGAACTTCGCTAAATTTGGCTCCGGTCGAGTTCGGGCAAGTCGTAGGAATTTACATCGCGACTCTCTTTGTTATGTTTCAAATAACTAACTATATTTTCTTCAAGACTCTACCGAGCATGCCCACCGTGACAGGGGGCAGCCTTATTTTGATTGGCGGACTGATCGTTGGACTTTGGCGATAGATCGTAAGACACAAACAACAGCAGTTTGTGCTTTAGTGATGGGAAGCGGAGGAAGCACGGGAAGCGGACCTACGAATAAATCTTGTTGCGAAGACCACAGATGACTAAGACTGCGATGATGCCGAAAGCTACAATGCCGTCGATGATGTGCGACATATTCACCTCTCGGGCGAAAGTATACGCCTGAGCACAAACAACAGTAGTTTGTGCTTCAGCGATGGGAAGTGGCGGCAGGATGGGAAAGCGCATCTTAGTTCTAGGAGGTGAGCCGACATGGATCGTGATCCCGGACGAGACGCCAAAACGACAACATGCCCCACCTGTAATGCAGAGATCGAAATACCTCTTAGGGCGACCGACGCCAGAGGTAATTATTCGATCGAGTGCACACGATGCAAAATCACCATTACCGGTAGAGTTCACCCGGACCCTGGGACCCTCTGATTATTGAGCACACAAACACCAGCTTGTGCTTTAGCTATGGGAAGCGGCGTCAGGGCGGCGGGAGTCGGATATAGGTTAAAGCGTGCGCGGGTCTGTGTGAACCTTTCCGCTAACGGGGATCTTGCAATTCATACACTGGATCGAGTAGTTGCCATCAGCGTCGACCGCTCGAGCTGGAATTTTTATTTCTCCATGGCAAATGGGACACGTTGCGGTCTTGAGCCCTGATCTGGAATTGATCTCCACGGCAGTCACCTCCAAGCAGACTTAGATGATTGTGAGTTGATACACGCGAACGTCAGTAGTTTGAACCTATGGCTTACGTACTGCGCCAACGGTACTAGAGCGAAATTGGTAATTCCGCGAATCACCTTGTTTTTTGGTGCATACCGACACACTATTCGGTTTTTAGAAAAACCGTTTGTGCGAGATGGAGTCTATTCCTCTCGACCCGATCGTATTGCTGTTGAGCCCTACAGCTAAGCGCTTCGAAATCGAAGCCTTCCAGCCGAGGGTCCGTCCTGGACACCACCAGAAGTGCTTTCCAGAGACACAGTTTTCCATGTATGCCCAGCACGAGCAATTCGAGCGACTCGAACATCGCGAAATCAGTTGAACCGGTGTGACCAAGTTTCAGTCGTCCTGCTTTTTCAAGAATCCATCCGCCCACTTCTTTGATAGGGCTTGGGCCTGGACCAATCCTTTCCGCGATGGCACGGAGAACGTAATCATCGTCTCGAATCGCTGGCAACAACACTGAGGCAAGATCACGAAAGTTTTGATCATCATGTTGGTCCCGCATCGCTTCGAGGAGTTGAAGAGCTATACGGGCACCACCAAGGTGATCGTTTACATAGGTGACAAGGGGGTCCGACATGGGAATACCTCTCATTTAGTAGACGAATACGAGAAGTTTGATGCAACATGGCAGGCGGCCCACCAAGTCTGTAAATCTGACATCACAGATTCAGGGAGTCACGGCCCGACTCCTGATTGAGCGCTACACTCGCAATACTCGGCGCTCTGCCAAGTACCTCAGCGTGGCGTGCTTTGGTCTCGGGGAGGTCCACACACTACCTTCCCGAGATCTGTTTGATAGTTGGCGTGTATATTTGGCCCCATCCAGATTTCGGCGTTCGAGGAAAGAAGAGTGGCTGGTCAAACCGTAGGAAAGCCTGCACCTAAATGGCTGAATGTGATGGTCGTGGTCCTGTTGCCGCCACTATGGCTTACGAGACATCCGATAGATCTACATGGGCGGGGTTTCCTCGATTGTGTAACGATGTTTATTCTGGAGCCGCTGGCCTTCTGGGCATCCCTCAAAGAACTTCGTAAACGAGATGACCCGCCGTTCGAGCACAAACAACAGTAGTTTGTGCTTCAGCGATGGGAAGCGGTGGAAGGATGGGGAGAAGCTATCTCCACCTGCGTCGAAACCAGTACACATTCCCGATGGAGGAGATTGCTGAGAAACCTGCGAGAAGAGTGGATAGAAGCAATATCGGGGTATGGTGACGCAGGTGTAGGAAGAAAACGAAGGCAAACGACAAGGTCGTAATGATCGACAGAAAACCGAAAAGTAGATGTTTGATCGCCCGTTTTGCATTTCCCTAGGCCTCCAAATCATCGCTTTTCCTGTTGTGGAAGGACGGGCCGAAGATACCTTCCCGGTTGAGCCAAGATTTGTACATCTTCCCGATTACTAGGCCAAAGAACAATCCGAATAGTGGCGGCGTTGGAAAGCTACGGTAAACGCCAGGGAAGACAAGCGGGAAAAGGGGAAGAAGGGATATCACCACCATGCTGCTGAAGAAGGCGAGATCTGATCGTTTGGTCCGCATATCTATTGGCCAAGACTGCTGTAGTAGACAATAGCTCATCGAAAAGTTGCGCCAAGCACAAACAGCAGTAGTTTGTGCCTAGGCGGACGGTAATGTGCCGATTGAGTCATATTCCAGCGCGGAGGTTGTGGGAGCCAACACCCATAGCGTATAGATGCCGAGGGCTGTGCCGAGCGGAAATTTCAGTAGGGCCAGACACCCAAAGACGATTGCGGCCACACGTGCCCAGCTGGCTCGTTGGCTTAAGCCGTAACCGACGATGATTGCAGCGATCCCTAAAATGGAGACCAAGAAGAAAAGGGACGGGATGATCACGTGGATAAAAGGAATAGAATCCGCGTGATTATTCCAAATCTGCGTGTGGCCGAATCGCCCAAAAAAGAAGAACTTGAACACCAAAAAGAAGAACTTGAACACCGTCATTCCAAACAACAAGGCCAACAGATATAGGATGCCCGAGGCCATCCAAAGCACGGAGAGCCTTATGCAGATGCCGCTGAACGCGAGGAGGGTTCGGGTAGGCCTGCATCGAAATAGGAAATTGTTGCTGTCCGCATCGTGAGCAATAGCTACCAGGGATAGTATTGGGCAATCCACATCGAGCACAGGTCATCTTCAACGGACCTCCGTTTCTATCACGAGATTACGCCGGGAGTGGGAGTTTCGTTCCATTAGGCAAGCACAAACAACAGTAGTTTGTGCTTCAAGGACGGGAAGCGGGAAACGCAAGATGCGCGTACTGAAACTCATCCGCTATTCGGAGGAAGTATAACGCGTGGGAGGGGCATCTTTCCTGCGACTCCGGAGGCGAATCGCTGTCACAATTGCCCAAACCGCCCAAGCCAGGGTAGCGATGGGGAATAGGATGTAGGAGGCGAGCGCAACGTCACTTAGCACGGAGCACCTCTAGGAGAAACGTTCCCTGCATGGAGAATACACAAAACAACAGTAGTTTGTGCTCCAGCAATGGGAAGCGGAGATCAGCTTAATTGGAATCGATATTCTGTGGCTTCCTGATCCTCTTTAGGGCGATCGTATAGATGAAGAACAGTGTCGCTCCGATTGCTAGCAGAATGGGGCGATAATGTGCGCTCTTCGCTAAAGTCCAGCTGGGTAAGAAAGCTGTGATGCAAACGAACACGTAGCACCCTATGGAAAGAGCGGCTATGGAGTGTACGAGCCAGTAATACCGTGATTTCCTTCTAACGGGATCGGCAACCATATTAGACTCCTGGATTGCTTCCCTAAACGGTATCTCGCAGGAAAAGTTGCTGAGGACAAACAACAGTAGTTTGTGCTCCAGTCAGGGGAAGCGGTGGAAGGGTCAGAAGCGCGAAAGCCTCATTTGCTTACGAACTGTTGGGAAGTGATAGGAATTCTAGATCCTCTTGTGGAACCCGGAACCTTAAACCCGCCCATACACGAGGCTATACCTCGTCGGAAGAGTACCAGGCTGGCTACGAGGCACGCCTGCGGGATGAAGCCGAGTAACACACGGCCACTCTGTGGTGGCGTACCGGGTGTGCTGACGCGGATCGAGAGCTTAGATCTGGGGCAGCGAGGTCTCATACACAGCGAGGAGAAGCACCCGGGATAAGGTGGAGTAACTTCGGCACCGGACAGCAGGCTCGAATTTGTCAGCTGTCATTCGACGAGAATCAGGCCGAAGCCTGGAAGCGTGATTGGGTGCAGACGGATATAGCCATCAGTCTCGTTCATCGAGGGAAGCCTTCCTAAGGTTGTTAACCGATAGAAGCGCTTTGGGTGGATTCTTCGACCCTGCTCTTCTCTACTAAATCGTAGATTTCATCTGTCTCCTGTACGCGCATCGATCATCAGTTCGGAATCAGTTGGAACGGGCCTTGTCGTAATCGGCAAAGTGTGACCTGTGATTACGCTAATACTGAAGCACCCTCAAAGTACCGATCACAGCTACAGATGGTCGGAGTTCATCAAATCTCAGACTTAAAGTGCACGGCCCCCCGCTCGGCGGAGGACCGTATTCAATCGGTAACAAAATTACTTCACAGGAGCGATAGCGTCTTTAGCTGCCTTGGCGACGCGAAACTTCACCGCCGTTTTTGCTTTGATCTTGATCGACTCGCCGGTCTGAGGGTTGCGGCCGATTCGAGCCGCACGTTGAGCTTTGACCAGCTTCCCAAGTCCGGGAATAGTGAACTCGCCATTCTTCCTGGTTTCCTGAAGTGCTGTCTCGGCCAGAAGATCAAAGATGGCCGCGGTCTGCTTCGACGTCCACTCCAATTTTTCCGCGACAAACCGCACAAGCTCCGCCTTTGTCATCTTCTTTGCCGCCGTTCTCTTCTTCTTCGCAGGAACTGCAGCGGACTTTTTAGCTACCGGTGTAACTGCCTTCTTTGCTGGAGCCTTCTTCGTTGCCATGGAACCCTCATTTCAATGATTGGTGATTAGGAGCGTTTCGTCGTTTACTTCTTTGTTGAGATCTCTTCGTTGGAATCGAAGGGACTTCTTTCAGCGGTGACAGGTGAGCTGTGACTGAAGCACCGAGTTCACGCGTCTCTTCAGTAGTCAGCATGCTGGGAGATTTGGCTGCTTTCGCGGCGAGCTTCTTGATCTTGGGAGAGATTATTGCTGCGCAGCCATAGGCATTGCACCATTCTACGTGGCTAAGCCCTCCATCCTGGATACGCGAGCTTCTCTCATTCTGCACGCAAGGCCTCTACCGGGTTCATTAAAGCGGCGCGATTTGCTGGAACGAAGGTCGCAATCGGTGTCGCTGTTGTCACGATTTTTTCACTTGAGTAGTCTTCCGATCGACCGCCTTCGCCGTCACCGCCTTCTTAGCGGGTATTGAAGCAGCTTTGCGTGCGGCTTTTTTCGCGACTCTCTTGGATTTTGCCCAGCGAGCCTTTTGTGCTGCGGCGATCTTTGCACGGCCTTCTGCGCTCATGGTGCGTCGCTTCGCTGTCTCCGCAAATTCCACTGGATTGAAGCTACATGGTGCGTCGCTTCGCTGTCTCCGCAAATTCCACTGGATTGAAGCTAGTTGCCTTGTTAGGCGCAACTGGACGGCCTGGCTTTCGTTTCGTGGTAAGGTCGGTGCCCGTCAAGAGTACCTTCACCTTCTGCAACTGCGCGATCTCAGCATCGATCGCAAGAACGATATCGCTTGTATTCATGAACCCTCCACACTCGAGCATAGCTTATAGGTTCGACCCAAGTAACCTTTGAAGTATTGGAGATTGAGTTTATCCCGTGGCATGCCCAAACACGTCGACAGCTTCCGAATGTCATCCGCGAGTTGAATGAAATCGAGAAGCCCTCGTGTGGAATCGCATGGGGACGCGGCTAGAGCATCTGCGCGGGGAAGTCCTGCACGACATCGAAGGAGCCGTTGACCTGAATCTGTTTTGCCTTGCAGAGATCGGCCCTGAACGGTGGATTGCGGTTTCCGTGCTGCCCCGCGTACAGCCCGGCCTCTTTGGCGCAGGCATCCTCTAGGGGCTCGGGAGCATAGCCGCCCTTGAAGCGGAAGGTACCGACGAGATGATAACGGACGAGCAAGGCATTTTTAGAGGGGAGCTTCTCGACCTTGGAAAGAACGATGTGTGCGTTATCTTTGCCATCGTTAGGGGCGAAGTATTGGGAATAGCCCATGTCGGTGTAGGCGGTCTCTCCGTTGTCGGTGACGATGGCAAAGCGCGCGCCGCCTGGCTGCTGATCGAGGCCCGGGGTGAAGTGGAAGCTTCCGTCGAGGCCGGTTCCAAGATCAACCGTCTGTGCCCCGCTTTCTTTGCTGGCGGTGACACCGAACCTGTACTCGCCCTTCGTGCCTGTCGGCATAAAGGCGATATTGATCTGGTCGTTGACAGCGGTATAGTGCTGACTGACATCGCCTGAGATCTCGGCAGTGAGGGATTTGGGTGTGTCCGTCGTCGAGCTCTGGTCGGCTGATTCTCCTGGGGGTGTGGCATCAGTCTCCGCGGGAGGTTTGCTCTTGCAGGCATTGAGGCAGAAGGTACAAAGAAACAGCAATACCAAGAGCCCTGGGATAGAAAGAAGGCGTTTGCAAAGAGCCCTGGGATAGAAAGAAGGCGTTTGCAAACAATCACGAAGATGGGTCCTATTGGCGCCAGTTGCGCGGGTCAGAATGAAGAGGATTCTGCGATTAGCGGCGAACCCTGTCTTCTCTATTGCGGTTGCTGCGAAAGCCATACCCAGAGGATAAGGCACAAGAGCAGAAGTTCCAACCTGCAGTAATCGAAGGGACCGCTGTAATCGCGTGACTCTTCTGCATAATGTCATAGACCCGGACTGTTGTTTTTCTATTTCTAATTAGTTGGGCATTTGTTCGAATTATTTGGCACACTGATTTGCCCGGAACCCCAAAGTCGAACTGGAAGAGACTCGGGAGCTCAGGATTCGGTCCGCTTGTGCCGCGTGCACACATCCTCACACCAAGGTTTCCAGCCGGTGTATCAAATAATTAGCTCAGAACAGTACCAGGTAATGCGGCAAGCTACAGGCGGATACCAAACCTTTGCTGAGGTGAGAGCACCGGAAGAT
>Ga0193716_1001031_pt1 | contig 16565 bp, 14 predicted proteins | sample U2c1metaG_FD_145901 | JGI IMG/M metagenome (GOLD analysis project Ga0193716, IMG submission 145901) | Soil microbial communities from a riparian zone of the East river system, Colorado, United States - U2c1 | ecosystem: Environmental > Terrestrial > Soil > Riparian zone | place: USA: East River...
GAATGTTCACGGTGCAAGCTCTGGCTCGGAATCAGGGTGCTTGCGCTTGAAGCGCAGCGCCAGGCGGTCGAAGAACAGATAAATCACCGGCGTGGTGAACAACGTCAGCAGCTGGCTCAAGGCCAGACCGCCGATGATGGCGAGCCCCAGCGGCCTCCTCAGCTCCGAGCCGGTCCCGCTGCCGAGCAGCATGGGCAACGCACCGAGCATGGCCGCAAGCGTCGTCATCAGGATGGGCCGGAAGCGCAGCAGCGACGCCTGGAAAATCGCCTCTTCCGGCGGCTTGCCGTGATTGCGTTCCGCCTCGAGCGCGAAATCCACGATCATGATCGCGTTTTTCTTGACGATGCCGATCAGCAGCACGATGCCGATGATGCCGATCACATCCAAATCGCTGCCCGCAATCATCAGTGCGAGCAGCGCGCCGATGCCGGCCGACGGCAGAGTCGAGAGAATGGTGACGGGATGGATGAAGCTTTCATAGAGCACGCCGAGCACGATGTAGACGGCGACCAACGCCGCGATCAGCAGGTACACCTCGCTGGACAACGAATCCTTGAACGCCTGCGCGGCGCCCTGAAACGAGGAAGTGATCGACGGCGGCAGATGCACCGCCTGCTCGGCCTGATTGACTTCATCCACCGCCTTGCTGAGTGAGGCGCCTTTCGCCAGATTGAACGAGATGGTGACGGCGGGAAACTGCGCCAGATGGCTGATGACCAACGGCGACTTGGTGATCTGGATGTTGGCGATGGCCTTCAACGGCACCTGACCGCTGCTGCTGGTTTGGCTCGGCAGATATAAATCGCCCAGCGACTCGACCGTCGGCAGACTCTCGGGCTTCGCCACCAGGATCACGCGGTATTGACTCGACTGATTGAAGATGGTCGAAACGATGCGTTGGCCGAGCGCGTCATAGAGCGCGTTGTCTATGGTCGCCGCGGTGATGCCGTAACGCGCCGCAAGTTGCCGGTTTACCTCGACATTGACGCCCAGGCCGTCGTTGTTGAGATCGCTGGTGACATCCGTGATCGAGGAGATGCTCTGCATGCGCGCGATCAGCGCGGGCACATACTGCATGAACGCCTGCTGACTCGGTCCGCGCAGCACGAACTGGTACTGGTTCGGCGACACGGTGGTATCGAGGGTCAGGTCCTGTTCGGGCTGCAGGAACAGCTTGATGCCCGATACGTTTGCCACCTCACGCTGCAGGCGCCTGGCAATTTCCGCCGCGGTCGAAGAACGATCGTCGCGCGCTTTCAAGTTGATCAAGAACCGGCCGTTGTTGAGCGTGGTATTGGTGCCGTCAATGCCCACGTAGGAGGTGAGGCCGACCACGTCCTGATCCTTGAGTATGGCGTCCGCAAGTTCGGTTTGCCGGTCTACCATCGTGGTGTACGACACCGAATTATCGGCGATGCTGATGGCCTGAATCACACCGACGTCCTGCACCGGGAACAGGCCCTTCGGGATTGTGATGTACAGGATCGCGGTCAGGACCAAGGTGCCCAGAAACACGATGAGTGTCAGCGTCTGGCGCGCCATGACGAAACGCAAGCCGCGCTCATAAGCCGCCAGAGTCTTGTCGAAAAGACTTTCACTGATCCGTTCGAAGCGGCTCGGGTGGCGATCGCCCTTCGCGCGCAGCAGCCGTGCGCAAAGCATCGGCACCAGGGTGAGCGACACCACGCCGGAAATCACGATGGTCACGGCGAGAGTGACGGCAAATTCGCTGAACAATCGCCCGATCACGCCGCCCATGAACAGCAGCGGGATCAACACCGCGATCAGCGAGACGGTGAGCGAGACGATGGTGAAGCCGATCTGTCCGGCGCCTTCGAGCGCTGCTTGGAGCGGCGTCTTGCCCTCCTCCAGAAAGCGCACGATGTTCTCGATCATCACGATCGAGTCGTCGACGACGAAGCCGGTGGCGATGATGAGGGCCATGAGCGAAAGGTTGTCGATCGAGTAACCCAATTGATACATCAGCGCGAGCGTGCCGACGAGCGAGACCGGCACGGAAATGCTCGGAATTATGGTGGCCGGCACATTGCGCAGGAATACGAAAATCACCAGCACCACGAGCAGGATCGCGAGGCCGAGTTCGAACGCGGCGTCGTATACCGACGAGCGGATCACCCCGGTGCTGTCGGCAACGATCTCGACCTTCATTCCCGCCGGCAGCGTGGCCTCCAACTGGGGCAGCTCTTTCTTGATCTGATCGACCGTGGCGATCACATTGGCACCGGGCTGCCGCTGCACATTGAGCACAATGGCCTGCGTGCTGTTGTACCAGGCGCCCTGCTCGGTGTTCTGCGCCGCCTGGGTGACGCGAGCCACATCGCGCAACAGCACGGGTGCGCCGTTCTGGTAGGAAATCACCGTGTTGAGGTAGTCCTCGGGATCTTGGATCTGGTCGTTGCCGTTGATCGTGTAGTCGAGCTTGGGGCCGTCGATGTTGCCCTTCGGCTGGCTGACGTTCACGTTTGCAATCAATGAACGCAGATCATCGATGTTGAGGCCGTAGCCCGCGAGCTTCTGTGGGTCCGCCTCCACCCTCACCGCCGGCACGTTGCCGCCGGCGGGTGTCACCAGGCCCACGCCCTTGACTTCGGAAATCTTTGCGCCCAGCCGATTGTTCGCTGCGTCCTGCAATTGCGTCAGTGACATCGAGTTGGAAGTGACCGCCAAGGTGAGGATGGGCTGGTCGGCGGGATTCACCTTTGCATAGGTGGGCGGTCCCGGCAGACCGGCCGGCAAAAAGCTGTTGGCTGCGTTGATGGCTTCTTGGACATTCTGCTCGGCGACGTCCAGGTTTAGCGCCAGATCGAATTGCATGGTGATGATCGATGCACCGGCGGAGCTGCTCGAGGTCATCTGCTGCACGCCCGGGATTTCTCCCAATTGCACCTCGAGCGGCGCAGTGACGGTGGTCGCCATCACGGTGGGGCTGGCACCGGGGTAGAAGGTCTGCACCTGAATGGTCGGATAGTCGACGCTGGGCAGCGATGAAATCGGCAGAAACCGCACGGCAACCAGCCCGACCAACACCAAGGCGATCATCAGCAGCGAAGTCGCCACCGGCCTGAGCACGAACAGGCGGGAGATGTTCATCCTAGCGTCGCCCGGCGCTTACGACGCCGGCGAAGCGGCAGTGCTGGCGCGCGATCCCTTCGTGCCCCGCTGTTTTGGGCCGGGAGCCGGCGCGACGGGCGCGGCAGCGCCGGCCGCCGGCTTCGGCGCAGCGACTTTGATTTTGGCGCCGTCGCTCAGCCGGTCCATGCCGTCGGTGACCACCGTTTGACCGGCCGTGAGGCCGGACAAGATGACGGTGTTCCTCCCGTCGCTCGGACCCGGCGTCACTTTATGCACCGAGACGCTTTGGTCCGCGTTGACGAGATACACATAGTCCCCGGGCGCACCGCTCTGCACCGCCGGCGTCGGCACCAGCACGACATTTTGCAGTGTATCGACCAGCAACCTCACGTTGACGAACTCGCTCGGGAACAACCGCTCGTCGTCGTTGGGAAACATCGCGCGCAGCATGACGGTACCGGTGCTGGTGGCCATCTGATTGCTGAGGGCGTAGAGCGTGCCGGTGGCAAGATCGGCCGTGTTGTCGCTGTCGTACACCGTTGCCGCGAGCTTGCCGCCGGCGTGGAAGCGCTCCAGCACTTTGCTGATCGCGTTCTGCGGCACCGTGAATTCCACCGTGGTCGGTTTCATGGTGGTGATGGTCACAATGGGCGAGGTCGACTGGGTTACGAAGTTGCCGGGATCGACCAGGCGCAGACCCACGCGCCCGGCGACGGGCGCCGTGATGTGGCAATAAATCAGATCGAGGTCGAATTGCGCGATGCTCGCCCGGTCTGCTTCGACCGCGGCCTCGTCTTGCTGGACCAAAAATTTCTGGTCGACGAAGGTTTGCTCGGCAATGGATTTCTGCTGGTTCAACTGCGTGAAACGGACGAGATCGGCCCGGGCTTCAGCCAGGCTCGCCTGGTCCTTGGCCAACTGCGCTTCGGCCTGCTGCTTACTGATCTCGAACTGCCGCGGATCAATCTGCACCAGGAACTGACCCTTCGCCACGTCCTCGCCTTCGTGATAGCCCACTGCCGTCAGGTAACCGCTCAACTGCGGCAGAACGTTGACCGTAGCGATCGGCGTCACCGTGCCGAGCTCGTTCAAGGTTTCCGGCATCTCGCCCAAGATCGCGCTGGCGACGCTCACCACCTGCGCCGACGGCGCAGGCTTCGCCTTCTTGCCGCTGATCAAATGAACGATTACGAGGATGATCAAGCCGATGCCGATGATCCCCGCGATGAGCCAGCTGCGCCTTTTACGTGGGTGCGGGGCTGCGTCCGCGGTTTCGGCAATCATAGTTCCTGGGCGAAGTGATCATTGATGAGATGCGCGCGCGATCTTCGCGACCGCAGGGCACCTGAAATGCTGTGACATTCTCCCGATAAAAGAGTTCACGCGAGCCGCGGTCAAACTCAGCGGATCTTCGCAAATCGAACCATGGAGTGGAATTGATGGTCGCTCACCGGCGCACAAGACGCGCATTGATGATCAAACGGAGCGCTGTAGGCTCACTCCCACGGGTTGATCACCGGCGCGCCGGTTGATTCAAAATCTGCAACGTTGCGCGTTACGATCGTCATCCCATGAACAAGAGCCGTGGCCGCAATGATCGCGTTACGCTCTGCGCGCGGGTCTGGTACGAGCAATCGCGCGCAGCGCAATGCGACTGCCTGATCTAGCGGAAGGATGCGGCCGGCGAACTGCGGTAATACTTTCCCTTCCAGCCAGGCACGTAGGACCGCACCTTGTGCGGCGTCTTTCCGCTCCTTCTGCAAGACGCCCAATTCCAACTCCAGCACCGTGATCGCCGATACGAATTGTGCGGCGACCGGTTGCGACGAAGCCCACGCGAGCACCCTTGGATTGGATCTCCTTGGCTGGCGCAACTCGGATAAGACATTGGTATCGAGAACGAACATTAGGAGAAATCGGCGGCCCGATGCAGGCGGTCCACACGGGGCGCTTCAAACTCCACATCCATCGAGTCCTGTTGCGCCAGGGCGTCGGCAAGTGTGGTGATTCCCCCTGTGAGCTTGCGGTACTCCTCGATGCTCAACAAAACATGGGACGGTTTGCCGCGATCGGTGATAAATACCGGGCCGTCCAACGATGCTTTCTTAGCCTCGCTGGCAGACTGATTAAATTCGCGACTAGTCATGGTTACAACGCCCATAGCGCACCTTCCAGGTTATTGTAGTTACGTTACTACATTGCCTTGGCGATGCAAGACGACCCCGCGATAAGCTTCCTACCGCGAAGTGGATACCATCCCGAAATCATGGAGCGGGAAACACACAATCCCGGCCATCATTTTCGGTTCGACACGTCATCCTATTAATCGATTGATTTTGCATGCTTTATCCCTTATTTTGTCGAAATGTTATATAAAGGATAATTGGCTTGATATCAAAGAGTTATGATATCGACGATGAATCTCTGCGATTGCTGGCCAATCTCGAACAGCACTACGCAGCGTGGATCGATGCAGAACGCGTTTTGCTACCGGGCCGGCTTGCCTGGAAAACGGTGGCGGAACGGGACTATTTATACCGTCTTACCAATGGCCGCGGTCACGGCCGCTCTCTAGGCCCTCGCTCGCCGAAAACGGAAGCTCAGTACGAAGCCGCACAAATGGCGCGCCAAAGCACGGAAACGCTCTGGCCGCTCCTGCGCCGCGAGGGAGCGATGTATCGCACGCTGCGCCTGCCGCGTATTTCTTCGGCAGCGGCCGATCTCCTGCGAGAATTCGATCGGCATGAATTGCTCGGCAGCAGCCTTGTGGTCGTCGGTACCAACGCGATGGCCGTCTACGAAATTGAAGCACGCGTACGCTTTGCGACGGCGGCTGGCGTGGATAGCACACTGGATTTCGACATGACCTGGGTTGCTTCAGAAACCAGGCAGACCACTCTTGCTGCGGTAGGTGCCGCACCCCGCACGCTCTTGGATGTCATGAAGCGCGTGGATTTGACTTACACAGTCAACACGGAGCGCAGCTTTCAAGTGCGTAACTCGAGTGGCTATGAGGTGGAGCTTCTGCTACCGATGAGCCTCGCAGGCACTTTGCCACGCAACGAAACCCTGTTTCCCATTGCGCTACCTGAGCAGGACTGGCTGCTACCCGGAAGAAGAGTGGAGCATATCGTGTGCGGTCTTGACGGATTGCCCACGCGAGTGATCGCGCCGGATCCACGACGCTTCGCGCTGCAAAAATTATGGCTGGCGGAAAAACCCTCGCGCAATCCACTAAAGAAGCCCAAGGACGCAAAACAAGGCGCGCTGCTGCTGAATGCAATAGACGAACGCATGCCACACTTTCCGCTCGACGATGCATTTCGCGACGAACTACCGTCCGAGTTGACGCCTCACTTCGATCGGTGGCGCAAAGCGAAGAGCCGATGAATCGTGCCGCTGGCCTCGTGCAAATCATTGACGACAAGGGGTGTTTTGGAGCGGGAAACGAGGCTCGGAACTCGCGACCTCAACCTTGGCAAGATTGTGGCTCAGGTCGCCTAACCAATTGGTTTCAAAGCGAATTGCGCCTTTTTACAGGTCGGTCAGCAGTGGACAAAACGCGCAATGGCGCTCAAACGGCGCACTCGCCGGCCGCTCGCTTAATTGATGCGTTGATGGCATGATGCTGTGATGCGCCCGCATGCCATGACGGAAGGAGCGTGATTCAATGCGTACTACCCTTACTCTAGATCCGGACATTATGAGCGCGGCCCGCCAGATCGCCGCCGCGAAATCCAAAAGCATTGGCGAAGTGATATCGGAGCTCGCGCGTCGCGGTCTTGAAGCGCGGGGTAAGGTCGGCACGCGCCAAGGCTTCCCTGTCTTTCAGGTTACGAAAGGTGCGGCACCACTTACGCCGGACGATGTCCGCCGGGATGAGGACGAATTGTGAGCGTCAACTTGCTGGACACCAATGTGCTGATTGCATTGACGTGGCCGCACCACGTGCACCACGCCAAAGCGCATGAATGGTTCCATGGCACTGGACGCACGGCATGGGCAACGTGTCCGTTGACCCAAATTGCATTTATTCGCATTTCATCCAACCCCAAGATCATCGCTGACGCAGTCACTCCCCGCGAGGCGCTGGAAGTGCTCAAAAAGATCGTGGATGTGCCTGGCCATCATTTTTGGCCCGCCACGGTTGCACCGACGGACGCCAAGGCTTTTACGAGCGCCGCGTTCGTAGGCCACCGGCAGGTGACGGATGCGTATCTCTTATCCCTGGCTCAACACCACAAAGGCAAACTCGCCACCTTCGACAATGGTATTGCCGAACTGATTCAGGCGAATAAAGATCGCCGCCAGCACATCACGGTGATAGAGGCGTAATCCCACGATCGGTCGCGGCGCGGATTTGCAACTCACTTCCACGGCTTGACCGGAACTGTGCGCGAGTGCTGTGATCTGATGGGCAATGCCGCAGGGCCGGTTACGCTGTGATCACGCAGTTGCGGCCCTGGTGTTTTGCCCTATACAGGCGTTCATCGGCTACTCGCAGAATGTCGTCGATAGTGTCGCCGTCGCTGCCGGACTGCGCTATCCCGATGCTCACCGTGACCCCGGTCAGCTGCTGCGCGCCGCTTTGAAATGAAGCGCTTGCCATTGCGGTCCGCAGGCGCTCTGCGACGACAAGTGCGGCTTCGAGTACGGCCTGAGGGAGCAGTACCATGAACTCTTCCCCGCCCACACGGGCGACTCCGTCATACGGCCGGATCGCAGCGACACATGTCTGCACAAACCCCTTTAGGACGTCATCACCTACCTGGTGTCCGTAGCGGTCGTTGACGGATTTGAAATGGTCCAGATCGAGTGCCAGCACGCAGAACGGTGCACCGCCGCGTCTGACGCGCAGAATCTCAATTTCGATGTTCTCGATGAACCGGCGTCGATTGTCCGCGCCTGTCAGCGGATCGGTCGCAGCCAGACTCTCGAGCGTTTCGTTGGTGCGCCGCAGTTCCTCCAGTACCGTCTCGGTACGGGCCCTCGCTTCGGCGAGTCGCGCCATCATCTCCTCTTGACTATAGATCGTCGAGAACGAGCGCGTGGTGAGGAACGCCCGCACCACGCCGTAGCTCAAGAGGAAGAATCCGGCGGCGAAGATCGCATGAGCGAGCCACCACATGTGATTCCACGGTTTCGCGAGCACGAACGCAAGAGACGACAACGCGAACGCCGTAACCGAGATGGTGAAAATCACCATCAGCGGCGAGCGGATACGACGCAGCAGAATCATCGTTACGTTGACCGAGGAAAGTACGAAAGCCCCGCCTTCCATCGAGAGACGCACCGCAGGGTTGCCCGCGATGGGCGAATTCGCGAGGTACGCCACGGCCACGTCCGCCAGCAGGAACAGACCTATCCACGTCAACCACGGGCGCAGCTTCGCGCGCCGGACCTCGGCGTCGGGCGGGTGGTAGAGCGACAGCAGCGCGATGAACAGCAGGATCGCCATCACCAGTCGTGAGGCCGGCCCATACAGCAAGAAGAGCCAGATGTTCCGGTGCGCCAGCCCGGTGAACGCGCCGTGCAGCATATAGGTCAGCGTAAAGCCGAGAAAGCCGAGCGTCATCCAGCGCAGCAGCGGCTCCCCGGATGACCTGTAGCAAAGCCAGGTCACATAGCACACAAAAAGGCCTTCCAGGGTGGCGACCGCGATCGCAATGACATGAAACGCGTGGTCCTCGAATTTGAGGGTGGGATCCTGGAAGACGAACAGGTAGCCGATCAGAGCGGCCGGAATGAGTGCAAAGCCCGCGAGGAGCAATCGTGCATAAGTCTCGATCACGAGACTGATTGCCGAGGGTGGCCTCTCGGACTCGACCACGAGACTGCCTGGCTGCAAGGGGTCGGCTACCAGGACAGCACTCATGTGCGTGAGCATGACCGCATGGGACGCGCAGGTCGGTGCGCCGGCGAACACAGGGCAACACTTAGACAGTTCGCCGCAGTCGCCGAAGACTGGGGAAGAACTCGAGCTTGGCCGAATCGCCAAGCTGTGGAACACCAAAACCCCTGGAAGCCATTGACGACGAAAGAAGTTTTGGAGCGGGAAACGAGGCTCGAACTCGCGACCTCAACCTTGGCAAGGTTGCGCTCTACCAACTGAGCTATTCCCGCCCTAAACAGACGCGCAATTGTAGGGCCGTAACGCTGAGAGTCAAGAAGAAGTCTGTGAAAAGCGCAGCTAAAGCATTGAACTGGCCGATAATTTCCCTACAGGCTCGAGCTGTCCCGCAATTCGGGCCATGCCAATCGTAGGTATAGGATCATGGACCACAGGGTCAACACCGCGGCCACGGCCGTGAGCACGAGCCCGAGTTTGTAGATGGGGATGCCCAGCAGATCGTGCCGAAACAGCATCATCGACAGCCCGGTGATTTGCATGATGGTCTTGTACTTTCCCAACATAGAGACCTTGATGCGGCCGCGGGCGCCGATCTCGGCCATCCATTCGCGCAGTGCGGAGACGGCGATTTCGCGGCCGATGATCACGGTTGCCATGATGGTAATGAACCAGCGTGGATCGGCGCTGACGATCAGCACCAGTGCAGCCGCGACGATCAATTTGTCGGCGACGGGATCTAAAAACGCTCCGAGCCGCGAGGTCAACCCGAGCTTGCGCGCAAAATAGCCATCCAACGTATCGGTGATGCCCGCGAGCGCAAAGCCGACCCCCGCGGCCGGATGCGCCCACCAGAACGGCAAGTAAAACAGGACCACCACGCCGGGGATCATCAGAATGCGCAACCACGTCAGCGTGTTGGGCAGGTTCCAATGAGACTTGGGCTTAGCGGCCGGGATGGAGGTGTTCATAGATTACCTGGGCAAGCTCCCGTCCTAGGCCGCGAACTTGGATGAAGTCATCGATGCCGGCACGAAGTATTCCTTGTAGGCCACCGAACTGCTTTAGGAGTTCGCGCCGTTTCACCGGCCCCAAACCCGGGATGGTTTCGAGTATCGACTGGCTGTGACGTTTGGCCCGTTTTCGGCGATGCCCGGCGATTGCGAAGCGATGCGCTTCGTCCCGCACGCGTTGAATCAGATGCAATGCGCGCGAGTCCGGCGCCAGTATAGTGGGCGTATCCTGGCCCAACAAGAATAGTTGCTCCTGGCCTGCCCGCCGATCGACGCCCTTGGCGACGCCGATCAAAGCAATTCCCTCCACCCCGAGTTCGTCGAGCACCTTGGCCGCTTCCGCCAACTGTCCTTTGCCGCCGTCGATCAAGAGCACATCCGGTTTGATGATTTCTCCGTCGCGGATCCGTTTGTAGCGCCGCGTCAATGCCTGATACATGGCCGCATAGTCATCGCCGGGCTGGATGCCGCTGATGTTGAAGCGGCGATAATCGTTCTTCAGCGGCCCTTCCACGCCAAACACCACGCATGATGCAACGGTATCCGTGCCCCCGGTGTGGCTGATGTCGAAACACTCGAGGCGATTCGGCGCCTCCTCCAGATCGAAGGCGTCGCGCAAGTCCTCGAGGCTTGACTCGATGCCGGCACGCGCCAGGCGCCGCATGGTGAGCGCCTGCTCCGCGTTGTTGCGCGTCATCTCCAGCCAGCGCGCGCGAATGCCGCGCACCGAAGCAGAAATTCGCACCTTGTGCGACAAGCGCTCCGCCAATGTCGATTCCAGCAGCTGCATTTCATCGAAGTCCTGCTCAACGATGATCTCCGCCGGCGCGTCACGCTCCAGGTAATACTGCATGACAAAGGCGGCAAGAACCTCCGGCAGATCAGCAAACGGCGCCTTGGGGAAAAACGTGGTACTGCCCAAGCTGCGGCCCGCTCGCACGAACATCAGCGCCACGCAGTACTCGCCGTTGGCGGCGGCGATGGCGATGACGTCCGCATCATGATCGGCGCCCGCGGTGACGATCTGTTGGGCTTGAATCACCTTGAGCTTCGCCAGTTGGTCGCGAATCTGCGCGGCTTCCTCGAACTCCAGCCGCTCGGCTGCTGCTTCCATCCTGCGGCCGAGATCTTCGCTGACCTCGTCATTGCGGCCTTCCAGCACTTTGATCGCCGCGCCCACATCGCGCGCGTAGTGCTCCTTGGACACGAGACCGACGCAAGGCGCGGTGCAGCGCTGGATTTGGTACTGCAGACACGGCCTGGAGCGATTCGCGAAGTAGGTATCGTCGCAATTGCGTATGCGAAATAATTTCTGCAGCTGCTGCAGCGTATCGCGCACGGCACCGGCTGACGGGTACGGCCCGAAGTATTTGCCGGGCTCCTTGCGTGAACCACGGTAAAAATTCAAGCGCGGAAATTCGTGGTTGGTCTCCAAATGCAGGTACGGAAAGCTCTTGTCGTCGCGCAACACCACGTTGAATCGCGGCCGATGCTTCTTGATCAAGTTGTATTCAAGCAGCAGCGCTTCGGTTTCGGAGTTCGTGATCGTCACTTCCATGTTCACGGTCTTTGCAATCAGCGCCTGCACCTTGGGCTGAACATTGCTCGGCTGAAAATATGAAGAGACCCGAGCCTTGAGGTTGCGGGCCTTGCCGACATAGAGAATCTGCCCCTCCCCGTCCAGCATTCGGTAAACGCCGGGACGCCCCGGAAGGCTCTCGACGAACACCTTGGCGTCGAAGCGCACCTGCGGCGTGGACAGCTCGGTACTCACGGCGTGAGCGCCAGATCCCGCGCCCTTTGAATCACAGCCTCGAACATATCCGTGGTGAGCCGCCGTGTTTGCGTGTTGTAGCGGCTGCAATGATAGGAGTCGAGCAACACCCGGCCCGCGCCTAAGTCGTGCTCGGCCGCATGAGCAAATCGGAATGGCGCAGCCGGCAGGTCGAACACCCGCAACACTGCCGCGTGTGCAATCGCTCCGAGCGCTAAAATCACCCGGGCACTGCGGCTTTGCTGAAGCTCCGCCCGCAGATAGGCATTGCACTCCTTGACTTCCGCGGGGAGCGGCTTGTTGGCCGGCGGCAAGCACTTCACCGAGTTGGTAATTCGAGCGTCCTTGAGCTCGAGCCCATCATCGGCGGCGATCGATTCGGGGCCCGAGGCCAGTCCATACTTGTGCAGCGTGCGGTAAAGCAATATGCCGGCATGATCGCCGGTAAAGGGCCGGCCGGTCCGGTTGGCGCCATGCATGCCCGGCGCCAAGCCGACTAGAACGATGCGCGCGAGCGGGTCGCCGAACGGCGGCACCGGGCGACAGTAGTAGTCGGGTTCTTCGGCCTGAACGGCATCGAGAAATGCCGCGAGACGCGGGCAGCGCCTGCAATCGGCGTCAAAAATAGGGTTCATACTCGAGAACGTTACACAACGCGGTGCGTACATGAAAAAACGGGCTACGCGGATCACCGCGTAGCCCGCCATCGATCGCGCTTGGACTTTGGACTAACCCGAGCGCAACTGAACCTGGCCCAATGGGCTTAGAACCCGTCACACCCCCGCATCAGGGAAAAGATTCCTCGCAGTTAGCCAATTATTTTTGTTGGCTGTCCCTGGCCTTAAGCGGCCATTTGGCGCCTCAGGATCGGGCTGCGGGGAAGGTTCCAGCGCAGAATAGCACCTGCTGCCAGCGGGGCAAGCCAGGTTTTTAAAAACTGCCGGTTAAAAAAGACTCGAATTCGAGAAAAATTCCATATATTACTGATTTTATTCTATTTTTTAAATTTTAACCTTACCCTCGGTGTTAGCAACATTTTCATTCCGTGGCGTGCACGCAGGGTAATCAAGCCTTGGGGCTCGACCGGGTGTCCCGGCACGACCCGCAGGCTGAAACGCTGCGCCAGGGTCGCGAGCAGAACAGTCGCTTCAGCCAGGGCGAACGCGGCGCCAATGCAGATCCGCTTGCCGCCGCCGAACGGGAGGTAGGAAAAGCGCGCGCGGGTGGACGAGCGCTCCTGTGAGAAGCGTTCCGGATCGAATCGTCCCGGATTCTCCCAAAGCTTGACGTGTCGATGCAGCAGCCAGGGAACGATCATCACGGTCGAGCCCTTCGGTATGCGCCGGCCCACGAGCGTGTCATCGGCCATCGCCTGCCGCGCCATGGTGTGCACCGGCGGATAGATCCGCATGGACTCTTCGACCACCATGCGCGTATAGGTCAGTTTGCTCAGATCGTCGTGATTCGGCACGCGGCCGCCGAGCACGGCCTCCAGCTCGGCGTGCAGCTTCGCTTCTTCGGCCGGATGCTGCGACAAGAGAAACCAAGTCCACGTCATCGCCATGGCGGTGGTTTCGTGACCTGCCAAAAAGATCGTGATCACTTGGTCGCGTACTTCTTGCGAAGTCATGCCGCCGCCGGTTTGCTCGTCGCGCGCCGCGATCAATCGCGCCAGCAGATCTTTCGGCCCGCTTGCAGGATCGCGCGCGCGTTCTTCGATCAGTCGATCGATCACCCGGTCGAACTCACCCAGCGTCCTTTTGGCGACGCCGAAGCGCGGGAGCGCGGCCAGCCATTTTGGCCAACCCAGCATATCCAAGATATTCGGGCGCATTTCCACCTGATAACGCCCCGCACTGCGGCCCATGATGGTGACGATGTCGTCGGAGTCGCTGGAGAACATGGTGCGCGAAATGATGTTGAGCGTAACTTCCATCATCGCCGTGGAGACGTCGATGCCGGTGCCGGCCGGAACCTTGCCCCACTCGGCAATGAGTTCCTCGGCGGCGCCGGTCATGACGGGCGTATACGAGGCAACGCTGCGATGATCAAAAGCCGGCGACATGGTGCGGCGGTGTTGCCGCCACGTTTCACCTTCCGACGTAATCAGCCCCTTGCCAAGACCCGGTTCGAGAATCCGGCGTGTGACCTCGGTCTTTTGATAATTTGCCGCGTTGTCGATGAGAACGTACTTGATCGCGGCCAGATCGTTGATCACGAACAAATGACGCCCGAACATCTTTCTCTCGATGATGTCGCTTTCGTACGCCTCTTGTGCGAAAGAAGTGATCGCGCTGTCGCGCAGCGCCCGCACGAACTCAAAGAAGGACAGGCGACGTTGCTGCGGCACGGGCGCCGGCAACACGGGAGGTGCTGCGGGATTGTCGAGGGCTGTCATCCCGGCAATTTAGCATGATGCCCAAAGAGGCCCCGGTACGGATTACCGTAATCTGTCAAATATCCGTCCCACGGTTGGTTCCCGGTTAATTCACGGTTAATTCTTGTTGATATTAGCCGCGCTCGCCTGACCGCGGGAGGATAATCGGCCCATGAAAAACCAAACCGATCTGCTGCCCTGGATTTTAGGCGGACTATCGGTGGCGGTAGTCGCAGTCGTCATCACGGTTGCTTCCGCCGGCAAACCAGTGGCGCCCAGTCCGCCGGGCGCAGCCACTGCACAGGTGGCGTCGGCGCGGGATTCGCTGTCCTCGCCGGCCCCCGCAACTGCGGCAACTGTTGCGACCGGGGCGCCCGTCGCGACCGTGGCTGCGGCGCCTGCCGTGATGCCGGCTTCAGTACCGGACTCCGACACGGCGCCGCCGCAGGCAACCCAGGCGCAGGCTACGGCGGAACCCGCGGTACAGAGCGGCCAGATTTGGCAATGCATGACCAACGGCGTCAAGACATTCTCCAATAACCCCTGCGGCGAGAAGTCGTCCCTGCTCGAATTGCGCGCGATCAACACCATGAATCCGACTCCAGTGGTTCGATACGCACGCACGACTGTAGCGGAGCCGCGTTATTCGCCGGGATACGCCGACGAAAATACCGACTCTGACCAGGAGGTCTACGGCGAACAAGCCGCCGAAACCCCCGTCAACTCCTACGCCGTCGTACAGGGCATTGCGTTCCTTCCGCGAAGAAGACCTGACCATCCCCATCATCGGCCGCCCTTTCATCACAACCCCGGCGACAATCCCGGTCACCCTGGCCGCAACCCTGGGTCCCCTCCGCGGAGAAATTAGGGTCGCGAGGGATGAGTAGATACGCCAAAAACTTACGAGCAAGCTTGCTCGCAATCTGCAGCACACTGCCGGCGTTCGCCGGCCATGCAGACGACGCAAGTCCCGCCATTCAGCCGGTCGACCGGACCCAAAAGCCGCATATCGATACGATCACGGTCGAGGCAGAGAGAGACCGCAAAGCCATCGAGCGCCAAGTCAATGCCTTTGTCTCAGGTATCGCGGTGGCGCCTCGCGACCAATCGCTTGCCAATTGGCAAACCAGTGTGCCGCTTTGCCCTCTGGTAGCAGGTCTGCCGCGCGACGACGGCGAATACATGCTCGCGCGCATCTCGAAAATGGCCAAGGCCGCCGGCGCTCCCCTGGCCGCGGAGCATTGCAGGCCCAATTTCTATGTGATCGCCACTTCGGAGGTGAGCGCACTGTTCAAGGCGTGGGGCAGGCGCGACCCCACGATGTTTGGGGATGCCGGCGGAACGCTCATTCACAATTTCCTCCACTCATCCACACCGGTACGGGCTTGGTACAACGCTGATATTTATAATTCCGACGGGACGCCGCTCGGCAACAACGATAATCAGGGCAGCTTCGATATCTCTAAAGCGCGGGTCAACCTTCGCGCCGATGCTACGCGCATCCGCTTCAACGACGTGCGAAATCTGGCGTCGGTGATCGTGATCATCGATGCGCCGCGTGCGCGCGGCATCACTTTCGGTCAATTGGCAGCCTATGTCGCCATGATCGGACTCGCCGAAATTCGGATCGACGCGCGGGCAAGCGATGCGCCCTCCAGCATATTGCAGTTGTTCGCAACCTCAGGCAAGGTGCCGCCGCCGGGCTTGAGTGCGTGGGATGAAGCATTTCTAAAGGCGCTGTACCATACCGAGCACCTCGATCAACACCAGATTTCGGCGGTCAAGACCGCCATGGTGGGAGAGATCGCGCCGCATTGACCTGCTGGACGAATGTTGGGAATCTAGGCTAGGGAGGAGTCATGGCTGTACACGAGATGATCGCAGCGATGGTGCAAGATGTCGCGCCCTAACCTGCCGGCCGTGGCGCTCGTGACCGGCGCCTCGCGCGGTATCGGCCGAGTCATCGCCATGCAGCTTGCGCAACGCGGAGCGCGGGTCGCGGTTCATTACCGCAACAACCGAGATGCCGCTGAGAAGTGTCTTCAGAGCCTTGCCGGCAGCGGGCATGCCATCTTCGCTGCCGATCTGTCGGATCCCAAAGCGGCGCTGCTGCTCTGGCAGCTCGTGCTCGAGCAGCTCGGCGCAGTCGATGTCCTGGTCAACAATGCCGGGCTGTACATCGAGAATTCGCCGCTGAGGATCGACTACGCAGGCTGGACGGCCGCATGGCAGCAGACGCTGTCCACCAACCTTTTTGGGCCCGCAAATCTGTCGCTGCTGGCGGCGCAGAGCATGGCGTCTCGAACCGATCCACGAGACGAGGGATTCGGCCGCGGCCGCATTGTCAACATCTCATCTCGCGGCGCTTTTCGCGGCGAACCGGACGCGCCCGCCTACGCGGCTAGCAAGGCCGGGCTCAATGCCCTGTCGCAGTCTTTGGCCAAGGCGCTCGCGCCG
>Ga0193716_1001032_pt1 | contig 16564 bp, 10 predicted proteins | sample U2c1metaG_FD_145901 | JGI IMG/M metagenome (GOLD analysis project Ga0193716, IMG submission 145901) | Soil microbial communities from a riparian zone of the East river system, Colorado, United States - U2c1 | ecosystem: Environmental > Terrestrial > Soil > Riparian zone | place: USA: East River...
CTAGGTGGCTGGCCGCGCCGGCGATCAGGCGGTGGAACGCGATCACCTCGACGTTCGAGGCGTTTCTGGTAGCCGCCTCGAGTGCGTAGGAGGCCTGAATGAAGCCCTCGCGGGCAAGATCTTCGCTGTCTTCGGCAACTTCGCCTTGCTGCGGCTCCTCCAAGTCGCTGGCCTCGATGAGTCGCAAGCCTGTGGAGATCAAGGAGTACCCGTATCCGAGGAGGTCGTCGTCCAGGAACGTGTCGAACGAAGGGGCGCCCAGAGGCAGCCTCCCGTCGCGACGGATCATGGACTGTGCTTGGCCTCGCGCGAGGAGTCGACCTCGGAATTGAGGTGCGATGGCGGACGCCAGGTCCTCGGACAGCATTCTGTGGTCACGTACCACTTGTGAGCGCCTTCTCGAACGCTGTTCGGATGAAGGTCTGGTGCGCCTGGACTTGCAGAATCACTGCTTGTTGGGCGATTATGCCTCCATAGCTAGCTAGGTTCGTCTGGACGTGCCTGCTCGGGTCGTTACCGGCAAAGAGGAACATAAGGTGGGTGACAATCCCAGGCCGGACGCCGTGCTCGAGCTGAAGCTTCAGGATGGCTTCGCCTAACGCGTCGTCGACCGTGTCTAGCAAACGTTCAGCGAACTGAGTCAACGAATGCGGGGAGGGAAGCCCACCTTCTCGCTGCAGACTTTCCCGGGCCTCTTCCACAACCGAGGCTCGTGCTTTTGCGCGGCTCTTCGCCTCACCCTTGATCAAGAGGACCATCGACGCGGCGTCGAATTTGGCCCCGAGGACATCGTCGCCACGCATTGCCCACTCTTGATGCTCGCGGTGGATCAAGCGGCTGGGGCCGACGGTGTAGCCGCAGTCTTCCTCAAGGTAGGCGGTGGCGAGGATCTCGCCGAGGTCCCCCGACCGTGCACCTTGGGTCCGCGGCAACTTATTTCGTAGGAACTCAGAGACTTTGGCTTTGCCGAACCGGTCCGCGATACGGGCCAGCGACTCGGTCTCGGCGTAGCGACTAGGCAGGTGGACTGCGACGGCTCCGATGCCGATCTCGTCGTCTATCGACACGAGGACGCCGATAGTGTGCGAGCCCACAGAAACGACCTTGGGGGGCTCGCACCACAGCTTATAGTCCGTCATCTATCCGCCCAACAATAGATCGCTCAACGAGCTCGACGCACCGCATTCCGCTCAATAACAGACGAGTCTGACCCTCCTCCTGCATAGGAGACCCAACGGCAACGGGACCCGAGGGTTTCCATCTCGGATGATCACGGCCACCGCAGCCCTCAAGCGCTGGAAGCCGGTCCACACGTGCCGATGCGTATGCTGAGAGGGGTTGCTCGGAGATGACAACAGCGCGGATCGCCATCAGGCACCCGAGACCCCGGAGGGAAGGGTTTCGTCGCCGACTGTTATCGATGAGGACAAGATGCATGATCACCCGCAATCGCTCTTGTTCCATGCAGTCGGGTACCCGCGGGATTCCGTAACCGGTCCTTACACGTGCGTTGGCGAACTGTTACAACGATTAGGTGGTGTCCACGAGGTCACCCGTCTGCGGCTGGCGGGGTTCTGCCCAGAAAGGTTTGTCGCCGATACCGGGCGATCGGTGGCGGATGTGGACCGGTGCTGGGTGTGCACGGGCCGATCCTATGACCGCCGGGCGTAGCCAAGCAGGATCGACACGGCCGGACGCGTAGTGCTGGTACTGGTACCGGGCCCGCCAGGGGACCGGTACCAGTACCAGCGGTCGGTCAGGCAGCGAGCGGATGTGGCTCGCCGGTGAGGGCGGATAGTGCGGTGGCGACGTCGTGGACGGCGGCTTTGACGTAGGTCATGGTGGCGTTCTTGGTGTCTCCTTCGTCGAAGTGACCGGCGTAGGCGTGGGCGATGGCGAACCCGAAGTTGCGCTCGACCCATGTCAGGGTTGTGTGCCGGATCCAGTGCGCCGACACGTTCAGCGTGGTGATCCAGGGCAGGTACCGGCCGAGGCGGACCCAGAGGTGGTCATAGCGGCGGTGGGTGATCGGGTTGCCGTTCCGGTATCGCAGCAGCTGCCCGCCTGGGTCACCGGCCGCGCCCCGGTCCTGGGCGTGGTCGAGCAGCGCGGCCATCAGCGACCGGGAGACGGGTTGCCAGCGGGCGGTGCCGTCTTTCTCCCGCAGGTAGATGAGGCACTGGTCCTCGTTGAGGTCCCGGGGACGCAGGGCCAGGGCGCCCCCGGTGCGGCAGGCGGACTCGGTGTGCAGCCGGAGCAGCATGGTGTCCAGTTCTGGGTCGTCGCCGGTGGTGCTGGCGTGGAAGTTGATCTCACTCATCTGGGTGGCGGACAGCGCGTGCCGGACCGAGCCCTGCCGCCGGGGTTTGGCGGTTCTGCGGGCGGGGTTCTCGTCGGGCTTGATCAGCCCGTCGTCCTCGGCGTGCCGGTAGATACAGCGCAGCGCGGCGATGAAATTCTCCGCCGTGCCGCGGCCGCCGCGCGAGTTGCGGCGCTGAATGGCGTTGGCCTTCATTTCCTCGGCGAACTGCTTGATCTCGGTCGGGGTCGGTTCCAGCAGCGTGCGGGAGCCCCACTTCGCGCGGATCCGGTTCCAGTAGGAGCTGTAGGTCTTGGCGGTGCCGGGGGAGACGGCGTCCTCGACCTGCGGGATGTAGGCGTCGAACGTCGGTGCCGGTGGCCGGTCGGCCGGGTCGGTCATCAGATCTGCCGGGTCGACGTTCATCCGCTGAAGCAGCATCCGCGCGGCCGCAACTAGCTCCCGGTCCGCTCCGCTGGCTTGGATCTCGCCTCCGGCGGAGGGGGTGAACTGTGTGGTCATCGCACACCTCCCACCGCAGCCGGCTTCTGACTGCAGGTCACCGTGGTGAGTGCGGCGTGATAGGAGGTGATCATCGTGTCCAGTGCCGTGAGCGGGTGCACGACCAGGACGTCGTGGTTCGGGTCCGCGACCATCAGGACGAGATCGCGGCTACCCAGGCCGTTGCGGCGTCGCAGCGGAGCGGGGAGCACGAGGTAGGGCTTGGCGCCCATCACGAACGCTCCGGTGGGGTCGCGGTGCACCACCACCGACCCGTCGACCAGCGCGATGCTCAGGCAGTCGCCAGTCGTCCAGCCCAGAGCCTCGATGGTGGACCGATTGGCCACGCGGCCGTCGCTGTCGAGACGGCCCATACCGTAAACGAGCGATCCGGCCCGCGGCCGCGCCAGCAGCTCACCGACCTGGAGCTGGGTGTTGCGGCCCGCGAGAAGCCGACGACCGGAACCACGAGCGAGAGTAGGAGGAACCAGCGGAGCGATCCTGTGCTCAGTCACACCGACCACCCCCACACGAGGGAGGACAGAGTGACCGCACAAAGAAGTACGCCGCGACCGGCTGGAAGGAGTGCTGGTAGATCCGGGAGATTACCCGCAAATCGGTGTCCGAGGGGGGACTTGAACGCCTCATTCGGAAGATTGCGCGACGCTGGCTCGTAGTCCGTGCCTTTCCAAGTATCGACTATGGATCCTGTGCGTACGGTCCTCGGATGTTGGTCCTCTGGTTATTCGTTATCGTGGTGCGCCAAGCGTGAGGCAGACCCTCGAGGATCCGGTGTGGTCACCGGGTTGGTTGTCCATGGTGGCCGGTAGCGATCAACCGGTGTTACCGTGGACTGTATCCAGTGCAGGGTGCTGGTCACGGTCTGGTCGTCCCCTCGTCCTGATGTGACTGGTTCCTCTCGGTTGGGTGATGTCTCCAGGAGTCGTCTACCCGGGCCGTCTCCGTTGGTGCGCTGTCCTTCCTTGAACAACCGAATATTGCGTCATGTCAGTCGGTATCAGGGAGAGACAGTCTTACCAAGGGGGAGTGTTGCCGTGCCTCGTCGCGCATCGGAACAAGATCCAGACCGTGATCCAGTCACTGGAATGCCACGTGCCGGTAGTCAGCCTGGGGTTGATAGTGATGCGGACGTCGTGGGTGTGCCGTGGCCGCGGCCGGCGCTGGACGACCGCGCCGATACCGCGCTCCCAGCCTCCGACGCTGCGGGTGATCTGTCAAAAGATGGCTCTGTTGAGCCAGTATGGCGTTATGATCAGATGTGGAATCGAGGGAATCCTCGACACTACAACGGCTATGTTGAATCGGTTGGCGGAGTGGAGGGGCAGCGGTTGAGTGAGGCGCTCGCCGCCGCCATCCGTGACTTGCTCACCTGGGTTAACCAACATCCGGATGCCAGTAGTGCCGCGAGAGATGGGGAATCCGGGAAGGATTCCGATAGGGACGGTAGGTCCGATGACACATCCTTATGATCCGACGCTACATCCCGATGTCGGGCGCGTGATTCCATCCGCGCTCGCGAGTCCGAAGGATGGCAACGTGTCAGTGCCGGGCTTGGGGCCGTCAGGGCTGTCTGACTATGCCGTGTCTCCGCTGGGAATGCCCGCCGCGTTGTTGCGGGACGAGGTGCGCGTGGCGGTGCTGGCACGTACGTCCACTGAGGACCAGCAGGACCCCCGGCAGTCACTGATGCGGCAGGTTGGGAACTGCCGCACCATTCTGCCGGAGGCGTGGGCGATCGTCGCGGTGTTCTTCGATGTGGAGTCCGGCCGAATGGAGCTGGAGCGGCGTGGTCGGGGCACCGACTACGAACGGTTCGACATCCCGATTCCGCGTGATGGCGGTATCGCTGATCTGCTTGCCGAGGCCGCGCGCCCGGACCGGCGGTTCGACGTGGTGATCTGCGAGGGCATCTCCCGCGTCGCCCGCCGCGCCTACGAGGGCCTGTCGGTTGAGCGGGAGCTGGAACGCGCGGATGTGCCGCTGTTCGCCTCCAACGAACCGATCACGCTCACCGGGTCGCGGGCGCAGCGGGTGTTGCAGCGGCGGATCAACCAGTCCGTCGCTGAGTACGAAGTCCTCAACACGCTGGAGCAGTCCTGGGGCGGGCTGTGCACGCATGTGCGAGAGGGTTGGAACATCGGCAAACCCGCGTACGGGTACAAGGCAAAGTCCTACCGGCACCCCAATCCCATGAAAGCCGCTAAAGGGCTGATCAAGTCCCGGCTGGAGCCGGACGGGGTCCGGGGTGAGACGGTCACGCAGATCGCGTTGTGGCGCTATCACGAGGGACTCGGCTACGACACCATCGCCGAACGCCTCAATCAGGACCTCACCCGGTATCCGCCGCCCTCGCCGACCGGCGGCAAGCGGGCACGGGGCGCGTGGGGCAAGTCCAGCGTCTCCGACGTGCTGAAGAACCCCAAATACACTGGCTACCAAGTGTTCAACCGGCGCGCGACCCGCTCCCGCAGCGGCAAGGTCAACGACCCGGTCAAGTGGGTGTGGTCACCCGAACCGGTGCACGAGCCGCTCATCCCGAAGTGGATGTACGACGAACTCGCCGCCCGCCGAGCCGCCAAACGCGGCTCCCGCGACGGCAACGAACCCAACACCCACCCCACGACCACCCGCACCTATCTCCTGCGCAGCATGGTCATCCACGACTGCGGCAGACGCATGACCGGCGGCCAGCGCCCCAACGCGGTCTACTACCGGTGCGCCCCGGCCGGCAACAACCGCGGCCGGCCCGACAACCACGCCGGGCACGGGGGAGTTGCCTACATCCGAGAGGACGCGATTCTCGACGCCGTCTCGGCCTTCTACGGTGACCGAGTGTTCGGGCCCCAACGTCGAGACCTGCTCGCCGCTGATCTCGCCACGGTCGATGATCGTGAGACCCGGCAGCGAGAGGCCGAACGAACCCGGTTGCAGCGCACGCTCGCTGATCTCGCCCGTCGCCAGGACAACGTCATGCGCCAAGCACAGGACAGCGCGCCCGACGACCCGTTCGCCCAAGGCTTGCGCCAGACCTACAACGACCTCGAAGTCGAACGCCGCGCCACCCACGCCACGCTCGCCAAGCTGGACACCGCCGCTGACACCACCCCGGCCCGGCCCACCGCTCAAGACGCCGGGCTGCTCGACGCGCTCCCACACCTTTCGGTGAACCTGGCTGAGGCGCCCGAGCAGCTGCTGCGCAGCCTGTTCGAAACCACCCGCCTCACCATCCAGCTTCAGCCAGACAGCGACGACGTCACCATCACCATCCGGCTCCCCGCCGACGAACTGCACACTGTCGCTCGAGCTGCGGAAAGGATCACCAACACCATGCCAGAAACACAAGAAACGCCTGGTCAGGCACCAGGCGGGGCTTGTGTCAATGCTGTATGTGCCCCCGGCGCGATTCGAACAGCATTGACACCAGCTCGCACCCGCCGTGAGCTGCAGGTTCGTTGACGTCGCGGTGGGAGACATGCATCCTGGTGCTGTAGTCGACTCTGGGGGGAGATTCGACAAGTGACTACTTTTAGTGACGGATCTGTCGATCCGATAAGTCAGAGGTTCTGTGATGTGGCTGAGTCGGCGGCGTTGCTGGGTGTCTCCAAGATGACCCTGTACAGGATGATCAGGGAGAAGAAGTTCCCAGCGTTGCGTATCCGGACTCGTCACGTTGTCCCGGTCTGCGTACTGGAGGCAGTTTCTGCTGGACAGCCTGTCGCGTGGGCGCGGGTCGGTCCTCAGTTCCTAGAGGTCGTTGTGCTGGCTCGGATGCTTGGCGTGTCTAAAGAGACGGTCTATCGAGCGATCCGAGCCAAAGAGCTTCCTTCACTTTGGCTGCGGGGACGTGTCGTCGTACCGGGAGCCGCCATCGATCAACTTACAGACACTGCGCTCAAGGAGTGGCTAAAGGAAGTCGTTTCATCGGGTTCTAGCCAATCCTCAGTCCGTGCTCCCGACAGCACGGACTGACGAGGTCATTGCCTCGAAGCCTGCTCGGCGTTCGCTACATGTCCGGGCAACGATGTGCAGCCACGTTCACGGCGACGGTATTGGGGGTACGACGGGCGGGCCCGCCCGTCGTACCCCCAACGCCCTCTACCCGACCGCCATGAACTGTTGACGAACCGCCTTGACCTGTCCCAGCACGTAGGTCATGAGCTGCTGCCCCGTGCCAAAGCGCATGATGTCGAGCTCCAGCACACCGTTTGCGTCGCTGTTGATGTCGTGCAGTGTTGCGGTCACATCGCGCACCAGGGCCTGGATTGCCGCGGGAGTGGTGATGTCTGCTTGTGTGCAGAGCGACTTGATCACGTTCTGGCCGCAACGGACATGCAGCTGCACCAGCTCGCCTCCCGTGTTCTGGGGATGTCCCTGCTCAAGGGAGCCGGGCGATTCGAACGATGTGCCAATGTGACCCACGATGGGCGCCAGCGAGGTCGGCTCATCCGCGATGGCGTGGACGTACTCTTCGGTGATGCTCGGTGCGGACAGCTCATCGCGAGCTTGCGGCACGGCGGCCGCCGAACTCGGCCAATGCACGACATCTGTGACGAGCGAGCGCTTCCCTCGGCTGACGGTGACATACCCCCAGTCCGCGAGCCGGTTGACGGCCGCGTGCGCTGCGTTGATCGAGACGCGGTGGGCCGTGGCGAGTTCTTTCATGGGCGGCAGGTTCTCGCCGGGCTTGAACCGACCTTGAGTGATCGACTCTCGAAGCCGCTCAGCAACCGTCTCGAACATCGCCGGTTTGCGCGTCACACATGCGGCGGTGGGAGTGGGTGGCGTGGGAACTCTGGTGGTGATCACGGCCGCGGCTTGCTGGTCGGCCTCGGGCCGCCATGCGGAGTAGTACTTCCACGTGGTGGTCGCACTGCTGTGACCGAGACGACCGGCCACGGTGCGGATGTCGACGCCGGCGGTGATCAGCTCCGTGGCGCTGTAGTGGCGCAGCTTGTGGAACGTCGTGGAGATACCCAGCCGGGCGGTGAACCGACTGTAGTGGGTCGACACCGCACCTGGGCGTAGGCATATGTCCGGGCCTCGACGGTGACGGAAGATGAAGTCGTCTTCCTGAACTTCCCGACCTGACAACCTCGCGTCCACTTCGCGGGTTTCGCGCAAGTCGAGCAGGACTGCGACATCCTCCCCAGCGAGGGCGATGCGGCGGTGCTGGTGGGTCTTGGTGTCCTTCTCCCAGACCTCGAAGCCCACTTGTTCGATGCTGCGTGTGATCGCCAGCACCCACCGGCAGCCCTGTTCAAGGCAGCCGTAGTCGTCTCGGGCTTGAGTGGCGTGGGCGATGTCGACGTGGTCGATCTGCAGGTCCCGCCAGCGCAGTGCACACAGCTCGCCGAGTCGAGCGCCGACGGTCGAGGCGAACCACACCATCGGGCCGTAGTGCGTGCCGTTCCAGGCCGCCTCGATAATCGTCGCCGTCTCCCGGACCGTAGGCGGAGACGCATGCGTGGACGGCGGTGGCGGCGGCTCGGCGTGGATCATCGGATTGACCAGGACCCACTTGCGGCGCAGCGCCCGCTTGAACGCGCTGTTGAGGATCGAGTGGATCTTGAGGATTGTCCACGCCTCAAGCGGCCGGCACACGTGCTCCTTGCACCGAGCGTCGCACCGGTGCGGCCGCGACGACCAGTGCCGAACGGTTGGCTTCCCGTCGCAGTGCTCACGGCAGCGCGCCAGTTCACCGTAGAAGCTGTCGAACCGCTCCGAATCGAGCCCCGCGTCGTTGATACGGAACCGGCCCAGCCACTGTGTGATGTGCTTGCGGTTGTAGCCACGATAGGTCGTCCGCGTCTTGCGGCCGAGCTTCGCCTCGGCGAGGTCGTACTCCATCAGATCGGCAATCGTTGCGTTGCTGCGCGGATGACGTCCCTCGGCGACCTGGGCGACCAACTTCGTCCGCACCCGATCTGCCCGATCCTCGACCTCGGGCCCGGCGGGAACCGTTTCTTTCAGATAAAGGTCTTTACGCAACAAGGCGTCGCGACCGGCATAAACTTTGACGCGCAGCGATCCGCTGCGCAGCTTCTCGATATGACCGCACGAGCGTTCCGTAGAGCGCCGGCGCGTATTCCCCCGAGCAGCTCCCCCCGAAGCTTCCATAGCACCACTGTACGACGAACCGTCGGTCGGTGAATCTGCGTTCAGTCCACGATACATTCCACGCGGCCCCTTTGGGTCACCGCTGGCAGACGCTGCTGAGATACCAACTGCGGCGTTGACCTGCGTCAACGCCGCCGTGAAGTGTTGTAGCCCCGACGGGATTTGAACCCGCGCTACCGCCTTGAGAGGGCGGCGTCCTAGGCCGCTAGACGACGGGGCCAGAACTAGAGTGAACTATATCAGTGACGATTTCGTTCGCTCTGCTGGGGTACCAGGACTCGAACCTAGACTAACTGAACCAGAATCAGTCGTGCTGCCAATTACACCATACCCCAAGGGCTCTGCTCGACTCGCTCAGCAGCGCCGGGAGAGATGTTAGACCACGCTGCCCCGGCACCGGAAATCGGCCCCGGCTCCGGCTGTGAGGTCGGGGGTGCGGTAGTCGCTGACGAGGAGTTCTGGCAGGTCGGCGAGGGTTTCGATGGTCTGGACGCCCGGTTCGGGGGCTTCGGCGCCGGGGTCGCGGGACAGCCAGACGCCGTGGAGGCCCGCGTCGCGGGCGCCGATGGCGTCGGTGTCGAGCAGGTCTCCGACGTGGATGGTCTCCGACGGCGGCACCCCCATGCGGGCGCACGCCGTGTGGAAGATCACCGGATCGGGTTTGGCGGCGCCGAGCTCCCCGGCGATGACGAGGGTGTCGAAGAACCGCTCGATGCCGAGGCCGGCGAGCTTGCCGCGCTGGTGGCGCCCAGAGGCGTTGGTGACGGCGCCGATCTTGAGGCCGGCGGCCCGCAGCCAGTCGAGACAGGGCACCGCGTCCTCGAACAGCTGCCACGTGGTGCGGAGCTGGGTGCAGCGCCGCTCCTCGAGCGTGGCGACCAGGTCGTCGTCGAGGAGGGCGCCGAGGTCGGCGAAGAACGCCTTCGTCCTGACGCGGTGCATGGCGTCGTAGGGCAGCTCACCGGACACGACCTTGGCCACGTGCTCGTCGGTCGTGCGCTGCCACCTCGGCCACATGTCGTCGCGGCCGATGAGGTCGCACACGGCACGCTTGGCGGAGCTGGTGAAGTCCACGAGCGTGTCGTCGATGTCCAAACAGACGGCCTGGATTCGCGGCGGCTCGTGCGCGGCCGCCGGCTCGGTCGAGCGGCGGTCGGAGGCAGCGGGAAGCGGCACGAGCCCAAAGGTCATCAGCAGAGATTAGGCCGCCCGGGGCACTCTCCGATTCGGCTATAGAGGTGATTGTGCGGTAACTGACACGATTAAGTCAGCAGGCCGTCAGCACGCCTGATTAGGCTGTATCGCTTTTCGTCAGCGCCGTGTTACCAGCCTGTCAGCTACGTGCCGCCCTGAGCCGGGACAGTGACCGGTCCCGTCCAAGCAGCTCAAGGGACTCGTACAGCGGCGGCGAGACCGTCCGGCCGGTTGCGGCGACCCGCACGGGTGCGAACGCCTTCCTCGGCTTGAGGCCGAGCCCCTCGATGAGCGCCGCCTTCAGTGCCTCCTCGATGGCCGCCGTCGACCACTCGCCGACACCCTCGAGCGCGGCGATGCTGGCGTCCAGGACGGGCGTCGCGTCGGGGCCGAGCGCCTTCGCCGCGGACTCCGGCTCCGGCGCGAACTCGTCCTCCGCGACGAAGAGGAAGCGCACCATCGTGACCGCGTCGGACAGCACGGTGACGCGCTCCTTGACGAGCGGCGCGATGGCCCGCAACGCGTCCAGTTCGGCGGTCGACGGGTTTTCCGGCAGAACGTTCGCGGACACCAGGTAAGGGACGACCCTTGTGACGAAATCCTCGTCGGTAAGGCGTCGCATGTGCTCGGCGTTGATGGCCTCGGCCTTTTTCAGGTCGAACCGCGCGGGATTGGCGCTGACCTTGGTGATGTCGAACGCCGCGATCATTTCTTCCATGGTGAAGATGTCGCGGTCCTCGGCGATCGACCAGCCGAGCAGCGCGAGATAGTTCAGCATGCCTTCTGGCAGGAAACCGCGGTCCCGGTGGTGGAAGAGGTTCGACTCGGGGTCGCGCTTGGACAGTTTCTTGTTGCCCTCGCCGCGCACGAGCGGCAGATGCCCGAAAAGCGGCGTGAACGTGGTCACGCCGATTCGCTGGAGCGCCTCGTACAACGCGATCTGCCGGGGCGTGGACGGCAACAGGTCCTCGCCGCGCAGCACGTGCGTGATGCCCATGAGCGCGTCGTCGACCGGGTTCGTCAGCGTGTACAGCGGCGCCCCGTTCGCCCGCATCAGCACCGGGTCGGGCACGCTGCCGACCTTGAACACGATCTCGCCGCGCACCTGGTCGTCGAAGGCGAGGTCGTGGTCGGGCATCCGCAGGCGCAGCACCGGCTCGCGACCGTCGGCGCGGAACGCGGCCTTCTGCTCGTCGGTCAGCGTCCGGTCGGCGTTGTCGTAGCCGAGCTTCGGGTCCTGCCCCGCGGCGCGGCGGCGGGCCTCGACCTCCTCGTTGGAGGAGAACGACTCGTACAGCTCCCCGGCGTCGAGCAGCCGGCGCGCGATGTCGGCGTAGACGTCGCCGCGCGCGCTCTGCCGGTACGGCTCGTGTGGGCCGCCGACCTCCGGGCCCTCGTCCCAGTCGAGGTTCAGCCAGCGCAGCGCGTCGAGCAGCGCGACGTAGCTCTCCTCGCTGTCGCGGGAGGTGTCCGTGTCCTCGATGCGGAACACGAGCTTGCCGCCGTTGTGCCGGGCGAACGCCCAGTTGAACAGGACGGTGCGGATGAGGCCGACGTGCGGCGTCCCGGTCGGCGACGGGCAGAAGCGGGCACGGTACGCGGCTGGCTCGAATGCAGTAGTCATGGCCCGATCAGGGTATCCGCCTTGACGATGTCGGCCATCGGGTGCATCCTGGACTTATTCAACGAGCAATGAATTTGGGAGGTTGTCATGGCTGGCACCGAGCGGACCACGTGTCTCGTCGTCGGGGGCGGCCCTGCCGGGATGGTGCTGGGGCTGTTGCTCGCCAGGGGCGGCGTCGAGGTGACCGTGCTGGAGAAGCACGGCGACTTCCTGCGTGACTTCCGGGGCGACACCGTGCACCCGACCACCCTCGAACTGCTCGACGAGCTGGGGCTTGGCGCGGAGTTCGAGAAGCTGCCGCAGAGCAGGCTGGAGCGGGCGCAGGTGCCGTCGGTCGGCGAGATGGTGCCGTTCGCGGACTTCACGAAGCTGCGCGGCAAGTACAACTACATCGCGATGGTGCCGCAGTGGGACCTGCTCGACCTGCTCGCCGACGCGGCGAAGCAGGAGCCGACGTTCACTCTGCGGATGGACACCGAGGCCGTCGACCTGGTGCGTGAGCACGGGCGGGTCGTCGGCGTCGCGTACCGCACGGCGGCCGGCGAGACCGGTGAGATCCGCGCGGACCTGACGGTCGCGGCCGACGGGCGCCGCTCGGTGCTGCGCTCGGCGGCCGACCTCACGGTCAAGGACTGGCCGACGCCGCTGGACGTGTGGTGGTTCCGGCTGCCCCGGCACGCGGCCGACCCGAGCGGCGCGGTCGGCATGATGAGCCGCTCGCGCGCGGTGATCATGTTGGATCGCAACGACTACTGGCAGTCCGCCACGCTGATCCGCAAGGGTTCCGACCCCGAGGAGCGGCGGCGGCCGGTGTCGGAGATGGTCGCGAGCATCGCGGACCTGGCGCCGTGGCTCGCCGACCGGGTCGACGCGGTGTCCTCATGGGACGACGTGAAGCTGCTCGACGTCCGCCTCGACCGGCTGAGCCGGTGGTACCTCGACGGTCTGCTGTGCATCGGCGACGCGGCGCACGCGATGTCACCGATCGGCGGCGTCGGCATCAACCTCGCCGTGCAGGACGCGGTGGCGGCCGCGCGGCTGCTCGCCGGGCCGCTGCGGGCAGGCACCGTCACGACCGACGACCTCGCGAAGGTCCAGCGGCGCAGGCTGCTGCCGACCGTCGTCGTCCAGGGCGTGCAACGGTTCCTGCACGCGCGCGTGCTCGGTCCGGCGCTGGCCGGCGACATCGAGATCGTGCACGCGACGAAGCCGCCGTTGCCGGTCCGCGTGATGAAGCGGTTCCCGTGGCTGCGTCGCATCCCGGCGTACGTCGTGGGTCGCGGCATCCGCCCGGAGCACGCGCCGGACTTCGCCCGTCGCTAGTCGATTCTGACCAGGGCCGCGCGCCGGTGGACGGTGAAACCGGCGCGCGCCAGGTTCTTCGCGCTCACCGAGTCGGGCACGACCGTCGCGACGGCCAGGTCGCAGCCGGCTTCCGCGGCGACCCGCAGTCGGTGCCGCAGCAACCGGGGCTGCGCGCCCTTGCCGCGGTGGGCGCGCAGCGTCGAAGCGCCACCCAGCACGGCGACGCCGTCGTGGATCGTCATGGCCGCGGCGGCGATCGGGACGTCGTGCGCCACGGCGACGAACCGGTGTACCTCGGGCAGTCCGTGTTCGGCCGCGATGAAGGCCGCGACCGTGCCGTCGACCTCGTAACCGGCCAGCAGGACCGGAAGGAAGTCGTCGTCCGCGCGGATGTCTTCCCGCGCCGGGGTTTCGTCGAGGGTTCTGAGCGCAAGCCCGCGGTCCGCCACGCGCACCAGACCGGGCACCGTCATCCCGGACGGGACCACCACCGTCGGTTCGACGCCGCCCCAGACCGGCGAGTCCAGGAGCTCGAGCACGGGGGCCGCGGCGTCGACACCGGACATAGTGGACAGGAAACCCAACGCGGGATCGGACGCGACGACGGCCAGCAGGCCTGCCTGCTCCCACACCAGGAAGCGGCCCGCGACACCTGCCGCCTCTGCGGCGCCACAGGCCAACCCCGCGCGCCGGTGCAGCGCCCGCTCCGCACGGCGCGTGTCGGTGGTCACCACAGGATGGTGCCACGGGTTGAAGGCGAGCTAGGGGCGCACCACGTACACGCACTGGGTGTGGATGTAGCCGGGCATCGGGGTCACCGAGCTGACGAGGCTGTTGACGTCGTCGTCGCGGACCGTCGTGTAGTAGTACGGCGCCGCGGTCAGCCGCAACGTGATGGACGGGCGGCCGGTGAGGTCACCGCAGCCGGCGTTCTCCGGGTAGTCCGCCGGACAGATCGCGCACGGGGGCAGGGTGAACTCGTGCGCGGTCGGGCCGGCGACCTGGAGCGTCAGCGGCGTGTTGCTGTCGTTGTAGAACTCGACGGGGATCGAGCCGGGGTTGTTGTCGCCGAGCGGCGGCGGGACGGCCAGCGTCACGCCGGCCGCCTTGGCGACCGTCGCGGAGATCTGTGCGGCCTTCGCCTGCGCGAAGCCTGGATGTTGCGGGTACGCCGTGAGGTAGGTGTCCAAAGTGGCCGTCGCGGCGGCGTCGCCCGCGCGGGCCTGGATGAGGCCGCACTCGTACAACGCCTGCGCGCGGTAGGTGTTCGCGGTGTCCACCACTTCGCCGACGCTCGCGCGGTCGAGGCCAGCGAAGTACTCGAGACTGAGCAGCGAGTCGCAGAACTTCCCGGCGGTGTAGGGTTCCGCCGCGGCGGCGAACGCGTCCGCGATGCCCTTCGGCACGCGCTTGGCGGCCGGGGTGTCGCCGAACTCGCGGGTCACCATCAGCAGGGTGTCGACGGTCTCGCGTGCGGTCTGCGCCGTGAGCGGGGCCTGCCAACCCGTCGCCAGGTCCACATAGGACTCGGCGAGGTTGGTGCGTGCGAACGGGGCGAGCACGCTCTTCGGGTGGTCGGCGCCGAACTGGCGGTACTGGTGGATCGCCACCGCGTGCTGGTCACGCCGCTGGGCGTCGACGCCCTCGAGGTACTGGGCGCACTCGGCCCGCCTCGCCGCCGCGTCCGGCACATCGGTGCTGAGCGTCAGCTCGAACGGCCCGGTGACGGTGTCGAACCGGTCGATGGCGGCCGGACAGTCGGCGCGCGTCTGGGCGGCCACGCCGTCGTCGTGGACGCTCCCGCCCGCGATCCCGTAGCCGACATAGCCGGCGACCACCACGGCGACGGACACCGTGCCGACGGTGACGGGCCGCCACGTGCTGGGCGGCGCGGGCCGCCTTCTGGCGATCAGCGACGCGTGTAGTACGAGTAACAGGATCCACCCGGCCGCGAGGCCACGCCAGAGCCACGGCTGCTCGGCGGCCCCGGTGGCGAACGCGACCACCACGAGCCCGGCGACCACGGCGAGCGCCACGCCGAAGAGGATGCGGTGTCGCAGATAGGCGTAACCGAGGCCGAGCCCGGTGAGGTTGAGCAACACCGCGGCGAGAGTGGACTTGGCCGGCTTGGGTGGGGCCGGCGGCGCCTGGCCGACGTAGGGCGCGACACCCTGCCACACCGGGTCGAACGACGTCGGGGCGCCGTAGGACAAGGAGTAGCCGGGCACGAGTGCCTGGTCGGCCGGGTAGGGGTACGAGGGCGCCGGGCCGACGGCCGGCTCGGTCGGCGCCGTGGATGCGACCGGTGCCGGAGCGGTTGGTGGCGCTGGCATGGCCGGTGCGGGTTCTGGGTCGGACGGTGCTGCCGGAGTGGCCCGCGGCGGCTCTGCCTCGCCGGTCGGCGTGGGTTCTTGGCCGGCAGGCGGTTGCGGGTCGGCTGCCGGCTCCGGTGCGGCCGGCTCGGCCGGTTCTGCTTGGTTGGTCGGTTCAGCCGGAGCGGACGGGTCCGCGGGTCCGACCGCCTCCCGCGGCGCCGGCTCGCCGTCTTCCGGCGCCGGCCTGTTACTCGCGTCCATGTGGTGCCCCCAGGTGTCGCGCCTTGTCGCGCGCACAGGAAACCACACGCAAACCGGCGGCCGGCGCACGGAATCCGATCGTTAACGTGCCGTTGTGCGCGGGATGTGCGGTGGGCCGGTCATACGACCGTCGCGGAGTGGCCGAGCCAGCGTTCCCGCCACGCGAGCCGCAGCCGGATCGCGTTCAGTGGCAGGTCGTTGCCGACCAGGTGTGCCACCGACTCGCGTTGGACCCTCGGGCAGAGCTTGCTCAGCAGCGCGGGAATCCCCGCCGCGTCCGGGCCGTCCACCAACGACACCGCGAGCTTCGCGCGGCCGGCGACGCGGCCGCCGGGCAGGACCCTGGCCCGGTAGTAGTCGATGCGGGCGCCCGCGACGACATCGGTGGCCGCAAGGAGCTGGGCGACGACCAGCTCGGCGACGTCCGGCCGGTGGTGGTCGCCGAGCGGCATGCCCCACGACAGCCACACCGGATAGTCGCCCCGCGCCGCGGACTCCTTGATCGGCGGTCGCAGCGGGCCGGTGCGCAGCACCCGGTAGTCGGTCGCGGCCGAGCCGCCGATCCGGCTCTTCGCGCGGACGGCCTGCCGCCGGGTCAGCCCGCACTCGCTCGCCGTCTGGCCCAACCCGTCCGCGACCGAAAGACACGTGCTCGACAGCCGCGCCCGCCCGATCCGCGCCGGCGCGAGCGGCACCATCATGTTGATGAACGCGATCTCCTGCATCGACGTCTCGGACACCGCGAGCACGCCGACGTTGCGGGCCAACAGGTCGGACGCGATCGCCGCGGAGGAGCCGAGCCGCGCCGGGCCGACGAACGTGAGTAGCTGCACGGTCGTGGGCACGCCGTCGGGCGCCCAGCCGAACAGGTCCTTCTTCCGCGCGGCGTAACGCTCCTCGTCCAGCGGCAGCACCGACCACCACTCG
>Ga0193716_1001033_pt1 | contig 16552 bp, 14 predicted proteins | sample U2c1metaG_FD_145901 | JGI IMG/M metagenome (GOLD analysis project Ga0193716, IMG submission 145901) | Soil microbial communities from a riparian zone of the East river system, Colorado, United States - U2c1 | ecosystem: Environmental > Terrestrial > Soil > Riparian zone | place: USA: East River...
GGCTGCCGCAGGGCCACGGCCTGAACGCCGCCACCGGGGTCTACGAGGACCTGCTCGCCGCCGGCGTGCCGGACCCGACCAAGGTGACGCGCTCCGCGCTGCAGAACGCCGCGTCCATCGCCGCGCTCTTCCTGACGACCGAAGCGGTCGTCGCGGAGAAGCCGGAGAAGAACGCCGCGCCTGCTGGCGGTGGCGACCCGACCGGTGGGATGGACTTCTGATCCCGCTGTAGCTGGTTTCCGAACGGCCCGGACTTTTGTCCGGGCCGTTCGGCTTTGTTGGTTGTTCGGAGTTGTCCACAGGGTGCTTGTGCGGCTCGGGTTTCTGTCGGTGGTCGACGGTAGGCTGGAAATTGGGGGCCGGAGGCCAAGGCTGTTCCGGGGATCCCGGTCGCAACAGGTGGGTCACGGGGCGGCGGATTTTACGGGCGGCCCCTCGCGCGTCAAGGGCGCCTTCGGCGTCGGCTTCGCCGACGGCTCGCTAGCGCTCGCCGCCCTTGACCCGCGAGCCTCCGCCGCCCTGGTTCAGGCGATACGGGCAGGCTGGCGCCTGGCCCTCCTTGTGCCCACCGCCCCGGGACCCGCATGCGCCGGTTTCTCGTGCCCTGAAGGGCCCCTTTGGGGCACCCAGTGCCCCAAAGGGGCCCTTCAGGGCACGGTCGCGGGGGGCCACGGGCCCGCCGTCGCGCCTGTCAGCGGGGGGTTGGGTGGTCTTCTGCTGGTAGGCAGATTCGGCAGAAGTCCTCGCCGAAGGGGGTCAGGTGCACGCTTCTTCGGATGGTCTTCGGGGCCCTTCCCGCGCGTGCCATGGCTTCCTGCACCTCCGGTTGCACCTCCACCACCTGGTACCGCTCCGGCTCGACCTCCTCGCGGGAGAACCACACCAGGCCGAGCCGGAAAAGGTTGTTCAGGTACGCGTTCGTCCGGTCCAGGCGGCGGACCCCCGACTGTCGCCCGATCATCGACAGCCCCGCCTCGATCAGTTCCGAGCCGATCCCGAGTGGACGGTTGGTGCGGACGTCGACAGTCGGTTGTGGACCTTCCTTGAACAGGAACCTCAGGATCCGCGCCTCGTCCGGCGCTATCTCGCCAAGAATCCGTTCGTACGCCGGGTGCATGTCCTCCACGAAGTGCACGTCCGCCGACCGCTCCAGCAGCTCGGCGCCGCGCGCGCGTAGCTCGGCCGACGTGGCGCCCCGAGCGGGCGGCTCCGGCGCCGTGACGCCGAGTACTTCCCTTGCGGCGGCACGCAGATCGTTGGTCAGGTCGGCCACGATCTTCGTCGGTGGCTCACCGGACGCGACGCCTCGGACGACGCGGGTGCTGGTCTGCACGGTCGTGTTGACCATCCACTGCACGGTCGACAGGCCCGTGTTCGCCGCGATTCGCAGCAGTCCCAACGATGACGAGGAAGGATCAGCCATGTCACACCCCGAAAATCACTAGATGGATCAGCCCGGCGCCGATGCCGAGCACGCCGCCGTGCACGAACAGCAGCCACTCATCCTGCTTGATGGCCGACCGCAGCAGCTCGTTGAACTCGTCGGAACGCAACTGTCGCATCTGTTTCGCCACGAACACCTTGATCTTCGACGACTGTTGTCTGCCGAACTCGGTGTCGCCGAAGGCGGACGCGAACGTGACCGCCTCGCTGGCGACCGCGTCCCGGATGCGGTCGTACCGCGTGGTCCCGATGCCCACCCGGATGGCCGACCGCGCGAAGCCGACCGCGTCGTCGACCGCCGGGCGCAGCGACGTCTCCAGCATCTGCCTCGTGCGGTCCGACTGGGGACCGAACAGCAGCTCGTCACCGAGGTTCTTCATGTTGATGATGTCTTCGGCGATGATCTTGGCCATCACGTCGCTCACCTCGGGCTGACGACGCAGGAACAGGCCGTGGAACGTGAACGGGCCGATGCGGCGCGGGAAGACCGGCTCGAAGATCAGCTTGATGCCGATCCAGTTGACGACCCAGCCGATCACGGCGCCGCCGAGCGGCAGCACCCACCACTGCGGCACCGCAGCCAGGATGAACACCAGCCCGATGCCCATCGGGAAACCGAAGTAGAAACCGAAGTTCTGCATGAACCGCAGCTCTTTGCGGCCGACCTGGCGGAGCATGTCGTTCATCAGCTCCGGGTGCTCCTCGAAGTGCCGGATCACCAGCAGCTTCGCGTCGATGAGCTGGTCGATGTACTCGCCGAGCTGCTCGGTCAACCCGCGCACGATGACCGGCAGCTTCTGCTGGATCCTGGCGTGCACCGCCGACTTGATCACCGGGGGCAGGTCGTGCCAGAGCTGCGGGTGCTCGCGCTCCATGATCCGCTCGACGACACCGCGGATCTCGCCCCGCGCGGTCGCCGCGATGTGGTCGGCGATCTTGTCCGGTTCGAACTCACGGTAGAAGTCGCCGATGCTGCCGACCTTGAGCAGCGCCTTGTCGACCGAGATGCTGGCCATCTTCGACACCCGCGACGGGATGATGCCCTGCCACCCGAACCGGCCGCCGCGCGTGATCGCCGGGATGACCTGCACGCGTCTCGGCAGGTAGGAGTACATGAACTTCAGGCCGGGCAGCCGCACGCCGTGGAAACGCATGGGCTGGAACAGCATGAGCACGCCGGTCCAGTTGGTGATGTACCCGATCACGCCGGTGAACAGCGGGACGGAGATCAGGTGCGAGATGAAGTGCGGATCCGACAAGTCCATGACGCCCCCTCGCCCGCTCCGGTGCGCCGGAACGCTCCGCAAGCTCCGCTCCACCGGCGCCCTCCGCGGGCGAGGTGGCGTCCTGAGTATCGATGATTCGCTCCGCAAGCTCCGCTCATGACGCCCCCTTCGCCGTCCGATGGCCCCCATGGTCAACTGTCGGCGATCTTTGCGCAATCCGCCTAACCCGCGCCGAGCAGGATGAACGGCCGCCGCAGGGGATCGGCCGCGGTCGCCTCGGCCAGGGCGCGAGCGGGACTGATGCCCGACGCGACCCTGCGGTGGTAGGCGGTCATCGTCTCGGCGAGGTCGACGGCTGGCCGGCTCGCGAGCCTGCGGTGGTAGTCGGTCATGGTCAGCGCGGCCGAGCGGTGCCCGACCCGGTTCACGGCCGCCACGACCGTGCGCGAACCGCTCGCGAGCATCGCGCCGGCGAACCCCAGCGGCTCGTCGCCGGGCCGGATGTGCGCCAGCGCCAGCTCACACGCGGCGAGCACGATGTGCGTCGGCGGCCGGTGCAGCCGCGCCACCTCGTGTGCGAGCAGCCCGCCGTCGAACAGCTCCAGCCGCGAGAACAGCGCGTTCGCCGGCTCGTGGGTGCCGTGCGCGGCGATGTGCACGAGCTTCGCGCCGTCCATGGCGGACAGCACGGCGTCGGTCGTCGCGTGCGCGCCGTCCAGCACGACCGCGTCCGGGTACACCTCGCGGAGCTGGTCCAGCTCGGTCGCCGACGTCGGCAGGTTCGGCCCCCGGACCAGCACCACCTTGCCGTCGGCGGGGACGACCTCGGCCGCGCTCACCCACGCGGTCGCCGACGGCGCCACCGACACCGCGCGCCCGCGCAGCGACGGCAGCGACTCCCACGGCACCGAGTACAGGCCGTCGAAGGGCACCACCACCAGCTCGCGGTCGCCGAGCAGCTCGGCCGGGATGCCGTTCTGGCCGAACAACAACCGGTCGAGTGCCTCGATGCGCCGCAGCGCCGACTGCGACACGGCCGCGGCGAGCGGCGCGATCAGCTCGTCCGGCGCGAGGGCGTCCAGGTCGGCGTGTAGCTGACGGGCCGGCTCGAGCACGGTTTCTTTGGCGCCGAACCGAACGAGCTTCGTCCGCCCGCCGGCGACGATCACCGCGGCGAGGTCGCCGGCCGGGCCGGCGAAGCTGATCATCGCGCGGTCCCCGAGCCGCTCGATGATCTCCGCCGGCGACGACACCGGCCGCGGCTTGCCCCAGTGGCTGGTGTGCCAGCCGAGGCGGCTCACCTCGCGCTGCAGCTCCGTCGACCGGCGTTCGAGCTGGGTGACCGGCCGTCGCTCCAGCCGCGCCTGCTGCATGGTGCGCAGGACGGTCCGCAGCTCGGCGACCCGGCTCGCGAGCTCCGGGTCGTCGATCGCCGGCATCGGCTCGTAGCGGTACACCTGCGCGCGGGTGCGTTCCTGCCACGCCAGGAGCCTGCGCGCGTCGGCCTCCGTGCGGGCGCTGCCGAGCACCAGCGTGACCGCCATCCGACCCAGCTCCAGACCGTGGACGGCGGTGCCGCACACGAGGTCCAGCCCGCCCATCCGATCCCGGGCGGCGCCGAGCTCGGTGAGTCCGGCCCTGGCCTGTGCGAGCGCGCGGCGGCTCTGCCCACGGGCGAGCGCGACCTCCGCGCGGCACAGGCGCAGCAGCATCTTGTGGTCGATCGGCGCGATCTTGCGCAGCGGCGGCACCTGCGCCAGCAACGCCTCCGCCGCGTCGATCGTGCCCCGCCGCAGCGCGAGCCGGACGGCGAGCATGGTCGCCATCGCCGCCTCGTCGGTGAGCCCGATCGCCAGCAGCCGCTGCGCGAGCTTGGCCGGCTTGCCTGGCGACAGGTCGTCGCCGGGGTGGTCGAGCGCGGCGGACGCCTCGGCCCGCAGCTTGGTCAGCGCGGCGACCTCGGCCCATGGCAGGCTGCCGCGCTTGACGAACCTGCGGTGCGCCGAGCCGGCGAGCTGCTTGGCCAGCGTCAGGTCGCCCTCCAGCAACGCGGCCGCCGCGCGGGCGACCTCCGCCTCGGCCAGGTCCTGGCTGACCTTCTGGTCCCGCAGCTCCGGCAGGGCGTCGTCGAGGTAACGCGCGGCGTCCTCGGCGAGGCCGGCCGCCAGCAGCGCGCGCGACAGGTCGATCTGGGTGCGCGGCACCAGGCCGGGCGCGATCTTGCGGAACGCCCGCTCGGCGTTCTCGTAGTGGTCGAGTGCCACCGGGATGTCGCCGGTGAGCTGGGCGATGTCGCCGAGGTTGCCCTCCGCCTTCGCGCTGAGCCTGGACAGCCCGTGCTCGGTGGACAGCGCGATGACGCGGCGCATGTCCGCCTCGGCTGGGCCTGGCTTGCCGTCGGCGATGTAGGTTAGCCCGCGGTTGATGATCACGCGGGCGAGGGTCTCCGGCTCGAGACCCGCGCCGCTCAGCGCGCCCTCGAGCAGGGGAATCGCGCGGTCGAACAGGTCGAGCGCCTCCGAGGTGCGCCCGGTGCGGTGGAGGACCAGCGCGCGCTGGCTGTCGACGAGCCCCAGCAGGCCGGCGCGCCGCGGGCCCTCCGGCAGCCCCGCCGCCAGCGCGTTCGCGGTGCCGAGATGAACGAGTCCGCCGGGCACGGACCCGGCCTCCGCCTCGGTGTAGCCGAGGCTGACCAGCACCCGGATGCGCATCGTGACCGCGGCGGCGTCCGCGTTGTCCAGCGGAAGAGCACGCAGCGCGAGGTGTAAAAGCTTGACCGCTTCCGCCGGTCGTCCCGCCGCAGCGACCTCTACAGCTTTGCTTCTGAGGTCCGCTGCGGCGGTGACGCCGTTTGCGGAGTCGTGACTTTCCGCGGCAGGTTCGCCCTTGCGACGGGGTGGTGGCACATCGTCAATGGCACCACACTCCATGCCATCGGTGCGATGTCGGGGCGGTCGCGTGTCAGGCAGGCGCCCCGGTCGGGATGCTGTTGCCCTCGTGGTGCCCCATTGGTGCGGCATTGCCCTCGTGGTGCCCGGTCGTGTGGTTCGTCGAACCGCACTCCGCGCACGGCGGCTGCGGGTCCACTGGCGGCTTCGTTGGCTTCGGGTCAGTCATTCCTGATCTCCCCTCAATCGGCGGAATGCTGCGTGTTTCACCATGACAAGAGGCGATCAATCACAGCGAGATACAGAGAATATCTGCCAATTGGGGGAATGGGGGGCTATTCGGGTTACAAATCGACTGTCGGGGTCACCACGGTGCGTGACTGTTCGGCATTCATGCGTACCAGAAGCTGCGTCGTACCCCTCGGTACCTCGGTCAATACGAAGCGGCCGCCCTCGTCGGCGGTGGTGACGGTGGAGCCGTGCTCGGCGACGCGGATCTCGACGCCGTGCGCGCCGGCCGGCACGAGCCAGCCGTCGATGCGTTGCCGTTCGCCCGTCCTGGTGACGTTGACCATGACGGTCAGGTCGCCGACGAAGAACGTGATCGTGCCGGGCAGCCCGCCGCGCACGCCGGCGAGCGTGCGGGTGTCCGCCCACTGCGCCACCTCGAGCTCGACATGGCGGTCGAGGTCGTCGAGCGCGACCGCGAACTGCGCGCGCTCCACCAGTCCTGGCGGCGGCGGGTCGAGCTCGTTCACGAGCCGTGCCACCTCGGCCATCAGCTCGTCGTCAGCCTGGTTGGTTCTCATGATCCACTGTCCCCGTTGTACAGCGAGCGCAGGTTGTTCAGACAGCGCCCTCGTGTTGGTCCGATACTTCCGTGCGGCATGTGCAGAGCCTCGGCGACCGCGCGGTACTCCGCACGCCCGGCGAGCACGGTCAGCCGCAGCAACTCCTGGCAGCGCTGCGAAAGCCGGTGGAACGCGGACCACAGCTGATGGTCCCGCTCGTGGCGAAGGACCTCGTGCTCCGGTGACGGTTCGGTGGTCGGTGTCTGCTCGGCCACCTCAGGGGACAGCTCGATCTGACCGGTCGCGCGGTGGTGCACGCGGTTGGCCTCGCGTCGGGTGGTGGTGATCAGCCACCCGGCGAGCGCGCGCGGCTCGGTGAGCCGGTCGAGGTGGCGCAGCAGTGCCAGCCACACCGTCTGGACCACGTCCTCCGCGGTCGTCCGGTCGAGCCCGCTGCCGCGGGCCACGTGCCAGACGAGCGGCGCGAGGTCGACGATGAGGACGTCGAACGCCTCGCGGTCGCCGTCGCGGGCCGCGATCATGCACGCCGCGTTCCGGTCGCGCCCCTCGAGTCCCTCCCAGGGTTTGACCACACTTGCGGTCTGCAGTTCGGTCACCGCTTCACCCCGCTCCGAGGGTCGTACTCCTGCTGGCACCTGTCCATCGTGTCAACCTGTCGCGTCCACGTCACCTCGGCGCCCTCGCCGCCAAGGTCTTCTGTGAGTCAAGAGCGCTGGTTCCGGGCGTAGATACCGGCCATTCGGGTGCTTTACGTCGGCTTTCATATCGTTTCCGAGATCAGCAGCAACATCAGTGTGAGCCCGATGACCATCCCGCCGAGCAGGACCCCGCAACCCAGTCCGGCCACGCGCCCCACCGTGCGGCCGCGCGCCGCGAGGATGTTGGCGAGTACCACGCCAACCAGCACGAACACACCGAAAACGGTCACCCCGAGTCCCGCCGCGCCGCCCAGCCCGCGCCGTTCGAGCACCGGACCGCCGAAGAGGAGCACCCCGAGGCCGGTCAACAGCGACCCGGCGATGACGAAACCGGACGCGAGGAGCACCAGCACCCGCGCGGTCGCCATCCGCGAGACCACGCGTCGCTCCTGATCGCCGTCCACGGCGCAGAGCCTAGGCGGCTCACTCCTCGGGGACGATGAACCACGCGGCCACGTACAGGACCGCGCCCGTGCCGAAGCCGAGCAGGGTCGCGGCCACCAGGATGATCCGCACCAGCGCCGCGTCCATGCCGAACAGCTTCGCGATGCCGCCGCAGACGCCGGCGACCATGCGGTCCTCCCGGCTTCTGCGGAGCTTCTTGACAGGTGCCTGCGTGCCGTAGATGTCTTCAGTCATGACTCAATCGTCGCTGGTCACGCGTTCGTCGGCATCGGGGACGAACCCTGGTCGGACCCCGAACTCCGTCCCTTACCTCTACGCTCGGGCACGTGGTGACGATGTCATGGGCGCCCGTCGAGTCGCCCGATTCGCTGGCCGGCTCGCTCGAGCGGGTCGGCTACCTCGCCGACGAGGGAGTCGCCACGGCGGCGTTCCTCGCCATGCGGCTCGGCCGGCCGCTGTTCTGCGAGGGCGAGCCGGGCACCGGCAAGACGGCGCTCGCCGTGGCGCTCGCGCAGGCACTCGGGGTGGCGCTGATCAAGCTGCAGTGCCACGAGGGCATCGACTTCACGCAGGCCCTCTACGACTGGGACTTCCCCCGCCAACTGCTGCACCTGCGTGCGCTCGAAGCCGCCTCCGACGGGACGCTGGACTCCGACGCGGCGGAGAAGTCCCTGTACAGCAGGCGGTTCCTGCTCGCGCGCCCGTTGCTGCGCGCGCTGGAGGAGTCGCCGTGCGTCCTCCTGATCGACGAGGTCGACCGCGCCGACGACGAGTTCGAGGCGTTCCTGCTCGAGGTGCTCGGCGAGAACGCGGTGACCGTGCCCGAGCTTGGCGAGGTCCGCGCGGAGGTGGCGCCGCTGGTGGTGCTCACCTCCAACCGCACCCGCGAGGTCCACGACGCGTTGAAGCGGCGCTGCCTCTACCACTGGCTGGAGCACCCGTCGCTGGCGCGCGAGGTCGCGATCCTGCGGCAACGGATGCCGGGGCTGTCCGAGCGGTTGGCCGGGCAGGTGGCCGAGGCCGTTCGCAGGCTGCGCGAGCTCGACTTGCTGAAGCCGCCGGGGGTGGCGGAGTCGATCGACTGGGCGCAGGCGTTGACCGCGCTGGGCAAGACCGAGTTGGACGCCGCCGCCGCGGCCGCGACGCTGGGCGCCGTGCTGAAGTACCGCGAGGACTCGCAGCGCGTCGTGACCGCCGGACTGGACGCGATTCTCGCCGGTTGACCAACGCCGGAATATTCGGTCGCTTCTGACGTTGAGATGGCGGATAGTTGTTTGTGGCGCGCCACACCGGAGGAGGACGACATGAGTACCGAATGCAGGGGGAGCAAGCGGTAGTCCCGTTGTCCCACCACAGGTAGCCGTCCGCGCGGCGCGAGCCGGTCGCGGTGCCCGCGTCCAGCGCGACGGCTACCTTCCGGGGGCCGTCGCTACGGTCTACTGTGGACGGTCCCCGGTCTCCTACTTCTCTCCGGCTCCTCGCGCCCGGCCCGCTACCTGGTCATGGTCGCGGCGAGGAGCCACCGCTCGGCGCCGGCCGTGTCTCGGCCGGCGCCGAGTGCTTGTCCGCGCGTGCAACCCAAGTGCCGCAACGGTGGCTGTACTCTGGCCAACTGTTGCGTGAGCAGGCGGGGGAGCCATGACATCGACGCGTACCGGTCATCTCGTCGGCGGCCGTTATCGGCTCGGCGCCGAGCTGGGGGCCGGCGGTTTCGGCCGGGTCTGGCAGGCTCGCGACGAGACCCTGGACGTCGACGTCGCCATCAAGGAACTGCGGCTGCTGCCGGGCATGTCACCGGCCGAGCAGGCCGAGCGGCTGGCGCGCGCCACGCGTGAGGCCCGCAACGCCGCCCGGTTGCGCAAGCACCAGAACATCGTCGCGATCCACGACATCCTCGTCGAGGACGGCCTGCCCTGGATCGTGATGGAGCTGGTCGACGGCTGCTCGCTGGACGAGCACCTCAAGGCGTACGGGCCGCTGCCGGTGGAGCGGGTCGCGACCGTCGCCGAGGCGCTGCTGGCGGCGATCGGCGCGGCACACCGGGAAGGTGTCGTGCACCGCGACATCAAGCCGGCCAACGTCATGCTCGCCACGGACGGCACGGTCCTGCTCACCGACTTCGGCATCGCGGTCCACAACACCGACACCACCCTGACCGCCACCGGGTTGTTCGTCGGCTCGCCGGAGTACATGGCGCCGGAACGGTTGCGTGGCACCGACGGACTCCCGGCCAGCGACCTGTTCTCCCTCGGCGCGACCTTGTACCAGGCCGTCGAGGGGGTCTCGCCGTTCCACCGCGACACCCAGGCCGCGACGTTGGCCGCCGTCCTGCTGGACGAGGCCCCGGTGCCGGGCCGAGCCGGGCGGCTCACGAACCTGATCACCCGGCTGCTGGACAAGGACTCCGACGCGCGGCCGACGGTCGTTCAGGCGCTGGCCATGATCGCCGCGGAGCCGGCCACCGCGGTCCACCCCCGGCGGGACACCAAGGTCCTCAGCACGCGACGTAACAAGAAGAAGACGTGGCAGCACAAGGGCATCGCGGTGCTGATGGCGATCATCGTCGCGCTCGGCGTGGTCGGCGCCATGAACCTCGGCATCGGCTGGGACCGCCTCGTCGACGGTCTGGACAGCGGCCGGCTCGGGCGGATCTTCGTGTTCGTCGTCCTCATGATCGACGCCTGCCTCGCCGGCGCGTGGTGCGCCGGGGTCGCTCGGCTCGTGCCGGCGGGCGCCGGCCGGACCGTGGCCTTCATCGTCGGTGTCTGCGGCTTCGCCTTCGGCGGCGTCGCCACCGCGTTCGCCTTCGACGGCGTCACCGCCATCAGCGTGCGCCTGGTGTCGGACATCGACATGGATGGCGTGGCGTTGAGCGCGGTGGGCGTGCTCTCGTTCTTCGCGCTCGTCGCGGTCGGGTGGGCCTGGGAAGGGCGAAAGGCACGCGCCGTGTGACCTGAGTCACTTCAGCGGCCGGGTCGGCTCCGGGTACACAATGGATGAATGGACAGGCCGGATCCGACGCCGGGGTTGGTCGGCTTCGCGGCCGCCCTCCGGGTCGCCGGCCTGCCGTGCGACGCGCTGCGGGTGCAGGCGTACCTGAGCGCGGTCGGTGAGGTCGACGTCGCCGACCCGAACCAGCTCTACTGGGCCGGCCGGCTGACACTGTGTGCCGAGCCGGACGACCTGCCGCGCTACGACGACGCGTTCGCCGCCTGGTTCACCGCCGCCGAGCGCAAGCGGCGCAGGCCCATCGCGCACCGGCCGCGCGAGACGACGATGGCCGCGCTGACCGACCTGGACGGCGCGGACGGCAACGGTCAGCGGCAGACCGACGAGCTGAAGGTCGCCGCGAGCGACACCGAGATCCTGCGGCACCGCGACATCTCGACGCTGACCGCCGCGGAACGCGAGCACCTGCGTGAGCTGATGGCGACACTGCACCTGCGGCCGCCGCTGCGCCGGTCCATGCGGCTGCGCCCGCGGCGGCGCGGCAGGCTGGACCCACCGCGGGTGCTGCGCGCGATGCTGGCCGCGGGTGGCGAGCCGACGCGGTTGGCGTACAAGAACCGGACGCGCCGGCCCCGCCGGGTGGTGCTGTTGCTGGACATCTCCGGGTCGATGACCCCGTACGCCGACGCGTTGCTGCGGTTCGCGCACGCGGTCGTCCGGGCGGCGCCGGCGAGCACCGAGGTGTTCACGGTCGGCACCCGGCTGACGCGGCTGTCCCGTCAGCTACGCCTGCGCGATCCGAGGGAGGCACTGTCGGCGGCGTCCCGCGCGGTGCCCGACTTCGCGGGCGGCACGCGGTTGGGTGAGACCATTCGGGTGTTCCTGGACCGTTGGGGGCAGCGGGGGATGGCGCGCCGGGCGGTCGTCGTGTTGTTCTCCGACGGGTGGGAACGCGGCGACGCGACGTTGCTCGGCGAGCAGTTGGCGCGCCTGCGACGGCTGGCGCACAAGGTGCTGTGGGTGAACCCGCACGCCGGCCGCGACGGGTACGCGCCGGTGCAGTCCGGCATCGCGGCCGCGTTGCCGCACCTTGACCGGCTGCTGGCCGGACATAGTCTTGCCACGCTCGAGGAGCTACTCACGGAGGTGCGCCGTGCGTGATGTGTTGGACGAGCTGATGCGTCGGTACTCGGCGGGGGAGAAGGTCGCGCTCGGCACGGTGGTCGCGACGTTCTCGTCGGCGCCGCGCGCGCCGGGCGCCGCGATGCTGGTCGCCGAGGACGGGACGGTGTCGGGCAGCGTGTCCGGCGGCTGCGTCGAGGGCGCGGTGTACGAGCTGGGCCAGCAGGTGCTCGATGACGGCCAGAGTGTGCTGCAGCGGTACGGCGTCAGCGACGACGACGCGTTCGCGGTGGGCCTGACCTGCGGCGGGATCATCGACGTGTACGTGGAGGCGATCTCCGCCGCCGACTTCCCCGAGCTCGCCGAGATGGCGAAGTCGATCCAGATCGAGGAGCCGGTCGCGCTGGCGACGATCGTGGCGCACCCCGACCCGTCCCGGCTCGGCCGCCACCTGGTGGTGTGGCCGGACCGGACCGCGGGCGACCTCGGGTCGGCCCGCGCGGAGGCGGCGCTGGCCGACGACGCGCGGGGCATGCTGGCGACCGGCCGCACCGGCACGCTGCACTACGGCACGGAGGGCCAGCGGCGCGGCGAGGGCATGTCGGTGTTCGTCAGCTCGTTCGAGCCGCCGCCCCGGCTGCTGGTGTTCGGCGCGATCGACTTCGCGACGGCCATGGCGCGGCTGGGTTCGTTCCTCGGCTACCGCGTGACGGTGTGCGACGCGCGCCCGATCTTCGCGACGAAGAGCCGCTTCCCGGACGCCGACGAGGTGGTCGTGAACTGGCCGCACCGGTACCTGGCCGCCGAGGCGGAGGCCGGTCGCATCGACCGCCGCACGGTCATCGCGGTACTGACCCACGACCCGAAGTTCGACGTGCCGGTACTGGAGGTCGCGCTGCGCTGCGACGCCGGCTACATCGGCGCCATGGGTTCCCGCCGCACCCACGAGGACCGCATGGCGCGGCTGCGCGAGGCGGGCCTCTCGGCGGCGGAGCTGTCCCGGCTCGCGTCCCCCATCGGCCTCGACCTCGGTGCCCGCACCCCGGAGGAGACGGCGGTGTCCATCGCGGCGGAGATCATCTCACTGCGCTGGGGCGGCGCGGGCAGCCGGCTGACGGAAGCAAGCGGCCGCATCCACCGGGAGCCGTAACGTCGCCCGATGCCCTGAAGGTCACCTTTGGGGCGTCGAGCGCCCTGAAGGTGACCTTCAGGGCAGAACGCCGACTAGGCCACCGGCGCCGGTTCGACGGGGGTGCGGCGACGAGTGCCGTCCACCATCAGGATCACCAGCGCCGCCCACACGATGCCGAAGCCGAGCCAGCGCTCTGGCGGCATCTGCTCGTGGAACACGAGCACGCCGAACGCGAACTGCAGGACCGGCGCGAGGTACTGCAGCATCCCGATCATCGACAGCGGGATGCGCACGGCCGCGCCGCCGAACGCGAGCAGCGGCAGCATCGACACGAAGCCGCCGCCGATGAGCAGCAGCGCGTGGCCGACGCCGTGCGACGTGAACGTGCCGGTGCCGCTCGCCTGCAGGAACAGCACGTACCCGAGCGCGGGCAGCAGCGTCACGGCCGTCTCGACGGCCATCGACTCGACCGCGCCGACCCCGGCGAGCTTCTTCACCAGCCCGTACGTCGAGAAGCTGAACGCGAGCACCAGTGCGATCCACGGCACCTCGCCGTACCCGACGGCCAGCACGACGACCGCGACGACGCCGAGCCCGACCGCGACCCACTGCGCGCGCCGCAGCCGCTCGCCGAGCAGCAGTACCCCGATGAGCACGGACACGATCGGCCCGGTGAAGTACCCGAGCGCCGTCTCGACCACGTGCCCGTTGTTGACGCCCCAGATGTAGGCGCCCCCGTTCGCGGAGATCAACACGGCCGCGCACGCGAGCAGCCCGAGCTGCCGGCGGTCGCGCAGCACCGCGAGGAACGACGGGACCCGCCGCGTCCACATGAGCACGACGGTCGCGCCGACGAGCGACCAGATCATCCGTTGCGCGAGTGTCTCCAGCGCGCCGGCGGCCGACAGCAGCGTCCAGTACAGCGGGAACAGTCCCCACAGGCCGTACGCGGTCGCGCCGAGTACCACGCCGCGCCGGTACTCGGGGTAGGGATCTACCCGCTGACCAGCTACGGAAGGGGATGCCACGCCAAGATCGTAAGCGCTGCGAACGACCTCGCGGCCGGACCGGGTCCAGGATCACAGACCTTTTAGCGCACAGATCCACTTTCCGGAGCCAGGACTTGTCCGATCGGCCAAGCGGGGGCAGTCTCAGGGATTGTGAGCCCGCTCACGCTGTTCCCGACCGACCAGTTATCGAAGGCCGCCTTGGAGGCCACATGCGCATCACCGTGACCGTTGACGGAACGAAGTTCACCGACGATGTCGAACCTCGTCAGCTGCTCGTGCACTACCTCCGAGAGCAGCTCGGGAAGGTCGGCACGGTGGTGGGTTGCGACACCAGCAACTGTGGCGCATGCACCGTCCATCTCGACGGGCACAGCGTGAAGTCCTGCTCGGTCCTCGCCGTACAGGCCGACGGCAGCGAGGTCACCACCGTCGAGGGACTCGCTCGGGACGGCAAGCTGCACCCGGTGCAGAAGGCCTTCCACGACAACCACGCTCTGCAGTGCGGGTTCTGCACCCCCGGGATGATCATGCAGTCGATCGACCTGCTGGCCGACAACCCCGACCCCGACGAGAAGGCGGTCCGGGAAGGCCTCGAGGGCAACCTGTGCCGCTGCACCGGCTACCAGAACATCGTCCGCGCCGTGCGTGACGCGGCGGCGCACATGAGCGGCGGCGCCGGACCCGAGGCCGAACAGGTCGCGGACGAGCAGGTCAAGGCGGGAGGCGCCCAGTGACATCGACGATGCCCGCTATCGAGCCAGAGGTCGGCAAGGCGCGACTCCGCAAGGAGGACGCCCGGCTCATCGTGGGCAACACCCGCTGGACCGACAACATCGTGCTGCCCGGCATGCTCCACCTCGCCCTACTGCGCAGTCCCATGGCACACGCGAAGATCACCAAGATCGACACGTCGGCGGCCAAGGAGCTGCCCGGCGTGCTCGCCGTGTTCACCGGCGCGGACTTCGCCGACGAGCAGGGCAGCCTGCCGTGCGCGTGGCCGATCACCCCGGACCAGAAGGCGCCGAACGCGCCCTCGATCGCGGTCGACACGGTCAACTTCGCCGGCGAGGTCGTCGCGATCGTGGTCGGCCGCACCACGTATGCGGCGCACGACGCGCTCGAGGCCATCGACATCGACTACGACGAACTGCCGATCGTGCTCGACATGGCCGCCGCCGTCGAGGACGGCGCCGACCTCGTGTACCCCGACCTCGGCACCAACAAGAGCGCCACGTGGATCTTCGACTCCGGGGAGGCGGGCTCCGGCGGCGACGTCGAGCAGGCCATCGCCGACGCCGAGATCCTCATCGAGCGCACCTACCGCCAGCAGCGCCTGATCCCGGCGTTCATGGAGCCCCGCTCAGTGGTCGTCGACCCGACCAGCGCGCAGTTCACCATGTGGTCGGCGACGCAGATCCCGCACATCCTGCGCGTCATGCTCTCCATGTCGCTCGGCGTGCCGGAACACAAGGTCCGCGTGATCGCGCCGGACGTCGGTGGCGGGTTCGGCGGCAAGCTGCAGGTCTGTCCAGAGGAGTTCATCGCGTTCCTCGTGGCGCGACGGCTCGGCAAGCCGGTGAAGTACACCGAGTCGCGCAGCGAGAGCCTCCAGTCCGCGCACCACGGCCGCGACCAGATCCAGAAGCTCACGCTCGCCGCCACCAAGGACGGCACCGTCACGGGCCTCAAGGTCGAGCTGCTCGCCGACATGGGCGCCTATCTGCGTCTCGTCTCGCCGGGCGTGCCGATCCTGGGTGCGTTCATGTACAACTCGATCTACAAGTTCGACTCCTACCGGTTCGTGTGCACCAACGTGTTCACGAACAAGACCCCGACCGACGCCTACCGCGGCGCCGGCCGGCCGGAGGCGACGTTCGCGATCGAGCGACTCATGGACGAGCTGGCCGTCGAGGTCGGCATGGACCCCCTGGCAGTCCGCGAGAAGAACTGGATCAAGAACACCGAGTTCCCGTACGACACCGTCTGCGGGCTCACCTACGACACCGGCAACTACGAGGCCGCGACCGCCAAGGCCAAGGAGCTGTTCGGCTACGACGCGCTGCGCACCGAGCAGAAAGAGCGTCGCGACCGAGGCGACTCGGTCCAGCTCGGCATCGGCATCTCGACGTTCACCGAGATGTGCGGCCTCGCGCCGTCCCGCGTGCTGGGCGCGCTGTCCTACGGGGCGGGCGGCTGGGAGCACGCGGCGATCCGCATGCTGCCGACCGGCAAGGTCGAGGTCGTCACCGGCTCGTCGCCGCACGGCCAGGGCCACGAGACGGCGTGGAGCCAGATCGTCGCCGACCAGCTCGGCGTGCCGTTCGAGGACGTCGAGGTCCTGCACGGCGACACCCAGTCGTCGCACAAAGGCATGGACACCTACGGCTCGCGGTCACTGACCGTCGGCGCGATGGCCGTCGTGCAGGCCGCGGACAAGGTGAAGGCCAAGGCCGCGAAGATCGCCGCGCACCTGCTCGAGGCCGGCGAGGACGACGTCGAGTTCGCCGCGGGCTCCTACCGGGTGCGCGGGGCCGGCGCGGACGCCAAGGCGGTGTCCATCCAGGACATCGCGCTCGCCGTGTTCGCCGCGCACGACCTGCCCGACGGCGTCGAACCGAACCTCGACTCGGAGGCCACGTTCGACCCGGAGAACTTCTCCTTCCCACACGGCACGCACCTGTGCGCGACCGAGGTGGACACGGAGACCGGTCGGGTCACCATCCGCTCGTACGTCTGTGTCGACGACATCGGCAAGGTCGTCAACCCGATCATCGTCGAGGGACAGGTGCACGGCGGGCTCGCACAGGGCATCGCGCAGGCGCTGTACGAGGAGGCGGTGCACGACGAGACGGGCACGCTGACCACCG
>Ga0193716_1001034_pt1 | contig 16552 bp, 16 predicted proteins | sample U2c1metaG_FD_145901 | JGI IMG/M metagenome (GOLD analysis project Ga0193716, IMG submission 145901) | Soil microbial communities from a riparian zone of the East river system, Colorado, United States - U2c1 | ecosystem: Environmental > Terrestrial > Soil > Riparian zone | place: USA: East River...
CTCGCGCACCGATGACGGTAAGATCTACCAGCGGCCGTTCGGCGGCATGACGCTGGACTACGGCAAGGGCCAGGCGCAGCGCACCTGCGCCGCCGCCGACCGCACCGGCCACGCCATGCTGCACACGATGTACGGCCAGGCGCTGCGGCATTCGGCGGAATTCTACATCGAGTTCTTTGCCATCGACCTGATCATGGACGACCAGGGCGTCTGTCGCGGCGTGATCGCGCTCAAGCTCGACGACGGCACGCTGCATCGCTTCCGGGCCCAGACCACGATCCTGGCCACCGGCGGCTACGGCCGCGCCTACGCCTCCTGCACCTCCGCCCACACCTGCACCGGTGACGGCGGCGCGATGGCCTTGCGCGCCGGGCTGCCGCTGCAGGACATGGAATTCGTCCAGTTCCACCCGACCGGCATCTACGGTTCGGGCTGCCTCGTCACCGAAGGCGCCCGCGGCGAAGGCGGCTATCTCGTCAATTCGGAAGGCGAGCGCTTCATGGAGCGCTATGCGCCGTCCGCCAAGGATCTCGCCTCGCGCGACGTGGTTTCGCGCGCGATGACGATCGAAATGCGTGAAGGCCGCGGCGTCGGCAAGAAAAAGGACCACATCTTCCTGCACCTCGACCATCTCGATCCCAAGGTGCTGCACGAACGGCTGCCGGGCATTTCCGAATCGGCCAAGATTTTCGCCAATGTCGACGTCACCCGCGAGCCGATCCCGATCCTGCCGACGGTTCACTACAACATGGGCGGCATCCCGACCAATTTCCACGCCGAAGTGCTGACCAAGAAGGACGGCGACGACAATGCGGTGGTGCAGGGCCTGATGGCGATCGGCGAAGCCGCCTGCGTTTCCGTGCATGGCGCCAACCGCCTCGGCTCCAATTCACTGATCGATCTCGTGGTGTTCGGCCGCGCCGCGGCGCTACGCTGTGCCGAGAAGCTGACGCCGAACGGCAAGCAGCCGGAATTGCCGGCCGGCTCGGCCGACAAGGCGCTCGGGCGGCTCGACCATTACCGCTATGCCGCCGGTGGCACGCCGACCGCGAAGCTGCGCGACAGCATGCAGCATGTGATGCAGAATAATTGCGCGGTGTTCCGCACCGGCGAGATCCTGAACGAAGGCCAGAACCTGATTCACAAGGTGCACGGCGGCATCGGCGACGTGTCGGTGAGCGACCGCTCGCTGGTATGGAATTCGGACCTGGTCGAGACGCTCGAATTCGACAATCTGATCGTGCAGGCGGTGGTGACGATGGACTCGGCGGCGAACCGCACCGAGAGCCGCGGCGCCCATGCGCGCGAGGATTTCCCCAACCGGGACGACAAGAACTGGATGAAGCACTCGCTGGCGTGGATCGACGATAGCGGCAAGACCGCGATCGATTACCGCCCGGTGCACGACTACACCATGACCAATGACGTGCAGTACATCCCGCCGAAAGCGCGGGTGTATTGATGACGACAGCGAAGGCTTGAAAGCATGGTTGAATTCGCACTTCCGAAGAACTCGAAGATTTCCGGCGGCAAGGCGTGGCCGAAGCCATCCGGCGCGACCGAGACGCGCGAGTTCAACGTCTATCGCTGGAATCCGGACGACGGCAAGAATCCCAGCGTCGATACCTACCATATCGACATCAATGATTGCGGCCCGATGGTGCTCGACGGCCTGATCTGGATCAAGAATCACATCGACCCGACCCTGACGTTCCGCCGCTCCTGCCGCGAAGGTGTCTGCGGTTCCTGCGCCATGAACATCGACGGCCAGAACACGCTGGCCTGCACCAAATCGATGCACGACGTGAAGGACGGCGCGGTCAAGATCAACCCGCTGCCGCACCAGCCGGTGGTCAAGGACCTGGTGCCGGATCTGACCAATTTCTACGCGCAATATGCCTCGATCGAGCCGTGGCTGAAGACCACCACGCCGACGCCGCAGAAGGAATGGAAGCAGAGCCACGAGGACCGAGAGAAGCTCGACGGCCTCTATGAATGCATCCTGTGCGCCTGCTGCTCGACCTCATGCCCGAGCTATTGGTGGAACAGCGAACGCTTCCTCGGCCCCGCCGCGTTGCTGCAGGCCACCCGCTGGGTCAAGGACAGCCGCGATGAAGCCGCCGGCGAGCGGCTCGACAATCTCGAAGATCCGTTCCGGCTCTATCGCTGCCACACCATCATGAACTGCGCCAAGGCCTGCCCGAAGGGCCTCAATCCCTCCGAGGCGATCGCCGAACTCAAGCTGAAGATGGTCGAGCGGCAGATCTAGCCGCGCGACCCGGCCTCCAACGGCGCCGCCTGTCGACAGACAGCCTGGTTCTTTCGTGGACGATCAGGCGCTTTTCTCCCATACGGATCTCCCGTACTCGACTCGATCACCTCTATAAGAATTTTGCCATCAAGCAGGAAAGCCAAGTAGCCGTCAGGATGTCTGATGGTGATCGGCTAGGTGCTGTCCCCCTCAAGCCAAGGGCGTGATTGGTGGGCGAAGTTGCCGTCGCTCCGGTGCTGAGACGTAAGGCCGCACAAGACGTTCAAACCACATTATCTGCGGATGGCTCCTAACGATTTCGCTTCGTTAGAAGTCTTCTAAGACTTTGATCTGCCGAAGGTTCGTTGACATCCTTCATCTCCGTCGTCTCCTTGCCCAAGGCCGCACAATTCACGCGGTATCATCGAAAGGGAAACCTTATGAATGGGCTCGGAAAGACGCTGCTTGTTCTCTCGATCGCAGCGTTCGGCGCATCCGCCGCGTCGGCAGACGGTTACAAAGATTGCACCAAGATGGACAAGGCTTCCTGGAAGCCAGCGAGCGAGGCTGAAGCCAAGGCGAAAGCGGCTGGCTATGAAGTCCGCCGCTCCAAGGTGGAGGGCTCGTGCTACGAAGTCTACGGGGTCAAGGAAGGCAAGCTCTACGAACTGTTCTACAGTCCCGAAGATCTAAGCCTGAAGCACACGATCGCAAAGTAACCGAACCGGCGTGCTCGAACCGATCAAAACCTCGCGCACGGCCTCGGCAGAGCCGAGCTATCCGCAAACGTCACCGCCGGTGTTGGTCTGGGACTGGCCCCTTCGACTATGGCACTGGGCGCTGACCGTATTTGTGTTGGTTGCCTGGGTTACGCCGAACACGCACGACGCCCTGCATAGATTCGCGGGTTACGTCGTGATCGGGCTTCTCGTGTTTCGACTGGGATGGGGCTTTCTCGGGACGCGGCACTCGCGGTTCCGGAGGCTTCTTCCCAGGCTCTACGCCGCCCCGACCTATCTTTGGAGCTTACGGCACCGCAGAGCCGGACGATACCTCGGCCTAAATCCTGCGGGCACCGCGATGCTCGTGGCGTTGCTAACGTTGCTGACGGTCTCGTCCGTGACCGGCGCCATGCAGGTGACAGTGACCTTCTTCGGCGTATGGTGGGTCGAAGACACCCACGCCTATTCTTCGGATGCTGTCATCGTCCTCGTCGTATTACACGTCATCGGCACGATCTTGATGAGTGTCCTGCAGCGGGAGAACCTACCGCTGGCGATGATCACCGGACGGAAGCGTCGCCGCAGAAGCAGATAAGCACCCATCGGGACGACGATTTGAAGCAAGGTCATCCCGCTGCAGCGTTGGAGTCGCCCGCAAAACCGGCTATGCATGCGCCGCTTCCGCCAAGCCTGACGCGAGGATCTTGTGACACTTCCGACGCAGCCACTCGCCGCCCCCACCGCGAACGCGGCCAACGATCCGTCACCGCCGCCGTTCGGGGCCTTCGCGCCGACCGCCGCGCAGCAGGCGGTGATCTCGCTGACGCAACGCTCGCGGCTGAAGCGCGGCGCGTTCCGCCCGATGATGTCGCGGCTGGTCAATTTGTTCCGCGCCGGTCCGGTCGACGTGCCGTACCAGGGTGCATCGTTTCGATTCTATCATCAGGCCAGCGCCACCGAGCGCGGCGCGCTGTTCAATCCCGATTACAACATCGAAGAGCTGGATTTCCTGCGCGCGCATGCGCCTGCCGGCGGCGTGTTCGTCGATGTCGGCGCCAATGTCGGCACCTATACGATGCCGCTGGCGCGTCATGTCGGCGCAAGCGGCAAGGTGATCGCGATCGAGCCGCATCCCGTCACCCATGCGCGGCTGGCGTTCAATCGCGCCGCGTCCGGCTTTACGCAGGTTGTTTTGGTCGCCGCCGCGGCCGGCTCCGCCGACGGCGAATTGATGATCGAAACCGACGGCGACAACCTCGGCGCCAGCCACATCGTATCGGGGACGCGTTCCAGCAATGCCCTCAAGGTGCCATCGCTGCGGCTGCAGCGCATTCTCGACGGCGCCGGCGCCAGCCATGTCGACGCGCTCAAGATCGATGTCGAGGGCTATGAGGACCGCGTCCTGACCGGCTTCTTCAAGGAAGCGCCGTCTTCGCTGTGGCCGCGTGCGGTGGTGATCGAACATCTGTCGCGGAACGAATGGCTCGCCGACTGCATTGCCGACATGCGCCAGCGCGGTTATGTCGAAACCGGCAAGACTCGCAGCAATACAATGCTGGTGAAGCCATAATTCACCTTCAAGACACGGGAGATTTCGATGATCGACCACATCGGCTTTCCGGTTTCCGATTACGAGCGCGCCAAGTCTTTCTATCTGAAGACGCTGATGCCACTCGGCTATGAGCTCGTGATGGAAGTGTCGCAGGAACAGAATGATCACACGCCCGCGGCGGGTTTCGGCGCCGACGGCAAGCCGGATTTCTGGATCGGCGGCGAAGGCGGCCTGGACAAGCCGCTCCATGTCGCAATCCTCGCCAAAGACCGCGTCACGGTTGACGCGTTTTACAAGGCCGCGCTCGCGGCGGGCGGACGCGACAATGGCGCGCCCGGCATTCGCGCCCATTATCATCCGAATTATTACGGCGCGTTCGTGCTCGATCCTGACGGCCACAACATTGAGGCGGTGTGCCACACCCCGGAATGACCGGTTCCGGCCCCCTTCAGAGGAACATCGCCCGAGCCGCGCCGTTACCGCTTCCAGAGCCCTGTGAGGCCGACGGAGCGAGACATGATTCACGACAATGCACGCGATGACGACAACCGCGAGGTCGCGCTATAGATGCCGATCGAACCTCCCGAAATCCCTCCGGCGACACCGGGTCATCCCACCGAACCGCCGCCGGAAGCGCCGCCCGGCAATCCGCAGCCGGACATTCCATCGCCCGTGCGCGAGCCCGGCGAATCACCGCGGCCGGAAGAGCTGCCGGGCAAGATGCCGGAGGAACTGCCGGTCCGCGGTCCGCCGGGACCGCTCACGCCCAATCCCCCGACTGCCTGACGCCGCAGGGAACGATGTAAATAACTTCATTCGAAGCCTGCTTCTGAATGCGAAATGAATAATTGCGCCCGCAGCCGTTGTGTGAATGAAATAAAAGCGTTTTCGTTTTATCGCCCGCCACAATCCGGCCTAATGACTGGCTGTTGATCGGCACGCCGACATCGGTTGAAGTTTCGTTTACTGCTCAGAACCTTTCCGGGGACTCACATCATCATGACAAACCTTCGTCTCGTGCTGCTTGCCACTACGGCGTTGACGGCGATGCACTTCGTCGTCACGCCGTCCCACGCACAAACCGCACCTGTTGTCGTGGCGCAGGCGCCGGCTGGCGAGGTTGGTCCCGATGGAAAGCCGAAACAGCCGCCCAAGGGAGAGCCGAGGGGAGAGCCGAAGGGCGCGCCGCCGAAAGGCGCACCGCCGCATGCTGCTCCGCCTGCAGGTGCCCCGCCGCGTCCCGCGCCTCCCGCTGCGGCGCCTGCGCCCAAACCCGTAACGCCCCCGCCTCCGGCAGCAGCGCCACCGCAGCGCCCGACCCCGCCGGCCGCGCCGGCGCCCCGCGCCACGCCCCCTGCGCCTCCCGCCGCCGCACCAGCGCGTCCCACGCCGCCGACACCGCCCGCCGCGACACCCGCGCCAAAGGCGCCGGTGACGCCGAATGCCGCGCCGGCCGGTCAACCGCGCGAGCGAGAGCGCGAGCGGCCTCCAGGTGCGCCTGGCACGGCAACGCCGCCGAGCGGCGCCAAGACAACACCGACGACGCCGTCCGCGACACCGGCGACTCCCGCCGTGACGCCAAACGCCACGCCCGCACCGGGGGCGGCACCTGCCGGTCAGCCGCACGAGCGAGAGCGCGAGCGGCCGCCGGGAGTTGGCGCTCCGGGAGCTAGCACTCCGGGAACGCCGCCGGGCGGTGCCAGGACGACACCGACGACGCCGGGAACACCGGCTGCTCCGGCAGCCACACCGCAAGCAGTCCCTGCAACGCCTCAGGCCCCAGCCGCAGCACCGAACGCCGCACCGGGTGCACCTGGACAAAACGGGCGTCCGCCCGGCGCTGGACCCGGACAGGGTGCAGGACCTAGTACAGGACCTGGCGCCGGCCCCGGACCGGGCGGCGCACAGTTCCGGCACGCCCCTCCGACCGTCTCCGCGCCAATGCCGGCAGCGCCTGCACCGGCAGCGGCCCTGACCCCGATCGCTCCGGGAGCAGCACGCCAGGGACCGCGCAACATGGAGGGGTTCCGCGGTGAGCGCCACGAAACCCAGCAAGGCGGCCGCACAGTATTTACCGAGCCGGGCCGCGTCATCGTCGTCGATCCCGGCGGTCAGTCGTTCATCCGCCACGACGAGGACGAGCGCTTCCGTTACGGCGCACGCGACATCCAGACCCAGCGCGTCGGCAACGAAAACCGCACCGTCGTGATTCGTCCCGACGGTTCGCAGATCATCACCGTGGTCGGTGCCGACGGCCAGTTGCTGCGGCGGAGCAGGCGGGATCAGCAGGGCCGCGAGATCGTCATCATCGACAATAGCTACCGCGATCCGCACGCGGTCGGTGGCTTCTATGTCGACCTGCCGCCGCCGGTGATCCGCATTCCCTACGATCGCTACATCGTCGATGCCGACGTCGCGCCGCCTCAGTTGATTTACGACACCATGGAAGCGCCGCCGGTGGATCGAATCGAGCGGCGTTATTCGCTCGACGAAATCCGCTACAGCCCCTCGGTACGGCAGTTGATGCCGAGCATCGATCTCAACACCATCAACTTCGAAACCGGATCGTGGGAGATTCCGCCGGATCAGGCGGCGCGGCTGCAGTCGATTGCAAACGCACTCAATCGGGCGATCGAGCGCAATCCCCGCGAGGTGTTCCTGATCGAGGGCCACACCGACGCGGTCGGCAATCCCGTCGACAATCTGTCGCTGTCGGATCGTCGCGCCGAATCCGCGGCCGAATTGCTGACGTCGCAGTTTGCCGTGCCGGCCGAAAATCTGACGTCGCAGGGTTACGGCGCGCAATATCTGAAGGAGCAGACCGACGGACCGAGCCGCATCAACCGGCGCGTCACCATCCGCCGCATCACGCCATTGCTCAACGGCGGAACGGCATCGCTGCCGCCCCCGCCTCCCGGCGTCGCACCGCCGCGATGAGGCAGGTCAATTAAGATAAAATGGCCGGGAGCAATCCCGGCCATTTCATTTGGAACTCAAGCGCTGAGCGTACGTCGCGGCAGGCACGCCTCACAGATCGCCGCGACATGCCGATGATCGGTGCCGCAGCAGCCGCCAAGCATCCTCATCGCCGGGAACACCTGCCTGAGACTCCGGTAGCATTGGCCAAGATCGCGGGGATCGCCAGCATCAAGCGTTTCAGACTCATCCAGCTCCGCGTGGCTCCTGGCTGACGCATTGGCCCTCAAGCCGTGGATGCGTTTGGTCCAGGCTTCGCCCGGCGTTAGGGCATCGCCGAAATGCGTCGGATGCGCGCAGTTGATCATGAAATATTCGGGCGCACCTTGTGTCGCGCGGTCCACGGTTTCGATCGCATCGCGCAACGGTTCACCGTTCACGAGGCGGCCATTGGTCTCCACGGTGAACGAAATGACGACGGGAATGCCATGCGCCTTGGCGCCACGGCTAATGCCGACCGCCTCATCGACGTTGTTCAGCGTGTAGGCCGTCACCATGTCGGCGCCGCCTTCAACGAAGGCCGCTATTTGCGCCTCGTGATAGTCTTCGGCCTCGCTGGCCTCCATGTTACCGGCCTTGTAACCATCGCCGCGCGGACCAATTGCACCGCTGATGACGCAGGGTAAATCCGGCCCTTCCCACGCCGCACGCAGATCTTCCAGAAAAGCCACGCTGGCGACATTGACTGCCCTGAGCGCGGCCGCGTCATAGCCCAGCTTTTCACCCCAATCCGAGCTGGCGCGCCATGTCGGGCTATCAAGTACAAAGCCGGTGCCATGGTCGCGCGCGATCGCGAGATAGCTCTCGTAATATTTCCTTAGTTTTTGCCGGCCTTCCAGACTGTCGAGCAGCACAAAGGCCGCGAAGTGAGGCAGGTCGATACCTTCATGAAAGATCAGCGTCGTTTCCAAACCGCCGTCGGCGAGAAAAATGCCGCCACGGCGCTGGGGCAGGTCATGACGGTATTTAGGCATTTCGATATCTCCGTAGGGCGCCATCCATGTGACTTCACAAGATGGGCGCCGGTCCGGCCCGATTGATGCCTCATAGTGTCGCGGTTCCTGCAATCGCAAAAACAATGCGATCCCAAAACAAAACGGCCGGGAAATCCCGGCCGTTGAGACGCGCCCGCGCGGTTCAGCTCTTGTCGCTGTCAAGCTTGAAGATCGAGGAGCCTTCCCCGCCCGATAGCAAGCCCGTCTCCGCGTAGAGATTCAGTTTGGCGCGGGTATCGGTGATATCTAGGTTGCGCATGGTCAATTGGCCGATGCGGTCGGCCGGCGTGAACGCCGCATCCTCCACCTTCTCCATGCTCAGCCGCTCCGGCTGATAGGTCAGATTGGGGCTCTCGGTGTTCAGGAACGAGTAGTCGTTGCCCCGGCGCAGTTCGAGCGTCACCTCGCCGGTGACCGCGCGCGCCACCCAGCGCTGGGCGGTTTCGCGCAGCATGAGGGCTTGAGAATCGAACCACCGTCCCTGGTAGAGCAATCGGCCAAGGCGCATGCCGCTGATCCGGTATTGCTCGATGGTATCTTCGTTGTGGATGCCGGTGACCAGACGTTCGTAGGCGATGTGCAGCAGCGCCATGCCAGGAGCTTCGTAGATACCGCGGCTCTTGGCTTCGATGATCCGGTTCTCGATCTGGTCGCTCATGCCGAGGCCATGTCGACCGCCGATGGCGTTGGCCTCGATCAACAGCGCGACCGGATCGGCGAAGGTCTGGCCGTTCAGCGCGACGGGCTGGCCCTCGGCAAAACGCACGGTGACCTTTTCGGCCCTGATGTTGCAGTCGTCGCGCCAGAACGGCGCGCCCATGATGGGATTGACGATCTTGATGCCGCTGTCGAGCTGCTCGAGATCCTTGGCCTCGTGGGTTGCACCGAGGATATTGCTGTCGGTCGAATAAGCCTTTTCGGCGCTCATCTTGTAGCCGAAGCCGTGCGCCGTCAGAAACGCCGACATTTCGGCACGGCCGCCGAGTTCGTCGATGAACTGCTGGTCGAGCCAGGGCTTGTAGATCTTGAGGCTCGGATTGGTGAGCAGGCCGTAACGGTAGAACCGCTCGATATCGTTGCCTTTGAAGGTGGAGCCATCGCCCCAGATGTTGACGCCGTCCTCCTTCATGGCCGCCACCAGCATCGTGCCGGTCACGGCGCGACCGAGCGGCGTGGTGTTGAAGTAGGTGATGCCGCCGGTCGAGATATGGAAGGCACCGGATTGGACGGCGGCAATACCCTCGTGCACCAATTGCGTGCGGCAATCCACCAGCACGGCTTTTTCGGCGCCGTACTCCATCGCCTTGCGCGGAATCTCGTTGTAGTCGGCCTCGTCAGGCTGGCCGAGATTGGCGGTGTAAGCAAAGACGCGAGCGCCTTTTTGCTTCATCCACAGCAGCGCCGCACTGGTGTCGAGACCATCAAACTTCCAATCGGTCGGGATTTCCAGAAAACGCTCTCATGCCGCTCGCGGCTTAAGTGCGCGAATATCAAATTTCGCAGTCAGGGGCACGCCTTTAATAGCGGCTGGCGTGACGAAGTCGCTCACGCTGACGGAGGCGGCCCCACGTCGTGGCCGCGCCAGCGCTGCAGGCGGCGGTAGCCGGGCCAGGCGAACCGCGTCAGCGCGGCGTCAATGCCCTCGTCGGTCAGGCGGGTGCGGGGCGAGCGGTAAATGTAGCCATAAGCGAGCCAGATCACCAGAAACGTCACCAGGCCCGCGGTCGCCACATCGGTAAAGAAATGCCCGCCGAACGCCATCCGGAGCACGCTGGTGGTCGCGCCGAACAGGATGGCAGCAGCCAGGGCCAGCGGCCGCACGGCGGGCGGCGTCAGCACCGCGGGCGCCATGGTCCAGAATGCGGTGGCGCCTTCGCCGGAGAAAAACGAACAATTGCGCGCGCAGGTGCCGCGCGGATCCCACCACGCCACGAACGGCTCGGGTCCGTTGAATTGCGCCACCACCACCGGGCGCGGCCGGCCCCAATAGGATTTGAAGGTAAGGTTGGTGAGAACGCCGGCGGCGAGGAACAGCGTGACCAGCAGGAACACCACAGCGCGCCCCGATATCAGCAGCCGCCGGTCCGGCCGCACGAGTTTGACCACCAGGGCCACCAGCGCCGGCACAGCGAGACCCCACGCGACCCACATCGCGGCGTCGCGCGCGAACGCGGCGTCGCTGTTGAGCTTCAGCGGAAATGATCCGGTGGCCGGATCGTAAAACAAGGCTGCGAGTTTAAGATCGAGTTCGGGATAGATCCCGAACAACAATTCGATCACAAGCGCGAGCGCGAGCCCGATGAAAAGGCCGGTACGGTTCATAATGCGGGGTTTAACCGAGGAGGTTTGAGATGGGAAGGCTTCGCAGATTTCTCCCCCTCCAGGGGAGGGTAACGCAGAACCATCCACTTACGCCTGCGGGCGGGATTGCGCCGGCAGCGGCGCAGGTGGTTGCAGCGGGCGCGGCGGCTGCCGCCAGGCGCCCGCATTGCGGCCCGCGATCATCCAGTAAACCACGCCCGCGACGATGCCCGCGCCGGTCAAGATTTCAAGGTGACGGCGGACGATCCCCTCGAAATGCAGCGTCGCCGGATCGAATGGAATCAGGCCGAGATAACAGGCGAGGCCGACCACGCCGCCGCCGACCGCATAGGTCAGCGCGCTTCGGATGTAGAACGCTTCGGTGATCAAGACCACGATCATCGCCGGCAACAGCGCAAAGCCGCTGATGAAGATGAAGCCGAAACCGATGATGACGTTCAGCGCGCCGGAATCCACCGGCCCGGCGCCGAGATCGCTGAATTCGGGAAACAGCACCGCCCCGACCACGATCATCCCCGCCACCAGGCAGGCGGCAAGAAATCCAAAGAGAATGACGAAGAGACGGCCGATCAGTGCCATGGAATTGTTCCCATTCTCGGGAGTGCCAGACTTGGCTCCCTCATCCTGAGGAGCGCGCTCTTGCGCGCGTCTCGAAGGATGGAGGCATACTCATGGTTCGAGACGGCGCTGACACGCCTCCTCACCATGAGGGCCGCGTACTGCATCGGTCTCAATCCGTCATCGCCATCGCGCGCAGCGCCTGGCGTTCGCGGGCGGACAATTTCTCGGTCTCGGATTTGAGCTGGCCGCAGGCGGCGAGGATGTCGCGGCCGCGCGGGGTGCGCACCGGCGAGGAGTAACCGGCGTTGAAGATGTATTCCGAGAATTTTTCGATCTGGTCCCAGTCCGAGCATTCGTAGCGCGAGCCGGGCCACGGATTGAACGGAATCAAATTGATCTTGGCCGGGATGCCCTTCAGCAGCTTCACCAGCAGCTTTGCGTCGTCGAGCGAATCGTTGACGCCTTTCAGCATCACATATTCGAAGGTGATGCGTCGTGCATTCGACGAGCCCGGATAATCGCGGCAGGCCTGCAGCAATTCGGCGATCGGGTATTTCCGGTTCAGCGGCACCAGCTCGTTGCGCAGCTCGTCGCGCACCGCATGCAGCGAGATCGCCAGCATGACGCCGATTTCATCGCCGGTACGGGCGATGTTCGGCACCACGCCCGAGGTCGACAGCGTGATGCGGCGGCGGGAAATGCCGATGCCTTCATTGTCGGAGGCGATCAACAGCGCATCGCGCACCGCATCGAAATTATACAAGGGCTCGCCCATGCCCATCATCACCACATTGGTGACGAGACGGCTGCCGGTCGGGGTCTCGCGGTCGGCCCAATCGTTGAGGCGATCGCGCGCCACCATGATCTGGCCGACGATTTCGCCTGATGTGAGATTGCGCACCAGCCGCTGCGTGCCGGTGTGGCAGAACGAGCACGTCAGCGTGCAGCCGACCTGCGAGGAAACGCACAGCGTGCCGCGATCGGTTTCCGGGATATAGACGCACTCGACTTCATGCGCCTTCTCGACCGCATCGCCGCTCGGCAATCGCAACAGCCATTTGCGGGTGCCGTCGTTGGAAATCTGCTCGGCCACCACTTCGGGCCGCGCGACGGTGAAATGCTGCTCGAGTTGCGCGCGCATGTCCTTTGAGATGCTGGTCATCTCGTCGAACGCCTTGGCGCCGCGGACATAAATCCAGTGCCAGAGCTGCGCGGTGCGCATCTTGCGTTGCGAGGGCTGAACGCCGATCTCGGCGAGCCGTTCGGCAATTTCCGCGCGCGACAGCCCGACCAGCGACGGCTTGGCCAGCGGCACGTACGTTTCGAGCGCGATCTTTTCGAGCGGCGCGTTTGTACCGGCGCCGGCCCTGGCGGATTGATCTGTCATCAGGTCATTCATGAAGCACCAGATAAGCCTTCCAGCTCCGGCTGGAAAGGCACCAAATTTAGCAACATCGAAGGAGTGCCCCCTCTCCCATGGGGAGAGGGTTGGGGTGAGGGGGTACGGTCTATCGTTGGGCCGTATCCCCTCACCCGGATCGCACCGGACGATGCTTCGCATCGCCGAGGCGATCCGACCTCTCCCTACGGGAGAGGTGCCCCAAAACAGACGGCAACATTGATTTGTGCCGATACTAGCGCCGGCAGTCCTGCGCCAGCTTGTCGAGCGCCTGGGCGAGGCCCTTCATCGAGAAAGTATCGATCGTCTCGGTGCCCTTGGCCGACATGCCCTTGACTATCAGGTCGGGAGATTTGCGCATCGCCTCGACCATCTTTTCTTCCTCGGCGGCGTTCTTGATCCAGAGCCCGTCACCCTGGGTATACATCGCATAGGTGCCGCCACCGACTTCCAGCGTCGATTCCGACCCCGGTTTCAGCGCGTAGCCGATCATGATCGACACTTCATTGATCACCTTTTCCGCCGGACGCGTCGACACGAACGCATAGGCAGGGTCGCGTGGCCGGTTCGGTGGATTGGTTTTCGAAGAGGCGGGTTTGGCGAGCGCGAAACACACCTTCTTGCCGTTCGGCGCCGCCGTATAAGCCCCCCAGGTGCCGAATTGCCCGACCAAGGTCGGCTCCGCGCCGCCGGCAACCGAGGCTGCCGCCGCGGGCGCAGGCGCAGGCTTCGCCGCGGCCGGCTTGGCCGCAACCTTGGGCGACGCGCTTTGCGCGTGCGCGGGGATCGAAACCCCGCCCATCAGCACACTCGCAACCAGAAATGTCAGGGTTCGCCGCTGGTTCCCTCATCATTGTGACCTGAAGATGGCCCGGCGCGGCAGTTGTCCCCGGCGATGGATAGCGGGGAAATGCCTTTTTGGGAAGGCAGTTAGACCTGATCTCAACCGTTGGATTCAGCGCCGTTCAGCGCTCGCCTTTGGCGCGGCCGGCACGCTGTTTTTCCCACTGCGCATCGGTCCATTGCAGGAGATCCTCGGCGCCGGAACTGCGTAGGTGCGAGCCGCCATCCTGCACCACCATCTCGCCATTGATGTAGCCGGCGGCATCCGAAATCAGGAAACTAGCCAGATTGGCCAGTTCGTGATGTTCGCCGGCCCGCCCGAGCGGATTGCGCGATGCCCAATTCGCGTCGCGGCCCTCCGGCCGCAACTGGCCCGACGCACCCGCGGTCGGAAACGCGCCCGGCGCGATCGCCACCAGGCGGACGCCCTTGGGGCCCCATTCCACCGCGAGGCTCTTGGTCATCGCCAGCACCGCCGACTTCGCCATCGCCGACGGCACCGTGAAGGCGCGGCCGGTGATGGTCGAAGTCGAAAGAATGCTCAGCACCACGCCCTTGTGGCTGGTTTCGATCCAGCGCTTACCGGCAGCGAGCGTGCAATACATCGTACCGTGCAGTGTCGGCGCCAGGATCGCATCCACCGCGCGGAACGACATCTGCTCGGTCTGCGCGATGAAGGTGGCGGCGGCGTTGTTGATCAGCACATCGATCGGCGCCTCGCGCCAGATCGTCTCCATCATGGTGTCGACCGCCGCGCCATCCCTGATATCGCATCGCGCCACCGTGACCTTGCCGCCGAGCTCGCTGCGCATCTGCGCCGCCGTGGCTTCCAGCAATTCGAGCCGCCGGCCGCAGATGACCAGTTCAGCGCCCAATTCGACAAAGCGGCGTCCCATCGCGGCCCCGAGCCCGGAACCGCCGCCGGTGATCAGGATCCGTTTTCCGGAGAGAAGATTTTTTTCAAACATCGTTTAAAACCCTTTCAATCAAGGCTAACCTCATCCCCGCGCAACGGCTACGCCGTTGTCGCTGGAGGAGCGCGTCTTCGCGCGTCTCGAAGGATGGGCCGCGGAGGGACCTCATGGTTCGAGACGGCGCAAACGTGCCTCCTCACCATGAGGGGCATGTATCCGAATCGGATTGTGGCCCGGCATCAAATCCGGCATGAAGCATTCAGCTTCATTTGTGCGTCCGAAACTCAGGTGTGTCCATGAAAGCCATTCTCTGCTCGCAATATTGCCAGCCCGACGATCTCGTGCTGGCCGATGTGCCCGATCCCGTCGCGGAGGCCGGCCAGGCCGTGATCGCGATCAAGGCGGCGGCGCTGAATTTCTTCGACATCCTGATGATCCAGGGCAAATACCAGATCAAGCCGCCGTTTCCGTTCTCGCCGGCGGCGGAAGTCGCGGGCGTGATCGAAAGCGTCGGCGCCGGGGTCACCGATCTGAAAGTCGGCGATCGCGTGGTGGCGTCCTGTGGCCATAATGGCGCGCGCGAGAAGATCGCGCTGCCGGCGAACTCGATCGTCAAGATTCCGGACAATCTCGATTTCGATCGCGCCGCCGGAATCATCATCATCTACGGCACCGCCCTGCATGCGCTGGAAGATCGCGCCAGCCCGAAGCCCGGCGAGACCCTCGCCGTGCTCGGCGCCGCCGGCGGCACCGGATTGGCGGCCTGCGAACTCGGCAAGCTGATGGGCCTGAAGGTCATCGCCTGCGCATCGTCGGAAGAGAAGCTTGAATTCGCCAAGGCGCATGGCGCCGAACTCGGCTTGAACTACGCGACGGAAGATTTGAAGGAAGGCCTGAAGCGGCTGACCGGCGGCAAGGGCGCCGATATTATTTTCGATCCGGTCGGCGGCAGCTATGCCGAGGCCGCATTGCGCGCGATCGCGTGGGAAGGCCGCTTCCTGGTGATCGGCTTCGCCGCCGGCGACATACCGAAGATGCCGCTCAATCTCGCGCTGTTGAAAGGCTGCGACATCCGCGGCGTGTTCTGGGGCCATTGGGCACGACTCAATCCGGAAAAGAATCGCGCCAATCTCGAGAAACTCGTGAAGTGGACCGCGGAAGGCAAGATCTCATCGCATGTCGACCGCACCTTCCCACTGGCGCAGACCGCCGATGCCTTGAAAGTGCTCGCGGGCCGCAAGGCGATGGGCAAGGTGATTCTGCATCCGTAACGATTGCCGTCACGGCCAACGAATATCGGGCGGCGGATCGTCAAAGATCTGAAAGCCGCCTGATGTTGCCCAAATGAAACCAAGATATCTCCCAAATCGCGCGGGTCCGCGTCGTCTTTTGGGCCGATTACCATGCGACGCTGTCGCCGGTGACGGGGGGCGTTGGTGGACGACAAAACCGGCAATAAGCTGATGCGTTGGGCGCCCCATCGTTGCGTTTTGTAATGGGGAAGCATCACCATGACGGAGACCGCAAAGCGGACTCGATCGGATGATCCGATCAAGAATGGATTCGGCAGATCACGGGACGATTCGCTGTTTGCGCCCAAAAGCGGTGCGCGATTCCGTACGGCGAGATTATATCTGGAATCGGAAGGCTCGCTGCCGCTGTTTCTTTCCGGCCCGACCGACGATAGTCGGCCGGCACCGGCCGAAATAGCCTTGGAACAGGGCTTCGGCGAATCCGGACGTCAAACGTCCCGGGTTTCACGCGGTGTCATCGCAACCGGTGTTTTGGCTGCGTTTGCGGTGGCCGTCGTCTGCGTGATTTTCTCGCTGCAGGACCGCGATCGCCGCGCCGTGATTGCTCATGCGACCGCCTCGCTCAGCGCCGCGCAAATGGAGCCCGCGCCGACGCGCGAAGCGATATCAGCCGCATTCAAGGCCGCGGTGCAGAACCAGCCGAAGCCTAATCAGCCGGCGCCGACACCATAAGCGACAAGCGGTCAAGCGGACGCCCTGGTCTC
>Ga0193716_1001035_pt1 | contig 16547 bp, 13 predicted proteins | sample U2c1metaG_FD_145901 | JGI IMG/M metagenome (GOLD analysis project Ga0193716, IMG submission 145901) | Soil microbial communities from a riparian zone of the East river system, Colorado, United States - U2c1 | ecosystem: Environmental > Terrestrial > Soil > Riparian zone | place: USA: East River...
CGCTCTTCCCCGGCAAATACGTGGGCTTGATCGAGTCATACAAAACGTTACCCAAATGATCCGCCAGCCCATATTTTATATTGGTCCCTCCGAGGTCTATGCCGATAGCGTATGACATATTTGAGATCATTTATTGTTCGGGATGTCCCATGAGTCTGCCGCCTGATGGTCGAGGAGGCAGATGACATTTGCATGCAGCCATAAAAAAGAAGCAGGAAGTTCCGGAGTCACCCGCCGCGACAAAAATTCGCGGGCAATATCCTTTTTGGACGATCCGCTGATGAGGATGAGGATCATTCTGGCCTGAAGGATGTCGGCCATACCCAGGGTCAGCCCATAGGTGGGCTGGCGGTTCGCGGCGGCCACCATGGTATGCAGCAGGGTCGTCGTGGAAAGGCGTGCAATATGGCAGCCGGGCTGGAGGAAACTGGCAGGCTCGTTAAACCCGATATGCCCATTGAGGCCCAGCCCAAGCAGACAGCAATCTATGGGACCGGCTTCGGACAACTGTCCCTGCATCCTCCTGCATTCTTCCTGTGGATCGGCCGGATCGCTGCGGAAAGAAATATACCGACTGTCGTTGATACTCAGCGGTGCGAGCAGCCTGGTCCGAAGGTAATGCTCACAGGTTCCCGCATCGGTCATTGGGAGGCCGCCCCATTCGTCTAGCTTCACCACCTGCATGTCCGTAAAGCGTTTGGGCTGTTGCCCGTACTCCTGCGCCAGAAGCTCATAGGTCCTGGACGGCGTATTGCCGGTGGCTGCGCACAGCAGCATATCCTTTTTTGCATCCAATTGCCGGAGAATAATTGCCGCCGCTTGTTGGCTCAAGTCTTCGTGCGACTCCAGGATATTTATTTCCATACCCAAAAATAAACTATCCTGAAGGATCGCAGTTACATCATTTTCGCTTAGGGACAGCTATGCGAAAGAACCCATTGGTGACGGCTATTGTTTTCGAGCCGTCAAGTGTGCTGCCGGTAAAATAGAAGGTGCCTTCGGCCCAGTTGTCATCCACTTTTGTAATTTCCATTTCCCCTTGTCTTCCTCCCCAGATTCCGACCTCATCGTCGTAGAAAAGGTTCGCGGCATGTTCACTAAATTTTATTTTCTTTCCTACGTACAGATACCGCCGGTCATAAGGAAGACTGATCTGTACGGTACCGTAGTTGCCAATGATCCGAGCCGCTGCTTCAGCCGGTATCATATCATTAGCCACAAAGGCCTTTCCTGCAATGGTGGCTTTCATCGTCAGGCCGCCTTCCCGGGTAGGGCTCGACCCCGGTGTTATTTCAATGGTCCGCTTTATATCCGCAGCCAGTTTCTTTGCATCGGACTGCTGACTATTGCAGGATGATAAGCAGAAGAGGAGCAGGAAAGAAGTTAGTAGATGCTTCATATTGTCAGTTTTGGCAAACCTACATCCAATCAACCCGCCCTTGAAAAGCCAATCGCTGAACGACCTTTTGAATAGATGAATGCAGTTACCGGCAAAAAAACGTTATATTGGATACCGGTAGAATCGTTCTATGACCCAGCTAACCAAAAAACACCGATGTATCATTGTGGATGACAATAAGTTGGATGGCCTTACTATTTTGTCATTTGTCAGAAAATACCCTTTTATCCAGGTCGATGGGCTGTTTGAATCAGCCCTCATAGCGCTGGAGTTTGCCCGTAAGACACCGCTTGATATTCTTTTGCTGGATATCGACATGCCGGGACTCAACGGATTGGACCTGCGGAAGGAATTGGGCGATATACCCGCCTGTATCTTTATTACTTCTCACCCCGAATTTGCCCTGGAAGGCTTCGAGACCGCCGCCCTCGATTACCTGGTAAAGCCGGTCAGGCCGGATCGTTTTGAAAAAGCCATGGAAAGATTGGAGCTATTCCTGGAGGTTCATCACAAGGCCGCACTGCTGGATTATACTTTGGGGGAGGATACCCTGTTTATTAAGGACGGACACAACCACATCAAGCTCCAGTTGCATGAAATAATCTACCTGGAAGCCCTGAAAGACTATACAGGCATCATAACCCGGCAAAAAAAATACTGTGTACTTACACCGCTTGGCAGCCTGCTCAAAGAAAAATCTTTTCAATCTTTTATTCGCATTCATCGCAGCTATGCCGTGCAAAAACATCTTATTGAGAAGATAACGCCCAGAGACGTTATGATCAATAATATGCAGCTCCCTGTCGGCAGAAGCTACAAGGAATCAATTGACAGGTTATTAAAGTCCTAATAAATGAAACCTATACTCCTGGCCTTTTTAGTTTTCCTGGTAAATTCCGTAACTGCCCAAAAAACCGGGCAGCCCCTGATCGATTCACTGGTCGCCGGCTTGCCCGCACTGAAAGAGGATTCCAACAAGGTCAAGGCATATGGCCGGGTTGCGGCAACCTATATGCAGGTCAACCAACAGAAAGGGTTCAATTTTATAGACAGCGGTTTGCAGCTGGCGGAAAAACTTCATTGGAAAAGAGGGATTGCAAATCTCCAAAATAACCTGGGGTTGATGATCGGCGACACTGGTAACAATACCCTGGCCAGGGTCCATTTTGAGAAAAGCTATTTGTTGAATAAGGAAATCGACTCAAAGATCAACCAGATCAACAACCTGAATAATATCGGCAGAAGCTACCAAAGGGAATCCGATTTTTCCCAGGCCATGGAATACTATTATAAGGCGTTGGCCCTTGCAGAAGAGATAAAAAATAGTGAGAAGATAGCATTGGTGGGAACCAATATCACCGCCAGTTTTCTCACACAAGCGAATTGGGTTAAAGGAACCGAATATGCGGAAATGACCCTGAAAAATGGTGAATTGGCAAAAGCCCCCGACCATATCGGCAAAGCGTTGCTCTTTCTGGGTCTCATCAAAATGAATACTAAGGATACCGTCGCTGCAAAAAATTATATGGAAAAAGCTTTCAGGACTTATGAGGAAATGGATAACAAACCGGCGATGGCGCAGGTGCTTGTGGAAATGGCGGAACTGGAATACCCGAATCAAAAAAAAGCTATAGAAAAAATGCTGGCGGCGCAGGAGATCCTCGACGCAGTCAGCCCGGGGTCCTTGTCCGTCATTGCCAATATCACCAACCTGGGAAGTTCCTATTATGCCCTGGCCCTCCAAAGCAAACAGCCCGACCGGAATGATTACCTGCAAAGATCGGAAGCCTATCTGTTAAAGGGGATCGAACTCTGCCGCCAGGCCGGAAATGCAGAATACATGGCGAAGATCAACCTGTCCCTGGCCGATCTCGAAGAAACAAAGGGAAATTACAAGTCCGCGCTTGATCATTACAAAACCTGGTCCGCTACCAACGATTCCCTTTATTCACAGGACAAGAAAAATGAGTTGGCAGGGCTGGACGGCAAATACAAGATCGCTTTAAAAGACAAGGAGATCGCCTTCAATAAATTGACCTTGTCCGACCAGCGCAGGACACAGATCGGGTTAATCGCCGGCCTTCTTTTATCCGGCATCATCGGGGGGTTATTATATTGGCAGGGACGCAACCGGAAAAAAACGAACACGACCCTGATGGTGCTGAACAATCAGCTGGATGAAGCCAATAAGATCAAGGCGAAATTCTTCGGTATCCTCAGCCACGATCTTCGCGGTCCGGTCGCCAACCTGATCCATTTTTTACACCTTCAAAAGAATGACCCTGACTTATTGGGGGAAGGCGACCCGGCAGTTCACCAGCAATTGATCAGCGAGTCCGCGGAGAACCTCCTGAACACCATGGAAGCAATGCTATTGTGGAGTAAGGAACAGATGGACGACTTCAAGCCAAATATAAAAAATGTGGCGGTCAGCGACCTGTTTGATCACCTCCAAAAATTCTTTCCGCAAACCGGCACAGTACAGCTTCAATTCAGCCAGGAAGCAGGATTGGCCGTAATGACGGATGAGAACTACCTCCAGGTTATTATGCAGAATCTTACGTCCAATGCGCTGAAAGCATTGAAGAACAACCCCCTTGGAAAAATTGAATGGAAGGCCCTGAAAGATGGAGGTTCGGTTATTTTATCTATTACAGATAACGGTCCGGGCATCACCGACGATCAGATAAAAGCCCTTTATGATGAAAGCAGCAGCCTGAACGCAAAGACCGGGTTTGGCCTGCATTTGATCAGGGACCTTGCCAAAGCGATCCGTTACCGGATAACCATCCGGTCCCAACCGGGAATGGGCACCACCTTTACACTGATCAATGCTTAAATTAAAAGCCCGTCACCACCGGTAGAAACAAGCAGATCAGGGCTTCATATTTAACACCAGAAAGACTCTTAATCCCCACCTGCTTCCGGGCGCGGCTGACCCCGATGACAGCTATTACAGCTGATGGCCAGCGCCGGATCTCCTATCGTGGGATGCCGAAGCTTGAAATATTTAGCGTTTATCTTCATCGTCATTCGCATCATCTCACGCGCGATCTCTTTTTCAGGTTTTGCATCGCTGGCATAATCCAGCCGGTGAGATCCTTTTTGTTCTGCATGACAGAAATTGCAGCCCACCCCCAATCCATCCTCAAATTCGTCGATCATGATGCTTTGCAGCGCCTTCGATGAGATATTCCGGGGTAACACTTTTAAATTGCTGTATTCGCTTTTCGGCGCCACTGCAGCCGGAGGGATCGCGGCTCCCGACCCGGCCCCGGCGAAAGAACAGATTACTACGCCACCCGCCATAAGGGCCGTTACGATATATCTTTTTTTGATAAAGGACATTTTAGAATGGATTTATTTAACAAGGACGTCCAATGCGATCTCTACTTTATCCGAAATAGTGCTCGTTCCACCAACATCAAAGTCCTTTCTGTTAATGGCAAAGACTCCTTTGAACCGGTATCCTCCACCGGCTGCTTCCCAGGTAAATGGAAAGGATATGTCTTTTGAGTGATCCTTGATGGTGAGCTTCCCCGAAAAAAGTAATCCCCCTTTGTTGCCGGAAATCGTTATTTTCCCGGACACCAGCCGGATAACAGGATATTTCTCTGAATTAAAATAAGCCGCTTTTCTCAGGTGATCATCCCGCATTGCATTATCTGTATTGATGGAGGCCGCGTCGAGGCTGACATCAAAACCGGCGTCTTCCGGATGCTGAGAGTCGAAACGGATCTGTCCTGTAAGGCCTGTCAAAGCCCCGCTGACATTGAATCCAAAGTTCCTGATGCTAAATTGTACGACAGACCCATCATTTACCGGCTGGTATTGTGCACTGGCCAGTTCTCCCAGGACCGCTAAAACAGTTACGATTATTATTCTTTTCATTTTGGGGGTATTTATTCCTGCCGCTGACATCGATCAGTTGGGGTCTGAAAGGGTTGTGGAATCGGGAGTTGCCATCAGCGGCGTGTCGGTAATAGCCAGCGAGTGATTATGCTCTATATAGTTCACGCTTGTAAGTCCCAGTAATCCTCGTAATTTTTCTGCCGGCACCTTCATAGGGCCAGGCGCAGCAGCCGCACCAGGATGAGGTTGGGGAAATGCAGTAGACATGGCCGTGTGGAAAGTGATATTCCCCTCCACTTTCAGCATCGTTTGATGTATATGTCCGTTCAGTACAGACACCGAACCAAACCGTTTGAGCAGGGACAAAGCCTGTGCGCTATCACGGGTGCCCCAGCCCCATTGCGGATAAACAGCCCAGAGCGGGATATGCGCAAAGACGACTATCGGTGTGCTGTTGGACAGGCCTTTCAGATCGTCCTCCAGCCATTTGAGCTGATCGGCTCCCAACACACCCAGGCCGCCCTCGGCCATGTCTACGACATTTACCAGGCCAATAAAATGTACTCCCTGGGAATCCCAACTATACCAGCCATTTCCTTTCGTCCCTTTTCCGTATCGTTCGAGGTATTGTTTGCCATTGTCGTTCAATACATCGTGTTCACCCGGGACATAGAAGATCTTCCCGGTCCTGACGCTTTTTAAGGACTGATCGAGGATGTCAAATTCGTCGGCCTGCGCAAGATGGGACAGGTCACCCGTGTGGAGAACAAAGGACGGGGCTACCGGCAGGGAATTGATCTTGTCGATAGCAGCCTGGAGAGTGGCCGTAACATCCGGATTGGCGGCCTTGTTAAATCCGATATGGCTGTCGCTTATCTGAACAAAGCTGAAGTCGGCTGCGGGGATCCTAACGCCGGGGCTAAGTCCGCCGGTATTCTTATCGATCAGCTGGCTCATCCCAAAGGACTTCATGACACCGCCGCTCATCATCCACAATACGCCGGTACCCGCCCATGCCATACATTTTATAAATCCGGCCCGGTCTATATTATCTTCGCTTTCAAAGGCCGATATCAAATTTTTTTTCTCTTTTTCCATGATTTTAATTTTATTGGAAGAATTAATCACGGGGCAAAAGAAACAATTCGCGTTTCGCCGAAAAAAGATTTTACAGGAGGCATGCCAAATCCTTGATCAAACTCCGGTTTTGGCGTGATCAGGGAAATTTTCACCTCCCTAACCGGGCAATATCTATTTTTATTATCTTTATCTGTATATCAACTAACGACTTGCTTAACTCTCCATTATATGATGAACGGGCTATGCTCTCGCAAATAGCTGACGGCGATGAGAATGCCTTTCGTAACTTATTTCACCAGTACAACCAACAGCTTCGACCTTTTGTCCGGAAACTCACCGGCTCCGACCAGGCGGTGGATGAGATCCTTCAGGAAGTCTTTTTAAAGATCTGGCTGTATCGAAAGAAGCTGGCCGCCGTGGAAAATCCAAAAGCTTATATCATTCGGGTCGTCTCCAATGAATCTTATAACTATCTGAACAGGCTGGCAAAAGAGAACCGCCTCGACCAAAAAAGAAGAAGCCCCCCGCAGGAAGCATACCCTTCCCCCGAACAATTTTTTGTTAGACGGGAGACTGAACAGCTTATCGATGAAGCCGTAAGCCGGCTACCCGCTGCCTGTCAGCAGATCTTCCGAATGAGCAGGGAGCAGGAACTACGTATTCCCGAAATAGCATCAAGCCTCCAGCTTTCGAACAATACCGTCAAGAATCAGCTCGTCAAAGCCTTAAAGATCATCCGGTTGCATCTTGCCCGAACCGCTCCACTCCTACTGTTCTGTCTGTTTAAAAAGTTCTAACCATCCTCCTTCACGAGTGCGCCAACAAAAAAAATATTCACCCGGCATAGCCTCGGGTTGAATTTTCCTTGTCTTGAAACAAAGGCTCCCGTCAAAACATACAGAAATCTTGTTTATGGACAATAAGGAAAAGGCTGCTTATCTGCTCCGGTTATACCTGACCAACAAAATCAGTTCTACGGAATTGAACGAACTCAACAGATTCCTGCTCGACGAAAGTTACGCCGGACACCTGCAGTCGGCGCTTTCGGAAATCATCGAAGAGTCTCCGGCTTTACCGGATTACCAGGAAGAAGAATGGGAGTCCCTATACCAAAAGATCCGCCAGACCGCCCGCGACGGGGATCAGAGACAGACCGATCCGCCCGTCATCCCAAGCCATCACCTGCCGGCAATCAGAGCGCTCGCGATACATCACCCCAAACGGAGATCCTGGCTGATCGCCGCCGCAGTAATCCTGGTCATGTTCACAGGGGGAGCAGTTACACTGATGCTGAGATCCGATAGCCGTAAAGCTCCTCTGACGGCTGCAGACCGGATCAAGCCTGCACCCGATGACATAGGGCCGGGTGGCAACAAAGCTACTCTTACCCTGGCCGATGGCTCCACCATCGATCTCGACCAGGCAAAGAACGGAACCATTCAACAGCAGGGAAAATCACAGCTTGTTAAAGTCAACGGAGACATGCTGGCCTATAAAGAGAACCGGCAGGCGAATAAAGAGGATGATCCCAAAACCTCCTTTAATAAGATCAGTACTCCCAGAGGAGGAAAATTTCAGCTGGTATTATCCGATGGCAGCAAGGTCTGGCTGAATGCGGCCTCTTCCCTAACCTATCCGACGACATTTTCAGGCAAAGAAAGATCGGTGCAGCTCCAGGGAGAAGCCTATTTCGAGATCGCGCCTAATGCGGCAAAACCTTTTAAAGTTTATCACGAAGGCCTGCAGATTGAAGTTCTTGGAACCAGTTTCAACGTGATGGCCTACAAGGACGAGCAGACTGTCAAAACTACCCTGCTTGAAGGAAGGGTAAGAGTACACAATGGTGACCAGTCCGTGCAGCTAAGTCCGGGACAACAAGCCCAATCAAATGACCAGGAACCTTTCTCAATAGCTACCGCGGATCTGGAAGAGGTCGTTGCCTGGAAGAACGGACTTTTCCGGTTTAATGAATCGACGATCGAAGAAGTAATGCGGCAGATCTCCAGGTGGTACGACGTGGATGTTGTCTATGGGAGCACCATACCAAAAGACCTTTTCCGGGGGGAAATTTACCGGAATGTAAATGTTTCCGCAGTGCTGAAAGTGCTGGAAGTAAGCGGTGTCCATTTCCGGGTCGAAGGAAAAAAGATCTTCGTGTTATCATAAAACCAAAATAAACAGCAAAACCAAAACCAGCAGCCATATGGATCAAGCTCCATGATCAAACAACGGCTTAACCCTAAAAAAATCCGGGAGCGGTCTCACGCGCCCCCGGGGAATGCTGGGTTAGTGTCTGACAAAACTGAGTAGGATTATCGATGTTTTAACCCAAACACTGTAAAAGTATGCAATCGCATCGTCATGTAAAAGCCCGTCTTTCGGCGGGGCTTTTGCAAACCAAAACCATTGCTGCCGCCAGAACCAGGACGGCGGACATGTCTTGTTCGAGAAGTAAAATTTTCCTCGCCATGAGAATGACTGCTATTTTGCTGACAGCAGCCTGTTTACAACTGAGCGCCGGGACTTATTCGCAAAAGGTAAGTCTCTCCGTCAAGAGGCAATCCCTCGAGACGGTATTCCGGCATATAAAATCCCAGACAGGTTACCTATTCTGGTATAAGCTGGACATGCTCAAAATTGCCAACAAGGTCACCATCACCGTGGTTGACCAGGAGCTGCCAAAAGTGCTGGATGAAATATTCAAGGATCAGCCCCTGACCTATGAGACAGTGGACAAAACCATTGTCGTCAAGCTGAAAGAGCCGCCGGCGCCCGGTCTTGACCCCGGAAGCCCTCCCCCGGTCACTGTTTCAGGGAAGGTCACAGATGAAAAGGGTAATCCCCTGCTCGGCGTTTCGATCCAGGTTCGAGGAGCCAAAGGCGGTGTACAGACAAATGCCGAAGGTGCCTTCACCCTTCCCGGCTATGAGACCCAGCAGCTGCCGGTCCGCGGAAATACTACCGTCAACATTGTCCTGAAGGCCCTGTCACAAAACCTGGGCGATATGGTCGTGGTGGGTTATGGACGCGCCAGCCGGAAGAATCTATCCAGCGCCATCAATACCGTCAAGCCCGAAGATCTCAACAGGGGCGCCATCACGGACGTGGGCCAGCTGCTACAGGGCAAGGTCCCGGGCCTCAACATCAGCGCCAGCGGCGACCCAAATAAACCCGCCGCCGTTGTGCTCAGGGGGGCTTCTACCATCAACAGCCCTGGCGGCCCCTTCTATGTCATCGACGGGGTACCGGGCGCCGATATCTCCACCATTGCACCGGATGACATCGCCTCCATCGATGTATTGAAGGACGCCGCGGCTACCGCCATTTATGGGAATCGCGCAGCCAATGGCGTCATCATGGTCACCACCAAAAGAGGAAGAAAGGGACAGACCCTTGTCACCTATAATGGCTATGTGGGTGACGAACAGGTAAGTAGTAGCGTGAAAGTAATGGATGCCCCGCAGCTGAGGGCTTTTCTGACAAAGAATAACCAGAACTTTTCAGCGGCCAGCGACCTGGGCGCCAATACAGACTGGCAAAAAGAGATCGAAAGATCATCCGCCATATCCACCAACCATAACCTGTCCTTTTCCGGCGGTGGCGAACATAGCATGTATAGCGCCAGCATCAACTACGCCAAAAAACAAGGCATCATAAACAACAGCGATCTGACCCGTGTCATCGGGCGCCTGTCCATCGACCAGTACGCGTTGAACGATAAAGTAAAGTTCAGCCTCAACGTCATCAACAGCAACAGCAATGCCAACGACATCCCTTACCTCGGCGTCATCTTGCTGGAGGCGGCTAAATACCTGCCCGTATCCCCGATAAAAAATGCGGACGGTTCCTATTACGAGAACCTCACCACGCCGAACTATTATAATCCTGTTGCCATGCTCAACAACAGTCAGATGAACAACAAGTACAACAATCTGTTGGGCAGCTTTAATACACAGATCCGTTTGCCTTTCGGCCTTACCTATGACCTCAATCTTTCCTACCAGAATTATTCTACCCTGCATGGTGAATATTACGACAGCTACTATACGTCGAAATACAACAACATGTATAATAATCCCGACCCGGGCCCGACCGGTCATGGCCTGCAGACCTTTGGCCCTAATGGCCAGGCGGTAAGAAGTTCGTACCAGAACAGGGCCAAGGTGCTGGAGACTTTCTTTACCTGGGACCGGCATTTCGGCGACCATGCCATCAACGCCGTGCTGGGATATTCCTGGCAAGACAATATCAGCAACGATGGCTTCCAGCTGACTTCCTTTAATTTTCCCGTGGACAATATCAGCTATAATAATTTTGCCCTCAGTGCCCCGTATGCCTCTGCCACTTATCCTCACGTCAGCTTTGGACCGGATGGATTGTACCAGGAGACCAAACTCATCTCCGATTTCTTCCGGCTGAACTATAATTATAAAGACAAATATCTCCTGCAGGGGTCTTTGCGAAGGGACGGCAGCTCGGTATTTGGTGCCAATCACTATTGGGGTTATTTCCCTTCCGCGAGCGCCGCCTGGAGGATCAGCCAGGAGAAGTTCATGAATACGCAGCGTGTCTTCACTGATCTGAAACTGAGAGGCAGTTATGGGGTCGTAGGGAATTCATTCGGGTTTAATGCCTACACGGCGCAGGTCTTTTCGGGCAGCCTGGGCACTTTCTACTACAACGGCAACCAGGTCAGCGCTTACGGACCCACCCAGGCCGCCAACCCCAATCTGAAATGGGAACAGACGGCAACTACCGACATCGGCCTTGATTTTGCCATCCTGAATGGCAAGATCAGCGGCTCGCTCGACGTGTATGACAAGAATACAACAGGCATGATCTTCCCCTATAAGGTGGACCCCATTCTAGTCCCCTCCGGCACCATCGTAGCCAATGGCGGAGGAGTAAGCAACAAAGGCATCGAGCTGAGCCTGACAGCTACGCCTATCCGTAAGGTCGACTTCAATTGGACTACCACACTCAACCTGGCGCATAATACAAATAAGATCACCAGCCTCAACAATCCCCTCTTCGCCAGCGTGGACTCCATCCCTGAAGCAGACCCGGAAGCAGCAGGGCAGTCCGGCACTTTCCTGCAGGTGTTAAAGGCAGGCAAACCCCTTGGACAGTTCTACACCCTGCAGTACGGTGGAAAGAACAGCAGCGGTGTCACCCAGTTCATCGATCATACCGGCAAACCCACCACCACGCCAGTGGCTGGTACGGATTATGTCTACGCAGGCAATGCCCAGCCCAGCCTGCAGTTCGGATGGAACAACAGCCTGCGCTATCATCGTTTCGACCTTAATGTTTTCGTAAGGGGTCTTCTCGGTAATAAGATCTTCAACGCCACCCGGGCCGACCTGTTCAGACCGTCTACCGCATCCACTACCAATATCCTTACCGATGCCGGAAACGAGTCCATTGCAGACCCCAACGTCTACCGGTATTCTACCCGTTTCATCGAAAGCGGCAGCTACCTCCGGCTTGACAACGCCACACTGGGATATAATTTCAAGAGCATCGATCCTTACGTCAAAGCCATACGGGTATACGCATCCGTTAACAATGCGTTTGTTATCACCGGCTACAAAGGCATAGACCCGGAGATCAACCAGGGTGGAGTGGCTCCCGGCGTGGATTATAACAATTTTTATCCCAAGACCAGGACCATCCTGCTCGGCCTCAGCGTATCATTCTGACATTAATCGATTAAAAATAATTACATGAAGACGTTTTTTCACTATATAATATGCCCGGCGCTGATCCTGACAGCCCTCTCCTGTCATAAGGTGGCGGTCCAGATCAGCACCGAGCTGACACCTAACGTTTTTCCCCAGAATGCCTCCCAGTTCATACAGGCTTCCGGTCCCGTCTATGCCGCCCTGAGAGGCAACTTTGCGCTGGATTACTGGTTCATACAGTCTCTATCTTCCGACGAGGCGATCCTACCCGCCCGCGGCGGAAACTGGTATGATCCCGGAAACGGCTATAACCAGATCCACCTCCATTCCTGGACCAAGGACAATGGCTGGACCAATAGCGTATGGGCCTCACTTTCGCGGGTCATCGGCACCGCCAATCAGTCATTGTCGATCCTGGCCACTACGATACCCGACAGCGTGGCCACAAAGAAATCCAACCTGGCCGAAATAACCGTCACGCGTGACCTCGCTTATTTTATGATGATGGACGTTTATGGAAGTATTCCTATCGACACGACCTATGGCGACTATACTCCGCACGCCAATCTGCCCCGCGCCCAGGTTTTCAGCTTTATCGAGAACGATATAAAGAAGGCCCTTCCCTATCTGAGCACTTCCGCGGGAACGCTTTATTATGGAAGATCAAATAAATATGCGGCCTATGCTATTCTGGCCAAGATGTATCTCAATGCCGAATACTATACGGGCACGGCCCGGTACGACGATTGCGTGGCGGCCTGCGACAGTATCATCAATGCTGGTGGCGGTTCGTTATACGCCCTGGAGCCGAAAAGCACCTATCTGCAGATGTTTTACCCGACCAACGGACCGGCAATGAAGGAGTTCATTTTCACCATCCCCTATGATCCCACCGCAACACTTTATCCCGGCACCAATGGTTTTATGTACCGCGCGCGTTATGACCTGAATCGCAACCTGGGCATGAAATACCGGTATTCGGGTTCCACACCCGGTACGAATATTGATCCTGTCGTAAACCAAACAACAGGTGCTGGACTCGTAAATAGCCAACCCAGCGGACCGGAAAGCACACTCGCTTCCTTCTTCGGGTATTTCAACGATCCCAATGACGTCCGCAACGGACAATGGCTGTCTGGTCCGCAATACAATGCCGATGGCACACCGCTGATGGTCAAGACCACAAAAGGCGGCTCGCAGGGATACGACGCTACCTACACCGGCGCCGATGCCGGCAGCACTTATTCCTATCAGCTCAACATCACGCCGGATGTTTATTACCGCACCGACCCGAACAGTGGAGCCAACCCCGCTATCTTCGACCTGGGTAATGATGAGATCTCCTGGAACATGGGAGTACGCAATATTAAGTTCTATCCCGACTACACCAATGCGTCGAATCGTAACCAGAATAATGACGTACCGGTATTCCGCTATTCGGATATCCTGCTGATGAAAGCAGAAGCGATCCTCCGCGGAGCTACTCCCACGCAGGGAGCTACAGCCCTGTCCCTTGTCAATCAGCTAAGGGCCCAGCGCACTACCTCTTCTGCATGGACCAATATTACACTGGATTCTGTCTATAACGAACGGTGTCGCGAGCTCACCTGGGAGACCTGGCATCGCAATGATATGATCCGCTTTGGAAAATATGAAGGCGCCTGGGGCTTCAAGACAGACGCCGATCCCAACCACCGGATCTTCCCGATCCCCAGCAGCGCCCTGGGACTCAATCCCGCGCTGAAACAAAATCCCGGATATAATTAGATAAATAATAACTTAATTACCAGGTCCCGGCGCATAGGCCGGGACCATTTATTTAATAAATATGAAATTCCTTTTCGGACTTCTTTTCCTGCTGACGATATCATCCGCCACATTCTCTCAATTACGCAGCTTCAACATTCTTTCCTACGGCGCCAGAGCCGGCGATGGAAAAGACAATAGCCGCGCCTTACAGAAAGCAATAGACGCAGCAGCCCTGCACGGAGGTATCGTCGTGGTTCCGGCCGGACGGTTTGTCACCGCCCCAATCCACCTGCGATCGAACGTACAGCTTTACCTTACCGATAAGGCCGTGCTGCTCGGCAGCACCAAAAGACTCGACTATGGCCCGGGGAAGGCCATGGCATTGATCAGCGCGGACAGCCAGCGAAACATTTCCATTACCGGAAAAGGCACCATCGACGGGCAGGGTGCCGAACTGTTAAAGGATATTTACCGGGTGTTGGGCGACGGCAGCCTGAAGGACGCAGAATGGAAGACACCCAACCCCTGGGGACAGACAAGACCCGAAGAGAAGAACAGACCCAAGCTCATCGAATTTAGAAATTGCGACGGGATTGTCATAAAAGGAGTGACCATGACCAATGGTCTTGACTGGATAGAAAATTATAAGAACTGCACCGATCTCACCATCGATAGCATAACGGTTATCAGCAATGTCATGTGGAATAATGACGGCATCGACCTGGTCGACTGCAAAAAGGTCCGCCTGACCAATTCTTTTTTCAATGCCGATGACGATGGGATCTGCCTGAAGTCGGAATCGCCCGACGGCAGATGCGAAGACATATACATATCCCATTGCACCATACGCTCCAGTGCCAGTGCCTTCAAGCTGGGAACTGCCTCCCGTGGCAGATTCTCCCGCATCACGGTCAGGGATCTCACCATCTATGACACCTACCGGTCGGCTATCGCCCTCGAAACGGTAGATGGGGCCATCCTCGAGGATATAGACATCCGGGGCATCAAAGCTACCAACACGGGCAACGCTGTTTTTATCCGGCTGGGTCGCCGCAACCGTAAGGCTCCCGCAGGCGAGCTTCGCCATGTTTACATAGGAGATGTATCCGTTGAAGTTCCGGCAGGCAAACCCGATAAGGGATATGACATGGAAGGTCCACCGGTAACATTCCCACACAATGTCTTCCCAGCCTCTATTACCGGGCTGCCGGGACATCCTGTGCAGGATGTCACGATGGAGAACATCGAAATTACGTATCCCGGCGGCTCCAGTAAGGAAATCGCCCTTGTATCCCCGGACTCTTTGTCCCGGGTGCCGGAGCAGGAAGCTGACTATCCCGAATTTTCGATGTTTGGCGAGCTGCCGGCTTCGGGCTTATACGCCCGGCACCTGGCAGGTCTGCGGATCAAAAACTGCAGATTGCGGTACAAGACACCCGACTTCCGGCCCGCATTTATCTTCGATGACGTAACGGGGATCGCATTGAGCGGGATAGATTCCAATGGCAACTAAGCACATTGCTCTTGTAGCTGGGAATGCCTAAGCACGCTGCCTTTGCAGTTGCAGTCCGACCTGGTTGATCCAGCCAATGAGAGAGGCAAAAGAAGTAGCTACAAGCGTATACGCGATCACATATTCGCCGCTGATGTAGAACTGGCTGCTGAGGAAACAAATGAGGATGATAACAGGAAGGGCTAAAAAGGTAAATAAAGCTTTCATTGCGGGTACATTTAGGTTTTAAAAGACTATGTTATAAAAGGAATTGCGCTATTGAGGGTAGCTCATAGTCATTGGAACGGAGGCGATTGCAAAGGATAAAAGGAAGCGTGTATGAATATGCAACAAAGATCTGAAAAGGAAAACTGTGAAAGGTAATTCGTGGAGATTGGGTACGGTCCTGAGGGTTGTTCGGAGAGGAGATTGAATTCCTGATTGGTGATGCAAACGTAATACTGATTTTTGGATTCTCCAAGAGGTGGTAAAAAATTCTTTTACCAATTCGTACAATAGCTGTATCGCAAACGAACAGTCCGGACCAGCCCCGGTCCTGCAGCATCCTCATCTTCCTTTGGGTCCATGACGAGCTGTCCTTTGATAAATTCCATCAGAACTACAACAGCACTTACCAGATCATCGCCAATCGTGATTTCAAGAACCAGGTCTTCACCGACCGGAACATGGCCTTCCCGTTGGGACCAGCCCTGGAAAAAGGGTATCGGCAGATAAAGACAGCCGTCGAGATGACCTACAGCCAGGAGCGTGTGCTCGAATATGGAAATACCCGCCTGAAAAAACAGGGCTATACGGTCAGCGGTCATTTCTTCGACCTGTTCACCTGGAAGTTCATAAAAGGCAACCCGGCGAGCGCCATCGCCGATCCTTCGTCCATCGTCCTGTCCGAAAGCGCGGCCAAAGCTTATTTTGGCAATGAAGATGCGATCAATAAGGTGATGAAAATAGACAATAACAAGTCCGTAAAGGTCAGCGCCGTCGTGGCCGACGCACCCGGTAACTCCACTTTTTCTTTCGACTTCGTCCAGCCGTTTGATTACTCCGATACCCTGCTCAAAGCCCAGATGAACCAATGGTATAATTCATCCTGGAATGTTTTTATCCAGGCCGCACCCGGCGCCAGCCAGGCCTCGATCGAAAAGATCATCAACGACGTCAAAAAGGAGAATTCCCCCCACGACAAGTTCAGCAGCTATTTTATATTCCCGATGAGCAAATGGCGTCTCTACAGTGATTTTAAGGACGGGAAGAATATCGGCGGAATGATAGA